>Ga0209427_10000256_pt1 | contig 53632 bp, 46 predicted proteins | sample DeeMarSWOR136_30_FD_187465 | JGI IMG/M metagenome (GOLD analysis project Ga0209427, IMG submission 187465) | Marine sediment microbial communities from White Oak River estuary, North Carolina - WOR-1-36_30 (SPAdes) (version 2) | ecosystem: Environmental > Aquatic > Marine > Intertidal zone >...
TTCCCCTTCGCTATAGGCAAACCCGGGGACCAATGCCCACTGCAAGCCGCAATCCCAATCGTTAGGGGATGCTGTCCCTCTATCGTCTTCAGGGTTCCGGTCACCTTTCGGCCTACCTTCGTCTCTAACTCTATGGAATCTCCATTCTGCAGCCCTTTCTTCCGAGCCGTGTCCCGGTTCATCGTTATGTTATAGGTATATGGATTCATTTGACTGAGCTCATCGATCCATGGCGTTTCCATTGTGCACGAGCCGGTATGGAGGGTATCCCGGTAGGAGAAACCGTAGAGGTCAAATGCTGGATCTCTTTCTTTATGGATCGAACAGGGCTGCCAATTAATCAAAGGACTATATTGAGTATAATCAATATCCAAACCCAATTTCTTAGTGATGGGCATCATCTTCTCTTTGATATCAACCATAAACTCAAGATAGACCGGCACTCGACAATTCACAAAATATCTCCAGTAAGCCTCCTCTACCCTCTTAGGCCATCTGATAAAACCATGCTTCTTAAAGTAAGCCAAATCATGCTCCTGACCAAAATACCACTTCAACATCCTATCCGCAAATTCCTCCTGGCTTAAATGCTCCTCCGGCTTTATCTTGTGCTCCTCATCAAAACCAATAAATTGATTAAGAGAATCATTGAGGTCTTTTCGATAACCGAGCCTATCTACCAACCCCCACAACACATCCATATAACTTCTTCTCTGATGGTCGCCCTTGGGATCTACTGCTGGCTGTGAGATATGATAGCACCAATCACCCATGCCATAAGGATAATTGAAATTCATCCCCCTCCCTTCCATCCAAGTAAATTGTTCCAAAAAACAATGGTCTGGCAATAGAATGTCAGCAAAGCCATCAGCCAATTCTGTAGCAAAAAGTTCAAAAACCACTATAAAGGGTATCTTTTTCAGAGAATCCTCGAGAGTCTCATGATTGGCGACACTCATGATAGAATTGCATCCCCAGCTGATCATCATTTCAAACCGGTAGGGAAGCCCAATCTTCTGCCAGATCTCCTCTCGATCACTTGCCCCAAAAATCCCAGGGTCTAAACCCAATGGGAAAATGTCCTTGAGCTGAGGATTTTGAGTCTCCTTGGGCTCCTTGAGTGGCCAGGGACCTTCCCTGTGCAACATACCAGGGCCAAAAAAATCTGTCTCCAAAATCCCATCCTTGCCGGCAAATGGGCCGAAGGCAAATTTCCCGGTCCCAGGATATCCCAGACTTCTTGCTGGCCAACCCAGTGTCCCCCCAGGAACATCGGCTGAACCAATGATCTGGTCGAGAAGCGATATGGCAAAGCAGGTCATAAAAGAATTCTCGTGACCTTCTCCTCCACGAAAGAGAACAGCTGACGCCGGCCTAAAGGGAAGGACATGCCCATCGATCTTTATGGTACTCCCAATACTTGCAGCCTCGGCAAACTCGCATGCAATTCTACGAATCGTTTCTGCAGGAACTGAACTCGCTTTGGAGGCAAACTCGCAGGTATATTGTTTAAGGTGTTCTTTAATGAGAGCAAAACCTGGTTGACATTTTACACCATTAACATCATAGTGGCCCTCTAAGGCAAAATCCTTAAATGAAGGGTCATCGTAAACTTTGGGTTTCCCGTCTCCCGCATCCCAGATCATAGGTTTATTCGAATCTTTATCCCTTACATATTTTCCATCCGGTCCAACGAGATAGACACCGTTCGATTTGGTCTTCAGATAGAGTTCATCCCATTTCCCTAACTCATTCACAATGACGTTGGACATAGCCAGAGCAATCGCACCATCTGTCCCCGGAATGACTGGGATCCACTCGGTAGCCTTTCCTCCAGCCTGATGACAGATTGGATCGAAGACAACGACCTTAGCTCCTCTGGCCCGTGCCTCGGCAGCCATCCTGTGAGAAAATCCGGAGGAATGACCGGAGCCAGTCCCCTTATTCGCTCCAAAAAATACTATATAATTGCATAATCTGAAATCGGGGACTATCGACCAAGAACTGTTGACTAAACCAGCAGCAAGGTGGGCTCCAGAACCACAATGAAGACCACCTCCACCCACCCAGAGGTTTCGCACCCCTAACTCCCACCAAGGCCTAAGACAAGTAGAGGGATAAAAAGTTCGCAACACTGATTGTTGCCAGAGAATCTTCTTTGGGTTATCTTTGATTATCTTTCCCAATCTACCTGCAACCTCATCTAAGGCCTCATCCCAGGTGATCTCTTTCCACTTGGGATCGACAAACATCCCTTTTTCTGGATTTGTTCTCCTCAAAGGAACATTTAACCTGTTGGGGTCATATAGCAATTGAAGGGCAGATTGTCCCTTTGCGCATAACCCTCCCTCATGACCTCCCATATCCGTTTCTGGCATCCCTTCTATCTTTACAGCCACACCATTCACACGATGGACCTTTATCCCACATTGCGCATAACAACGACCACACTGTGTTGGTATCCAAACATCATCATAAATTTCCATAAGGATGCTCCTTTGGTCTGAGCGAGGTTTAGCGAATTTATAAATGATAGCACAACCAGTGCCAAGATTACTAATTACTAAATATTATAACAAAATTCATTAATTTGAAAATAGTGTGTGATTTGTAAGTTAAGCAATTTGACCATTTGATGGACACTTCTATTAAATTTTTTTGACAATATGGCCAAAAACTGTATAAATTAGAGTTGTCCATTAAATGGACATGTCCATTATTTTTGACAATTAAAAAATTTTTCGATAAACTACTAAAAACAATAAAAAAACCAATGCCTAACAGGACGGAGGCTCCTTATGGAAAACAACAATCCCATTGAAATCATTAAGGAAGGCCTAGGTCAATATCCACTCACTCCGATCATCGCCGAAACAATCAAATTCATTCTCGCGAATCGTTACGAAGGTTTGGTCATTATCAACGAAAAAGGGGGAATTGAGTTTATCGATCGCCCCACAGAAAGGTTTTTTGACTTATCCCGAGGGGAAGCTAAAGGGAAAAAAATTCAAGAAATAATTCCTTTTTCAGAGCTCCCTGAAGTGGTATCAACGGGTATTCCACATATTGGCAAGGTCTTAATAACGAAAGATCGCCATACCCTCATTTCGAGATTTCCCTTATTCAGGAATGGAAAAGTGATCGGGGCTTTTGGAAGAGTGATCTTGCACTCTTTCGAAGAACTTGAAAGGGTGAAAAAAGAAGCTGACCATTTTAGAAGAGATCTTCTCAATGCGGAAAGGAAAATCAAGAGTGACTATCAGGCCACTTATCATTTTGATCATATCCTTGGAATAAGCGAAAAAATGAAAAAGGCGAAAGAACTTGCGAAGAGGATGTCGAGAACAAGCAGTGATGTTTTGATCCAAGGAGAGAGCGGGACTGGGAAAGAGATGTTTGCTCATGCAATCCATAATGAAAGTAAACAAAAATCTTATCCGTTTATTAAAATAAACTGTCCCGCTATTCCCATTGAACTTGCGGAATCCGAGTTATTCGGCTATGAGAAGGGGGCCTTTACCGGTGCAAAGCAAGAGGGCAAACCTGGGAAGTTTGAGTTAGCGGAGGGGGGGACAATTTTCTTAGATGAGATTGGAGCATTACCCTTATCCATTCAGACGAAGCTTCTAAGGGTCATCCAAGAGAGAGAGATTGAGAGGCTGGGGGGTAAGAAACCGATTAAGTTAAATTTTCGTTTAATCACCGCTACAAACACGGATCTCAGGAAGCTTGCCGAAGAAGGAAAATTCCGATTCGATCTCCTTTTCCGTTTATCCAAGGCAATTTTAACGCTACCCCCTTTAAGGGAAAGGCGAGAGGATATTCCAATATATGTTTTTCATTTCTTGAATGTCTTGGGTAGGAATTTTGGAACACAAATAAAGACAGTCTCAAAAGATGCTCTCGAACGCTTAACCCAGCATGATTGGGCCGGCAATGTGCGTGAAGTTGCGAATATACTTGAACAATCTTTTTATAATATGAGGGGTACTGAAATACTTGATCCTGAACACTTACCCGAAGAACTCAAAAAAGATACGACGCACTCTCAGGTCTATCAGAATATGGGGAAGCCATTACGAAACATCGTCGAAGGAATCGAAAAAGAGAATATTTTGAAAACACTCGACCATTACAAGGGAAATAAAAGAAAAACGGCTCAGCATCTTGGTATTCAAAGATCCGCTTTGTATTTAAAAATGAAAAAATTTGGCCTCATGTGAGTTTCAAAAATCGGATCAACCTGCGGTATCACTCCCGTTCATGTGAAGCGATGAAGCTAGTTCTTTTCATACACTTTCCATTTAGAGCCTATCGATAGATTGTGTTTTTATTTCAGTAGATTGGAAATCAGGGAGCATATTCAATTCCCACCCCCTCCCACAAGATCGAAAGGAAAATGCCCTGGTGTTTGATGAGGGCTTTTTTAGTGAAATTTTGGCGCTCAAATCTTAGAATTAAAAAATATGATCATCACACATATAGAGAAAGGGAAATACGATGAGTGACATCAGAAAGATTGTAAAAGTCTGGAAAAGCAAGCCAACCCTAGAGGGAGCAGGGGTAAACCTAAAGCGGGCCTTTGGTTTCCATGAGGTGCCCCAGCTTGATCCGTTTCTTCTCCTTGACGATTTTCATTCAGACAATCCCAAGGACTATCTTCCGGGTTTCCCATGGCATCCCCATCGTGGGATTGAAACGATAACCTATGTGCTCCACGGTAAGGTGGAACATGGTGATAGCATGGGGAATAAAGGAACCATCTCCTCAGGAGATGTGCAGTGGATGACGGCGGGCAGTGGCATCATCCATCAAGAAATGCCCAAGGGAAGTAAGGGCGGACTGATGTGGGGCTTTCAGCTCTGGGCCAACCTTCCCAGGTCACAAAAGATGATGGATCCACGCTATCGTGACGTGAAAAGTGATCAGATTCCAGGGGTGACCCTGGACTCGGGTGTCCATGTCAAAATTATCTCTGGTAAGGTCAATGGCGTGTCCGGGCCGGTAAAGGATATCGTCATTGATCCTGAATATATCGATGTTTCCATACCGCCAAAGACGACCTTCAGCCACCCCGTGAAATTGGGGCATAGCGTATTTGCTTATGTCACTGAAGGGAAGGCTTATTTTGATCCCGGAAGGAACTCCTATGCCCATGAGGCGATCGGGTCGAGCTATTTTGATCTCAAACGGGAGTGCCTGATCAGCACTGAGACCCTTGTCCTCTACGGCCGGGAGGGAGACCAGATTGTTGTCACCACCGAGGAAAATCCAGTTCACTTCCTTTTAATATCGGGCAAACCGATCGGTGAGCCGGTCGCCTGGTATGGCCCTATCGTTATGAATACTCAGGAGGAACTGCGCGTTGCCTTTGAAGAGTATGAGAAAGGGACCTTTATAAAATTCAAAGGAAAGTGAATATTTTCCTTTCCAGCACAAGGATCCTATAGGTGATCCCCCCTGTGGCCCGTTTCCCTATTAAAAATTATGAATCCATTCCCTAGTCACTTGCCTTATGCTTTTTCAATGATTACCATTCATGTAAGGGCATAAATTTTAAGGAGGTTACAAAAATGGCAGAGCTCGCAAAACTTTTTTTGCTTGTCCTTTTGGTTGTATTTTCTTTTGGATGTGCAAGCATCAGTACCAGTACGCAAACCCAATCTAGCGAGGAACAAAAGTCCCCATTCGTAAGTGATAGATTTCGAGATCCGGATTGGGCAAATAAGTATGGTAAATAATTTAAGTCATTTTTTCCCTTCTTGAAGAAACGGTAAGGGATTTCCTTTACGGTAAACAAGGGCTTGGCAGGAGGCGATGAGGTGATTTTGGTCGTCCACAACTTTGATATCGTAACTGGCGGTCTTCTGGGTTCGGCTGAATTCCCGCGCCTCGGCGGTGAGTGTGCTTCCCGATGAGGGAGAGGAAACATAGGTAATATTCATATTCAATGCGACAGCAATGGTGCCATGGGAGTTGGAGGCGGTTTCGAAAGCCTCATCGATGAGGGCAAAGATAGCCCCTCCATGGGCCATACCCAAAATATTTTCCATATCTGGGGTGAAATTCATTTCAACCTTTGAATAACCCTCATCCATATCTACCAATCTGATTCCAAACTTCTGTGCGAATGGCTCGTTTGCCACCTGTCTCAGGAAGGCATGTTTTACATTTTGATCCATAGAAGTCCTCCAAACGAAACTGTTTTTATGAAGTTTACAAAATTGGTTTGAGAAGGGTCAATACAATTTTATCCTCTTCGAAAACTTTGGTATCCTTCGGCACCCATTTTTCATTTTTCCCTCTCCCTTACGGAGTCCGAGATTTTTCTGTTGAACTTGCACCGGGAGTCGATCATAATGGATGGTAGAAAACAGGTTCTTGAATGGAGGCTCCAAGGGAGTATAGAGATGCAAAAAACGTATCGATTTACAAATCGATTGGTTAACGAGACAAGTCCTTATCTTTTACAGCATGCCCATAATCCAGTGGACTGGTATCCGTGGGGAGAGGAGGCATTGAACCAGGCCAAGAAGGAGGACAAACCCATCCTTCTCAGCATCGGCTACTCCTCCTGCCATTGGTGCCATGTGATGGAGAAAGAGTCTTTTGAAAATGAAGCCATTGCCAACATCATGAATGAAAAGTTCATCAATATTAAAGTCGATCGGGAAGAGCGGCCAGACCTCGATGAGATCTACATGAATGCCGTTCAGGTAATGACGGGGGGAGGAGGATGGCCCATGACCGTCTTTTTGACACCCGACCTCGTTCCATTTCATGCAGGAACTTACTTCCCTCCCGAGGATAGAGGAGGAATGCCCGGCTTTCCAAAAATCCTGGTTGTCATCTCCGAATATTATCGTTCCCATCGAGGGGAAGTGCAGAAAGTGGAGGCGCAGATGAGGGATGCCCTCCGTCAGATTACTGAAATGGTCCCCTTTCAGGGAGTGGTTGAGGACGAAATTTTGACAAATGCCTTTAAGACCTTCCAGAGCCAGTTTGATTCGACGCATGGAGGATTCGGAAAGGCTCCTAAATTCCCGAGCAGTATGACGCTCTCTTTTCTTCTGAGGTACTGGAAGAGAACAGGTGCCAAAGAGGCATTGGAGATGGTGGAAGTGACACTGGAAAAGATGGCTCATGGCGGGATCTACGACCATGTAGGGGGAGGGTTCCATCGCTATTCGGTTGATGAGCAATGGCTCATCCCCCATTTTGAGAAGATGCTCTATGACAATGCTCTTCTCTCCCGGACCTATTTTGAAGCCTATCAGGTGACGCAGAAGGCAAAGTACTGCAGGGTAGGAGAAGAAATATTGAGATATGTCCTCCGTGACATGAAGAGCCCGGAGGGGGGATTTTACTCGACCCAGGATGCGGATAGTGAAGGGGAGGAAGGAAAATTCTATGCATGGACAGGAGAACAAATTAGAGAGGTATTGGGTAAAGACAGGGGGACTCCTTTCTGTGCTTATTATGGGGTAACCCCCGATGGGAACTTTGAAGGGGGGGCGAGTGTTCTCCACATTGCTTCCAGTTCAAATAAAGTTTCAGAGTCATATGGGATTTCCATTTCAGAATTAGAGAAGTTATTGGAGGAAGGGAGAAAAGTACTTTTTGTCCAGAGGGAGAAACGGGTCAAACCCGGCAAGGATGAGAAGATTCTGATCTCCTGGAACGGATTGATGATATCAAGCTTTGTCGATGGCTTCAAGGTGACCGGGAATGAGGACTATCTTCAAGCAGCAAAAAAGGCAGCTCGTTTCATCCTTCAAAAGATGAGGAAGGATGGTCATCTCATGAGAGTATTTAAGGATGGACGCTGCTATACCAAGGGGTACTCGGAAGACTATGCCTTTTTCATCCAGGCGCTAATCGATCTTTATGAAGCCACTTTTGAGATGGACTGGCTCAGGGAGGCTGAGGATTTGAAAGGAAGAATGATTCATCAATTCTGGGATGAGAAAAACGGCGGTTTCTTCTTCGCCGGGAAAGAGAATGAACCGTTGATTGCTCAATCGAAAAGCCCTTATGATAATGCTATTCCTTCATCCAATGCAGTGGCTGTGTTCAATCTTCTCAAGCTGGGTACCCTGACTGGGCAGGAGTCTTTAAACAAGAAGGCTGAACAGATTCTTCATCTCTTTTATAATTTTCTGTCAGAACATCCTGCTGGATTTTCCCAGATGCTCTCCGGCCTCTCCTTCTTCCTAAGCCCGGAAGAGATAGGGGTGATCGGCTCCAAGAATGATGCAAGGACAAAAGCGATGCTCAAAGAGATTTACCTCGCTTACCTTCCCAACAAGATTCTGAACCTGAGGGACCCGAAGGAAAAGATCAAAGAAGATTGGTTTCCGTTTTTGGAGGGAAAAAGAACGGGAGAAACTCCAACCGCGTTTGTCTGTAAGGGATTCACCTGCCTGCCGCCCATAAGGGATGAGAAAGAACTTAGGAAGCTATTGGGTTAAGGGATTCAGGGACTAACGGTTTCGTCCATTCCTGTAAAGGTAGAAACCAGTAAACCTGCCCAATGGTCTGGATTTCCGCCTTCACAAGAACGACACCCGTTCACCTAGAATTGATGAGGGCCTTGACAAGCCGAGAAAACCAATTTATTTTAGATGAAAATATTTTCATTCCTCTCTTAACCTCCTATGACTAATAGACTTTTCAAAGATATTGTAAAAGAAAAAAAGGTCAAATTAAGTCTTCCCAGGCTTCTGGTCTATCAGGAATTGTCGAATGTTGTCTATCCTTTAAGCCCTTATGAGATCTTCCAATCTCTATCGAAGAGAAAGAGAAGAGTCGGACTTACCTCCATTTATCGCTCCCTGGATCTCTTCGATTCCCTGGGGATCGTCTTTAAGATCGTGAAGGGATCCACTGTCAAATATAAACTCTGTGAGTTGGAGGATCACCATCACCATATTATCTGTAAAAAGTGTGGCGATGTGGTCGAATTCAACTTTTGTGAAATCTCTGATTGGTCCAGGAAGGTCATGGAGTCTACAGGTTATGAGGTCACCGACCACCAATTAAATTTTTATGGGTTTTGTAGAGCCTGTAGACCTTCACGAACGGGACAAGGGGCAGAGGGGTAAGGGCATAGGGTTAAGAATCCTAACTCTGTGCGCCATGCTCTATGCCCTGTGCTTTTCTCAGAGGAGAACCCCATGTCCCACATTCATCTCCCGGATGGCGTTTTACCGGTATGGCTCTGGGTTACTGGTTTCACCGGGGCCATTCTGGTGGGTGTGATTCTTTCTAAATTCTTTAAAAGAGAAGATTGGTCGAGACGCCTTCCTCTGCTAGGGATGATGGCGGCAGCTATGGTCCTCGGCGCCTCGGTTGAGATTGTCCCCATCGCCTATCATGTGAATCTGACCGTCATCTCCGGTATCTTCCTTGGCCCCACTGTCGTTTTTCTGGCCGCCTTTGTGGTGAATGTCATTCTGGCCCTTTTCGGGCATGGTGGAATCACAGTGATCGGACTCAATACGCTAACCCTGTCCGTGGAGGGGATTTTGGGATACTTTCTCTTTCATCTTTTCTGGAGAATATTCAAACGGTTGACTATTGCCATCTTTTTAGCCACTTTTTTATCCCTCTTGGCCTCCACTCTTTCCATGATCGGAGTGGTTAGCCTTGGAACCTCCCACTACGAAGAGATAATCCGTCAAGGGGAAGGTGAGGGTGTTTTGGAATTCAGACTTCTGAAAGAGAGAGAGAATCAGCAGAAAGAGGAGTCAATGAAAGGGGAAGTGAACTTAAAACGATTCATTGCCATCCTGCTCCCCTTGGGATTTCTGGGATGGCTCCTGGAGGGAGTGGTTACGTCACTCATTGTCCGATACATTTACCGGTTGAGGCCGGATCTATTGAGATTGGGAGAGTACGCCTCATGATTCAGCTTTCCTACCTCGACTATAGTGCCGTGGAGGGGAAGAGCTTCCTCCATCGTTTCTCGCCCAAAGTGAAATTAGTCGGCATGGGATTCGTTTTGATAGGAATCATCACTTTGAGGAACCTTCCTGCCCTCTTTGCCGTCTATGCCATTTTACTTGCGCTCTTCTTCCTCTCCCGAGTTCCAATAAAGATTTTTTCCCTTACCTTTTATCCTCTCGTCTTTGCCGTTCTCTTCATTTTCATCTCAAGATTTCAAATCCAATTTATTCTTCTCATCTTCCTCAAGGTGCTCTGCGGTTCGACAGGCGTTGTTCTTCTTCTCGCCACCACGCCCTATCCTTCCATCTTCAGTAACCTGGGAAGGTTTCTTCCTTCCCTTTTTGTTGTTGCCCTTTTCTTAACTTATCGATCGATCTTTATCCTTCTCAATGTCCTCGAGGAGACACAGCATGCCCTCTACTTCCGCGGGGGAATCCAGTGGAGACATCCCTGGAGGAGCCTGATCAACATCTCGAGTGCCTTCGGCCATCTGATCATCAAAGGGATCGACGCCAGTGAGAAGATGTATGAATCGATGGTGCTCCGGGGATTTGAGAATAAGATTCACTACAGAGAGAAGTGAGAAATAAGGGATAAGAGGTAACGGTAAAGATGCCCGTATCGTCATTCGGTCACGTTCTTCGTCTTCTACATCTTTACCCGTAACCCTCTGACGAGTTACGAAACGCCTGCCTGCCCTGTACCATGCTAGGTTCAGGGCCTGCCGGTAGGCAGGGGCTTCGTAGCCAAAACCGATAAACTATTTTTAACATTTATGAGAGGTCAGGCAACCATGATTGATTACAAAGGAGAATAGGGCAAATGCAGCAAAAAGAAAGAATTGTTGAAGTCAATTGCATCACCCATGTCTATCCCGATATGACGAAAGTCCAGATCTGCGGCCTCGATTTTATTGTGAATCGAGGAGAGAGGGTCTGCATCCTCGGCTCAAATGGTTGTGGGAAGACGACCTTGCTCAAACACCTTCTGGGCGTCCTGGTGCCGAAAGACGGGAGTGTCAGGGTTTTTGGAGTGGACCCAGGGAAGGGATATCCAAAGATTCGAGAGAGGATCGGGGTGGTCATGCAGGATGTGGACGAACAGATCCTTGGGCCGACGGTTTACGATGACATCCTCTTTGGCCCATTAAATTATGGCATTGGGAAGAGAGACGCAGGGGTGAGGGCCAGAGAGGTGATTGAAAAATTGAATATTGAATCGATCCAAGGGAAGATCGTCCATTATCTATCCGGAGGCGAAAAGAAGAAGGTCGCTCTGGCTGGTGCCTTGGTAATGGAGCCAGAGCTGATCATCCTGGACGAGCCTTTTACAGGGTTAGATCCTGTATCGAAAAGAGATCTGGTCAGAATTCTGAATGCGTTGAACAGAGAAAAAGGAATTACCTTCATTATGACCCTTCATGAAGTTGAACTGGTCCCCGAAATAACGGACATTCTGTACCTGATGCATGGACATGGAGATCTCAGCGAGAGGGGGACACCGGATGAGATCTTCGGAAGGTTTAAGGATTTAGAAAGTTTTAATCTGGAGGAGCCGACCCTGACGAGACTCTTCAAGGGATTAAGGGGAGAGGGGCTTGACTTTGGAGTTCCGCTCCGGATCGAGGAGGCCATCCAAGCGATTAAAAGAAGATGGGAGGGAACCAAGAAATAAGCCCTATTGCGGAATGCGGAGTGTGGATTGCGGAATGAAGTCAAGATTCGTAATCCTTAATTAATCCGAAATCCGCAATCCGAAATCCGAATTTTGAAATGAGACTGGGTAAGCTTCAGCTTAACAATTTTCTCTTCCTGGCCCCTTTGGCAGGAATTTCGGACTACCCTTTCAGGCGAATCGCCAGAGAGAAGGGATGTAGCCTTGCCTTCACCGGATTGGTGAGTGCAGAGGGATTGCTAAGAAAAAAAGAGGATTATCTAAAAATCGAGAAAGAGGACCATCCTGTCTCTGTTCAGCTCTTCGGTTCAGATCCGGAGGCTTTAGCGGAAGCGGCACAATGGGCTGTGAAGACGGGCGCCGATGCCATTGACATCAATATGGGATGCCCTGCAAGTCAGGTGACCGAGATAGGAGCAGGCGTCGATTTGATGCGCTCTCCAGAAAAGGTGAAACAGGTACTGACTCAGGTGAGAAAAGAACTGACGGTCCCCTTGACGATCAAGATTCGCTCAGGGTGGGATAGAGATCATATCAATGCAGTTGAAATCTCGAAAGTAGCTGAAGGGTGTGGCGTGGATGCGATCATCATCCATCCCCGAACAAAGGTTCAAGGATTTCAAGGACGAGCCGATTGGAACGTGATCCGAGAGATAAAGAAGAGAATTCATGTTCCAGTCATCGGAAATGGAGATGTAACCACCCCCTTTCTGGCAGAGAAGATGATAGAAGAAACCGGGTGTGATGGAGTGATGATCGGGAGAGGGACACTGGGAAATCCTTGGATTTTCAGTGAGATAGGCCTGGCTCCTTATCCTTCTCTGGGAGAGAGGAAGAAGGTGATTGACCGACACTTCCTCCTCCTTGGGAGTCATTGTGGAGAGAAAGAGGCCGTGAAAAAGATCAAAAGGCATGTGGCCTGGTATACGAAAGGACTTCCTTCCAGCGCCTCCTTTCGCCAAAAATTGTCAGCCCTGAAAGAGAAGGAAGCCCTGTTCGAAGCCATAGAATCGTATTTCGATCTTGTCAAAAGGAGGGATCCATGCCCATCGTTTCCATTGGCCACAGACAGATTAGTTACTGGATAGGAGAGGATGGTTTTAGAGAAGGGAGGGAAGTGGTCCTCTTCATCCATGGAGCAGGAGGAGGGCAATATACGTGGAGTTCTCAGAAGGCCTATTTGGAAAGGCGATTCACTCCCATTATGATTGAACTTCCTGGTCATGGGGCATCAGAAGGGGATGGGGAGGAAGAAATCGGAAGGTACGTGGACCATGTCTATTCTTTCTTAAAGGCTTTGGGCCTTTCAAAAGTCTTTCTGGTGGGCCATTCCATGGGAGGAGCGATCACCCAGACAACGGCATTAACTCATCCAGAGAGGGTTCAAGGGATCATCTTGGTTGGAACCGGGGCGAGATTGAAGGTTTTGCCTATGATTCTAGATGGGATTAAAAGTGATTTTGCAGGGACCGTTCGGAAAATTACCGAGTTCGCCTACTCTAGAAAGACTCCGTCAGAGATGATTGAGAGAGGCGTTACTGACATGATGAAGTGTCGACCCGAAGTCCTTTACGGCGACTTCTTGGCCTGTGATCGATTCGACATCATGAACAAAATTGACAAGATCAGCCTTCCCACGCTCATCATCTGCGGGGATCAGGATGAACTAACGCCGGTCAAATACTCCCAATTTCTTCACTATCGAATCAAAGGATCAAAACTCGAGATCCTTCCAAATGCGGGCCATATGGTGATGATGGAGTCAGCCGAGGCCTTCAATGAGAAGATTGTAGAATTTATTGGGAAAATACAACCGCATTGAAATTCGATTGACAGGACATTTGTACCTGCCGGTAGACAGCCTTATTCTGGATTGTATTTGTGCTGAGCCTTGGTCGTGCGTTCAGCCGCGGGGATAGAAAGACTTCGCTATCCGTAACGCTCAAATTGGAAGTCGGGCAAGCTTCACTTGACAATATAGAGGGCAATGAAAAAGGCAAAGAGAAAGAGAAGGTTTTTCTTTAAACGCATGTTTAACAATCTATTTCAGCCGGCAGATCAATTTCAAGGACGAAAGAAGCGGGCCCATTGAGAATAAAGAAGAGGGATGATAAACCTCCAAAGCGATGGCTTGGGATCTCACTCTACGTACCAAGAGAATCGGTAGACGCAGTCTCCAATTTCCTGATGGAGCAGGGAGCCTCGGGAATTGAAGAGGGCAAGGGAGATGCTAAGCGAGAAAGACTGAAGGCTTACTTCTTACAGAATGGAAGGGAGGGGAAAGTGATCGAAGTTCTCCGCCGGTATCTGAAATCCCTCCAGGCGATACAACCTGAAATTTCTCAGACCAAGGTCAATACCATCTCCCTTCTCGAACAGGACTGGGGTGAAAAATGGAAGAGGTTCTTCAAACCTCTTCAGGTGACATCGAGGTTCGTGGTTAAGCCGCCCTGGTCTTCATTTCAGTTGAGAAAGCATCAAGTCTCGATTAACATCACTCCGGGAATGGCCTTTGGCACAGGCACTCATGCCACTACGAAACTCTCCATCCGCGCCCTGGAGAAGAGGCTCAGGAAGAAGGGGTTATCCGTCCTGGATGTGGGAACGGGTTCAGGGATCCTTTCCATTGTGGCTGCGCGACTGGGAGCAAGAGAGGTTTTGGGAATGGATACTGATCCGGTAGCCGTGGAAATTGCAAGGCAGAATGTGAGTCAGAATGGAGTTTCCCATATCGTCAAGATCAGAAAAGGGAGCATCGGGCGTATCCGGAGGCGATTTGATGTGGTTGTAGCCAATATCGACCTCAGAAGTCTGAGGAGGATGAGACAGCCTCTCCTTCGCCATCTCAACAGGAAGGGCCTGCTCATCCTTTCAGGGATACTAGAAGAAGAGAGGGACAGGCTTCGTCAACATTATACAGAAACCGGGCTCCTACGATGGGCCAAAGTGACCCAGGAAGGGGAATGGGTCTGCCTAACCTTTAGCAAAAAGTGAAAATTCGAAGCACGAACCTGGAAATGTGTTTTAATGGTTATCAATATTTCAGGCTATCAGGTGGTGCCTGCCTGCGGTAGGCAGGGGTATCAGGCTATGAGAAAGGATCATTGCAAATTGATCAATTAGCAATGGTCAATTACCAATTCAACATATTGCTAATTTTGCATTGTTAATTTTGCGATCTGCATTGATTTTTTTTGATATCCTTGTCCCCGATGTCCCGCACCCGATTGCCTGGTGCCGTGAACTACTACAAGTATTGATCATGGCATAGACCAGGCAAGGAGAGAATTATGTCCAGATTCTATGTCCCCCAGCCTCAGATTGAAAGAGGATTGCTGAAGGTCGTAGGGAGTGAGGTGAGGCACATTCGGAGGGTTCTCCGCCTCAGGGTGGGAGATAAGTTGGCCGTCTTTGACGATTCTGCAAAGGAGTATCAAGGCATCATCATGGAAGAAGGTCCTTCATCAGTGGTCATCAAAGTTGAAAATACTCTTCTCCCTCCCGAAGAGTCTCCTCTGGAAATCACCTTGGCACAGAGCCTTCTCAAAGGCGAGAAGATGGAATACCTGATCCAGAAGGCCACTGAGCTTGGAATAAAAAATATTATCCCCTTCTTCTCCTCCCGTTCTGTGCCTCTCTTGGATAAATCGAAGAGATTGAGACGTTACCATCGATGGGAGAAGATTGCGATCGGGGCTTCCAAACAATGCGGAAGAGTGGTCGTTCCAAAGATAGAACCTTTTCAGGATTACTCTGAAATGCTTCAGATGGCCTCTTCGGAATCGACTCGTCTCATCCTTTGGGAGAGGGAAGGAATTGGATTGAAGGAGCTCCTCAAAGAATTAAATGAAAAAGAAAAGATTTTCTTTATCGTCGGTCCGGAAGGAGGAATGAGTCATGAGGAAGTAGAAGAGGCTAGGAGGGCCAAGTTTATCCCAATCACTTTGGGAAGGAGGATATTAAGATCTGAAACAGCGAGCCTCTGCCTCCTCAGCATTTTGCAATATGAATGGGGCGACGTGGGATAACCTCTGTCTTTACAAAACCATCGCTCGAGGAGGGCAGTGAGAGATCATCAGGTCTTGATTTCTTGATAAACGTGTTGCAGGATTGGCTATTCCGTTTGGCATGCGTTTGTTTAACAACAGGATAAAAAAGAGGGCCAATTCCGTTTTGGAACGGCCCCCAACCTGCTACGCGCAGGTAAGGTAAGAAAGGAGGGGTATGAAGAGAGGAGTCTAGGCAGCCTTCTTTTCTAAACTATTAACAAACTCCTTATACGTTTTACATTCCTGAACCAACTTACATTTTCTCCGACAAACTTCGATATGAATTTTTGGACTTCCCTTTCTCTTATCACAAATAAGGTAGCTCATCTTTAGAATCTCCCTTTCCTCCTGTCGGTGATCCGGTCCCGGCTAAGAGAATTGAATCCATATATTGAATTGACGATATATTAAAACACAAAATATAGAAATGTCAAGAAAAAAATTCAATTTTTTGCAAGAAAATTAACTAACAATTTCAAAGAGTTATAAATTCAAAAAGGAAGTAAAAATTTAAATTATTAAATGATATGGTCTAAATTCATTAGCAAAAATTGCATTAATCTATTTTTTCAGAAGAAGATGAAAGGAGGGATCGATAATTTTTTCTCTGGAATTTTAACGAGTTGAAGAGGGTTTCTCTTCGATGGCAATGCCCAGACGTTCCACTCCGGAATTTTTCGCTATATCCATAACCTGGATCACCCGATCAAAGATAACAGTTTTATCAGCCCGGACGATGACAGGTCTCATTTTATTGAAGGCGATGAGAGTTCGGAGTTCTTTTCTTAGTTCTGTGAGACTCTTCCGCCGGTTATTAAGAAAGACTTCATTCCGGCTATTGATGGTTACGATGACGGGCTCTTTCTGCTCCGGAGGGGTTTTCACATCGGCCTGAGGGAGTTTGACAATGATTCTTGATTCTCTCATGGGGTTAAAGGTGTAGACCAGACTGAAGGCTGTGAAAAAGAAGATGAAGATATTGAGAATGATGTCCGTAAGAGCGAGGGATTCCAAGGTAGCCATAGCGTCTCGGTGAGGCCTTATCTTCATCTCACACCTCCTTCTCTAGATCTGACCAAGATATCAACCAACTCATTGCCATAGTAAGTCATCTCCTGAGCGTGGCTTTTGATCTTTCCCATAATGAGATGGTAGAGAATGTAAGCGGGAATGGCCACAGAGAGACCTGCCGCCGTGGTAACCATGGCCTGATAAATTCCGGAAGCCAGAGCACTGACCGTAATATTGCTTCCCAGTTGTTCCCAGGCCATGAAGGCTCTGATGAGACCTATGATGGTTCCAAGAAAGCCAAGCATCGGCTCCACACCGATAACAATCAATAGGGCACCGAGGTACTGCTCCAGATATTGAATCTGTTCATCCCCCTCTCGTTCCATCATTGACTCAATCTCCTGTCGCCTCAAATTTCTATTAAGGATGCCCAGCTTGAAGACATACCCGAGGGGATGCCTTACCCTTTCGCATCGCTCCAAAGCCTTCTGAAATTGCCCTCGTTCAAGAAGGAGGAAGATCTCCTGGGCAAAATGTTGAAAGTTCAGCCGGATCCTCCAGAGGGTCCACAATCTCTCCAGAACAATGGCGAGGGCAATGATCGATCCCAGGATAATAGGGATCATGATCAGTCCCCCTTTGACGATCAGGGAAAAGAACATTCCAGACCTCCTTATATGGAGCCCCACGGGCAAGCCCATGGTCTCCAAAAACATACCCACTTGTGGCGAGGCTCGGGTGAGTCATCCGCCCCTGTGCGAAATCCGCCGAAACATAGTACAGATTCATCGCAACGATGGTTGCTTCCAGAGTTACCCATTCCTCCACGCCTACGGCCATGCCTGCCTGTCTATAGAGAGGCGTTGGGGGACGCAGGCGTGGTTTCCTGCGTAGCCGGGTGAAAAAATAGGGCAATCGAAATTGCCCTAGGGTAAAAACAAAACGCTGGGTCGGTAACATCGAACCACGGACACGAAGATTTTCAGTCCAACACTGAAATAAGGGCAATCAACATAAAGGTTGAGTTGTTTTTAAAGTTTCCAATAACTTAACTTTAATGGTACGGAAAAGTCAAGTTGGTATTCGTCCGGAGAAATCGGCATCAATTTAACCGTTGTAGGTAGAAAGACGGGCGCAGTTTTCATCGGGAGAAAGGCAGACCAATCTCTGAGTCTCCCATGCCCTTCAGCATTCATTTTCAGCCACAGATCGCAACAAACGGTCTGATCTACTGTGTCACAACGCCTCAAAATACTGTTCATTTTCCTAAAAAATAAGGTCTCCACCTTATTCCCCTTTGAAAAAAATTTTGTTAAAAATTACCCAGCTAGATTTAAGCTTTTCCTTCTCATATTTTCCCTCCTTTCCAGCACCTTAGCGGCGTGGATGAGGTTAAACGCCGCGCTGAATTCGAAGCGGGGATAAATGATCTCTTGTTCTTTAGGAAAAAAGAAAAATGAGATCCTATTTAATCAATAAAAACCTATGCTTGTATTACAGGCTTAAAAGGGTCATAGGCAAACAATATGCTTATCCTATAATCAGCGGTCTTGAGTGGGTCATTTTGCTGTTTGGAAGAGAGAAAAGAGGATAAAGGCCAATCTCACGAAATGGCATAGGATGAAATTCCAATCTTTTTTGCGGTCATCCTGTGTCAGCGCGCATCTCAATTTTTTTCATAAGTCAATTCTGCTACGCCTCCCCCCCTCCCCTATCCTTGAGAGAAAACGCCTTCTCCTTCACTCCGCCGCCATTGCATCGGTGATGCTCCATGCCAAAGAAACGTTCATCCAAATCCCCAGTCATTCGCTCTGAAAAGTACTCCCTGCCTTGGTGATGCAATAGCAAGAAAGGAAAAGCCATTGAATTTGGCAACCGTTGGCTTTACTATAATATCGTCGTTCCAAGGATTACATTGTGGCAAGGGATTGGGGTGATTTAAATGAAATCGGTCCTCATTGCTTCGGATAACCAATTGGCCTGTCAGTTGATGCAGGAATATTTTTCTCCCGAGTATAGGGTCGAAGTCGTATCAGACACAGATTCTTGCTTGATGGAATTCCGAAAAAAACGCCATGAGTTTACCTTTATCGATCTGGATCTTCTTCGTGCCTTCAGGCCGCAAAAAGGTCGGCATGATTACAAGAAAGCCTTGGAACCATTTCGACAGACATTCCCTGCTGCCGAGATCATCGTTCTCTCGTCGCAAGAGATGATCAGGGAGGCCGTCAATGCTGTGAAGGCGGGCGCCAGCGACTATCTGACTTATCCGATTCATAGAGACGAATTAAGGTATGTTACGGAGAGCATTGGTGAATCCATCCAATTACGCTCCGAGCTGAATTATTTTCGTGAGAGCTTCTTGGAAAAAGAGTCACTTGAAATCATTCAAACGATAAGTCCCGTTGCGAGAGGGATCTTTGATAAGGTTCTCTCCGTGGCTCCAACAAAAAGCACGGTTTTGCTCACTGGTGAGACGGGAACCGGTAAAGGGTTAGTAGCGAAGTTCATACACCTTAACAGTCAAAGAAAGAATGCACAATTCATCAGCGTACACTGCGGCGCCATTCCTGACACTCTTTTGGAGAGCGAACTGTTCGGTCACGAGAAAGGCGCCTTTACTGGGGCGGATAGAAGAAAGCTTGGCAAGTTTGAAATTGCCAACAAAGGAACGATTTTCTTGGATGAAGTCGGCACCATCACACCATCTGCGCAAATTAAGCTCTTGCGGATTCTACAAGATAGAACCTTTCAACGGGTTGGAGGGGAGATTGATGTCGAAACGGATGTGCGAATTATTGCGGCGACAAACGCCGATCTGAAGAAATTAGCCAATGATGGCCTTTTCAGAAGCGACCTATATTACCGGTTGAGTGTGTTTCCCATCGAGATCCCCCCGTTAAGGGAGAGAAGAGAGGATATTTCCCTCCTCGTCAAATTTTTCTTGAAAAGAATGAATCAATCCTACTCCAAGGAAATCGGTGACGTTCATCCAAAAGTCATGCAGGCATTTCAACAGTATACTTGGCCAGGCAATATACGAGAACTGGAGAACCTCATTGAGCGTGCGTACATCCTGGAGACCTCTTCCGTGCTCACGCCGGAGAGTTTTCCAAGAGAGCTTTTTACTTCCGAACATTCGAGAAACCAGACTCCTCTTGGTGCTTCCCTAACTTTAGCAGAGGTGAGACGTCGAAGCGTCGAGAACATTGAACGGCACTATTTGAGGGAGCTGTTGGCTTTGACAAAGGGCAAAATCAAGAAAACAGCAGAGGCTGCCGGAATTACAACCAGGCAGCTAAACAAATTGATGAATAAGTACAGTTTACAGAAAGAAGACTTCAAGTGATGATAGATCATTCTCGATAAATGGAGCCCCACGGGCCAAGCCCGTAATTTTCTGCGTAGGTGGATAAGAACCCAAAGTTCCGGGTTGTTCTTTACAAGAACTTCAAGTTCCTATATTCTAATTTCCTTTTTTTTCAGCTACATAGGGTTATCACAGAGAGCGTCCCCGGAGACAATAACCCGTTTCCTTCCAAAAAATCAGAATCAGAAATTCCTATAGCTATTACCCTCCTTTTAAAAAAACATTTGATTTCAATAGGTTAGTACGATGGCATAGCAATTGCTCTATGATTAGCATATCCGTTCGATTGATTTCCAGAGATGAATCTATGAAACGAAGGTCGAAAAGAAGCAACGAATTGTTCACGGTCAGTGGCATCCTCTTACCGATGGACTGGGATGAGGATGGGCACGTTACTGTCCTTGCGCTTTCGGGGATCGATGAAAAGGAGTATCAGATTGAAGTGAAAGATAAGAAAACAGAGTTACTTGCTCTACTGCAAAAAGAAGTGGAAGTTACTGGCCTGTTGAGAGAGCGAGCTGGAAACAGCGTCATTATACTGAACAACTACAGGATGTGTAAAAGAAACCGAAAAAACCATGATTCTGATCGACGGGAAAGGAGGTGATAAGCGATGTTAAAGAAGATGTTGGTCATCTTCACAGCTCTGGCAATTTTGGTAGCCTTCAGTCTTCCCGCATTTGCGGAGACAGTCAAGGGGAAAGTTACCGCCTATGATAAGGACGCAAAAAAGATCAGTATTGATGATAAAGAATATACTCTGGGCGATGAGGCACTTTCGACCGAAATTGCGCTAGACGATGAAGTAGAGGCAGATGTAGACGCTGATGTCGTAAAGACGATCACCAAGTCCTAGCCTTTGGCCAAGGCAGAAAGGCCCTACCTACACCAGGTAGGGCCTTTCTATGAAATTGGGGTGCGAATCAATCATGAAAACATTCATAGCCGTAATTTCATTGTTATTAGTTAGTTGCTCAGCAATCCAAAGGAATCCACATACTGAGTTGAACCGCGAATTTAGGATAGGAATAGATACTCCGGGAGAATATCCCTACTGAAGAAACTATAATGAAGAGTATGCGTTGCATATTCAAATGTTTGGAATTTAATAGGGGTTTAAGGGGGTTGCAAATAAATCGGCATTTGTCTCGACAGAATGAAATATATTCATTCCATGAAATAGTAGTAAAACAAAATAATTAAGGTGCCGGAAGGAGGTGAGGACACGTGAGGAAGTGGATCTTTCTTCTGATTGCTTTGGTTTTAGTGGTTGATCTAGCTGCAATAAGTATTGGGTGTAAAGCCAAAGAGGCACCGAAGCCAGCCGCAGAAGAGGTAAAACCAGCTGAGGCCCCGGCCCCCGCTGCACCTGAAACAAAACCTGAAGAAAAACCTGCGGCTGAACAAGAGAAACCTGCCGAAGCCCCAAAGAAATAGAGGGTAGGGTTCGAAGTGTTTCTAAAATCAGCTCAAACCAGTGTAAAGGAAAGCAGGGCTAACGTGGCCCTGCTTTTTTGAACTTATTTCTTCCCGCAATCGTTACCTTTAAAAGTTGACCTGACGAAATTGGGGACGGGTTCACATTTCTAACATTTCCTGGTGGCCCATGCCTTGGGTCGTTGGTTTTGCACATCTCTCTCAAGAGTCCACAAGTTTCAGTTTTGAATCCCATGGAAGGATAGAAGGTTTCGTTTCTAATCTATCGCTAATGGTTCCCCGCCCCCCCCCCCTCAATTATTCAGCCACCTTTTTACATAGAGCAGCGATACCATTCCAGCGATAGTTAGTACGTACAACCCAATGATCAAATCCACTCCTGCCAGAAACTGATTTGCAGTCTTCCAAAAGATTACTAATTCCATGTATTGTTTAAGAAGCAAAACTGATACCAAGCCCTATCCCTTTCTCTATTCGCTTCAATTGACGCGAGTAGAAGATAAATCATGACAATTCAAACAAACTTTTCTCAAAGTCTTATGCTTATGGACGAAAGCCAATAGTGGAAGAACTTTACCCAAAAGTTCCAAATTATTTCCCACTCGGTAGGAAAAACACTAAGTAGGAGCCTGGATCCTGATCGCTAGGGATTTGAACTTGTACGATGCAATGACGTGAAGACGAAACAACCAAGAGAGCGCAAGTCTAAAACATACATGCCCATCATGAGTCAGTACCCGGTTTCCTTAAATGTGTCTTGAGAGTAACGAGATTGATTATTCTTCACATCCTCAAAAATGTTCATTGTAAAAAGTAATAATTTACTTCGAGCAACAGAATGAAACCTCGTTACTCATTGATCCCAAACGAGGTGAGTTCATTCAGTTCAGGCAGACGCAAAATGAATGAAAAATTCGGGATTGGTTACAGATTAGTTACAAACAACAAAAAAGGGGTTAAGCTGAATCGCCTAACCCCTTGAAATGCAAAGTGCCGGGTCGCGGAATCGAACCACGGACACGAGGATTTTCAGTCCTCTGCTCTACCGACTGAGCTAACCCGGCATCGTAAATGAATACCGATTTTATAAGAACGTCCCCTGTGTGTCAAGAGGTAGTTTGGGAATGGTTGAATTTGAGCATTTGGCTACCAGTTCGCGGACTAAAAAGTAAAGGAAATCCCACCCAAATAATTCCGCACGGGTGAGGGGTAGTAGAGTTGGGTGGTTCCTGTGGCGTTGGTCACGGCCCATTCCGAATATTTTTGGCCAAAAAGGTTGTTAACTCCCACAAAGGCCTTCAGTCCCTTCCACTGGTAGGAAAGTTTGGCATCGACCGTGCAGTATGCATCCAATTTGTCAACGCTGTTAGCAAAGTCACTGATGAGATAGCTGGATCCAACGATATTGGCCCTACCGCTCAATTGAAATCCCTTCCAGATAGAGAGGTCCATCCCGACGGATCCCTTACGCCTCGGCACTCCAGGAATAACATTTCCCGAAAAGGGACCTCCCCGAAGGCGCGGCTCGACATGACAATAGTTTCCCCACAGGGAAAGCCATTCTAAGGGGGTTAACTTTAACCCTGCCTCAAATCCCTGTCTTCGTGTCTTGGGATAATTTTCATTCGTAAATGTAGCAGGATTGAAAAAGATCTCGTCATGAAGGTCAATCCAGAACAGGGTAACATTGGCCTCGATCTGGTCGATGAATGAGAGACGAACCCCAGCCTCATAATGGTATCCTATCTGCGGCTTGATCACCGGATTAACCATGAAATCTGGATAGACCAGGATCAACTCGTCGGTGACGGGGAAACGAAAGCTCCGCTTAACACTGAAAAAAGCAGACGATTTCTTTCCAAAGAGGTAATCGATAGACAGGCTATAAGCAGGTTCTCGGTCGGTCGTCTCATCTTTTGCCTCTGGGGTTTCCTGAGAGACTTTATACTTTACCCATTCGTGGCGGTACCCGAGAGACAGGATCAGATTGGAGAGGATGGAAAACTCATCCAAGAGGTAGATGCCCGTAGATTCCTTCTTGACATCGGATTGACTGACTGAGGGAAATCCAAAGAAAATTGTCTCCGAATCGACGAGCGTGTCGGAATTATAATAATCCAATCCAGCAGTCAGTTTATTAGAAAAATTCCACAGCGGCTTTTCAAGGATATATCTGGGAGTGACCCCCCATGTCCTTAGCCTTCGTTGATCCTGATAGGTATAAAAGGAAGCAGGAAAGTCGAGGAAGTTATCCACCTCCCGATGCCGATAGGAAAGATCCATCTCTATTCTTCCCCAATTTCCAAGTTTTACCATCATTCCGAGAGCTCCATACCCATCCTCTGTTTCAGTCTGATTATCTGGAGTGAGGGTTGCTCGCCTCCCCAGGAGATCGATGTCTTCCTGGGTAAGTCCTCCTGGCAACCCTGCGTCATCGTTATGGAAGCTTCCGCTTAAACTGAAGCGGAGATTCTGGTTCGCCTCGTAGATCAGTTTGCCTCCCACATCTTTCGCTCTCAGAAATCCATTTTCACGGTACCCTTTCGTGGCATTGTAATCAGCATTGAGAATGGCTGAGAGGGGCCCCCATCTCCCGCTTACGAAAGCACTTTCTTTATTGAAATGATAACTTCCGACTACTACTTCCGCTCCTGCGGAAATGGGTTTTTCAGGTTTTTTGGTGATAATGTTGATCACTCCCCCAACAGCATTGTCCCCATACTGAACGGTTCCGGCACCCCTGACGATTTCGATCCGTTCCACTTGATCCAGTGGGATCTGAGTCCAGTCGACCCCGCTGAGATCGATTTCGTTAACCCTCCTCCCATTCACTAACACCAGCGTGTTGAGAGGTGCCGTTTCTCCAAAGCCCCGGATGTCTGCGGACGCGTTCTTGCCTGTCCCGTAAAAATCCCGAACAACTACGCCCACTTCGCTTCGCATCAGGTCAATGACCGTTTGGGCATTGGACTGGTCAATTTCCTTTCTTGTAAGGACAGAGACATTGGCAGGGATCTTTCGAACCTCCTGAACATCTCGGGTTGCTGTAACAACAACCTCCTCGAGCGTGACCTCTTTTTCTTGGGCACTCATAAAGAGTGGATTTGAAGTAATACTGATGAGCATCCCCACAATGATAAGAAAGTGTCTCATAAAGCACCTCCTCAACCCCAAAAATAGTTTGACTGTGAACCGAGTATGACTTCATAGCGAGGCGTACACCATAAGCGGTTCACCGGGGAACCCTGAACCATGGTGGGTTCAGGACGAAGAGGAAGGGTTTCAAAAAAAATCCCCAGCCTTCGCATGGAGACTGAGGATTTTACCCGCTTTCACCCTTCACAGCCTTTTCCTCGAAGACCCTTCAGTGAAGGATATCCAGACCAGGTTTTCTGACTCTCGGATCTTCCTACTTGGCCCAAAGTCTCCTTGGTACTTCGGGCCTCCTTGCGCCTTCCCACCCTGAGCTTGTTGAAGGGCAGTGGTTTATCGCAAGTTTCGTCCCCGATTACAGCGGCGGGTCCGTCCCCGACTTATCCCACTCAAGCAGGATTCACGGGGTTCCCTACATCTGGATACCACCCTTTCAATCGATTCTCATCTAACAAATGTACAGAGGTCTGTCAAGCTTTTATTATTGACTTCCCCTTATGAGGAGGCTTCGCTCTGCTCAGAAACACTCCCTTCTTTCGTTCTAAATCAATTTCGTTGGAAAAATGGAGCAACATGCAGCTGCAATCGTGAGTCAATGAACCCTACGGTGCATTTAAGAATCTTCGGACTTCTTCCAAAGTAGGAATTCCCCTCCTTCCGCCGAGGTCTCGGCATTTGAGAGCTGCCACAGCATTGGCAAACCTCAGAATTTCTACCACCTCCCAATTCTTGAGGAGACCATAGATAAATCCTGCGTGAAAGACATCGCCTGCGCCTGTCGTATCGACCGCCTTGACTTCAAATCCTTTTACAGAAAGGGTTTCTCCCTCCACGATGGCCATGGCACCTTCATACCCCAGTGTGGCACATAAAAACCCAGAGGTATGTTTCTGAAGTTCATAAAGAGCTTTCTCTCGGTTTGAAATTCCAGTGAAGAGGGTCGGAAACCGGGCCGAGGTAACAACGAAATCAATTTCTCGGATCAACTCGGCCGTTAAGGGTTCGACCTTATCGAGATCAATGACGGTTGGGATTTTCTCCTCTTTGGCCCACCGGGCACATCGAATGGCGGCACGGATATCATGTCCGTCTAAAAGGAGAAGTTTCCCGGAACAGACCTCCTCTTGTCGAAGTTCGCCCTCACGGTACATTAGCCGTTCATCACGATCCCACAGGATAGTCCGTTCTCCAGAGGGACCATCCACAATGATCATGGCATATTGGTTTGAAGTATTTGGTTCAATGATTGCAGAGGAGACATCCACTCCTTCTTCGAGAATGGAATGGAGGGAGAATTGGCCCAGTTCATCACCTCCAACTTTTCCGATATACCTTGTTTTGATACCCCATCGACTCAGAGCTACCATCGCCGTCGCCACCTGACCTCCCCCCTGTTTGGAAAATTGGAGGATCTTCATCTTTGAATTTTTCGTCGGGAATTCCGGAACCACACAGAGGAAGTCCACAGCGTTAAGCCCCATCCCCACGACGTCGAAGGGCTTGTCTTTGAGAAAGGGAAGATGGAATTGCATGTCATCCTTTTACAAAGTTTTAGCAGTTTTTTCAAGAAATTCCTTGAAAGGTTCCCCTGTGGAATAGTCGTTTTGCGCCAGAGCTTGAATAAACAATGTTATAAATTTCCTCATAAGGGAGACATTTTCTTTTGAATGATATATTCCACAGGGTCGACCCCGTGGAATCATTTCCATAGCATCACTCGTATAACGAATCGTGTAAATTCGTACTTACGTGTGAATTGCTTTGGAGGATATTAAATATTCCACAGGGTTGACTAATCCCAACGGCCATAGTATAAAATTGTAAATTCTCCCAAAGGGATATGGAATTGCAGGAAATTATCAGCGTCATTCTTGCAGCAGGAAAGGGGACTCGGATGAAGTCGGACCTAGTGAAGGTCCTCCATCCTGTCCTTGGAATTCCCATGCTCTCCTATCCCGTTGAACTTTCCTTAAATGGCGTCAAAGCCGCAAAGACGATCGTTGTCATTGGTCATCAGGCCGATGAAGTCAAGGAGAGATTTAAGGAGCCAAACATCCATTTCATCCTCCAAGAAGAACAACTGGGAACGGGTCATGCGGTTTTACAAGCCCTCCCATTTCTCCAATCTTTCGGCGGTACGGTTTTGATCCTGTGCGGAGATGTCCCCTTGGTAAAATTAGAGACCCTTCGCTCTTTTATCGATACATTCTGGAGAAATGAGTCCATCCTAGCGGTGCTGACAGCGGTGGTGGAGAATCCATCGGGATATGGTCGTATCATCCGAGGTCCAGCAGGTTGGCTCGAAAGGATTGTGGAGGAAAAAGATGCCTCCGAGGAAGAAAAATTGATCCGGGAGATCAATACTGGAATCTTTTGTGTACAGGCTCCCTTCTTAATCGATGGCCTGAAGGAGATTGGGCAGGAGAACGCTCAGGGGGAATACTATCTAACCGACCTTGTTGAGATTGGGAGAAAGAGAGGGCTGAGATGTTCGGCCCACATGGTGGCCGATCCAATGGAGGTGATGGGAATTAATACACGTGCAGACCTTGCCCTTGCCCATGAGGTTCTCAGACAGGAGAAGGTGATGGACCTGATGCTCTCCGGCGTTACGGTTCTCGATCCAAAGACCACCTACGTGGATAAAATGGTGGAAATAGGGAAAGATACGGTCCTCTATCCGAACTGTGTCCTTCAGGGAAAGACGAAGATTGGAGAGCGGTGTGTCATTGAATCGAATACAAAGATCTCGGATTCTATACTCGGGAGCGAGGTCGTCATACGCTCCAATTCTGTCATCACAGAGAGCAAGATTGATGATGGTGCTTCCATTGGCCCCTTTTCCCACCTTAGGCCTTTGGCCGAGATCAAGAGCAAAGCGAAGATCGGAAACTTCGTGGAGGTCAAGAAGTCGGTTATCGGCAGAGGAACAAAAGCCAACCACCTCACTTATATCGGGGATTCCCTTGTCGGGGAAGGGGCGAATATCGGTGCCGGGACGATCACCTGCAACTACGATGGATATGGAAAACATCAGACGATCATCGGAGACGGGGTCTTCGTGGGATCGAATGTGGAACTGGTAGCTCCCGTCAAAGTAGGAAGCCGTTCCTCCATCGGAGCAGGGACCACTGTTACGAAAGATATTCCAGAGGGTGCGCTGGCCATCAGCCGCGTGAAGCAGAAGAACATCAAAGGGTGGAGTAAGAAGATGGAGCTCCGCTACAAAAAGAACAAGAAGAAAAAAAATTAGTGCAATATGCGGAAAATAAATTGAGATTGTTAATGATTAAATCTTCAGAAATTTGCATTTTTCATTTTGCAATTTACAATTTTCAATGAGGGTTGAGAGGAATGTGCGGCATTGTCGGATATATTGGTTCAAAAGATACGGCTAAGGTTCTACTGGATGGGCTCAAGCGGCTCGAATACCGCGGATATGATTCCGCTGGCATTGCCGTTTTTCATCGGGGAAAAATCGAAATCCGTCGGAAGGTGGGGAAGTTAACAAAGCTTGAAGAAGTCGTTGAAAGGGAAGCCTTTGACGGAAAGGTAGGGGTTGGCCATACGAGATGGGCGACCCATGGAAGGCCCTCGGATGAAAATGCCCACCCCCACAAGGCGGGTAAAGTGGCTGTGGTCCACAACGGCATCATTGAGAATTATCTACCCCTCAAGGATTTTCTAAAAAAGAAAGGCCATGTCTTCAGTTCTGAGACGGATACGGAAATAGTTGCTCATCTCGTCGATGAATTCATCCAGGAGGGACATTCCTTTTTGGATGCCGTAAGAATTACAATGGATAAAATCAAGGGGTCTTATGCCTTGGGAATCCTCTATGAAGGGGATGACATGTGCTTAATTGGTGCAAGAAATGAGGCCCCCCTTGTCATCGGCCTGGGCGAGGGTGAATATTTCATTGCGTCGGATATTCCTCCGGTCCTTTCCTATACGAGAGACTTTATTTTCATGGAGGACGGGGAGGTCGCTCTCCTTTCGTCCAAAGGGGTTAAGATCTACGGAACCAAAGGGGAAGAGGTTAGAAAGGAACCGAAACGGGTAGACTGGAATCCCCTCATGGCCGAAAAGGGCGGTTATAAACATTTTATGCTCAAGGAGATTTTTGAGCAGCCGAGGGCTGTGACCGACACCATTCGAGGCAGGCTCTCAAAGGAGCGCGGAGATGGAATCCTCGAAGAGATGCATCTTGACCCGTCGGTCTTGAAAGAAATCCGACGGATCTGCCTGATCGCTTGTGGTACCTCCTACCATGCAGCCCTTGTGGGAAAGTTCCTCATTGAAGGGTTCTGTCGCATTCCAGTGGAGGTAGACATTGGCTCTGAGTTTCGTTATCGAAATCCCATCATTGGAAAGGATGACCTGCTCATCGCCATCTCTCAATCTGGAGAGACCGCTGATACCCTCGCTGCCTTAAGGGAGGGGAAGCGGAAGGGAGCGAGCACCTTAGCCATTTGCAACGTGTTGGAGTCGAGTTTGGCAAGGGATTCGGATTATGTGATTTATACCCATGCAGGACCTGAAATCGGTGTGGCCTCCACCAAGACTTTTGTCACCCAAATAACCATCCTTTTTCTCATCGCTGTTCGGTTAGGCAGGGAAAGGGGCGTAATCTCCAAGGAAGAAGAGAAATCCTTGATTGAAGAGTTAATCAGAATTCCCCACTTCATGGAAGAGATGCTGAAGTCTTCAGATCAAGTGGCTCAGATCGCCAAGAAATACCTCTATGCAAGGGACTTTCTCTATCTGGGAAGGGGGATTAACTATCCCATTGCCTTAGAGGGTGCGTTGAAGTTGAAAGAGATTTCTTACGTTCATGCCGAGGGCTATCCAGCCGGTGAGATGAAACATGGACCCATTGCTCTGATCGACCGGGAAATGCCGGTCGTCACCCTTGTTACCAGGAATGAGGTCTATGAGAAGGTGCTCTCCAATATCGAAGAGGTGAAAGCAAGGGAGGGGAAAGTGATCGCCCTTGCCTCTCAGTCGGATCTAGAGATCGTTAAGAAGGTGGACGATGTCATCTTGATTCCTGAAACCCATCCTTCCTTGACCCCGATCCTCCTCACGATTCCTCTTCAACTTCTGGCCTACTATATGGCCGATTTTAAGGGGACAGATGTCGACCAGCCCAGGAACCTGGCCAAAAGTGTGACCGTCGAATAAGTCAAAAATCACTTCAGATTGTAAATTGTAAAATGCAAAATTAACATTTAGAATAAAATGGTTCATGGGATTTTACACTTCGCATTGTTCATTTTGCAATTTGCAATGATGCTGAGATAAATGTCCTTGCTCAATGATCTCAATCCTGTTCAAGAGAAGGCCGTCCTGGAAACCGAAGGACCCCTCCTGGTCTTTGCTGGAGCTGGAAGTGGAAAGACCAGGGTTCTGACCTACCGAATCGCTTACCTCATTGAAGAAAAAGGGATTCCGCCTTGGAATATCTTTGCCGTCACCTTTACTAACAAGGCAGCCGATGAAATGAAGGAGAGAGTGGAACATCTTCTGGGGACGTCGGCCAAAGGGGCTTGGGTCTCCACGTTCCATTCCGCCTGTGTCCGGATTCTCAGACAGCATATCGAGCACCTGGGTTTTCAGAAAAAATTTGTCATTTATGATGAGGAAGATCAGGAACGGCATCTTAAAACAGTAATGAAGGAACTGGATCTGGACTTCAGGATGTTTAATCCGAGAGCCATGCAATCGGCTATCGAGAAGTTGAAGAACGAAGGGATCACTCCGGATCAATACCATCCCTCTCCCTTCAACATCTTCCAAAAGAGGCTGGCCTCTGTCTATCAGAGATATCAAGAAGATCTTCGTCGAAACAATGCCCTCGATTTCGATGATCTTCTTACCGATGTGGTGGTCCTGTTCAATCGCTTCCCGGAGGTCCTGAGGTCTTATCAGGAACGCTGCCGCTACGTGATGGTCGATGAGTTCCAGGATACAAACCTGATCCAATATCATCTCATCCGGCAGATCGTGAACCGACATCGGAACATCTGTGTGGTTGGAGATGATGATCAATCGATCTATCGCTGGAGGGGGGCCGAGGTAGGAAATATTCTCAATTTTGAGAAGGACTTCCCTGAGACGAGGGTCATTACCCTGGAGCAGAATTATCGCTCTACGCAAAATATCCTTCGCGCAGCTAATCAGATGGTCAGCAAAAACCGTTCGAGGAAGGAGAAAGTTCTCTGGACGAAAAACCCTGAAGGAGAAATTCTGACGCTCTATGTAGGAGAGGAAGAAGCCGATGAGGCCCGTTTCATCGTCCGGAAGATCGTGGAGCTAATCCACCCTTCCTCCGGTTCAGTCAGACCCTATAGTGAAATCGCCATCTTCTATCGGATCAATGCCCAATCCCGAGCCATGGAAGATGAACTGGTCAGACAACAGATCCCCTATACCATCGTGGGAGGAGTGAAATTCTACGAGCGAAAGGAAATCAAAGACGTTCTAGCCTACCTGAAGCTGATTACCAACCCGTCCGATAGTCTCAGCCTCAAAAGGATCATCAATATTCCTCCAAGAGGAATCGGAGAGAAGACGATCGAAAAGATTGAGGCCTTTTCCAGAGAGAAAGGACTTCCCCTCTACGAAGGAATGAAACAGTCCTTGCAGGAGGACGGGTTAAGTCCTGCTGCGAAAGGAAAGATAGAGGACTTCATTCATTTGATGGAGGAGTTCCGAGAGGAGGCGAAACATCTCTCCCTCAGCCAACTCACCCTCGCCCTTCTGGGTAAATCGGACTACCTCCGGAGATTGAAAGAGGAGGGGACGGATGAGGCTTTTTCAAGAATAGAGAACATTGATGAATTGATCAGTGTGATGATGGAGTTTGAACAAGGAGGGGAGGAGGTTTCCCTGGAAACCTTTCTGGATAAGGTTTCGCTGGTCACGGATGTGGACCTTTACGAAGATAAAGGAAATCGAGTCTCTCTCATGACCCTCCACTGTGCCAAGGGGCTGGAATTCCCCCTGGTCTTCATTGTCGGTTTGGAAGAAGGGCTTCTCCCCCATTATCGAAGGGGGGAGGAAATTGAGGACCTGGAGGAGGAGAGGAGACTCTTCTATGTCGGGATGACGCGGGCGAAGGAGAGGCTCTTCCTTTCACGGGCGGAGAGACGTTATACCTTCGGGGTAGGTCGGGCCAACCTTGCCTCCCGATTTCTTGATGAAATTCCCATGGAGCTGATTCAACTAGAAGAGAGAGAGGGAGAAGGTGAAAGCCCTTATGGCCGAGAACGGCCGTACACCTGTTTGCCCACCGACTGGGATGATTATTTCACGAAGTCTGAGAGAGGAACGGGTCAAGGCATAGATAGGGACTTTCCCGCTCATGGGGAGGAAGTTGTGCTGAGTCCGGAAGGGTTCTTTCCCCTGAGGATGGGGATGAGAGTGAGGCACCCCAGGTTTGGTGAAGGAAGGGTCAAATCGGTGGAAGGGATGGATGAGGATCAGAAAGCTACTATTATTTTTCAGTCGGTTGGAAGCAAGAGGCTGAAGGTTAGAAATGCGAATCTGGAAATACTAGAGTGAATGCCAAATGTCAAAGGGCAAATGTCAAATCAAATCCAAAGCTCAAATTTCAAATGTCCTCAATTTTGAATTGTGACATTCATTTGATATTTGGATTTTGGCATTTGAAATTTCGCAGCTGGAGGTCATCATGAAGACCTATTTCATCTTGTCGGCGATTGGGAAGGATCGGCCGGGGATTGTGGCCGATGTTGCGGAGGTGATCTTTGAGTGCGGAGGAAATATTGAAGATTCGAGCATGAGCCTTCTCCGGAATAATTTCGCCCTCCTGCTCCTCTTTTCCACGGAGAGGGAGGAGGTGAACCAGAAACTTTCTGCGGGCTTGAAGCGACTCGAGTGGGAGAAGAAGCTGACGGTCTTCTATTCTCCGATTCCTCTCGAGGAAGCTCATCCAAAGGACAAGGAACCGGTGGATCGTTTCGAGATTACGACTTCAGGCGTTGATCATGCTGGGATTGTTTACAAGGTTTGTAGGCTTCTGGCGGATCGCGGGATCAACATCGTCGATATGGAGACCCATCGTGTTCTTTCAGCGGAAAGCGGGACGCCTCTCTTTGAGATGGATATCCATGTCGATGTTCCGCGATCCATCCCAGAGCAGGGTTTAAGGGAAGACCTTCACCACCTGGCCAATGAACTGGTGATCGATTTGGTGCTGAAGAAGAAAATGTAATCTTATGCAAAACAAGAACCTTCTCAGCTTCGTTAAAGAGACGGATGTGGTGAAATTCTGTCAGGAGATGGTTCGGATCAGAAGTGTGAATCCCCCCGGAGATGAACTTCAGGCAGCAGAGCTTGTGGCCTCCGTCCTAACAAAGATTGGATTGGAGGTGGAAGTGATCAAACACAGCCCCACTCGGGCCAGTGTGTTGGCCCGCTTGAAAGGCTCCCGCAAGAAGCCTGCCCTGCTCTGCAATGGTCATCTGGATACGGTGCCTGTTGGTTCGGAAGAGTGGATTCACGACCCCTTCGGAGGTATCGTATCCGGAGGCAAGATCTGGGGCCGTGGAACGGCCGATATGAAAGGGGGGTTGGCCGCCCTCTTGGTAGCGGCGAAAGCACTGGTAAAGGCCGGCGTCCCTCTTGAGGGCGATCTCATCATCGCAGCAACAGCAGGCGAAGAGGTGGACTCCCTAGGTGCCACAGCCGTGGCAGCGCGGACCGATCTCGGTCCTGTTCAAGCGATTTTAATACCGGAGCCGAGTTCCAATGATCTCTGCATCGCTGAGAAGGGAGCCCTCTGGCTCGAAATCACCACTCAAGGAAAGACAGCCCATGGTTCCATGCCGGAGATGGGTCGCAACGCCGTCATGATGATGGTGGCCCTCATCAACGAATTGGGAAAGATGACTTTTCCACATAAGCAACACCCACTCTTGGGTGGCTTCTCTCAGAGTATCAACACCATTTTGGGTGGCGTGAAGACGAATGTGGTTCCTGATCAATGTGTGATTAACGTTGATATGAGGACTGTCCCGGGTCAGGATCATCGTGCCATTGTCAAGCAGGTCGAAGACTTGGTTGCAGAGCTGAGACGGTGCACTCCCGATCTTAAGGCTTCTGTTAAAGTAGCAAATGATCGTGCTCCTGTCGAAACCTCTCCGAATGAGCCTGCCGTTCAGATTTTCGCTGATATTGTGGCTGAGGTGGCGGGTGCGAGGCCCACTCCCCAAGGGGTTCGTTATTACACGGACGCGGTCGCCTTCGTCCATGCTCTCAAAGCTCCCATGATCATCTGTGGTCCGGGTGATGCGAAGTTGGCTCATCAACCGAATGAATATGTGGAGATTTCGAAACTGGTTCAAGCGGCTAAGATCTACACACTGGCGGCTGTAAAACTGTTGCGGTGATACCATTTTGAGCTGGAGTTGAGCGCATGTTAACGAGCATGCCCGCTAGTTTTCCAATGATTCCTGCGAATAAGTTCAATCCGTAGAAAGGGGACATTCAGAGTGGCAAAGTACGACGGTATTCTCAAGGAGGCTGAGGGATTGAAGCAAAAATTGATTGATCTTCGCCGGGATTTCCACCAACACCCTGAACTAGGGCTTCAGGAGTTCAATACAGCCAAGAAGGTTGAGGGGGTCCTGGAGAAGCTTGGCATTGAGACGAAGACGCTTGTTGACGGGACAGGGGTGCGGGGATACTTAAAAGGTTCCAAGCCGGGGAGGACGATTGCCCTGAGAGCTGATATGGATGCTTTACCCATCCAGGAGGAGACAGGCTTACCCTATCAATCTCAAAACAAGGGGGTCATGCATGCCTGCGGTCATGATGCCCATATGGCCATGCTTCTTGGAGCAGCCATGATCCTTTCGGAAAGGAAAAAAGAGTTGAAAGGGAATGTGGTCTTCATCTTCCAGCCCGCAGAGGAGATTGCAGCAGGAGCAAGAGCGATGGTGCAAGAGGGTGTTTTGGAGGGTATCGATAGGATTTTCGGTTTGCATATCTATTCCATACTTCCCTTTGGGACCCTCGGTTATAGGCCTGGCCCCCTCATGGCAGCAGGTGATTTCTTCGATGTAAAAATCACAGGGAGGGGAGGGCATGGGGGGTTACCGCACCTTACGGTCGATCCAGTTGTGATTGCAGCGAGTACGATTACTGCCTTACAGACCCTTATAAGCCGGGAAGTTGACCCAGTAGAGAGTGCAGTCATCAGCGTTTGTAAAATGAACGCCGGGGAGGCCTATAATGTGATTCCGGAAACAGCCACATTCGGAGGGACGATTCGTTCCCACAAGCCTGAAATGAGGGAGGCTCTCCCCAGAAGAATGAAGGAAATCTTAGAGGGAATGGTGTCGGCGATGAGAGGAAGTTACGAGTTCAATCTGATGAGCAAATTTCCAGCAACGATCAACGATGAGCAGGTGACGGCCTTCGTTGTAAAAGTGGCCAAAGAGATTTTAGGGGAAGATAAAATCTGTCTTTTAAGACCTCTCATGGGCTCGGAGGACTTCTCTTTCTATCTTCAGAAGGTTCCTGGGGCCCTTGTTTTTTTAGGAGATGAAAATAAAGATAAAGGGATTATCTATCCTCATCATCACCCCAAGTATAATATTGACGAGGACATCCTCCCCATAGGCACTGCCCTTCATGTTTCAGTTGCTTGGGAGTACCTAAAGGAAAAGTAAAAGAGAGACGGTGTCAGGTCTTTACATGAGACAGCTAAATCTGTTTAAGTTCTTTTTCGATTTGCTCTATTTCGTGATGAAACTTTGAATCACACTGACGCCTCTGTTCAACTCTCCGGTAGGCAATGCTCACAGCAGTATAGTGCCTTCCTCCAAAAACCGCCCCGATCTCCCTCAAACCCAAATCCGTCCTCTTCCGACCAAGGTACAAAGCTACCTGCGAGGCGAAATGGGAAGGACGCTTCTTTTGATAAATCAACTCTCTTGGCACACCATAATATTCTGCTACCTTGTGCGCGATGGTCCCGATATCTGTTCTCCGCCGTGCCTGCCCGAGGCTGGGAATCTCTCTGTCCTTTTCAACCCCTCTAAAACGTTCCTTTAGAGATTCCCAAAAAGTAGATCCTCCTAGTGCGATCCCTGCAATCGCCCCTTTCAATGGGTTCGGAATATCTATTTTTAACCCTTCCTCGACAAACTGACGATATTTGTGATAAGCCTTTTCCTTTTGTCTGCTGAGTTGCCCTAGAATCTCACTGGTGCAGAGCCACTCGGGCCGAGGTTTTGTGGACAAATAAGTTGGGTAACTGCTCCAATGATAATCCTCAGGCCGGTTCACCACTCCGGCCCTCACGGGGTTGAGATGAACGTACCGGGATAATTGAAGCAAGTATGCATCCTTCTCTACTATTAGACTTCTGTAACGTCCCTGAAAAAGGTGACCAGTTCGGTTGTATCTTCTATTGAAATAGTTTGTGTAGGCTGTATTGAGATCGTGGAGAGTGGAGATGAGGTTGGCCTTGGGGGTTTCTAGAATTAGATGATAGTGGTTTGCCATGAGGACATATGCATGAACAAGAATTCTATAGCGCTCATGCATTCGCTGTAGGAGAGCTAGGAAGCGAGTTAAGTCATGGTCAGACCTGAAAATCGTTTTCTTCTCATTCCCCCTTGCAGTAATGTGATAAAAAGCTCCTTCATATTCAATTCGCAAGGGTCTCGCCATGTTTCCGTAAATATCACAACTCGTTGTCTCATGTCAAGACCTGACACTGCTCTTACACCGATCTTATGGGAGTTGAAACGGTATGAAGAGGCGCAAGCAAAATCTTCTTGACATCGTTTCTTAATTGGGACAAAATTTTTGTTAGTTACGGGAGAGACTTCGATCCTACTAGGCAGGAGAGGAGCGCCGAAGGGGCAATTCCGGAATACCGGAAGAAACTCTCAGGCAAAAGGACTGTAACTCATATGAATCCTGGAAAGATTCCGGCCTAATCCAAATTGAAGGGCGGAACACCGAAGGGGACAAATCCCGAGTTTCTTGAGGGATAATCTCTCAGGTCAAAAGACAGGAGGAAGGCGAACGGAATTCGATCGTCCTTCCTCTTTTTATTTTTGGAGAAGCATATGGTACAACCCAGGGTCCTCGTTACCCGCAAAATCTTCGGAGAAGCCGTCGCCCTTGTCAAGAGACATTTTGAGGTAGAGTATAATGATAGCGATGTCCCTTTTCCTCCCGACCTTCTCATCCAGAAGCTTCATGCGAAGATAGGGGCGATTACACTCCTGACCGATAGAATTGATGAGTATCTTCTTTCCCATTGCCCAGATCTCAAGATCGTCTCCAATGTAGCGGTCGGATATAATAACATTGATGTCCAGGCATGTACCCGACATAAAGTGATGGTGACGAATACACCGGGAGTATTGGACGATACCACGGCCGATTTCACTTGGACGCTCTTGCTCGCAACCGCAAGGCGTCTGGTTGAAGCAGATCAATATTTGCGTTCTTTGAATTGGGATGGATGGAAGCTGATGGAGTTTCTGGGTTACGATGTTCACCACAAAACCCTTGGCATCTGTGGTTTAGGTCGGATTGGGCAAGGGGTGGCAAGGCGGGCCAAGGGATTCGGCATGAGGATCCTCTACACGGATTTGATTCGGGCCTCCTTCTCCGTGGAAGAAGAGCTGGGAGTCCTTTTCTTCGATAAAGAGGCCTTGCTGGCTGAATCAGATTTTGTAACGCTTCATGTCCCGCTTGGACCTCAGACAACCCATTACATCTCTGGAGCTGAATTGGCTCTCATGAAGCCTACCGCGATTTTGATTAATGCCTCCCGAGGTCCTGTGGTTGACGAGAAGGCACTTGTTCAGGCTTTGCAGGAGGGGAAAATTGCTGGAGCCGGTCTGGATGTTTATGAAAGAGAGCCCGAGGTTGAACCCGCTCTCCTCACGATGAAGAATGTGGTCTTAGCCCCCCACATTGCAAGCGCTTCGTGTGAAACGCGACTTCGAATGGCTATGATGGCAGCAGAGAATTTGATCGCCGGGCTTACTGGAAAGCGGCCTCCGAACTTGGTGAACGAAGAGGTTCTGTCCTCATGAAGTCTAAGAAAAGACAATCGAGAAAGGATGAGGTTGTTTTTTTTGGGATCGAAGAGTTAAAACAGCATGAGGAGATCAGGCCGGATTACCTGGAGGCACTGAAGAACGAGATCCTGTCAGACGGCATTTTGAAAATGCCCATCTGCATTGACAAGAAGACTTGCATCATATTGGATGGTCATCATCGGCTTCATGCTTTAGAGAGAATAGGGTGCAGGAAGATTCCCGTCGTGATGGTGGAGTATCAGTCGCCAGGAATCAAGGTCATTCCCTGGAGGGAAGGGGAGATGATCACGAAAGAGAGGATCATCGATACGGCATTATCCGGAAAGAGAATGCCTTCTAAAACTTCCAAACATATGATATTTCTTGATGGTGAGTGGACCCACATCTCTGCGATCGAAAGAATCATCAATATACCATTGGAGGAGTTGAAATAGAAAGGTGGCAGATAGTATATAGCTAATAGCCTATTGGTAAATTGGAGATCTGTAATCTAAAATTTAGAATGATGAGTTAATGAGGAGTATCCAATGAAATTTCCTGAAGGGTTGTTGTACTCAGAGAGCCATGAATGGTTAAGAGATGAGGGTAGTCAAACCACGATTGGCCTGACTGATTATGCCCAGAGCCAACTCAAAGACATCGTCTATGTCGAACTCCCTGAAATTGGATCGGAGTTTAAGAAAGAAGAGAGTATGGGGGTGGTCGAGTCAGTGAAGACAGTGGCCGATGTCTTCTCTCCCATCACCGGGAGAGTGGTGGAGACGAACCACACCCTAAAGGATTCCCCCCAATTCGTCAATGAAGATCCTTATGGAAAAGGATGGATCGTCAAGATGGAGATAAAGGACAAGGCGGAATTGAAGGAACTTCTCTCCTCCAAGGCCTACCAGGATTTTCTTCCAAAGGAAGAAGAATAAATGGGAAATTTTTCGCGTTACATCCCTCACACAGATGACGACATTCGAAGGATGCTCGAAACCATTGGCGTCCAGAGGGTAGAAGACCTTTTTGAAACCATCCCCTTGAAATACAGGCTCTCAACATCCATGAACCTTCCTGAGGCGCTGGGAGAACCCGATCTTCTCCGCCATCTCCGAAAACTCCAGTCTCCTCTTTGTACCTCTTTTCTCGGCGGAGGGGCTTATCATCATTTCATTCCCGCTGTTGTTCCTTATCTGATCTCGCGCTCAGAATTCTATACAGCCTACACCCCCTACCAGCCTGAGATCAGCCAGGGAACGCTTCAATCAATTTTTGAATATCAGACCCTGATGTCCGAATTGACCGGCATGGAGGTTTCAAACGGCTCATTGTATGACGGCGCTTCCAGCTTGGCAGAGGCCGTATTGATGGCTTTTCGGGTTACAAAGAGAAAGAAGGTTCTCCTCTCAAAAGCCATTCATCCTGAATATCGGAAGGTCATCGAAACCTATATTGACCCCGATCAGCAAGAAATCGTTCTGATCCCTTACAGAGAAGAGGATGGCCGGACGGATGAGAGGGTGCTTTCGGATCTCCTCGATGAAACTGTTAACGCCGTGGTGATTCAGAGTCCCAACTTCTTTGGGGTCATTGAGAATCTGCAAGGGATAGGGAAGGAAGTGCATCAGGTGGGAGGGGTGATGATTGTTGGGTTTAGCGAAGCGATCGCCTATGGAATCCTGGCACCTCCTGGAGTGTTTGAGGCTGATATTGTTGCAGGAGAAGGTCAGAGCCTTGGGATCCCTCTTTCCTTCGGAGGGCCCTATCTGGGGATCTTCACCACAAGAAACAAGCACGTGAGAACCATGCCCGGAAGACTCGTGGGAGAGACGGTCGATTTAGAGGGCAGAAGGGGATTCGTCCTCACTTTAGCGACGAGGGAACAACACATCCGAAGAGAGAAGGCCACCTCTAATATCTGCACCAATGAAGGACTGTGTGCGTTGATGGCAACGATCTATCTCTCCTGTCTCGGAAGAGAGGGGTTGAAAGAGGTGGCCATGATGAATCTGAGCAAGGCTGACTATGCAAAAAAGGCTGTTTCAACGTTAAAAGGTTGTAGTCAGAAATTTTCTGGGCCCACCTTCAATGAATTTGTTTTGGAAATCGATGGTGACCCTGAGAGGGTGTTAAGGGACATGAAAAAAGAGAAGATCATCGGAGGTCTCCCCCTAGCAAAATCTTATCCTGAATTGAATCGACATCTTCTTGTGACAGTGACAGAGATGAATTCGAGAGAAGAGATTGATCGATGGGCTCAGGTCCTTGAAAAGGCATTGAACTGATAGATTTTAGGAGGTTAGTAATCACCAAATTCCAAGCACCAATAACCAAATAATTCCCAATAACCAATATCCAAATTTGGTAAACAAACTAATAGATCATAATCATTTGGTCATTGAAATTTGGTGATTGATTATTATTTGGAAGTTGGGATTTGGTTATTGGAGCTTATTGATCACGTAGTAGAAAACTTAACGACTTGAATAGTCATCGAAATGGGGAAGAAAAAGGATACCGGTTTGATTCAGGATGAACCTCTCATTTTTGAGCAGGGGGGAGAGGGGAGGAAGGGATACTCCTTGCCTCGATGGGATGTGGAGGAAGCGGAAGCCAAGAACCTCATTCCTTCTCATCTCTTAAGAGAGGATTTTGAGGGGTTTCCCCAGTTGAGTGAGATCGATGTGGTCCGGCACTTCACCCGACTCTCTCAGTGGAACTACGGGGTGGACAGTGGATTCTATCCTTTAGGCTCCTGTACGATGAAATATAATCCGAAAGTGAATGAAGAGATTGCAAGGATGAGCGGATTTGCAAATCTTCATCCCTATACTCCTGAAGACCTGGTCCAGGGAGCCCTTCGGTTGATGTATGAAATAGGGGAGTTTCTTGCCGAAATCACGGGAATGGATGATGTCTCCCTTCAGCCTGCAGCCGGAGCGCATGGAGAGTTGACGGGCATCAGAATGATCAAGGCTTGCCTTCAGTCACGTGGGGATGGAAGAAAGAAAGTCCTGGTCCCGGATACGGCCCATGGAACCAACTGTTCCACTTCGACCATCCTCTCCTATCAAATGGTGGAGATCAAATCGAATGAGAAAGGCGTCATCAGTCCAGCGAAGGTGGCCGAGCAGATGGATGAAGAAGTTGCTGCCATCATGGCAACGAATCCGAATACCCTGGGTCTTTTTGAAGAACATCTGGCAGAGATTGCTGAAATCGTGCACAGAAAGGGAGGATTTGTCTATTGCGATGGGGCTAATCTGAATGCCCTGATGGGAATCGTGAAATTGGGTGATTTGGGAGTAGATGTGGTTCATATCAATCTCCATAAAACCTTTTCGACGCCCCATGGTGGGGGGGGGCCTGGAGCGGGACCTGTTGCCGTCAAGAAGGAACTTGCTCCCTATCTCCCGGGTCCGGCGATTGAAAGGGACCGAGGGGTTTTTAGGCTCAATGATGATCGACCTCATAGTATTGGAAAGATGAGGGCTTTTTATGGAAACTACGGAGTGATCCTAAAGGCCTATGCCTACATTCTTTCTATGGGATCCGAGGGGCTTAAGAGAGCAAGTGAGATGGCTGTGCTCAATGCGAACTACTTGATGAAAAAGTTGAAGGATACTTACCACCTCCCTTACGACCAACCTTGCATGCATGAATGTGTCTTCACAGACCGTTTTCAGGAGAAGTATCACGTTTCAACCCTCGACATTGCCAAAAGGTTGATCGATTATGGCTATCATCCGCCCACAATCTATTTTCCATTGGTGGTCAAGGCCGCACTGATGATGGAGCCGACGGAAACGGAGAGTAAGGAGAGTCTCGATGGTTTCATTGAAACGATGATGACCATTGCCAAAGAAGCAAAGGAAGACCCAGACATTCTTCGGCAGGCACCTCGAAGGGTCAAAGTGAGGAGACTCGATGAGGTCTTGGCTGCAAGAAAACCAAAATTAAGATGGACTCCGAATAAATGAAATTCGAAGCACGAAATCCGAAGCACGAAACAGATTCAAAATTCGAATTTCTAAATTTCCAAAACAATTTTTGTCATTTGAAATTTGGTCATTTGGATTTGTTTCGGATTTCGAGATTCGGATTTATAGATTAGCTGATGAGCCACAAAGAATACCTCATTGACTTGGGTTTGATCGATTACCAAAAGGCTTGGGATCTTCAACATGATCTCTGGTCAAGGCGGGTCAAAGGGGAGTTGCCCGACTTATTACTCTTCCTCGAACACCCCCATGTGATCACTCTTGGAAGGCGTGGGAACCGTTCCTACCTGATCGCCTCTCAAGAGGTCTTGGATGAAATGGCGATTCCAATCTTTCATGTGGAGAGGGGAGGGGATGTCACCTATCACGGGCCGGGACAGCTTGTGGTCTATCCCATCCTCAATTTAAAGGGGTATGGATATCGTCTCATCCGATACGTTGACCAACTCGAAGAAGTCATTCTCTGCACGTTGAAAGATTTTGGGATGGAGGGGAAAAAAGACTCTCTGAACCGGGGGGTCTGGGTCAATGGTGAAAAGGTTGCCTCCATTGGAGTGACGATCAAACGATGGGTTTCCTTCCACGGGTTTGCCTTGAACTACAGAACGGATCTGAGCTATTTTGATCTCATTCATCCGTGTGGCCTCGTGGGAAAGAAAATGACGTCTATGGAAAAGATTCTTGGAGAGAAGATCTCGCGGGACAGTTTGATTGGAAGAATCAGTTTTCATTTCAAAGAGATATTTCAGAGAGATTGGGAAGAGAAGAAGCTGGAGGATCTAATTTCAGAAGGCAGCATGCAAAAAGCAGTAGGCAGTTGTAGCCGCACTCTTTAGGGTGCGTTTCGCGGGCTAAAGTCCGCGGCAGGCAGGCGATATTATAAAAAAGGGTTTGAGGGGGATATCAGGACATCAGGTTACCAGGTGGTGGATACCAGGTTATCAGGGCATCAGGGTCAGAAATTTTTTCTTGTTTGTCTTCTCCTGATATCCTGGTTATCTGATCTCCCGCATCCTGATTTCCCGGTACCCTGATTTCCTATTTGAAATTTATGAGCTCAAAAAAGGTAATCATCATCGGTGGCGGGCCGGGGGGTTACGTTGCGGCGATTCGAGCTGCCCAACTTGGGGCTAAAGTCATACTGGCCGAAAAAGATGCGATCGGCGGAACCTGCCTCAATCGGGGATGCATTCCGACAAAATCTCTTCTTCACGATGCCAAACTGCTCCGTTCAATGCGGCAATCCCCAGTCTTCCAATCCTTCATCCATGGTGATTTTGATCCCCTCCCGTCGATGATGGAACGAAAGGAAAAAGTTGTCGGGGAACTTGTGAAGGGGGTAGAGACGCTCCTCCAATCTTACCGGGTAACCGTTCAATCCGCCCGCGCAGAACTTTTGGGGCCTAATCAGGTGGTCCTCCTGCTCGGAGGCCAAGAAAAAGAGATTATCGAAAGCGATGCAATCATCTTGGCGCCGGGTTCGAAATCGAAAGATCTTCGTGGTGTTTCTCCTGATGGAGATAAAATTATTACCAGTGACGATGCATTAAGAACGAAAAGAATACCATCCGAAATCGTCATCATTGGCGGTGGATATATTGGTGTGGAATTTGCCACGATCTTCCATGTCCTGGGATCGAAGGTGACGATTGTCGAAATCCTCGATACGATCTTACCGGGTCTCGAAGGGGAAGTGGTTCGGAATCTACGGAGGGTATTGGAAAAGGATGGCGTAAGGATACTGACTCAATCCAGTATCGAAGAGATCCATTCTTCAGGGGAGAAATTAAAACTGACCGTGAAAGCTCCACAGGGGATCCAGGCACTAACAGCAGAGAAACTGCTCGTGGCTGTTGGGAGAGCTCCTGGTTTGGATCTCAATTTTGGCAAGGTAGGGATAGAGGTCACCCCTGCGGGGGTCAGAATTAGTCATCGAATGGAAACAACAGTGCCCAACATTTATGCCATCGGAGACGCCACGGGAGGGACGATGTTGGCTCACGTGGCCATGGAGGAAGGCGTGATTGCTGCAGAGAATATCATGGGGATGGATCGAGAGAAGAAGGACACCCCTATTCCCCTTTGCATCTTCACTTATCCTGAGATTGCATCCATTGGGCTGACAGAGAAACAGGCAAAGGAAAGAGGAGAGATAAAAATTGGGCGCTTTCCATTTCGTTCCAACCCTAAAGCCGTCATCAGCGGAGAGACCGAGGGTCTCGTCAAGGTCGTGGTTGATCGAGAAACAGATAGAATCCTAGGGGTTCATATCATTGGTCACGAAGCTAGCACTTTGATTTCTATCGCCTCTTCTCTCATGACACAGGGAGTGACATTCAAAGAGTTTTCGAGAATCATTCAGGCTCATCCAACTTCAGCGGAGGCATTGAAAGAGGCTTTCCTCGATGTGGATGCAATGGCGATTCATCTTCCGAAGCCACTACGAAAATAAGGCATGGGGCAAAGGGCATAGGGGCTGAACAAATCCCTCCCCACCTCCCTTTGCTAAGGGGAGGGGAAAAATCATCCCCCTTTTTTAGGGGATCAAGGGGGATTGAAGATTATAGGAGGCGAAAGTTGTGCGAAAACCGCCCTGGCTGAAAAAACGGATTCCAGCTTTTCAGGACCTCCAGAGGGTCAAGTCCATCCTAACAGAGACGGAACTTCATACGGTCTGTGAAGAGGCTCGGTGCCCCAATCTCGGCGAATGTTTCTCGCAAGGGACAGCGACCATACTCATTCTGGGAAGGATCTGCACAAGGGACTGCGGTTTCTGTGCCGTGGAACATGGGTTACCTGCTCCACTTGATGAGGCAGAACCTGAACATGTGGCCCAGGCTGTAAAGAGAATGGGTCTTCGTTATGTTGTCGTAACCTCCGTCACCCGGGATGATCTGCCAGATGGTGGAGCCTCGCAGTTCGCCCGAACGATTCAGGCCATTCGAGAACTGGACCAAGAGATAAAAGTGGAAGTGTTGATTCCGGATTTCAAGGGAGATTCAAATTCCCTGAATCGCGTGTTACAGGAATGTCCGAATGTTTTGAATCACAACATTGAGACAGTCCCTCGCCTCTATTCAAGCGTTAGACCTGGGGCCGATTACAAGAGATCCCTTAACGTATTGAAGAGGTCGAAAGAAAGTCATCCCTCCATCCCCACCAAATCAGGTTTTATGCTCGGACTGGGAGAGACGAGGGAAGAGGTGTTAGATCTTCTCAGAGATTTGAGAGAAGTGAGATGTGATTTCTTAACGATCGGTCAATACCTTCAGCCCCGCACCGATCGACTACCCGTCGTAAGGTATCTCTCCCCGGAGGAGTTTGAAGCCTATCGAAAGTTTGGAGAGGAGATGGATTTCAAAATGGTTGCCTCTGGTCCCTTCGTTCGAAGCTCCTTTCACGCTTCCCAGATGTTTGAAGCCAATTTTTTTTGATGGGTTCATCATTGATTAAGGAATCTTCTTCTTTGTATTTAAGAATTTTGTCCTCTCGGTGACTCGTTAAAGTACTTCCGCAGCCTCCCCATCTTGTGTTTGTAAAGAGCCCGCTCAATACTGAGGTGCAATGAATCCTCTTCGAATGGCTTAAGGATAAAGTAGAAAGGTTCAATCACCTTTTCATTCCGTAATGCCTCCTCATCTGCATCCTCCATCAGGTAGATGACGGGAATGTCAAAACGGTCATGGATCAGCTTGGCGGCCTTGATCCCATCCAGCCCCCCTTTCAGCTGGATGTCGATCAGGAGCAAGTCTGGGTGATACTGTATCGCTTTTTTGATAGCCTCCGTCCCGGAAGAAGCAGTCGCAGGAGAAGGATATCCTAGTACCTTTAATCTATTTTTTAGATCTCTGGTGATGACTCCTTTGTCTTCAACAACAAGAATCTTGGTCTGCGCCATTTGATCGCCCCTCCCGGTTCAGGTTTGCTGAGCCCCTCTTTTCTACAGTTAGGAAAAAACAGGATTGCAAAGAGCAAGATGGATGCCAAACAGGTTTTCTACCAAAATGAAGTGATTTTTAAGGGTTTCCCCAGATTCCCCAGTTCTCATGGATGAGAAAGAGTGCCCTTTTTCGTCACTCAAAAGAAAAAAGTAACTATTTATGAATCGAACAAAAATTGATATGATTTTGAAAAAGAGAGAAGTAATTCTTATGGAGGGTAAAAGATGAATCAGCGCATACTTTCGCGTTTCCTTATCATTCTTTTACTGGTGATCACCTCGTGTGCTCCCCTGGTTAAGGAAAAGCGGCCGACCCCAGAAGTTGAGCCTCCTTCAGCACCCAAGACCGCAAAGATTGCTCTGGTGCTTGGCGCTGGGGCCTCGAAGGGCTTTGCTCACGTTGGAGTGATCAAGATCCTCGAGTCGAATAATATCCCGATTCATATGATTGTTGGAACGAGCGTGGGAAGTATCGTGGGGAGCTTTTACGCCTCTGGGTATGATGCCTTTCAGCTTCAGAAGCTATCCTTCTCAATTGAGAAAGGGGATATGATAGACCTAGTCCTTCCTGAAAATGGATTTATCAAAGGAGAGAAACTCGGAGAGTTCGTCAACAAGACAGTCAAAAACACTCCTATAGAGAAATTGAAGATTCCTTTCTATGCCGTTGCTGCAGACATCCAAAGTGGTCAGGAGGTGGCTTTCAGTAAGGGAAATACAGGGATGGCCGTGAGAGCCAGCTGTTCTATCCCAGGGATATTCAGACCGGTGAGGATTGGGGAAAGGATGTATGTGGATGGTGGCGTGGTGAGCCCCGTGGCTGTGGATGTGGCGAGAAGATTTGGCGCAACGATCGTTATTGCCGTGGACATCTCTGCACGGGAAGACCGGACCCTACCCGAAAATACCATCGAGACCATCCTCCACGCATACAATATCATGTATTCAAGGCTGGCCTCTGTTCAAGTTTCGAAAGCTGACGTCGTGATCAAACCGAAGGTGGGCCATATTGGTTCGGCCGATTTTTCAAAACGGCATGAAGCCATTCTGGAGGGGGAGAGGGCAACCTTGGAAGCCTTGCCTCAGCTTCATCAGATCGTCAACAAACTTCGAGAAGAGGGAAGATTGGAATGAAGGGGGACCGATGAAGAGTTTTCGAAAAGAATTGTGGTTTGAGGTACCAGCCCGTAGAGCCTTTATCAATATTACTCCGGAGATTGAAAAATACGTGAGAGAGAGCGGGATCAAGGAGGGCCTTGTGCTCGTCAATGCCATGCACATTACAGCCTCGGTCTTTGTCAATGATGATGAGAAAGGCCTCCACCGCGACTTTGATGTCTGGCTGGAAAAACTTGCACCCCATGAACCGGTGTCTCACTATCGCCACAACGTGGGTGAAGATAATGCCGATGCCCATTTAAAGCGGCAGGTCATGGGGAGAGAGGTGGTCGTGGCCATCACCGATGGGAAACTTGATTTCGGTCCCTGGGAACAGATTTTTTACGGTGAGTTTGACGGGAGAAGAAGAAAAAGGGTTTTGGTCAAAATCATTGGAGAGTAAGTATTCTCCCTTCCTTTAGAAGCCCAAGAGGATATGTTATAAAAGTTGTCTATGGGGCCTTTTCGAATACGATTCCGAGTCTTTTCCATCATTTTCATCACCGTCATTGTGCTTGGTATCCTTGGCTTCATGGCGCTTGAAGGTTTATCCCTCGTCGATGCCTTATACTTGTGTATCGTGACCATGGCCACGGTGGGTTATGGAGACATCCACCCGGTCACCTTACCCGGAAAGCTGTTTGCCATCTTTATTATCGTTATGGGAGTTGGGACCTTTTTGGGGGTTGTTGCCAACGCCACGGAGATCATGCTTAACAAGCGAGAACAAAGCGCCCGGCTCGAGAAGATAAACATGATTATCGGCGTTTTCTTCAGTGGCGTAGGTACCAGGCTTCTAGTAGATTTCTCAAGATTCGATCCTCAACTGGAAACCCTCCGGAACGACCTTATTGTTACGAATGATTGGTCTGAGCAGGATTTTCTAAAAATTGGTAAGAAGATTCAGAATTATGATTATACTATCGAGATGGATCGGTTCGACCTGGAAGATTTGAAATCTTTCGTGACTGGGCAGAGGGACTTTCTCCTTCGCCTTTTAGAAAATCCAAGTCTTGTCGAGCATGAATCTTTTACCCAACTTCTTCTGGCTGTTTTTCATTTAATTGAGGAGTTGGTATCTCGAAAGGAGTTAACTGGGCTGCCGGAGAGTGACATTGCCCACATCAAGGGTGATATTAAGAGAGCCTATACTCTTTTGGTTAGAGAGTGGCTGCACTATATGAGACATCTGAAGAATCAATACCCCTATCTCTTTTCTTTGGCTGTAAGAACCAATCCTTTCGATCAGGGCGCCTCCCCAATTGTAAAATAAATCAACCCTTCGACTATCCCCGATCTAATCCTTCGACTGCGCTCAGGAAAAGCGCCCGGGGTTCGCTCAGCCTGCCTGCCGGTAGGCAGGGGTTGATACTGAACGGCGCTTTTTACCCTGCCCTGAAGGCCGGGGTTTGGGGCCGTCGAAGGAAAGGGAAAGATCACTATTTTTTGAACTCCGCTCTGCTCAGCCTGCCTAAGGATTTCATCAGTGGTTACCTCTGTCCCCAAGGTTAAAGACGGTCCCCAGTGAGTGTGAGAATCGATGATTTCCAATAATGTCACCCCTCCTTTGAGCTTTCACAGCATGATGATGGCCACGATGACGACACCGACAAACCCCAGAAGGGTGGGCCAGAGATTACGCCTTGCAATTTCTACCGGATCGGTTCCTGTAATGGCAGCGGCTGGAATGACAGCCCACGGGACGATACAACCGCCACCGACCGCGATAGCGAAGTACTGTCCCAAGGCACCTAAGGTTGCGACATCTAATTGGGTGGCGCCACCCAGAGCTTGAGCCAAAGTTCCAACCAGCGGCAACCCGGAAAATCCTGACCCATCTAACCCAGTGATGCCTCCGACGACAGCCTGGACGACGGCCACGGGAATACGGCTCAACGGAACGGCGTTAGCCAAGGCCTGGCCGAGGTCGAAGAGGAGCCCTTTTGCACCTTCACCGAAGATCGCTTTGGCTGTTCCAGGAGAACCCATGAAGAAGAAACTTGCGATCAGAAAGACAGGAGCGAAGATTCGAACCCCAAACATAAAACCTGCCCGGGCGTGAGTTGAGAGTTTTTCAAATCCTTCTTTGCCGTAAACCCCAAAACCTACGATGACCATGATAAGCCCAACCGTGCCACCCAAGAGGGCGGTGGCATCCCCTCCCCGAAGTTTGTAGACCAACATGGCAATGATGTCGAGGGCGAAGAGGATAACAATGATCCAGAGCATTGATGTTTTAAATCCAGGAGCAGCCTTGGTCCACTTCTCCCTCTCCGCTCTAGCCTCAGGAGTAATCTCGAAAGGGGCCCACTCAATTGGTTTTCCCGCATTGGCCCGAATATCTTTCCGGACGGAAATGAAGGAAAGAGGCAGGGCGATGATCCCCCAGACGACGAGCAGGGGAACGCTCTTTCCCATCACAGCCCCAACGGTAACATTGGCGGCTTTAGATGTGATTCCCGGTGCCCCCTGGATGATAAAATCGGTGGTGAGGGCGCAGCCATATCCGAACATGCTGATGGCCATGGCTGCATTGATAGGAGGAAGTCCCACCTTGATGGCGCCCGGCAAGAGCAAGGCGCCGACCAATGCGATGGCGGGAGAAGGCCAGATCACCCAGGCAACGATCATGATTACAAAACCCATCACCCAGTAGGCAATCCCGGGAGACTTGATCATTCCTTGAACTGGTCGAAACATCATCTCTGCAATTCCTGTCTCTTCCAACATCTTAGCCATCGCTACGATTAAGGAAATGATGACAACGATACCCAAGAGTTCTGTGGCAGCCACGGTAATTGCATTAAAAATGGCTTGAACGGCCTTTACCAGGTTACCTGTGATGACCCATGAGAGGATGAAGGCGCCGATGATACAGACCAACGGTGTCTCCCGTCTCATGGCCATCGTGATCAAAATGAGGACGATAAAGATAGCATAGACCCAGTGAGCAGCAGTCAGTTCAACCATAAGGCACCCCCTTGTTGTTCATTTGAAATTTGAAGCTCCCTAGCCACAGGCCAGGGCTTCCCGGCAATGTAATGTCATTTGTATTGTGCTCCTTAGCCCCGCCCACAAGGCGAGGCTTGCGGCGCACTTTCCGGCCAGACTGTAGATTTTAGATTTAAGATTTTACATTTTTTCAATCTGCAATCCCTGCCTACCGGCAGGCAGGTGCGATCTGAAATCTGCTATTTTGAGAAGATTCTCAACGTACCGGCCTGATCGACTCTCTTCTCAATCTCCTTCACATCGGTGGTGTAAAGGCCTCTCTGTTTCATCCGTTCAAAATAGACGGAACCGGAAAAAGTGTATTTGTAGCCCAGTCCTTCCTCTGTCTCCATCTGGGTTCGAACATGGGCAACGGCATCTCCCGCCGCAAGGGTCGTGGGAAGAATGAGTGGTTTTTCTTTTTTGATCTGTTTCACCGCATTATATCCTGCGAGGGTTCCGGTCACAATCGCTTCAGTATGGCCCACCAGCAAACCCGCTTTCTCCCCGGCACAGAAAAGGTTTTCAATCCCCTTCACACTCAGGGCATCGTCCCTCGGTGCCATTCCTACGTAACGGATGGAGTTGCCCAGCCCCCCTGCATAGGGATCCTCGTAGCGGGCATTTTCAAATCCTGGAATTCGGCGCAGAGCCTCCAGTGGGAAGAAGGGGGCCATCAGCTTGGCATGGCCGGTGTCCAACAGGATGATATTCTCCTCGAATTCTGCTAAAGCATACTGCTGGCAGGCTTTGATGGAGAGCTTTTCCTTGGATTGCTCTACAGGAGGGACTGGAATCATCGCGACCCCTTTCTTTTCAAGGGTATCCACGATCTCTCTTGAAAGAGATTCCTTAAAGAGCTTACACGAACCGCTCATAGCTCCTATCTGATTCCCTTTCTTTCCGATCATTTCTTGAACTCCAGCCTTGGCAGTTAGACTGGTCCGACCCCCAAAAGAGGGACATCGGAGGATACACATAACGCAGCCATTTCCATACTTCGTGCAATTGGCAGGAGGACCTGCAGTTCCAGTGGCATCAATGAAAACATCCCCTTCGAAACGCACTTTCTCTTCCTCGCTCTTCCCTATGACGGCTTTGACCCGGCTTCCTTCCTTCTCCACATCCTCGATGCGGGTGGTAAGATGAATTTGAACCCCCTTTTCAAGGAGAGACTTTTTGACGAGAGGCTCCATGGTAGCCACATTGTAAAGAGTGGCATGGTGATGGCCAGGAAACTCGATATGGTGATGAAGACCATTTTGATCTGTTAGCTGGAAGAGCTCACCGCCGGACATAGCAATCATCTCTTCGGCAGCAGTAAAACGGCCGTTGTTTCGCATGATTCCGCCCACCAGGCCGGTGCCTAGCAGCATGTCCGTCCGCTCAATGAGAATGACCTCGGCACCCTGCTTCGAGGCGGAGATCGAGGCGGCACAACCCGACCATCCTCCCCCGACAATAACCACCTTCATGCGGGTCTCCTTTACGACCAGTTTGGTGAGAGCAGTCTATCGAATTGAGAAGCAACGGTCAATAAGAATTGATACCCTTTTCAATCTTTTATAAAATGTGTTAGAAAGGTGGACAGCATCATTTTCCGTTCGGATCAAAGGAGTCATGGAATGCGGAAGAGTGTGAAGAAAACTCCTCTGAATTCTTGGCACAAGGCCCATGGCGGCCAGATGGTTGAGTTTGCTGGTTGGGAAATGCCAGTGGCTTACCAGCGAGGGATCCTCGAAGAGCACCTCAGCACAAGGAGATACGGAGGTCTGTTTGATATCTCTCATATGGGACGTTTCTTGATTCGGGGAAAGGACGCTATTCCCTTCATGCAATATGTCTTAACGAACAATGCGATGGCCCTCGATCCTGGGATGGCCCACTATACGCTGGTTCAGAATGAGAGGGGCGGTGCCCTCGACGATGCCTACCTCTACCGGTTGGAAGAAATCGATCCGTCGGCAGAAGCACAGTATCTTCTCGTTGTAAACGCGGCGAACACGGAGAAGGTCTGGAGTTGGTTCCTGGATCACAGGAAGCGATTCAAAGGCCTTGTCCTCGAGGACAAAACGGATGAAATTGGTATGATTGCGCTTCAAGGCCCACACACCAAGTGGATTTTGGAAAAAATCCTCTTGGAAGACTACTCCAAACTCCCGGACCCCTGGAGAAATCGACTGAGGGTATGTGCATTAGAGGGTGAACATGTTTATATCACGATTTCGAGAACGGGCTATACGGGAGAGCCTATCTCTTTCGAACTTTTTTTACCTGCTGATAGAACGGGTCAGATTTGGGAGAAGATCCTTGAGCTTGGAGAAAAAGAAAGGGTTGTCCCGGCCGGTCTGGGAGCAAGGGATACCTTGAGATTAGAAGCAGGTCTCCCCCTGTACGGTCATGAATTAGGAGTAGACCCGGAAGGAAAGGAGATCCCCATCCATGCGGTCCCATCAGCCGCCAGGTTGGCAATGAGCTTCTCCCCCTTAAAAGGGGAATTCATCGGGAAGGATATCCTGAAAAGACAATTTGAAGAGGGTACCGCAAGGGAGTCAGGAAGGCCTTTGCCTCCCAAACAGAATCGGCTCGTTCCCAAAAGGATTTTCCCTATTGCCATCACCGGACAGGGAATCGCAAGACAGGGGTATGAGGTCCTGGCGGATGGAAACCCTGTGGGACATGTGACGAGTGGGACGATGGTTCCCTACTGGGTTTTTTCGGATCGGGGAATCCTTTCAGAGCCTACCGATGAAAAAAAGATGAGATCGATTGCTTTGGCGTATATGGATGCGGATTTAAGAGAGGGGCAGAGATTAGAAATCCTGCAGCGAGGGAAGAAGTTGGAAGGGATCGTCGTTGAGAGGCATCTCTCAGGAGAAGCGCCACCCTATGCGCGGCCCATCTTCATTGAGGAACCGAAGAAAAAAGAGGTGCCGACCGGAAGCTTGCAGGAATTGACAACGAGATTGGTCACCCGCGTGGTTGAGAACACTCATTGGAGGCGGCAGGAGACGGTCAACCTCATTCCTTCTGAAACGACGCCTTCTCTCCTGGTGAGACTCCTGACCATCAGCGATCCCTCCGGGCGATATGCTGAACACCGGCTGATGAAGGCCTTTAAGGAAACCGATGTCTTCTATTATCAGGGGACCAAATTGATTGGGGAGGTTGAGGTTCTCCTTGCCGATGAACTTCGGCGCTTCATCGGTTGTTCCGAAGTCGAGGCGAGAGTCGTCAGTGGTCAGATGGCGAATACTGTGGTCTTCAGCGGGATCGTGGATTACCTGAATCGGCTGGATCGGAGACGTGAGCCCCGGAGAATCAGAAAAGTGATGAACCACCATCTCGGAAGAGGCGGGCACCTAAGCGCACAGCCCATGGGAGCCCTTAGAGACCTCGTTGCTCACGACCCGCAGACCGAGAGACCAGCGGCGGTCCCCTTCCCGGTCCTAAAAGAAGATCCCTATCAGATCGATCTTTCAAAGACGAAAGAGATGATTGAAGAGCATAGACCTGAACTGATCGTACTGGGAAAAAGCATGGTCATCTATAGAGAACCGCTGAAAGAGGTTGCCGGAATGATTGGTGATATGAATCCGAAGCCCATCTTGCTCTATGATATGGCCCACGTTCTGGGGTTGATCGGGCCTTACTTCCAGGAACCATTCAAGGAAGGAGCGGATCTTGTCACGGGTTCCACGCACAAGACCTTCTTCGGAACCCAACGAGGGGTCATCGCGAGCAACATGTCAGAGGGGACGGAGTACGAAGAACTCTGGGAAGCGATTGTCCGCCGGGTCTTTCCGGGAAGCGTCAGCAAT
>Ga0209427_10000257_pt1 | contig 53613 bp, 56 predicted proteins | sample DeeMarSWOR136_30_FD_187465 | JGI IMG/M metagenome (GOLD analysis project Ga0209427, IMG submission 187465) | Marine sediment microbial communities from White Oak River estuary, North Carolina - WOR-1-36_30 (SPAdes) (version 2) | ecosystem: Environmental > Aquatic > Marine > Intertidal zone >...
TAGGGTTAGCCTTTTCATTTATACCCCCATTCTAGTAAAATACCAGCATGAAAGACTCCCAGACACCCATCCGCCGCCAGTACCTCCGCATCAAGAAGCAGTACCCAGAGGCCATCGTGCTCTTCCGCCTCGGCGACTTCTACGAGACCTTCGACGAAGACGCCAAAATTACCTCGAGGGAACTGGAAATCGTATTGACATCACGAGAGATGGGCAAGGGCAACAAGGTGCCGCTGGCGGGCATACCTTACCACGCCCTCGATAGCTACCTCGGCAAGCTCATCAACCGCGGCTACAAGGTGGCTATCTGCGAACAGATGACCAAGCCGGGCGATACCCGGGGAATCGTGGAGCGGGAGGTCGTGCGACTGGTGACCCCGGGCACAGTGGTGGAGCCGAGTCTGCTGGACAGCAAGACGAATAACTACCTGGTCAGCCTGGCGGTGGGAGAAGCTGAGGTGGGGTTGGCTTACGTCGATATCACCACCAGCGAGTTCGGCGTGACGCAGCTGTCGCCGGAAAGGGCGGTGACGGAACTCGAACGACTCAAAGCCCCCGAGATAATCGCCGCCGAGGGGGATAACCTCGAAAGCCTGGGACTGACCGACAACATCACTCGTATAGAGAGCTACCGGTACGAGATGGAAAGGGCGCGCCAGACCCTCCTCGACCACTTCGGGGTGGTATCGCTGGAGGGCTACGGCTGCGACCGCCTGCCGCTGGCAATCAGGGCAGCCGGGGCGATTATTCAGTACATCGAGGAAACACAGAAAGCCGTTCTGGCGCAGATAACACGCCTGACCACCTACTCGACCAGCGACTTCATGGCGCTGGACACGCAGACTCAGCGGAACCTGGAGCTCTTCCAGAGCGCCATATCCGGGAGCGCCGAGGGCTCGCTGCTCTCGGTGATTGACCTCACCCGGACACCGATGGGCGGTCGACTGCTCAGGAAGTGGCTGGGACAACCCTTACTGGATGTGGCGGCGCTGGTACGCCGCCAAGAAGCGGTCGACTGGTTTGTGGATAAATCGCTGGCACGCAATCATGTTATCTCAGTGCTCGGCGGGGTATCTGACCTCGAGCGACTGATAAACCGGATCAGCGGCGGCATCGCCATACCCCGCGAGCTGGTGACGTTGAAACGCAGCCTGGAGGCAATCCCCAAGCTGAAAGAGTTGATCGAAGGCGAGGATAGTAGTGAAAGCATCAACTGGCTTAAAGACGAACTCAAGCCGTGCCAGGAGGTGGTCGAGCTTATCCAGGAAGCTATCGTCAGCGAGAAGCCCACCAGTCTGGGCGACGGCAACGTCATCAGGCCGGGCTTCTCCGAGGAACTGGATAGCCTGCGGCTTACCTCCGGGAATGCCAAGAAATACCTGGCTAACCTGGAAGTAAAAGAGCGCGAGAGGACCGGCATTAAATCGCTGAAAATCGGTTTTAACAACGTCTTCGGCTATTACATCATGGTCTCCAAAGCCAACCTGGGGCAGGTGCCGGAGGACTATATCCGCAAGCAGACGCTGGTGAACGGGGAACGATTTTTCACCCCCGAGCTCAAGGACTACGAATCGTTAATTCTGAACGCGCGCGACCGCATCGTCGAGATGGAAGGCGACCTTTTCCGTCGGGTGTGCCGTCAGGTAGCCTCCGCCAATCAGCGTATCCTGGCTCTGGCGGCGACGCTGGCGAATATCGACGTCTTTACCGCTCTCGCCGAGGTTGCGGTACGGTATAACTATGTCCGTCCTGTTCTTAACGAGGGTAACAAGATTGAGATAAGGCAGGGACGACACCCGGTGGTGGAAAGAAGCCTGTCCGGGGGTGACTTCATACCCAACGATATCTCACTATCGAACGATGATACCCAGCTTATCGTGCTGACCGGCCCCAATATGTCGGGGAAATCAACGTACCTGAGGCAGGTAGCCTTAATCGTGCTGCTGGCACAAATCGGCAGCTTCGTACCGGCGGAATCCGCCACCATCGGCGTCGTTGACCGTATCTTTACGCGCATCGGCGCGCGGGACGACCTGGCGGCGGGGCAGTCGACCTTCATGGTGGAGATGGTGGAGACGGCCAATATCCTCAACAACGCCACGCCGCGCTCGTTGCTCATTCTCGATGAAATCGGGAGGGGTACCAGTACCTACGACGGGCTTTCCATCGCCTGGGCGGTGGCCGAATTCATTCATAACAACGCCGGACTCGGCGCCAAGACGGTTTTCGCCACGCACTACCACGAGATGACGGCCCTTGCGGGATTCTTACCGCGGGTGAAGAACTTTAATGTGGCGGTCATCGAGGAGGGGGGTAAAGTCATCTTCCTGCATAAAATCGTACCGGGAGGGGTGGACAAGAGCTACGGTATTCACGTGGCGCAACTGGCAGGCCTGCCGAAATCCGTGCTGCACCGCGCCCGCGAGGTGCTCGATGAGCTGGAAACCAGCAATCGCGGAGCCGGACCGGCGAAGAGAAAGAAAAAAGAACCGGCAACACAGATGCCGCTTTTCGGGGTTAGGTCTGAAGTTGAGGAAGAACTGCGCAAGCTGGATATCAACGGCATGACGCCTCTGGAGGCTTTGAATAAGCTCTATGAGTTGAAGAAAAAGACGGAGGATTGAGAAATATGAGTGATAAAGTACTGGTAACCTACGCATCCAAACATGGAGCCACGGCGGAAATCGCCGAAAAAATCGGGGAGGTGCTGAGAGAGAACGGACTTGATGTTGATGTAAAAACTGTAAAGACGGTTAAGTCCGCGGCCGGCTACGGCGCCGTTGTGCTGGGAAGCGCGTCCTATTACGGTCGCTGGCGCGGGGACGCCGTCAAATTTCTCAAGGCCAATGCAACGCAATTAGCCGGCATGCCGACGTGGCTCTTTATGAGCGGGCCAACCGGCAAAGGCGATCCCAGGGAACTGCTCAAGGGCGTCCTCTACCCGGCGAGCCTACAGCCGGTCATTGATACCATCAAGCCCAGGGAGGTGACTGCCTTCCACGGAGATAGTAGTTCTGACCGCTTCGGTGGTTGGGAGAGGTGGATACTCCGCCGGGTCGGGGCAGACGCCGCCGATTTCCGCGATTGGGATATGATAACGGCTTGGGCGAACAAGATAGCCGCTGATTTGAAGACGAAGTCGGGGAAAAAATAGAAAAAGGAGAAACATCATGAAAATTCTGGGTATTTCCGGTAGTCCGAGGAAAAACGGTGTTACCGTAGCCATGCTGGAGGAAGCGCTCAAGGCAGCTAAAGGTGACGGGGCAGAGGTGGAACTCTACAGTGTCTCCGGCAAGAATATCCAGCCCTGCGATGGTTGCTGGGGCTGCCGTGAGACGGGCAAATGCCACATCAGGGACGATATGCAGGAACTATACGAGAAGATGCTCGGGGCGGACGGTATTATCTTCGGGACACCGGTCTATTTTTACTCAATGACGGCCCAGTCCAAAGCCATTATAGACCGGTCGATTATCTTCGGTCATCCGGAGAGAAGTCTTGCCAACAAGGTGTGCGGGGTGGTGGCCTGCGCGGGCAGCCTGGGACTGGCGAACGTGCTTAAGGACTACAGCTACTATATTATCCAGCGCCAGATGCTCCCGGCTTTCCAGGTGTCCGCTTACGCCATGGGACCGGACAACCTCCGTGAGATGGAGAAATGCATGAAGGCGCTCAACGACCTGGGCAGGCAGATGATAGCGCTGGTGAAGCTGGGCTTCAAATATCCGACGGAATTCGTGCGGGGACCCGGAGCCTTCGGCACGCACACGAGGTAGGGAAAGGGGGAGATAATAACACATTAATATCCATGCAGCGCCCGTTTCAGCGCCTGATAGAAAGCCTCGGTAGCCTGCCGGGAGATATCGGCCTCGGGCGCTAGACCATCGAAAGCATGGCAGCCGCCCGGGTAGACATGCAGTTCCGTTGGCACTCCCGCATTGATAAGTCTCCGGGCGTACTCGACGTCCTCCTCGGCGAAAAGGTCGAGGTCTCCCACGGCGATATAGGCGGGCGGCAGGCCGGAAAGGTCTTCGGCTCTGGCAGCAGCGGCGTAACATGAGATGTTATCTCCGCCGGGCTCGCAGCCGAGGTAAGCACTCCACCCGATGAGGTTGTTCTTCCGCGTCCACATCAGCGTATAGGGCAGGGTATCGCTGGGCGGCTCGGTATTGCGGTCGTCAATCATGGGGTAGATGAGAAACTGGGCGATAACCTCTATCTCGCCGCGGTCGCGGGCAAGCAGCGCCAGTCCCGCCGCCAGTCCGCCCCCGGCGCTGCCTCCGCCGATAGCGATGCGGTTTACATCGACATCTAACTCTCCGGCGTGAGAAGCCAGCCACTTAAGCGCCGCGTAGCAGTCCTCGATGGCGGCAGGAAAGGGATTCTCGGGCGCCAGACGGTAATCAACTGATACGGTTACGCATTCTCCGGCCAGGGTGGTATATTTACATATCACATCATTCATCTCGATGTCGCCCAAAATATAGCCGCCGCCGTGTATCCACAAAAAGGCGGGAAGTATTCCCGACTGATTGGCCGGTCTATAGATTCTGATTCCCACTTCGGGGGCATCCAGCGGACCGGGTACCATTCGGTCTTCCGAGTCAACACCTTCCACCACCGGCATCTGGCCTGTCATGGCTTCCATCATTTCCGCGCTGGCCACCCGGGCTGCCGGGATATCGTCCAGGTTAAGTCCGCCGTCCGGCTGGCTCTGCATAAATTTTATCGGTCCCACGAGGTCAGGGTGTAAACGGTCCATCATGCTTTCACTCATCTTAACTCCTTCTAAAGATAAGAGGGCATCTGCCCCCTTATCAAGTTTGCCTATCCACTTTTACCCGCTTTATCCGGCGGAGGTCTTGCCTACCCGCTGGCCGATGCCGATACAGACCATGCCCAGGAAAAGGGCGATGGCGTGAAATACCAGCACCGGTATCATTTCTCTCAGAGTCTCGAACCCTTCTTTTTGCTGTCCGACGGACACGACGATGTAGATAGCTCAGCCGATGCCGCCGAGAAGGAGGAGCCCGCCTAGTATATTAAGAAAGATTTTCATGTTGTTTCCTTTCTCCTTGTCTGCCTCAAGCAACAGCCTTCATGAACATCCAGAGAGCCAGCACGGCAGTGGTGCCGTGGAGGAGATAGCCGAATATGGTACCGGCACTCCAGGCTTTTTCTTTCTGGCGGAACACGCCCACCATGACACTAATAATTCAGGCGAGTTGAAAAATTCCCAGAAGTATGGCGCCAATCCACCATCCCATATTCAGGCACCTCCTAGATAGATATTAGCGGTTCACGGTCGATTGAATACACTAATATAGTATACCTGGACAATCTATGTCAATCTGGAAATAACCGTCGATGCTATTAAACAGGCTACTTCAGGTTGTTGATAACTTCCCGAGCCCAGGCGCCGGCACGCTACAGTTCGCCTTCCTTAAGCGGGCCTCTGGTGCCTTCGACGAAGAAGGGTTCGGGATTAAGAAGAAGATTTCCGCCTTTCTTCTTGAGACTCCTGGCGATTCTACCGGCGGCATAACCGAAAATACCTACCCATTTCGCCGATATTCTGGTATCGAACGTGGCTACGTTCATACCCCTGATATCAGGCTCTGATACCTTTTTCAGGAAGTCCTGCATTGCCGGTGTAGGCCTGCCGCCCTGTGTCGGCGCACCAATGATGAGCAAATCGATTCCCTTTAGTCCGGAAGGTTCAACTTCTTTGACGTGAAATATCTTTGCGTCGTTGGCGATAGCCCCTCCGATAGCCCGGGCGATCTGTTCCGTGTTACCGTAAACCGAGTCGTATACTACCAGTACTCTCATTACCCGCCTCCGATATTATTATCTATTCTATATTCTTGTCCTGTATATCACAAATTCTTGACGCTGTAATTGTATTCCTCTATCCTAAGAGTAGCTTTATTTCGCGCTATTAAGGAGGATATCCATGACTGTCAAGATGCCTGAAGGCTGGTATGATATTACCGTTCCTCTCAAGCAGGGAATGTCTTATTTCCCGACTGACCCCGTCCCGCCCAAAATATACCGGTATCACGATAGAGCCCTGGGAGCCAGAGTTACCATGTCGATGCTGGAAATCATTTCACACACCGGTACTCACATCGATGCTCCCCTGCACTTCATACCCGACGGCTCGACTATCTCCGATATGCCGCTGGAAGCCACTATCGGTCCGGCTCGCGTGCTAGAAATAAAAGACCCTGAAAAGATAAAGGTGCCGGAGCTGGAAAAATATAATATCAGAAAGGGCGAGAGAATCCTCTGTAAAACGCGAAATTCCCCCAGGGCCTACGAAAGTGAAACCTTTGTTGAGGACTACGTCTATCTTGACGTTGCCGCCGCCGAGTACCTGGCGATAAAAGGTATAATTCTTTTCGGGCTTGATAATATAACCATCGGTCATTTCAAAGAACGGGACAACCTATCCAAGACTCATCAGACTTTACTCGAGGCCGGTATTTATATCCTTGAAGACTGTGCCCTGGCCGGTGTACCGCCCGGTGAGTACGAGCTGCTCTGCCTGCCGTTACTCATGTATAAAGGTGATGCCGGACCCTGCCGGGCCATACTCAGGCCGCTGAAAAAGTGAGGGATCGGTGATAGATTTCAAGGTCATTTTTAAAAGGTCATTTATTCTATCTCTCGTTAATGCCTTGCTGATTCTCGCACTACTTCTATTAGTATTAGCATGTGACAACATTAATACCACTCAACCAGATAAAACAAGCACACAGACTACAGATAGTGTCATACCTACCCAAGCACCCTCTTATTTTATTCTCAATCTTTCTCCTATTCCTGATTTAGAGGATCCCGGAGAACTGGAAGTTGTTTTTACAATGCTTGAACCTGAACGTTACGAAAACCTGACAAACTCACACCTTAACATAGAGTTTTACTGGACAAATATCCACGGCAGCTATTCCGAGGCCAAGCGAGCCGAACTCGTGCCCCTCAACGAAGTACTGATAAGCGGGGAAACCTCCTGGGAAGGCGATGCTTCTTTAAATCGCAGTATCACTTTACACAGTCAGATAAGACTTCCTAGAGAGGGAGTATGGAAAATCAAGGCTATATTCTCCACTAACGATGATGTCCAGCTTACTCATTCAATTAAGGTAGCGGTGGCTGAAGGGACATCAGTGATAATGTATACGGAAGAATTTTGTTCTAGTCCGCTGGCCTACTTGGGGAATCTTTATTATGGCGAAGGGGGTGAAAGGGATCTTGATGAATTACATCCTGTCGCTATTGATCTTGATATATCCAAGGCTCCCCGGGTTGGCGAGGAAGCTGTATTGACATACCGAATAAGATCCTTTAATGAAGTCACCGACTTCTCGGCGGAACTGCAAGTCTTTAAAAGAACAGTAGGAGTTGCCGAAGTAAGGATACCTGTTGAAAGTATCATGTCAAGCGGAATTTCAACGTGGCAAGGCGACTTGATACCGGGTGAACCGGTTGTGGTCACATGCACAATCGTATTCCCCGAAGAGGGTGACTGGAAGATCAACGCCTACGGTAACTCCCTAGCAAGAAAACAGGTAAATCGTATCGGATACATTGATTATATCAAAATGAATTCTACAGATACCAGAGGTTCCTTCGGATGGGAAGATCCTCAAATTAATCCTTGCGTGACGATAGCCACTCCTACGACGACCATACCTACTACAATTCCAACTACACCTACAACAACCATTCCAACTGAAAATACCACCTCTGGCTACAAACAGCTAAAAATAATCCCACCGTGCGATAACCGTTCCTGATTTAGCGATTGAACACCAGCCATGCAATGACCGCTGGTTAAGCAAGATATAATTTTCATTGTTTTGCCCCGTTGTTCGATGTGTATAAACACACTTTTTAATGTTTTATTAAACATGTTCCTTAATATGTTCTTAATATTACTGCGGTATAATAAAACTGTCGACATACGAAAATACGGGGTACCTCTTATCAAAGGTACTGGCTAGCGGTATTCAAGATAGACTCCAGGCGTGTTAAAATATATATAGAGTCGGGAAAAACCTGATACCATCCAATATCGTTATATATAGTAGGGTGGTATTTTTTTGTGACATATTTGTGTTGTTTACCCCCGGTTCTGAGACGGAGTTGTGCTGCCTCCAAGATAAGATGAATAGCGACTTCGCCCTTTTTTGAGGTTGAAAAATATGAGAAACAATATAGCTGATATCTGTAGTAGACATATAAACGTTGAAGGTCATAATGTACATTATTTCACTGCGGGAAAGGGAGATCCTGTCGTGGTGATTCACGGCGGCGGCGGTGACGCCAGAACATGGCTGCGTAATATTGAAGAACTCTCATCGAGTTATACCGTATATGCTCCCGACCTTCCCGGCTATGGTAATAGCCAGCCTCTGAATGGTAGATATTACATTCCAGAGCTGACCGACTTCCTCGATGATTTTTCGGATAATCTGGGCCTGGAAAGATTTCACCTGGTTGGCCATTCGCTCGGGGGTGGTGTGGCTCTGAACTACGCTCTAAACTCACCTCACCGGATAAAGAAACTGGTACTCGTCAGCAGTCTATGCTTGGGAAGCGAAATAGCTTTCTGGGTCAGGCTGATTTCGGTTCCCACATTACTGCGTTTCCTGGGAGCATTTACTTTGTCGGTATTTAAAGGCATAAAGTGGGTGGTAAAGAAAGTACTCAAACAGGTTGAGTTCGTCATACCGTTTTCGCCGGCAAGTGTTAATATCGGTGGCAGCGTAGCGAATTTCAAGCAGCAGACAATGATACTGGCCGACCGCTTTGCCGAGGTACTACCGCCGACTTTACTGGTGTGGGGAGCCAGAGACGGTATTGTTCCGGTCAGGCAGGCCTACGCGGCAGCGCGGCTGATTCCCGATTGCCAGCTGAAGATTTTTGAAAAACGCGGGCATAACGTCTACCGGGATGATGTGACGGAATTTTCCAACATCGTCAGGGGATTTCTGAACTAGATACTCTCCAGGTTTTCAAGCGTGATATCCGTATCTAGAAATGCGGTTTACAGATTATCTCTTTTACCCTGGTATCGAAGAAACGGTGCACGTAGCTGGGCTTTAGTACCACCGCAGTATCAGCCCCGCGTCCCGTACCCCCGATGCAGATAACATCCTCGTCGGTACGAACCAGTCCGGCATCGGCAGCCATCGCGGCGATTTCCAGGGCAACCTTCATACCCTGCCCGAAAGTCCTCAGGGTCATGGCGATAACGTCACCCATCGCCACTGTGGGGGCCGGACGACCTTCTCCCTGGTGCAGCGCACGGTGGATACCTCCGAAAGCATGAGTGGTGGTGTGAATAATACCTCCCTTGCTTTCGATTATTTTCCGGTTTTCAGCGGTTAATTCCTGGGTGTTCGGTTCGCGGAAACCATCGGTATGGGTTACAATAACCACCTTGAGTCCCGTAAAAATATCGACGGCTTTTACGGCCGTACCACCGACAGTGGAAGCTACCACCACGGTCTTGATGCCCAGTTCATCGGCGCGCTGCCGGGCAAGAGCCAGAGTTTTACTGGTGTTTTCCTCCCCGCCCGGTTTATCGAAGTACGTCGTCTTTGATTCCATGTTTCTCCTTTGTATTAAGATGAATATACAAACACCGCTATTGCTTGGTTACATAATTCCTCAGAATACCGATGCCTTCTATCTCGACCTCCACCGTATCGTCCGGTTGCATTGGCCCGACGCCGCTGGTGGTCCCGGTGGCGATGACGTCACCGGGCAATAATGTCATGACGTGAGAGATAAAACTCACCAGTTCATCAACGGGAAAGACGAGGTCGGCAGTGCTGGTGTGCTGCTTCCGCTCACCGTTAAGCCGTGTTTCCAGTGTAAGATTACGCGGATCGACTTCGGTCTCGATGCAGGGTCCGATGGGGCCGAAAGTGTCAAAGCCCTTGGCGCGCGTCCATTGCTTGTCCCGTGCCTGTATATCGCGGGCGGTAACGTCGTTGACGCAGGTATAACCGAAGATGAATTCGCTGGCTTCCTGTGCTGACACGGGCCGGGTGCGCTTGCCTATCACCACTCCCAGTTCGCCTTCGTAATCAACGCGCTCCGAAGACGGCGGGTAGATAATATTGGCTTCGGGCCCGATTACCGATGTGGACGGTTTGATAAAGATGAGGGGTTCGGTGGGGATGTGGTGGCTCATCTCCTCGCCGTGAGAGCGGTAATTTACCCCGAGGGCGACTATTTTCGAGGGGGTACACGGTGCCAGCAGTTTTACTTCCCATAGTCTATGAGAGAAACCAGTTCTCATGTAGCGGCGATAGGGATTACTGGTAAGACCGTGAATAATATCGCCTTCGAGTATCCCGTATTCAACCTTCCTCCCTATTGAGTAACGAACGATTTTCATAATTTGAGTTTATCATCGGTAAATACTCATTTCAAGCTTGGGGTGCAGGCGTGGGAAATTGCCTGTAAGCAGCCGTTATGATATAGTTTGTGTAAATGGAAGATAGCATTGACCTTATTCCCGGTGGTGGGGTAACGTCACCCCGGGGATTTTTAGCTGGTGCCACCAGCGCTGGTATCAGGGATAAATATATCGGACGTCTTGACCTCGGTATTCTTTGTTCTAAGGTTACCTGCACAGCGGCGGCTGTTTTCAGCACGAATAAGGTAAAGGCGGCCCCTCTTATTCTGAGTGAGCAGAAACTGCAGAAGAACAAGGTAAGGGCGGTGGTAATCAACAGCGGTTGCGCCAACTCGAATACCGGGAAGCAGGGCATTCAGGATGCGCAGCAGATGGGGGAATGGGCTGCTCTACAAGTGGGCACCACCGCGGATGAGGTGCAGGTATCCAGTACCGGGGTAATCGGCACCTATTTGCCGATGGAACGTATCCGGAGCGGCATCGAGAGGATAGTCCTTTCTGCTGAAGGTGGACACGAGTTAGCCCAGGCTATCATGACAACGGATACTGTACCCAAGGAGGTGGCGGTTAAAGCGCGTGATTTCGTCATCGGGGGGATGGCAAAAGGGTCGGGCATGATTCACCCTGACCTGGCAACGATGCTTTGTTTTCTCACCACTGATGCCGATGTTGAAGTAAATTTTCTGAAGAAATCACTCAGGGAAGCTGTAGATGTATCTTTTAACATGCTCTCGGTGGATGGTGATAACAGCACCAACGACACGGTGCTTATCATGGCGAACGGAGGGGCGGGAGGGGAGAAAATAACAGCCGGCAACCGGCAGGCTAGGATATTCGGGAAGGCTCTGGAAAAGGTATGCTTACATCTGACGAAGGAAATTGCTCGAGATGGTGAGGGGGCGACCAAGCTGATTGAAATCACCGTTTGCGGCGCGGCGAGCGATACCGAGGCACGGGCAGCGGCTCGGACGATTGTAAGCTCCTCGCTGGTCAAGGCAGCGGTACACGGCAGCGACCCTAACTGGGGCAGAGTGGTGGCGGCAGCGGGACGGAGCGGCGTAGAGTTGGTTACGGATAAGCTGGAACTGGAGATAGGCGGAATCCGTGTGGTGAACGGGGGAGAGCCCGTTCCCTATGATAAAGAAAAAGTAGTGAAGCATATGGATGGGCAGGAAGTGTTAATGAAGCTGGATTTACATCTGGGCAACGGGAAGGCGACAGCATGGGGTTGCGATCTTTCCGAGGAATATGTGACCATTAATAGCGACTATACAACATAATATATTTGGGTTTTAAAATAATGGAAAAAGTAACGGTTATAAAAATAGGCGGTTCCACTCTGGGCAACCATGATACTACTATCGATGATTTAGTAGCTCTTCAGAAGCGGGGTGAATCGCTGGTGGTCGTTCACGGCGGCGGGAACAGAGTTACCGAATGGCTGAAACGACAGGGAGTGACAACGGAGTTCGTGCGCGGCGAACGTGTGACCGATGCCACAGCGCTGGAGGTGGCCACCGCCGTGCTGGCGGGGCTGGTTAACAAAGAAATCGTTGCGGCAATCAATAACAGGGGAGGAAGGGCTATCGGGGTCAGCGGTATTGACGGCTCTCTCATCGAGGGGAGGGTGAAAAGCCGGGAAATGGGATATGTCGGCGAGGCGGTGAATATCAATCCGCAGATTCTGGAAACCCTGCTTCAGTCGGGTTTTATGCCCATAGTCTCATCGATGAGCCTGTACGCCGTCGATAGACTTTCTGGCGCTGCCCAGATATTGAATATCAATGCTGACCCAACTGCCGGCGATCTGGCGGCCGCGTTAAAGGCTGAAAAGCTGATTTTCCTCACCAACGTGGCCGGAATTAATGATGCCTCCGGCAAGGTGATACCGCGTCTTGCTGCCAGGAAGGCCCAGTCACTGGTGGAGTCCGGGGTAATATCGGGTGGGATGATACCTAAACTAAATGCCTGTTTAACAGCTTTAAATGTTGGGGCGACAGCCCGTATAATAGATGGTAGACAGCTAAATGCCCTGATGAACGAATATAAGGGTAGGGGTGAGGGAACTACCGTATACAAGGAGTCAGATGACTGACTGGCGGGAACTGGAAAAAAAGTATTATATGCAGACCAATATACGCATCCCGGTGACGCTGGTGCGGGGAGAGGGTATGAAGGTCTGGGACGATACGGGTAAAGAGTACCTGGACTGTGTCGGCGGGCTGGCGACCGATTCACTCGGACATTGCCACCCGGTTGTGATTAATGCCGTCACCGAGCAGGTTCGCACCCTCATCCAGACTTCACTCTGGTATTTCACCGTTCCGCAGGTAAAACTGGCGCAACTGCTGGTGGAGAACAGCTGCTTCGACCGCGTGTTTATTTGTAACAGCGGGCTGGAAGCCAATGAAGGTGCCGTTAAACTTGCCCGGCGTTACGGCCACCTGAAACTCAACGGGGCTTACGAGGTAATAACCACCGGCGGTTCCTTTCACGGTCGGTCTCTGGCGATGACAGCTGCTAGCGGACAGCCCACCATGCACGCTCAGTACGTTCCGCTTCCGGTGGGGTTTGTCAACGTGGCTAACAATGATATCGAAGCCGTCAGGGCGGCAACTACGGATAAAACATGCGCGGTAATGCTGGAACCTTTGCAGGGAGAAGGCGGCGTGAACGTTGCCGATGAGGATTACCTGAAAAAGGTACGGGAATGGTGCGACCAGAAAGGAATACTGCTTATCCTGGACGAAGTTCAAACGGGGATATGTCGCCTCGGGCCGCTCTTCGGCTATCAATTATACGGCATCGAGCCCGATGTAATCTCGCTGGCCAAGGGTCTGGGCAGCGGCATACCCATCGGAGCGTTGCTGGCTAAAGAGCATGCCGCGGTATTTATTCCCGGCGACCATAACTCAACATTCGGCGGTAACCCGGTTACCAGCGCCGCAGCCTGTGCTGTACTGAAATATATCATTGATAATGATCTCCCCTCGCGGGTTACCAAGGTCGGCCAGTATCTCATGGGCAAGCTGGCCGGACTTAAGGAGAAATATCCGTTTATCACCGAGGTGCGAGGGCGGGGATTGCTGGTGGCGTTCGAATTGAAAGAAGATATCGCTCAGGATATTTTAATGGAATGCCTCCATAAAGGACTTCTGGTCAATAGAGTCAAGCCGAATGCCGTTCGCCTGGTACCGCCTCTGATTATTACCGATAAAGAAGTGGACCAGGCTGTCGATATTCTTGATGATGTATTGTCTGGAATTAAAATATAATAGTTACTGGAAATCTGAAAAACACTGATATTCAAATAAATAGACCGATTTGGAATATCACGATTTCTGGTGTTTTCCCCTGATTATTCCTCCTGGTTGGTATCATTTCGTGCAGAGATTGTGATGACTAAAGAAATAGGAATTCACGAGCCAAGTTTATCATCATATGATGAGGCGGAAGTGCCCAAGTCCGTTCTGGATAATGCTATCAGGTATGCCGGGGAGTTGTTCGGGAAAAACCAGGAAAGAATAAAAAGGTATAAAGACCAGCTTGTAGGAATGTACATGGAAGTTAAGGGTAACGACGTTGTTATTATCTTTAACTCGGGTGGCTGGGGGTGGAACTTAACGCAACAAACTCCCGGATGGGCCGGCATATTGGATGGCATCAAGTCAGAATTACATAAGCTCGGCTACAGCTCGAATGTACTCAATTACCGTCGGACGGGAAAGGGGGTATTCGGGTGCGTGCAGGAGTTCTTCGAATCGGCCAGAGGGTATCCCAGTAGAGCCGAGGACCTGGCGAAACGCATAGAGTTTCTTACCGAGAATATACCGGATGTCAGGGTCATTATTACCGGAGAGAGTACGGGCACCGTTATTACTGACAGGACTATGGTGCTATTAAGGGATAATCTACATGTTTACAGCATTCAGACGGGCATGCCCTTCTGGCATAAACCCGGTTTTTCCGGCAGGACATTACTGATAAATACCAACGGGAGGACTGTAGACACTTTCAGTGATGGAAAGGTTCCGGTGATAGTACGCAAAAGTTTCAAGAGCTGGATTGGATTATCATCACCAGAAGATGAGCCCGGCGACATAATAAGCTGGCTCAAGGCACCGGGACATCACTATACATGGGAATATCCCGGGGTATATACTAAGGTGATAGAATTTTTACAGACTCATTTCATTGAGGTAAAATAATAAGGTTTTTATATGGAGGACAGGTTTGGCAGAGAAAGTTGTACTGGCTTATAGCGGTGGCCTTGATACATCGGTAGCTATTAAGTGGTTAAAGGATAAGTATCATCTGGATGTTATCGCGGTAAATATCGATGTCGGTTGTGTTAAAGATTATTCAGCCCTGTGTCAGAAAGCGCTGGACATCGGCGCCGTTAAGGCGCTGGTCATCGATGGCAAAGAACTTTTTGTGAAATACTTCGTCTTCCCCGCCCTTCAGGCGGATGCGCTCTATGAAGGGCAGTACCCGCTGTCCACCGCCTTATCCCGTCCGCTGATGGCAAAAATCCTGGTAGATACGGCTATCGAGGAGGGCGCTACGACCATAGTCCATGGCTGTACGGGTAAGGGGAATGACCAGGTACGGTTTGAGGTGAGTATTAGTGCCCTGGCCCCTGATATAAAAATAATGGCTCCGGCACGAGAATGGAAAATGACACGTGAAGAGACGATTGATTACGCCCGAAAAAACGGTATTCCTATCCCTGTATCGGTCAAAAGCCCGTATTCCATCGATGAAAGCCTCTGGGGGCGGGCCATTGAGTGCGGAGTGCTGGAAGACCCTTGGACAGAACCTCCCGATGACGTTTTTACCTGGACCACTTCACCCAGCCAGGCCCCCGATAAGGCACAATACCTGGAGATAGAATTCAAGCGGGGCATTCCTGTAAGGCTTGATGGCGAAGAGATGGACGGAGTGAAGCTGATTCAGCAACTTAATGAGATAGGCGGGCGACATGGTATCGGGAGAATAGACCATATAGAAAATCGCGTGGTCGGTATAAAGTCGCGGGAGATATACGAGGTACCCGCAGCCATGATATTGCTGCAGGCTCATCAGGCGTTGGAAATGATGACACTTTCACGGGAACAGATGCGCTTTAAGGAAAAAGTAGCCATGGAGTATGCCGACCTTATCTATAACGGCCTGTGGTTCAGCCAGCTTAACCGTGACCTTTCCGCATATATCATGAGCTCGCAGTTGTATGTTACCGGGACAGTTCGGTTAAAGCTGTATAAAGGGCACTCGCTCGTCGTGGGACGCCAGTCACCCAGGTCGCTGTATAATATCGGTCTGGCAACCTATGATAAAGGTGATATATTTAACCAGGATTCCGCTAAGGGATTCATTGACCTCTGGGGTCTTTCGGTAAAAACTCAGGCACAGGTTCAGCTATTGGGTGATAAAGAAGGGCCTCTCAGTATTATAGGTCCTGAAGAACCCGAGGAGAGTTGATATGGCTAATACACGAAGTCGTCTTAAGAAACCCGCTGATAAATCAGTAGTAGCTTATACGGTATCTTTACCCTATGACAAGCGTCTCTGCAAGTATGATATTGCCGGCAGCATAGCCCATGCCAATATGCTGGCCAAACAGGGTATCATTACGGACCAGGATGCCGAGTCGATAACCTGGGGTCTGGCGTCTATCCGCGAGGAGATGGAGAAGGGTAAATTATCCTTCAAGGACGAGCAGGAAGATATCCATATGGCAATCGAAGCACGCCTTATTGAGAAAATCGGCGAAATCGGCGGTAAGCTCCATACCGCCCGTTCACGGAATGACCAAGTGGCTCTGGATTTACGATTTTTTATCAAGGAAGTTATCTCGGAGACGGTAGCCAGCGTGAAGAAATTGCAGCTGGCGCTCATTGACTTGGCTGATGCTAATAAAGATGTCGTGATTCCGGGCTATACCCATTTACAGTCGGCACAACCCGTGCTGCTGGCACATCATCTTCTTGCCTATTATGAGATGTTTGTCCGTGATACCAGCCGGTTCTGGGATTGTCATAAACGTACGGATGTAATGCCGCTGGGAAGCGGGGCTCTGTCAGGTGTCGGCTACAAAGTGGACCGTGAATTCCTGGCGCGCGAGCTTGGTTTCAGTCAGGTCAGTCAGAATAGCCTCGACGCCGTTTCTGACCGGGACTTCATTCTGGAATTTGAAGCTGCTGCCAGCATCTGCATGATGCATCTCTCCCGTCTTGCTGAGGAACTGGTGATATGGTCTTCGGCCGAGTTTGGATTTATCGAGATTGACGGGGCTTTCGCTACCAGCAGCAGCATCATGCCGCAGAAGAAGAACCCTGATGTAGCCGAGCTGGCGCGGGGCAAGACAGGGCGAGTATACGGAAATCTGATGGCTCTCTTGACCACGATGAAAGCCCTGCCACTGGCCTATAACCGGGATATGCAGGAAGATAAGCAGGGATTATTTGATACTGTAGATGTCCTCTCATCGACTCTGGAAGTATTTACCGGAATGGTGAAAACGCTGAAGGTCAAACCTAAAAATGTCGCGAGGTCGGTACAGCTAGGCTATATCCTGGCTACCGATATGGCCGATTATCTGGTGAAAAAAGGAGAGACTTTCCGTTCAGCCCACGAGATTGTTGCCAAGCTGGTAAATTATGCCGAGGAAAAAGGAAAGACTTTCGAGCAGCTTAAGGCAAGTGAATTCAAGCAATTTTCACCGCTATTCAATAAAGACGTTAGTTCAATCACGATTAAATCGTCTCTGGCATCGAGAGATAGCACCGGAGGCACGGCTCCAGGCCAGGTAGCCAAGGCGTTATCGGCAGCCAGGAAAGCTCTCACCTAGTTTCATGGTCAGGGCAGCGGTTCTCAACGCGCATGTTCGCAATGACTTAAAATCTCACGATGTGAATCGCCAGAAAATATCAAACGTTATGCAAGAGAAGCTTTTTTCTATTTACTATTGTAGATAATGCTGTGTGGTAAAATAATATACTAAGATATAATTATAGAATCGTTGGAGAGGACTAAATCAGGCAACCTTGTGAAGGGTACGGAGGCATCTCGTGCACAGGTTGAGGCGCTTCTGCTTACCGTCTATGGTAACAGTAGCCGGATGGATATTGGGTGTCCAGCTTCGATTAGTATGTCGTTTGGAATGACTGACGTTATGACCAAATAGCGGTGTTTTCCCGCATAAATCACATTTCACCCTGGGTTCTCCTTGAATTTAACGTGTGAGACTATTGCAATATCCCGTGAATAATAGTAACATAATGCATTAAGATTATCAAGAAAAGCAATATCAGAATAACAACCGGGTTCTCAGGTAAACCCGATAAGGATGGATAAAGATGACTGAAAGGAAGACTATAGCCGGACAGGACCTGAGGGAAATGTTTTCCGCGGCTGCTTCTTGGTTGGAAAAGAGTTCTTCTGAGATTGATGCTCTGAATGTTTTTCCCGTACCGGACGGTGATACGGGGACCAATATGATGCTGACGATGCGTTCTACCATGGAGGAAGCTTTCCGGGCGCCTGACAACAGTGCTGCCGGAGTTGCCAGCGCCATGGCTAAAGGTGCTCTCATGGGAGCCCGCGGTAACAGCGGTGTTATCCTCTCGCAGGTGTGGCGTGGTCTGGCAGAGGGACTCGCCGGTAAAGAATCCTTCACTACCGCCGATTTTGCCAAAGCCCTGGAACAGGCATCAAAAACGGCGTATAAAGGTGTCAGCAATCCGGTTGAAGGTACCATGCTTACCGTGATGAAGGCGGCCGCATCGGCGGCTCGTGACCAGGTTGACAGCGGTAACGAGGATATCATATCGGTTTTAGAGGCCGTTGTTGAGGCAGCCAGGGATTCAGTAGCCAATACACCTCTTCTTCTTAAGGTATTGCGAGAAGCAGGAGTAGTCGATGCTGGTGGTCAGGGTATTTATACCCTCTTCGAAGGCGCTCTACGGTATCTCCGGGGTGAAGTAGAACTCATGCGGCTGCGCAAACCGCAAATAATCGTCAGTGAAATACCGCATACGACTCCATTGCCGCAAGCCGCTGTCGTTGATGAAGTCCCCTACGGTTACTGCACCGAATTTATGCTCAAAGGAGAAAAAATTGACACCGAGGCCATTAAAAAGAGGCTTGAGCATAAAGGCGAGTCTTTGATTGTCGTCGGTGATGAATCGGCGGTAAGAATACATATTCACACTCTGGATCCGGGTAATATCGTCCACTGGGCAACCAAACTTGGTACGATGCACCAGGTAAGCATCAGGAACATGGATGAGCAGCATCAGGATTTCTTGGAGATGCAGAAAGAAAGAGTGCCCACTGCTGATACTGCCGTCATAACCGTGGTCTCTGGAGAAGGTCTCAACGATATCTTTGCCAGTCTCGGAGCAGCTGTCGTAATACCCGGAGGACAGACCATGAATCCCAGTACAAAAGATATACTTCAGGCTGTAGAGTCTGCCCCCTCTGACAAGATAATAATCCTGCCTAATAACAAAAATATCATTCTCACCGCTGAACAGGTACACTCGTTAACACAAAAGCAGGTAGCCGTAGTACCTACCACGACGATTCCACAGGGAGTGGTAGCGCTCCTCGCTTTCGACTATGAAGCTGATTTTAAGACAAATACCCGTATCATGGAAAATGCGATCTCGAGCGTGAAATCAATCGAGATAACACGTTCTATTCGTTCCACGAAGGTAAATGGTCTCAAGATAAGGCGTAAACAACCTATCGGCCTGCTGGATGGCGAGCTTATAGTTGCTGGTAACAGCGATTTGGACGTCCTGAACAAGCTCCTGGATAAAATGGAAATGGATAAAGCGGAGATTATCACCATTTATCACGGGGAAGATGTTGAGGCAGCCGAGGCGGAACAAATCAGTGCCGGAATCACTGAGAAATACCCGAAGGTACAGGTTGAGGTAGTTCGCGGTGGTCAGCCGCACTATAACTATATTATATCAGTAGAGTAGAAAGGCGGTGTTGGGATATGACTGTAAAAATCGTTACGGATACCCTCTCTGATATTACCGGTGACTTGACCAAGGATCTGGATGTCGTTGTCGTACCGCTCTATGTGCGCTTTGGTGAGGAAATTTTCCGGGACCGAGTAGAAATAACCACTGAAGAGTTTTACCGACGACTGGTATATGAGAGTACATTACCATCCACAACACAGCCAACACCGCATGACTTCTCTGAGGTATACAATAAACTGGCTAAAGAGACGGATGAGATTCTCGTGATTACTATATCCAGCAAACTTAGTGGTACTTATCAGTCAGCAATGCAGGCTAAAAAAATGTTCCAAGGAAAGGCCCAAATCAATGTTGTAGACTCACTGTCGGTTGCCATGGGACAGGGTTTAATAGTAATTTCAACAGTTAACGCCGTTAGGAAAGGTGCTGGTCTTGAAGAGGCAACCAATTTTGCACAAAAAGCTGTTTCCAGGTCTCATCTTATTGCCTATTTTGATACACTAAAGTATCTGGCCAAGGGTGGGCGTATCGGCAAAGCGCAGGGTCTGCTGGGCTCGATGCTTTCCGTGAAGCCGATTTTAATGGTAAAAGACGGAGAGATGTCCCCCCTGACCAGGGTGCGCTCTTTAAATGGTGGTTTTGATTACCTCTTCAGTGTGGTGGCCAATGCTGGGAAACTAGAATCACTGGCCGTAGAACATGCCACCACACCCGGCGATGCTGATAAGCTTGTCGAACGCTTCAGCACGATTTTCCCCAAAGAAAACATCATACGGTCCATTATCAGTCCGGTTGTCGGTACACACGCTGGGCCTAACGCCTTGGCGGTTTCATATTTAGAAGCAGAGTAACAGTAATGCCGGTTAAAATTGTTACCGATAGCGTTTCTGACATCTCGCCCGAGATAGCGAACGAACTGGGAATTACGGTCGTTCCGCTTAACGTTGTCTTTGGTAATGAAATCTACCGTGATGGTGTTGATCTGACTACCGAGGAGTTTTACCGCAAACTGGAGAAATGCCAGGCTCTTCCCACTACCTCAACCCCACCTCTGCAGGCTTTTATTGAGATATACGAGAAACTGGCGGAACAGACGAACGAAATACTGGTAATTACCATATCCAGGAAGCTCAGCGCTACCGGGGAATCGGCGCTAAAGGCCGTGGAGTCGGTACAGAAAAAATGCCGGATACACATTATGCCGTCGCAGTGGGCGATGATGGGCGAAGGCTTGCTGGTGATAGCGGCCGCGAAAGCAGCACAGACCGGTGCCGGACTGGATGAGATTATCAAAATGACCGAGCGGAACGATTCCCGGTTGGGGATGCGTATAGCCTTTGATACTCTTGAGTATCTGAAAAGGGGTGGGCGTATCGGTAAAGCCAAAGCTCTTTTAGGTGCGATGCTGAGAATCAATCCGATACTCGGGATTAAGGATGGGGAAGTCTTTCCTTTTGGGCAGGAACGTTCCCGCAACCGGGCGATGCAGCATTTATATAACTTCGTTTCCGGCTATACTAATATCGAGTTAATGGCGGTGGAAGATGCTACGACTTCTGATGAAGCAGACGCGCTAACCGAGCGTATCCGCGGGATTTTCCCCGATGTGTCCATCCATCGTTCCAAGGTTAGTCCGGTTATCGGCACCAATGTTGGCCCCCGGGTCATCGGAGTGGCTGTATTGGGTGACAAATAAAGCTTATTAGGTTAAACATACCGACTTTATTATGCCTGTAAAAATAATTACCGACAGCGTAGCCGATATCCCCAGCGAATTGGTTGATGAACTGGAAATTTCCATTATTCCGGTAGTTCTCCATTTCGGAGAAGAGACCTATCATGACGGCATCGATATTACCACCGACCAGTTTTACGAAAAGCTGGTCGAGAGTAAGGTCATGCCGACTACCTCGGTGCCTTCACTTGACATGTTCACCCGTACTTATGCTCAATTGGCTAATGAGACAGAAGAGATTCTGGTAATTATGCTCAGTTCTAAACTGAGTGGAATCTACAATGCCGCTTTACAGAGCGTGGGTTTGGTAGAAGGAAAATGTCGTATTGAGGTGGTAGATTCCGGGTGTGCCGTCATGGAACAGGGTTTGGTGGTTATTAAGGTAGCCCGGGCAGCTAAAGATGGAGCCAGCCTGGATGAACTCCTGGATATAGTCCGTACAAACCTTCCCCGTTCTGAGATGTTAGCCGCTTTCGATACTCTGGAATTCCTCCAGAGGGGAGGGCGTATCGGGAGAGCCCAGGCTCTTTTGGGCTCTATGCTGAAAATAAATCCTCTTGTTACTCTAAAAAATGGTGTCGTCGAGCCGGCGGGTAGAACCCGTTCACGTACCAAGGCACTGGACCGCCTTTATAAGTTCGCCGAGAGTTATTCCCATATCGAAGCAATGGCTGTAGAGGGGGCTGATTGCCCCGATGATGTTGATAGTCTGGTAAAGCGCCTGGGGGCTATCTTTCCTGCTGAACGTATCTATCGCTGCCGCACCACTCCGGTAATCGGCACTCATACCGGCCCGGGCTTGATACTGGTGGCGGTACTGGGTGACAAATAATCCAGGAAGGCACCTTCTTTCAGTTTTTATTCCATGGCGTTAATAGCCTATAATGTTGCCAGGATATATTTCTATGAATGCTGAACCTCTGCGGAAAATCCTGGCGTTTGAGCGGGAAAAGGGCTATGACGATTCGGCGGTGTTTGGCGGTCTGAATAAGTTTCTGATTAACTGGTCGGAACAGACCGCGGAATCGATATCCAATCCTAAAACGTTAAGTTCTTTCCGTAAACTTTTCAAGGCTGACTACGCCGCGATGACGGTGGAACAGCGGAAGGAATGGATAGCCAGCGTTCTAGATTTCCTGGATAAACCTGAAGGAGCAGCAGGAGTCTCTGAGGAAACAGAGACAAAAAAAGTAACCCCCAAAGCCCGTAAGCGATCATCTCCCAGACACAGGAAGACCAAGACAGCTGAAAGCGTCAAGGGACTGGATTTACCGGTTACTGCCGTTAAGGGTATCAGCACGGCTCTGGCAGGTAAATTCGGGAAAATGGGCGTGAAGACGGTCCGTGACCTGCTCTACTTTTTCCCTCACCGCCACCTAGATTACAGCCGCTTGAAATCAATTTCCCAGCTTGTCGTGGGTGAAGAGCAGACCATCATTGCCAGTGTATGGCAGGCACAGGAGACCAGGCCGGGTGGCAGGCGCAGCACCGAGGCAATCGTCGGTGACGAGACGGGGAATATAAGGGTCGTCTGGTTCAACCAGCCTTATCTGGCGAAGAAACTCACCACGAACAGCAGGATAATCCTCAGCGGGCGGGTAAGCCTGTTCAAGGGACGCCATGTCTTTCAATCACCGGAGTGGGAAATGGTGGAAAGCCAGGACTATGTGCATACGGGACGGCTGGTTCCGGTGTATTCGCTGACCCAGGGTTTGCGGCCGCGCCAGGTCAGGAAGCTGATGAAGGGATTCGTTGACCTGTGGGCGTGGCAGGTGGAAGACTTTATGCCGCGGGAGTTGATTAAACGGCTTGATTTTCTTGAGCTGCCGCAGGCTATCAGCCAGGCGCATTATCCGGATGATGAGAATACCAAAGACAGAGCTCGGAGAAGGCTGGCCTTCGATGAGCTTTTTATCCTGCAACTGGGGGTAATGGAGAAGAAGCGTGAGTGGAAGGAAAGTCGACCCGGTACGTCTTTTAATGTCCCGCATGAGCTGTTGAATACCTTTACTGAATCTCTTTCCTTCAAACTTACGTCTGCCCAGGAAAAGACGTTGGCCGAAATATTGGCCGATCTGGAGAAATCGGAACCGATGAGTCGTTTGCTGCAGGGAGAAGTGGGCAGCGGTAAAACAGTAGTGGCCACGGCAGCGTTACTGGTAGCGGCGGCTAACGACCATCAGGGTGCCTTCATGGCACCGACCGAGATTCTCGCCGAGCAGCACTTCGCCACCATCTGCGAGTTGCTGTCGCGAGTGGGGCGTGAAGAGGGAGAAGAATACCTGCGTACCTATACGGGAATTCTGCCGCGTCCGTTACGTGTGGTGCTTCTTATCGGTGATATCAGACAATCGGGTAAACGCCAGTTACAGAAGGCGATTGCCTCCGGTGAGGTTGATATCATTATCGGGACTCACGCCCTGTTGCAGAAGGGAGTGGAATTTCCGCGGCTGGGCCTGGTAATCGTCGATGAACAACACCGCTTCGGCGTCGAGCAGCGTTCGGCACTGCGGGGCAAGGGATTCAGTCCCCATATGCTGGTGATGACGGCCACACCGATACCTCGTACGCTGGCGTTGACACTCTACGGCGACCTCGACCTTTCGGTGATTGACGAGTTGCCACCGGGGCGGCAGACGGTTAAAACGAAATGGCTCCAGCCCGGGCAGATGGCCAGCGCCTGTGCCTTCATCAGGAAACAGGTAGCCGAAGGACACCAGGCATTTATCATCTGTCCTCTGATAGAGGAATCGGAAGCCATCGCCGCTCAGGCAGCGGTGGTGGAATACGAGCGCCTCTCACAGGAGGTTTTTACCGATTTGCGTCTGGGACTTTTGCACGGTCGTCTTTCCGGGGAGGAAAAGGATAGTGTGATGGAGAGTTTTCGCAACCGTGAGCTTGATATCCTAGTTTCCACTCCGGTAATAGAGGTCGGCGTGGATGTACCGAATGCCACGGTGATGATGGTGGAAAGTGCCGACCGGTTCGGCCTGTCTCAACTGCACCAGTTTCGTGGTCGGGTAGGCCGGGGGCAGGCGCAGAGTTACTGCATGCTGATTGCAGAGAATCCTTCGGAGTTAGGCAGAGAACGACTTGACATAATAGAAAATACACAGGACGGCTTTAAGCTGGCGGAGGAAGATTTAAAGCTGAGGGGCCCGGGTGAATTCTTCGGCACGCGTCAGAGCGGTCTCCCCGACCTGCGTATGGCCAGACTTTCGGATAAGGCTTTGCTGGAGCTTGCCAGAAAAGAAGCTATTGCTCTTTTTGAGAAAGACCCGGATATGGTGCAGGAAGAACACCATCTTCTCGCCAGGGAGGTTGCCAGGGTCTGGCCGGAAACCGGCGAAATGAGTTGAAAAAGTGGTTGATTCATATAATTCTTACCAAAATTCCATGGATTTCTACTTTATTTATACCTTTACATTTTACTCTTGGTTGGATACTTAGTGTAAAATGGAGGCAAATATTACAGGAGTTTTGAGATTTTGTCTCATGCCAGGATAATAGTGAATCCGGTGGCAGGAGCGGGTAGAACGGCACGGGAATGGCCGCGGATAATGAGCTTGTTCAAAGGGCAGGGACTAAACTTCGAGCATGATATCACCGAAGCCCCCGGCCACGCTGTTGAATTGGCCAGAGACGCCACGAAAAACGGGTATGAGACGATAATCTCCGTCGGCGGCGACGGTACGCTTAATGAAATAGCTAACGGACTCTATAAAGCAGGGGCCAGTAAAGATATCGCGTTGGGGATGGTATGTACGGGAACGGGTAGCGATTACGCCCGTACCGTAGGTGTATCCCGCCAGTATGAGGAAGCCTGCATGAGGATTTTCCAGCCAAAGATAATTACTGTTGACCTTGGTATTATAGAATACGCCGAAAATGGAAGTAGTGTGGAAAGGGTCTTTGTAAACTTTGCCGGGATGGGTTTTGATGCGGAGATAGTGAGGCGGACCACCCGGAACTTCAAGGCTCTGGGCAGTACCCTTTCTTATCTTATGGGTGTGTTTACTACTCTGGTTTCGTACCGGAACAGGAAAGTCACGCTTATTATTGACGGGGGGGAAGAGGAAAGAGAGGTATGCTCGGTGATTGCCAATAACGGCAGGTATGGCGGGGGTGGTATGTTTACCGCGCCCGATGCGGACCTTACCGACGGTCTGTTTGACCTGTTGATAATCGGTGATATCGGCAAAGCAGACCTGATACGTTCGCTGCCGCGCATATATAAGGGGACTCACCTCACGCACCCTAAAGTGACCATGAAGAAAGCCAGGGAAATAGAAGTAAAGTCGACCTATCCCCTGAGTTTGCAGGCTGACGGTGAACTGCTCGGCGAGTTACCGGCGCGCTTTCGTGTTTTACCTTCGGCTTTGAATATTATCGTTTAATCGGAATAATCACGTTAAACCAGACAGGATAAACACATAACACAGATAAAAATTCGCCAGATGGCGAGGAATTTATGAAATATTTGTTAAGCCTGCTCGTAATATTCGTCGTGCTGGATGGGATTTTAACCCGGTTTCTCATCGATGGAGACCTGGCACGGGAAGGTAATCCTTTATTACAGAGACTGGTAGGCGAGGACGCATTTTTAGTTATTAAAGCGGTAGGCGCATTACTCTGCGCTTTTATATTGTGGGATATCTATAAGCATTTCCCGAGGTTAGCCAGGGTTGTTACCTGGTGTTGCGTCATCTTTTATAGTGGGATCGTGCTCTGGAACAGCAGCTTCTTCTTATAGCTTGAGTCCGGATATTTCCTGGCTTTTGGGACGTCTCCAGTTCGGAGTGGTTGCCGGTATTTTCTCTACGAATTCAACTTCTCTGGGCAGTTTGTAATCAGCCATGCGACCCTGGCAATATTGACGGATTTCCTGCTCCGTGGCTGTTTCCCCCGACTTAAGTCGCACCAGTGCCTTGACCGTTTCCCCGCGGAGGATATCGATCGTGCCGACAATCCTTGATTCGGCGATTTTCGGGTGAGTATTCAGCACTTCTTCAATATCGCGGGGGAAAATGTTCTGTCCCTTTAGAATAAGCATGATTCTTTTACGTGCCGTGATAAACAGGTTGCCTTCTTCATCAATATAACCGATATCACCGGTATGCAGCCATCCATTCCTTAAGATTCTGGTGGTTGCCTCGGGCTTGTTGTAGAAGCTGGTCATAACCGGGCCCCGTATGACAATCTCTCCTTCCTGGTTGGGAGGCAGTTCGCTGTCATTCTCGTCGAATATCTTCATTTCCCAGCAGGGCATAGCTCTGCCCGAGGCTCCGATGGGGCCCGTGCCGTCAATAGGCGAAACGGTAGCATGTGACACCGTCTCGGTCTGTCCCCAGATATCCAACAGGTTCAGGTTGAAGTATTGCTTGAACAGCTGGATGACCTCAACCGGCAGGGGCGCACCGCCACTGAGGCAAGCACGGAGTGAACTCAGGTTATAATTCACTCCCTCCTTGCGGGCGACATTTATCATCAGGGCATAGATATAGGGAACACCCATGTAGATGGTACCCTTTTCTTTCTCCACGGCTTCCATGAAGCTGTGGATCGAGCGTCCGGTGCCCGGGACGACAACCAGGGTACTCCCTTTAACGATAGATCCCAGCAGAACCGAGACCAGTCCGAACTGGTGGTACATGGGCAAAGCGAAGCCTATCAGTACGTCTTTTTCGGTCTGGTTCAGTACGTCTCCGGATGTGATGGCTTCGGTGCAGATGCTCTGGTGAGACAGGATGACACCGTGCGGGTCCTGGGTAGGCCCGCCGGTATAAGAAATCGTGGCGGGGTCATTGGGTTCAATATTAACAACGACGGGCTCTGCCGGATTCTCATAGACAATCTGGTTGTAGCTGATGAACCGACCATCAAGTTCAGGGTCGATGGTTATGATATGTTTGATGGAATCGAAACGCGGAAGAGCCGGTACCAGGGATGCCAGCGGCGGGTTGTCCGCTACCAGCACCCTGGGCTGGCAGTCACGGAAAAGCCTATCAAGCTCGTCGGCGACGTAACGGGAGTCGAGGGGGACGGCAATAGCGCCGACTTTTAGAATGCCGAAGAATACGGTAACGAATTCGGGATTGCTGGACTGCATTGTGGCCACTCGGTCGCCCTTTTCCACACCCAGTTTGATGAGGGCACTGGCAACTCTATTGGAGGTCTCTTCCAGCTTGTTATAAGAAACACGTCGTTCGCCCATAGTAATTGCTGTCTTGTCACCGTATTTTCGGGCTGCATTTTCCAGCATCTGTACTAAATTCATCGTTGTTCTCGTTTCTATTCTAAAATAGATTCTTCAAATACCACCGTGGCATCTACGGCGACAGCGTCATTGCTTGCCGCTATTACCGGATTGAGGTCTATTTCTTTAACAACGTTGGTTTGCTCAGCAAAGTCGGATACAGCCATCAGCATATCTTCCAACGCGGGCAGGTTGGCGGGGGGTTGTCCTCGATAGCCCGTGAGGAGTTTATACCCCTTAACCTCGCGTATCATTTCCGCGGCGTCTTTCCTGGTTAACGGCGATATCCTGAGTGATATATCTTCGATGATTTCCACGAGTAGCCCGCCGAGACCGAACATGATTACCGGTCCGAACTGCGGGTCTTTGGACATACCGATAATCACAGGAACACCGGGAGGCGCCATTTTCTGTACGGAAATACCATGTATCTTTGCTTGAGGTTTTTGCTGATGGATATTCTCCAAGATTTCCCGATAGGCGTTTTCTACCTTCTCCGGAGTGTCCAGGGCCAGTATTACGCCGCCGCCATCATTTTTATGGATGATATCCGGCGAAGCTATTTTTAAAGCTACCGGATAGCCGAGTCGTTCACTCAGAGAAATGGCCTCCGATGCCGTGGTGGCCAGTTCGGTAAGATTGCAGTTTACTCCCGCCTGCCCGAGTAGTGTTTTCGATTCTATCTCTGTCAGGAAAAGTCTATTTTCGCTTCTCGCCTGTTCAATTATCGGGTTCATGCTTATCGGAGCAATCATCAGAACACTGGTATTGATAGGGTTATCATAGTATACCAGACCTTAAAGGAATTTGAAAATCCTCGGGACTATGAATCCAGAAGACTATTAACCTGGCTTTTTCTTAATATTTTTACTGCTCCTTCTTTGAGCTCGCCGATGTAAAGATTACCGATGCGTATACGCTTCAGAGACAGGACGGGTTTTTTTATATGCTCGAACATCCGGCGTATCTGTCTCTTCCTGCCCTCGTGGATGGTTATGCTGTAGTTATAAGGCGGTGAGTTTACGGGCTTAACCTTGGCCGGATGTGTCATGCCATCTTCCAGCCTGATACCATTCTTGAGTTTATGTATTTCATCTGCGGCAAGGACTCCCTTTATCTCGACCAGGTATTCCTTTTCATGCTCGAACCGCGGGTGAGTGAGCCTGTAGGTAAGGTCGCCGTCGTTGGTAAGTAAAACCAGGCCGGTGCTGTCTTCATCCAGCCTTCCGACCGGATACAGCCTCAGGTGATGATACTTCTCCGGTAGCAAATCAATAACCGTCCGGCGTCCTTTTTCATCGGAGGTGGTGGATATGACACCTTTGGGCTTGTTGAGCACCAGATAAACCGTTTCCTTCGGGTTCAGGTCAACTGCTTTACCATCGACGATGATATTGTCGGTAGCAGGATTGATGATATGGTTGAAATTCTCGATTACCTCACCGTTAACGGTAACCTTACCCTGTTTTATGGCGTCAGTCATGCGACGACGCGAGCCGATACCGTAACGGGTAAGAACTTTGAGAAGCGGTCTGGTAACCATATCGTCTCCCGTTATCTCCGTCAGCCCCTGGTAACCTGGCAGAGGAATGACTTCAAGGGCAGGAATCCGGAAATGGGGTCGAGGCTCTTGTCATCGACGAGTTCATTGACATTGGCTTCGTCAGGCCAGTGGTGGGGTAACGAAACAACACCCTTCAATATGGTATCGGTCACATTCGCTTTCATCGTAATTGTGTTCCTTGGAGAGCTGATTTTTACCGTATCACCAGTTTTTATACCGCGGGGCGCGGCATCAGCGGGATTGATATCCACAAGGGGCTCTGGCATTAACTGGCGTAGTTGCTTTATGTTGCGGAACTGGGAGTGAGTATAAGCCATCACCCTGGCGCCGGAAGTAATTACCAGCGGGTAGTCCCTGGCAAGGTCGGGGCGACTTACCGGGCTTTCAGCGGATTCCCGGTATACGGGGAGAGGGTCGAGGCCGTGCTCAGCTAATACTGAGGAGGCAATTTCCACCTTGCCGGAGGGGGTCTCAAATCCCGCTTTTTCGTAGGATTTTTCCCCAGGGGGCGAGAACGATGATGGTATACCCTCTGGTTTTTGCTGTAGATCTTTGTATGTAATTTTCACCGGCTCCAGGATGTGATTGACGCATTTCTCGAAGTCGCCGTTCCAGAACAAATCGCCGAAGCCCAGGCGTTCCGCCAGAGCCGAGTATATTTGCCACTCTGTCCAGCTTTCCCCAAGCGGCTCTATCGCGGGTTCTATCAATTTTGTATAACCCTGGTGATCGGCCAGCAAAATAGGCCTCTCCAGCCATGAAGCTACCGGGAGGACGATATCGGCGAGTCCGGTCCCGGCGGTCTGGAAGTATTCGGTAACGGCAATGAAATCGAGTTTCTTGAAAGCATCGACCATACGGCTGGTGTTGCCGAAAACCTGCGCACACAGTCCCGCCGAGAAGACGGCTTTTACGGGATAGGGCTGGCCGCTTTCAATCTGGTCGACGATGGCATTGGACTGCATTTCACGATACCGTTTGGTCCATATCGGGAATTTCTGCGAGCCTATTCCCGGAGGCATGTTCTCCACGCGTTCGTGGAGGGTGATATCATTAATTTTTGTCACCGACAGAGATCCGGGTCGGTTCCCGCCAGCAATATCGATGTTGCCGGTGATAGCGGCCAGCAGTATTACGGCGCGGTGATTCTGCACTCCGTTGGAATGGTGGGTGGTACTGTTGCCGCTGAGGTGTAATTTTGCCGGTTTCTCCGAGGCGTACATTATTGCCGCCTCCTTGATCTTGGCGGCAGGTACCCAGGTTATCTTTTCGACATGTTCTGGGGTATATTCCTCGACGAGCTTCTGTAATTCACCGAAACCTACCGTCCATTTTTCCAGGAATTGCCGGTCATGGAGATTCTCCTTGATGATAACGTTCATCATGCCGAGAGCCAGGGCACCGTCGGTGCCGGGTCGGGGTTGGAGATATATATCGGCTCTGGAAGCTATAGTGGTGCGGCGCGGGTCGACCACAATCAGCTTTAGCCCCCGGTTGCGGGCTTCCAGGTTATCCGGCCAGGCAACCCCGGATGATATCACGGCGGCTCCCCATATCAGCTTGCATTTGGTCTCCGGTTCAACAGAGGAGCTCAATCCCGCCATATAGGAGTAATTGTCACCGTAGGTGAGATTGGATGCTATCCAGGTGCCGGAAAAGCAGTTGCTGCTCTCGGTGCAGTAGTTTGGCGAACCGAAGGCATGAGTGAGACGGTGGAAATAGGGACGGGGCTCCTTGGTGTAAGCCACCCAGAAGACTACCGATTCCGGCCCGTAATTATCCTTGACTTTCTGTAAATTTATCGCGATTGTGTCCAAGGCTTCGTCCCAGGAGATCCGTGTAAAAGAGCCGTTGCCACGGTCACCAGTACGTTTCAACGGATACTTAAGGCGGTCAGGATGATATACGAAATCAAGCTGGGCTTTCCAGCGAGGACAATGAGCCAACCTGCTATTGGCAATATCGATTTTAACCGCTCTTCCGTTCTTCACGTGAACCCGGGTAGGGCAGGTATAGGTGCACATGTAGCATATTCCATCTTTCACAATCTCATTCTCAGCCATGATATTTCAAGTTTCCTTCCTTTAGAGATGATTGAGATAACCTTTCTGTTGCCTTCTCTTACTATATCAGATTCATCGTATTCGATAAAATCAGGCTTTGGTCTTGGTATGATATAATAACTAGGTATAGATATTTATAGGGGTTAGTAGTCTGAAAGGGATAGATATAGCCCGCAGGGCTGTGGAGATAGCCAGCGAGAAACAGGCCAGCAATATCGTGTTGCTGGACGTGCGTGAAATCTGCACTTTTAGCGATTATTTTGTAATCTGCTCCGGTGATAACGAGCGGCAGATACGGACAATCTATGAGGATATTGAACAGAGCTTGAAGAAAGATAACGAAATTACTCACCACAATGAGGGTTCGGTTGATTCCGGATGGCTTTTACTTGATTACGGCGATGTTATCGTGCATATATTCTCAGAGGAAGAGCGGGATTATTACCGGCTCGATGAGCTCTGGCGGGACGCCCGTCCGGTTATCAGGATACAGTAGTATCAATTATTAGTCGAATATTTCCTTACTGGTAAAGAAAATCCCGATTTCTTTTACCGCGTTTTCCGGTGAATCAGAGGCATGCGTCGAGTTACGCTGGATATCCAGTCCGAAGTCCTTTCGTATCGTTCCTTCTGCGGCTTTAGCCGGGTCGGTGGCACCCATTAACTCGCGAATTCTTACGACGGCATTATCACCGGCGAAGACAGCCGCGACTATCGGCGTGGAGATAATATAGTCCACCAGGTCCCCGAAGAATGGTTTATCTCTATGGATGGCATAATGCTGTTCGGCGAGGGCTCTGTCCATATGGAGCATTCTCAGAGCGACCATTTTAAGTCCGGCGCTCTCAAGCCGGCTCAATATTTCCGTAGCCAGTCTTCTCTCCATCGCATCAGGTTTTATCAGGACCAGTGACTTTTCCATAATAAGAATCCCCTTATTTCTTTCAGTAATTTATTCTTTACCGTAGAGTCCGGAAAGGTCATCGACACTGACCGATTCCAGTGATGCCACGATAAGGTCGGCTTCGTTAAGCATGGCTTGGGGGTGGCTATTAGCCACGGCAATGCACTTCATCCCGGCCTGCTTGGCGCCGGCTATCCCCGCGATAGCGTCCTCGATGACGACACAGCCAGAGGGTTCAACATTGAGTTTTTCCGCGGCCAGGAGGAAAATCTGGGGACTCGGTTTGCCCTCGGTGACTTCCCGCCCGCAGGCTATGGCATTGAAGTATCCCTCAATCCCCAGGCCTTCAGTGATAATCCTAACGTTCTCCGGCGGTGCCGAAGAGGCTATCGCCGACTTTATCCCGTGTTCCCGTAAGGATGCGAGCAGTTCGATGGCTCCCGGCAGTGCCTCGATATTATCGGCGACGAGTCGGCGGTAGGTTTTCTCTTTCTTATCGGCAATAGCCTCGAGAGCATCCTGTGATATATCACTGTTTACCGTATCCCGGATTATGGTATCATTCCGCTGCCCGAAATGCCTCATAAAATGTTCTTCAGTGAATTCTATGCCCATTTGAGAAAAGACTTCCTGCCAGGCACGACAGTGGTAAATGCCGGTATCGGCAATAACACCATCGAGGTCCCAGAGTACCGCCTGGAGATGGTTATCAGACATGCCTCTTGCTCTCCCTGACTATATCTTTCTTACTGGTCTCGTTCTCGGCGATGAACTGCTTGGCGGTGCTTTCGGCGATAACGGTACCGTCCTTCAGGTATACTTTTCCTTCGGTCTCGATGAGTTTCTTGCGGTGCCGGACTATGCGGGCGGTTACGACCAGCGGCTCTTCTACTTTCACCGGTTGCCTTAGCCTGATGCTGATACTCGCAGTTAGGCAGGTGTTACCCGTGGCATAGGCTACATTATTCATTACTTCGTCCAGCAGGCATCCCAGGATACCGCCATGGAGAAGCCCGGGCCATCCCTGGTGGGTTTTATCAGGTGTAAATTCGGTACGGAGAGTATCTCCGTCTCTGGTAAACTTCAGTTTGAGCCCGATGGGATTATTCATGCCACACCCGAAACACAGACCTTCATCAAGGTCGGCATTTAGGATTACTTTCGGTATGGATACCATGAGTTGTCTCCATTTCTTAGCTTGTTAATTACCGTTTTCTAAAATGTTCCCAGCCTGATTGACGTATTTTTACAGGATTACCACTACTGTCGAACAGTCTGATTTCGCCGGGGTTACCCCCGGTTATTTCCCCGACGACGGTTATCGGGCAGGGTGATTCTGCCTGTATTCTGGTAATGTGATCAGAATCACCGGTAAAAAGCAATTCGTAATCTTCACCACCAGTAAGTGCCATCTCCAGCGCCTTATCACCGAAAACCTGCCTGACAGGGGGAAGAACCGGCAGTCGGTCAACGTCGATCCTGGCGCTGACGCGGCTCATCTCGCAGATATGACGCAAATCGACGAGGAAACCGTCGCTGATATCAATAGCGGTCCTAATGCCGTGCCCGACCAGTAATTGTCCTTCGGCAAGACGTGGAGTCGGTTTATTAATGGATTCTCTAAGAGAAGTGGCTATTTCAGCTGATGGGCTGAGTCCGCGGGAAAGCATTTCCAGTCCTGCTGCGGCACCTCCGAGGTGACCGGTCACGGCGATGGCATCGCCGGGCCTGGCGTTGGAGCGAAGTAGCAGGGCGTCTTGTTCCGTGCCGAAAACGGTAACCGTAATCATAACCACCGGTGAACTGCAGGTATCTCCACCAGTCAGACTCACCCCGTATCTTTTACCAAGCTCAATCATCCCTCTGTATAGAGAAGAAACGTCATCCACTTCCGTATTATCGGGCAAACCCAGTGAAACCAGGGCGTATTCGGGGGTGCCGCCCATGGCGGCAATATCGCTGAGATTAACCGCCAGCGATTTCCAGCCCAGCTCTTCCCATGATGTGGTGTCCAGTGAAAAATGGATGTTCTCAATTAGGGAATCGACCGTAGCCAGTTGTGTCCGGTTCTTCCCCTGCCAGGCGGCGGCATCATCGCCGATGCCCACCAGAAACGGAGGGTAGCCGGGCTGACCATCCTGAGCTTCGGCAATCATTTTTGCCAGGAGGTCAATCAGTCCGAATTCGCCCAGTTCGGATACTTTCACAGGTAGAATTATACCATATCCGTATTTGAACTCACTATCAGATGGGCTGTTGACGGGCGTGAATTGTTTTTAGAATTATATAAAAGGAGAGTCCCGATTTCTCGGGACTCAATGCGGTTTTTGTATTATTGGAGGGAATCAGGACTCTTCTTCCACCTCGATGTTAATACGGGATTGCTCCGGTTCCGCTTCTTCGTTGCGTTTCAAAGCGGGGATACGGACAACAGCGACAAAAAGTCCTACCGAGCCTGCGGCAGCGGCGATAATCCTGTCCGATGCGGCGACGGGAATGAGCCAGGCGAGAATCAGGAGGATCATTCCCATTATCCCGCATAGTGCCGCGAAAAACATCCTGCGTGAATTTTGCTCTTTCATTTTAGTATCCTTGACGGTCTGTCTACACCATATATAACGACAAAAGAGTGTGTTGGTTAGGTTTCTGAAGGAATTTTCTCATTATAGCTATGAAGTAGTTGCCTGATAGCTTATAATAGGACTAATACGATGACAAACACAGCCTCGAATACCAGAAAATACCTGGCTATCAGCCTGATGGTAGCCATAATCGTCATAAGCATTGGCGGTTCCATTTTAATCATCCAGCACTGGGAATATGTTGAAAAGCTTCATAAGCATGGCTACTGGGGACTTTTCGTTATCTCAGTGTTCGCCGGTTCCCCGATACCGATACCAACCCCCAGTATGATATTGACCTTTACCCTGGGCAGTATATTGAATCCGCTGCTGGTAGGGCTGGTGGCCGGGTTCGGCAACGGAGTCGGTAATGCTCTGATTTACTGGACAGGCCAGGGCGGGCATCATTTATTCAGGAGTCTGGTATCTCCCGAGCCGTCGCAAAGTACTCCCCGTACGAGGGTGGGGAGATTTATCAAGAAAATGTCACAGGTGCCGGAGTTTATTAAGAACAAGGTTTTATGGGCGTTATTTATACTCTCTATCTACCCTAATCCCATCCTCTTACCCCTGATTCTGGGCATGGGGGCAGCGCGTTACCATTTCTGGAAGTTCTTTCTGGTAATCTGGGCGGGTAAAACCGTACAGAGCCTGATACTCAGCTATCTGGGGTATTACGGATTGCGTTCCCTGCTGCGTTACATGGGCGTATTCGATGTGCCATGACGGCCTGCGCTCAGGGATATGCACTCTTTCCATATCTCACCAAAACTGTTATGATATTGCCAAATGAGACACGCTATATTAGCGGATATTCATGCCAACATTGAAGCTTTCGTTGCGGTGCTGGACGACATCGCCGAGAAGGGGGATATCGAGGAAATCTGGTGCCTGGGGGATGTCGTCGGTTATGGGCCCGATCCGCACCGGTGCATAGAAATCCTCCGACAGAGCAACCACGTCTGCATTGCTGGGAACCACGACATGGCGGCTATCGGCAGGGTGGAAACAACCTATTTTAATGCCATGGCGGCGAACGCCATACAGTGGACGAGTGGGCAACTGACGCCGAACGATGTAAGATACCTGGAAAACCTGCCGGAGACCATCCAGAAGGGAGATTTTACACTGGTGCACGGCAGTCCCATGGAGCCACTCTGGGAGTACGTGATATCGACCGGCATCGCCATCAGGAATTTTACCTACTTTAAGACCAACTATTGCCTGGTGGGGCACTCACACGTGCCGGCGGCTTTCATGAAGGACAGGGAAACAGGCTGCAAGAACGTGCAGCTGACGCCGGGCATCGGGCTGGCATTGGGCGATAGCAAGATGATTATCAATCCGGGCGGGGTGGGCCAGCCGCGGGACGGCGACCCCCGTGCCAGCTACGCCATCTACGACGACGAAATTCAGATGATACATCTGTACCGCGTTCCCTACGATATCGAGACCACGCAGAAGAAAATCATGGAAAGCGGACTGCCGGTGATGCTGGCCAGCCGGCTGGAGCAGGGGCGATAGATAGTTAGGAAATCCATAAATTTATAATAGCAATTTCTTTAAGCCTAATACCATCATATTCAAAAGCATATATGTCACCCGATCCAAAGAGCCAATCTCCTTGCCAGCCTATATATACAAGAATGATTCCGGTTTCCGGGTCATAGGCAGGTACAGATATGGTAACAAAAGCATGAGCACAGGGGTTTTCATCTCGAAGTCTTTGCCACCCGTTCATTTCGGGGTCATTCTTAAAATAAGATATGAAATATCCGTCGTAATCAATGAGATAACCGTCTTCAAGAGACGATGGTATTTGCATTCTTTCAGGGGCTTGATTACGTTGTAGTAAAACCTCAAAAAGCTTGCCGACTTCAACTCCCTGCTCTCTAAAACTTTCTATTAAGTATTCTTTACCACCTCCGAAACTTGTGGAAGCAGCCTGACCGCCCATAATACCAAAGGACATATCAGGACTATATATGTGATATTCGCCTTCGTCTAATTCTTGGGTGAGTATAAGTGCAATAAGCCAGGCATATTCAGTAGCATCCCACCAATATACATCTACTCCTTTTGGGATAAGTCCAGGTATTATTTCATTTATTGAGTTATTAACTAGAGGATTTCCATCAAGCAATAATTCTTGAAGATGAGGCAAGGAGTTAATTACTGATATGTTATTTATCTGATTCGCACCAAGCCATAGCGTTTTCAACTTTTGTAAAGATTCTAGTGAGGAAATATCTTCAATTTCATTCCATGAGATTAATAAATGAGTTAGATTGGTAAGTTGTTTGAGAGGAGTAATATCCTTTATCTTATTCCTCTGTAGGTTTAAATCAGTTAGATTATTCAATGAAGACAGAGGGGTAATGTCGACGATATTGTTATCTTCGAGATTTAATTCAACCAAATTTTCAAAATCAGAAATCGGAGTGAGGTCTTTTATTGTGTTATGAGATAGGTCCAGGGAAACAAGCCTGATCAAATTTGACAGTGGTGAGATATCTGTAAGATTGCCATTAAGTTTCAGACTCCGTAGATTAGTCAACGAGCCTATTGTTTCAGTGTTTCGTTTATTAAGACTACCAGTATTGGTGAATTCAAAAGATGATAAATTCTCCAATGATGTTATGGAGGAGATATCTAAATAAGTATTGATATTGAGTGATAGGGATGTAAGATTTTACAAGGAGGATACTACTTGGAAATTTGTTACACTCTTTGTTTCAAGTGATAACGATTTGAGGTATTTTAGCGATTCCAACATGGATAAATCTAGAGGTGGCTCATATTTTGTCTCCGGGCGAACATGAAGCACCAGGTTGGTAAGATTAGTCAGTGAAGCAATAGAAGCGATATCATCAAAATCATCACCGCGGTAATAAAGGGAAAGAGATGTCAGGTTTTTCAGTTCTGATAATGGCGCTAAATCATCAATGCTAGCAAAACGTCGATATACATGTACTGAACGAGACGTAAGTTCAGGCATCGAAAATAAAGGTTTCCAATCTGAATCTTTATAGATCGTAATATCAACATGTGTAGCTTTAGGATACTTGCCGGTGATAAAGTCACATCCGTAACAACCGCAGCTCATCATAAGAACAATAGCCAATAATACCAGATATACAGACCTCATATTTCACTTACCCCTCTCAGTTACCTGAATATATACTGGTTTTGCCAGAAAGATAGCACTAACAATATAGTATGTCAAATAGTGAAAGCACTAATACTATCTTGACAAACCGCTTCTCACCATTTACGATTTTTAGTGAGGTCGTGCTAGATGGGGAGCTAGCGGTGCCCTGTACCTGAAATCCGCTACAGCAGGGTCGAATTCCTGCTTGAGGCTGTTGTCTGGTGGGACTACCGGCGTTAAGCGGTGCTGAAGGCCGGGTCCTGCGCGGCAGAAAACTATGAATCCCGTCAGGTCCGAGAGGAAGCAGCGGTAAATAGTCTCTTCTGGGTGCCGCAGGAAAGCCTGGTTGGAGCTGGCTGGCTCCGGCAAGCCGTTAGGTGGAGTCGAGGGCAGGTGCACGGCCTCTAAGGTTTTTAAGATGAGTAAAGGCCTCTCGGAGGGCAGTCGGGAGTCCCTGCTAGCGCAGACGAAGAAGGAGCTGCGGCGCGCCGGTATGCGGGCGAGGAAGAGCCTGGGACAGCATTTCCTGGTAGATGAAAACATCCTCAAGGTGATCTTGGAAGCCGCCGCGATTACTCCTGATGATATCGTCATCGAAGTGGGTCCGGGGCTGGGTGTACTTACCCGCGAGCTGGCCGGGCAGGCGGGGTGGATCATCACCATCGAACTGGACAGCCGGCTGGCGGAAGCCCTCAAAAAATCATTGGACTCTTGCGATAATGTGGTGATTATAAATGAAGACGTGCTCGGTACCGACCCCCGCGAGCTGCTGCAGACCCGGGCGAAATTTCCGGACACCTTACGTCCCTATAAAGTGGTCGCCAACCTGCCTTATTACATAACTTCGCCGGTGCTGCGGCATTTCCTCGGAGCCGAGGTGAAGCCGGAAACGATGATTGTGATGGTGCAGAAGGAAGTTGCCGAGGCAATCGTGGCCGGACCCGGACAGCGCAGCTTGCTGAGCATCAGCGTGCAGTTTTACGGAAAGCCGGGCATCGTGGGGTACGTGCCTGCCAGCGCTTTTTATCCACCACCGGAGGTGGATTCAGCGATATTGAAGATAGACGTCTATTCGAGTCCGCCCGTCGACGTGGACGAAGAGGAGTTTTTCGAGCTGGTTCGCGCCGGTTTTACCGCTGCACGTAAACAAGCGGTCAACTCGCTGGCACAGGGATTTAAAATCCCCAAGGACGAGGTACTGGAGCGGCTGGAGAAAGCGGAGATAGCGCCGCAGCGGCGGGCGGAGACGTTTACGCTGGAGGAGTGGGCGAAGCTATGGCGGGTATTTTACGGGGAGAGGGGCAGTTAACGTGCTGACAGTTGAGGCACCGGCGAAAATAAACCTGACACTCGAGGTGCTGAGCAAACGAGCCGATGGCTTTCACGAGATACGAAGCGTGATGCAGGCGGTGAGTCTGTGCGATGTGCTGTCGTTTAGTAAAGCGGATAAAACTTCGATTCGATGTGATATGGAGGGCTGGTCAGCGGAGAAGAGCCTGGTAAGCCGGGCGGTAAACCTGCTGCGAGAAGCCACAGGCTGCACGGGAGGGGTGGCGATAGATATTACCAAGAAAATACCCTTGATGTCGGGACTGGGTGGCGACAGCAGCGATGCCGCCGCGGTAATCAAGGGACTCAACGAAATCTGGGCAATTGGATTATCCCCGGAGAAACAATCGGAGATAGCGGTCGAACTGGGCTCCGACGTACCCTTTTTCCTGCGGGGGGGCACAGCGTTAGCTACGGGGCGGGGCGAGGTGATCACCGCTCTGCCGTCGTTATCGAGGATGCAGGTGGTGCTGGTCGTGCCGGATGTACCCGCACGGGAAGGTAAGACAGCCAGGATGTACCGGAGCCTGAGAGCATCTCACTATACCGATGGCAAGATAACAGAAAGGCTCGTGGATAAAATCAGGAATAAAAGGCAATTCAAGTCGGAGACGTTATTCAATACCTTTGAGAATGTCACTTTCAAGGATAAAAAGATACAAACCTATAAGGAACACCTGATAAAGCTGAGTGCTTCTATTATACACTTGGCTGGCTCGGGACCGACGCTATATACGGTGTTTGAGGATAAAAACAAGGCTGAGGACTTATATATTCGGTGTCAGAACCAGGGGATGAAAGTGTATCTGGCAAAAACGCTATGAAAAACTACCGGACATGGGGGAAACCTCCTTATAAAGTGGCCGTGGTTCACGGCGGACCGGGACTGCCCGGTGCGGTGGCGCCCATAGCCAGAGAGCTATCCAAAGATACAGGCGTTATTGAAATTCTGGAAACAAAAGACTCGGTGGAAGGGCAGATAGAAGAACTGGCTGGAGTGTTAAAAGAACACGCCGAATTTCCGGTAATCCTGGTAGGGCATTCCTGGGGGGCAGTATTGGGTTACATGACCGCAGCCCGGTATCCGACTCTAATAAAGAAATTGATAATTATTGGGATGCCGGCTCTGGAAATGAAAGAACGCCCGGATTATACGCCGATATGGCTCAGCCGTCTTTCCGAAGACGAGGGAGTCGAACTGATAACGCTGCAGAGTTTGGTCTTGGAGGGGGAAGAAGGTGATAAAAGCGAAGCCATGAGAACGTTGTACCGGTTGATAGCGAAAGCCGATTCGTACGCTTTTAACTCAGAAAAGGACGAAGTGCTGGAATACCAGTCCGGAATTAGTAATTCTGTCGGAACGGAGTTTCACGAGATACTGAAAACAACAGAGTTACTGGATATCGGGACGAAAATAAAGTGCCCGGTGGTGGCAATCCACGGCGATTATGATTTACGTCTAGCCAGTGTGATGGCAGAGCCTCTTTCCGGTATCATCAAGGACTTCAGGCTTGTAATGCTGGAAAAGTGCGGTCATTACCCATGGATGGAAAGACATGCCCGGGACAAGTTTTACGAGGTATTAAGGAAGGAACTCTGATATGGCTCTGGTAGAATTCAACAAGGAAACCTGCACCAAATGCGGCGCCTGCATTGCCGCCTGCCCCGGTTGTATCATCATTCCTCGGAAGGACGGTTTTCCACGCCTGTTCCCCGGGGCGGACGATTACTGCATGCGGTGCGGTCACTGCGTGGGAATCTGTCCCACCGACAGCGTTATTCATAAGGAAATGCCGCTGGAGCAATGCCCACTCATCGATAAAAAACTAGAAGTTTCCTTCGAGCAGGTCTCGCAGTTGATAAAGAGTCGGCGGTCTATCCGCGAATTCGAGGACAAAGCGGTGCCGAGGGAGTTAATTCAGCGGATTATCGATACCGCCCGCTATGCCCCCACCGGCCATAACATGCAGGAAGTGCAATGGCTGGTTATCGATAACCCGGAAGAACTGCACAGGTTAACGGCCATCGGGGTGGACTGGTTCCGCTCGATGGCGGACGGCGATACGCCCTGGACCCAGCAGATGCAGGCGATATTGCGAATGCACGAACTGGGGTTTAACATCTTTCTCCGCAATGCACCCGCTGTGGTGGTACCTTTCTCCGAGAAGAGTAACCCCATCGCGGCGGCTGACTGCGTCATCGCCATGAGTTATTTTGACCTTGCCGCCAGAGCCGCCGGACTCGGCTGCTACTGGAACGGGTATTTCTATGTATCCGCCCAGTCATTCCCTCCCATGGTTGAAGCTATCGCCCTGCCGGAGGGATTCACGCCCTATGCCGCGGCAGGCATGGGTTATCCCAGATATAAATACAGGCGTATACCGCCGCGCAAGAATGCGCGTATAATATATCATTAATAAATAAAAATATAGAAAATATGGGGGATGGTCATGAATTACAAGACCGAAGATAATGTCCTGTCAGCTTTCGGCGGGGAGAGTAAAGCCAACCGCCGCTACGTGATATTTGCGGAAAAAGCGGAAAAAGAGGGCTATCCGCAGGTTGCCAGGCTTTTCCGGGCCGTAGCCGAGGCGGAGAACGTGCACGCCAGGAACCACCTGAACGCGGTCGATAGCATCGGCACCACCAAAGACAACCTGTTCGCCGCCAGCCTCGGCGAGCAGGAGGAATATAAGAGGATGTACCCCAATTTCATCGAGATTGCCGACCGGGAAAGAAACGATAGAGCCAAGCGGTCGTTCGAATGGGCGAATAAGGTGGAAGAAATCCACCATGGATATTTCGAGGAAGCCCTGAAGGCGGTCAGGGCAGACAAGCAACTTGAGGAAGTTACCTACTATGTCTGCCAGGTTTGCGGGAACACGATCAAGGGGCAGCCACCGGAGAAGTGCCCGATATGCGGGGCTTCTGCCAGTGCGTTTAAAGAGGTAGAGTGATTGTCATTGCGAGGAACGCAGTGACGCGGCAATGACAATAAGTCTGCGGGACCTGGGCTACAGCGTTTAAAGAGGTAGGATAGGGAAAAATCAGACAGGTTTCTTCAACCAGCTCTTTATCAGCTTCTCTTCGTCACGACTGGTATTTATTTTACCGTCGAGTTTAGCCTCGCGGAGTACCAGTAAAGCCTCTTTAATCCGGGGTCCCTCGGGCACGCCGAGCCGTTTGAGGTTCTCGCCGGAAAGCAGTGGCTGTACGTTTTTCAGGACATTCAGATAAAGCTCGATATTCTCCTCGGTAACAGAAGAGTCGGTTGCCAGCAGATTGGCGGTGACAGCCAGTACGCTATTGCCGTGGAGCAGGTCGTAGATGCGACTCGGCGCCAGGCCGGGAGTAGCCAGCTCGTGTACCTTTTCCTTGATAGCCTGTGTTTCCCGCAGTATCCGTAAAGAAGCACCGGGTAATTTAAGGGAAGGAATAAGCTGCTCGGTGTCTGCGGCGTCCAGGCGGTAAGTAAGAAGCGCCAGATAAAGCAGCGGGGGAGGTGCCTCGGGGGAATAATGCTCGCGCGTCAGGGCAAAGGTCTCCGAGAGCCAGTAGTCCGCCCTCAAACGGGGGTGTAATTTATACAATACCTTTAGCTCTTCGGCACGCCGGAGGATATTCTCCGGTAACTCATCCTCGAGGATGCGCTCGAGTTCGTGGCGGATACGCGTGCCGCTGATAGTATCCAGCATATCGATATCCCGCCTGAGGGCTTTGAGGGTGACGGGTTCTATCTTGAATTCCAGTCGCTGCTCGTAGCGCAGGGCACGCCATATCCGGGTAGCATCATCGGTGAAGCTTTTATCATGCAGCACCCGGATGAACTTTGCTTTAAGGTCGGCTATGCCGCCGTGGGGGTCAAGTAACTCACCGAAGTGACGGGGATTCAACTCCACCGCCATGGCATTAACAGAAAAATCACGTCGGGCCAGGTCGTCGGTGATTGTGCCGGGTCGTACCTCAGGCAGCGTGCCCGGGGCAGCGTAAGACTCGGCGCGGGCTGTGGTGACATCTATTTCACGGTTACGCCACTGCAGCTTGGCGGTACCGAAACGGGGGTGGGTAGTAACGACCGCCCGGTTGGCACGGGCCAGCTTCTTGGCGAAAACGATGGCGTCGCCCTCAACGACAAGGTCGAAGTCAAGGCTGACCCTCCGGAGGAGGATATCTCGTACCACGCCGCCGACCAGATAGAGACGCTGCTGCTCTTTCTCCGCCAGTTCACCCGCTTTCCTGATAAAGCCGACCACCGCGGCGGGGAGCTGCTCTTCTATGCGGTCGGACAGGCTAATCGTCTCGGTAACTTTTACCATACCAAGTAGTATAGCACAGCTTGTCCAGTGCAATAACATCGTTGGTATTTTCATGTATAAATCCTTATAATAAACGGTATGAAAGTCATCGCGGTGGTGGGCATGACCGGCTCCGGGAAGTCAGAGGTGGCCCGGATGTTTGGCAATAGAGGCTTTACCACGGTAAGATTCGGGGACGTGACCGACGAAGAACTGAAAAAGCGGGGGTTGCCTCTTACCGAGGAAAACGAACGCCCGGTAAGGGAGGCTTTCCGGAAGCAGTACGGGATGGCCGCCTACGCCATTATAAACCTGCCCAGAATCGACACCGCGCTGAAAGACTCCAACGTGGTGGTGGACGGCCTTTACTCATGGGAGGAGTATATACATCTTAAAGAGTATTACGGTGATAGTCTGGTAATTGTTGGGGTGTATTCTTCGCCGGGGATGCGTTATCAAAGACTGGGAAGTCGTAAAGTAAGGCCGCTGACTCCCGAAGAAGCGGAAAGCCGCGACCGTGCCGAAATTGAGAACATGAACAAGAGCGGACCGATTGCCATGGCCGACTACACGGTAATCAATGAATATACGTTCGACGAGTTGAAAAAACAGGTGGAAGAGGTAATAAGAAGAGTGAAATGAATAAGATGAAACGGCCGGATTTTGATGAGTATTGCCTGAAAATCGCCTCGGTGGTGGCGGAACGCTCAACGTGCCGTCGGCACCACATGGGCGCGGTAGCCGTGAAAAACAGACATATACTGACGACGGGATATAACGGGGCACCCTCGGGCGGGAAGGACTGTCTGGAACTGGGCTGCCTTCGCGACGAGTTGGGAATAGAGTCGGGCACTCGACAGGAAATCTGCCGCGCCATCCACGCCGAGCAGAACGTCATTATCCAGGCGGGCCTTCACGGGGTCAGCCTGGAGGGCAGCACCGTTTACTGCACGCATACACCGTGCGTACTCTGCGCCAAGATGCTGGTTAATGCCAAGATAGCGCGCTTCGTAAGTTTCGGGAAATACAACGACGACCGGTTTATCGAGCTTTTCCGGGAGGCGGGGATAGAAGTCGATATCAAGGAAAGGCCGCCTGCGGAGATTACATATCTGGACTAGTCTCTAGGATTTCCTCTTTATCACCTTACGCACCGCCGCGGCGATGTCTTGAGCCGTCAGGCCGAACCTCTCCAGAAGCTCGGCGGGCTTGCCGGAACTGGCGTAGGTATCCCGTATGGCCACAAACTCAACGGGCACTGGTTTTTTCTGCGACAATATCCGGGCGACGGTACTTCCCAATCCGCCGTGCTCCAGGTGCTCCTCGGCGGTGACGACAGCACCGGTCTCCGCAGCTTTTAAGATAGCGGCTTCATCGACAGGCTTGAGGGTGGACATATTCAGCACGCGGCATTTTATACCTTCCGCGGCAAGCATCTCAGCGGCGTCCAGCGCCGGAGCCACCATGATACCGATAGCAATGACGGCGGCGTCCGAGCCATCTCTCATGGCAACCGCCTTACCCGGTACGAACCGATAGTTATCGTCGAAAACAACCGGCAGCTTGGGTCGGCCGAGTCTGATGTAGCAAGGGCCATCCAGATCGGCGGCGGCTTTTACGGCGGCGGCAGTCTCCACGGCATCGGCGGGAACGATAACGGTAAAACCAGGCAACGAGCAAATCAATGATAAATCCTCGATAGCCTGGTGCGATGTGCCATCCTCGCCGACGCTGAGTCCGCCGTGAGTTACCACCAGCTTGACGTTCAGTTCGGACTGGGCTATCGACATGCGTATCTGGTCGAAGCAGCGTCCCGGAGCGAACACGGCAAAGGTACTGGCGAAGGGAATCTTGCCCGACGCCGCCAGACCGGCAGCGATACCAATCATATTCTGCTCGGCGATACCGACATCAAAGGAGCGCTCCGGGAATTCCTGTATGAAATACTTCGTCATCGTCGAGGCGCAGAGGTCGGCATCCAGCACGACGATATCCGGGTTGGTCTTACCCAACTCCACCAGGGTCTTGCCGTAGGCTTCCCGCATTGATTCTTCGGGCATAATCAGGCAAGCTCCTTAAGGGCGGTTTCCAGCTGTTCTTTATCGGGCGCCTTGCCGTGAAAACCGACCACGTTCTCCATAAAGCTGACTCCCTTGCCCTTGGTAGTACGGGCAATTATCACGGTAGGTTTTCCCTTAATCGTTTTAGCCTTCTCGAAAGCTTCGCTGAGTCTGGTAAAATCATGGCCGTCAACCTCGATGACATGCCAGCCGAAAGCCTCCCATTTCTTGTCGAGGGGGTCGGTGTTCATGACATCGCAGGTGGGGCCGTCTATCTGGAGTCCGTTATTGTCCACGACGGCAACCAGATTGTCCACACTGAAATGCGCGGCGGCCATGGCGGCCTCCCATACCTGCCCCTCATTGCATTCGCCGTCGCCGAGAAGGACGTAGGTGCGGTAGTCCTTGGAATCGAGGCGACCAGCCAGGGCGACACCGATAGCGAAAGATAATCCCTGCCCCAAACTTCCGGAAGACATCTCTACGCCGGGGGTAGCGGTGCGGTCGGCGTGCCCCTGGAGTCGGCTGTCCATCTGCCGCAGGGTGGTCAGTTCGCTGACGGGGAAGTAGTCGCACTCGGCGAGAACCGAGTAGAGCATGGGGGCGGCGTGACCCTTGCTCAGGATAAAGCGGTCGCGGTCAGGCCAGTGAGGGTCAGCGGGTTTGTGGCGAAGCACCTTCCAGTAGAGAGTGGTGACGATATCCACCGCTGACAGAGAGCCACCGGGGTGCCCGCTGCCGGCCTTGCCGATGATGGTGACGATATGGCGGCGTATTCTTTTAGCGACCCCGGCGAGGTCTTCCTGAGAAACAAAAACCCCGGCGTCGCTGGCCGAGGTTTGAGACGGCGATTTTTTGGAACCGGATGGTGTCATCACAGCGTTTTTATTATACAATAATGAACAATGACAAGTCTATATAACCAGAGGATTTGTTTGCCTCATCTCATTTTTAGTTTATATTATAGACCGCACTGGCTCTTTCCTCTCCGAACTGGTCAAGGAGTATGAAAGTGATTTCACCAAACTGGGTCATATTCTCTTTGCTTACCTTTACTATGTCACACGGTAAAGAATACGCAGGTTGATATGTCGGTCCGCCTTTGTCAAAAAACGCTTCTATATAGATGGTATTATCTATCTGCCAGATTTGTGTGACTTTAATTGATGGTCCTGTAAGTGTCTGGGAGCCCATGAATGCAAATAATATGAAATATCGCGGAAATTCGAATGAATTTAAATCTGCTTGAGTTTCTGGTGAAACATATAAAACCTCGTTAGGTAAAGGAGAGTTAATACTAGACATAACATATATATGAGTTGGAACATTAATGTATTCCATACCAAAATCTATAGGGTAATCCTCAAATTCCAGTATGTTTCCCGGTGGGTTAGTGGTTGAAGAAGTGCTACTGTTGGTAGGTGTAGTGCTGTTATTGGTGTTACATGCTGAGAATAATAGAAGTAGTGTGAGTATCAGCAGAACACTAGCGAGGGGATAGAGAAATGAACCTCGCGAAAAAACTCTAGACCTTTTCATCAGCTCCTCCTTTTATTTCAGGAAAAGGTGGTAGCAGGCATATCGCCTTATCAGCGATATCAGGTCGGTTATTTCAATATTTAATTCATTATTCGGATTTTGACCATATTCACCGCCCCGCTTTTAGGTGGGATTACATTATAGCACCGGCAAAGGCAGCCAGCAAACGGAGGAGGTAGTGGATAATTGATTTTTATGGCTGAATGTGCTTAAATTGACAGGGTGAAAGGAAGAGAAAATGGATAAACTGACGTTAACCGCCGAGAACAGGAGCGTGCTGGGTAAGAGGAACCGTTTCCTGCGAAGGCAGGGGATTACCCCGGCCCATGTTTTCGGGCATGATATAGAATCCCTGGCCCTGCAATGCGATACGACCGAGCTCAAGAAGGTGATATCCTACGCCGGAGAAACACGGCTGATAAATCTTAAAATCAAGGGCGATAAACAGCCGAGGAACGTTTTTATACGAGAAGTGCAGAGTGACGTCTTCGGGAAGCAACTGCTTCACGTGGACTTTTACCAGGTAAAAATGGGAGAGAAGATTGAAGTAGACGTTCCCATTGTTGTCGTGGGTGAATCACCCCTTATGAAGGATAAGAACCGCATGGTGTCCCACGGTATAACCGAGCTCAGTATTGAATGTACCCCGGACAAAGTGCCGCCGCAGATAGAAGTTGACATAAGCAGTCTTGTTGAGCTAGACCAGTCTATTGATGTTAAGGATATCGTGCTTGATCCGGATATTACGATTAACGATGACCCGGAACAGTTAATCGTCAAGATAACCGAGGTTATGGAGATAGAGGAAGAGGCAGTTGTAGAGGAAGCAGAGGTAGTCGAGGGAGAGGAAGCGGTAGAAGGCGAAGCCGGACCGAAGGCCGAAGAACCGGAGGAGAAACCTTCAGCCGAAGCTTCATCGGAATAGACTTCTGAACAGCCCCGGCGATTACATACCGGCTGTTGGTTGGACAATGATTATTGATTTCCACACGCACGTGTTGCCGCCGCGGATAAAGGAAGACCGCAGCCCTTACGTTAACGTCGACCAGGCTTTTGCCCGGATATACTCCAGCGAAAAAGCTAAAATTGCCACCACCGAAGACCTCATCGACAGCATGGACCGGGACGGCGTGGATATATCCGTCATCGTCAATTACAGCTGGACAACTCATGAGTTATGCATCGAGACCAACAACTATATCCTGGAGTCCGTCGCCCGTTATCCCCAGAGGTTATTCGGGTTCTGCGCGGTCAACTCATTAATCGACGATATTTCACTGGCGGAAATCGAACGATGCACCAGAGCGGGCGTAAAGGGCGTCGGTGAGTTACGACCGGATGCGCAGTCGATTGATTTTGCGGATAAGGATATAATTAAGCCTTTCGTTGACCTGGTCAGAAAGCATAACCTGATTGTGCTGACACATGCCTCCGAGCCGGTAGGGCATATCTATGACGGCAAGGGTGCCGCCACCCCGGAGTTGCTGTATAGGTTCATCGCGAACTTCGACGATTTGCCGGTGGTCTGTGCCCACTGGGGCGGCGGACTTCCTTTTTACACACTCATGCCCGAGGTACAAAAAGCGCTGGGAAACGTTTATTTCGATACCGCCGTATCGCCTTTTCTCTATCGACCCGAGATATACCGTCATGTCAGTGAACTCATCGGCGCCGATAAAATTCTCTTCGGCAGTGATTACCCGGTCCTACCGGCGAGTCGGTTGTTGAAGGAAATAGATGAGATAGGACTTTCCGAAGAGGATAAGGAAAAGATTCTGGCGGGTAACGCCGGGCGGTTACTCGATATCCGGCAAAAGTGATGGAACAGATTCGTTCGTTTATTGCCATAGAACTACCGGTTGAACTAAAACGCGAGATATCACGTCTGCAGGAACAGTTGAAAGCAGGAAGCCGGGCTCCGGTAAGATGGGTGAGTCCCGAAAACATTCACCTGACCCTGAAGTTTCTGGGTGATATCGACGCAGCGGTTATCGACGATATCAAGGATGCACTTCAAGAGGCTGTATGGGGCATCTCCGCTATCCGCCTGGGTGCTGAGGGCCTGGGGGTATTCCCGAACAACACGCGTGTTCAGGTTATCTGGGTGGGACTGAGCGGGGAAATTGACAGACTTCAGAAACTTCAGCAGAGCATCGATAAAGAACTGGCAAAGCTGGGCTTCCCCGCGGAGAAGAGGGGTTTTTCGCCCCATCTCACCATCGCCCGCCTGCGTGACCGGGCTAATGCTAATGAACGTCAGGACATGGGCAGGCTGGTGGAGAACACCAGGTTTCAAAGCAGCCTTGATTTCTCGGTTACATCGATACACCTGATGAAAAGCCAGCTGACCCGGGAGGGGCCTATTTACAGTCGACTCGGTTCGGTCAATCTCGGTTAGTCTTTCAAAGGTTGTACCCCCTTAAAATGGTTTTACCTGAAATCCTTACCTCCTGGATTCATAATTCTTGTGACGTTTACGAAATATTTATTCCTTGACGTCTCATATTCACCATTTATTTAGCACTGTACTTATATAATGGACACCGTAATGAGTAGCGTGCCCGGAGGATAAGACAATGACTGTACCTAAAGAAAATATACTGCTGGTGGATGACGAGGAGGCAATCAGGCAGATTCTCAATAAAGGCCTGGCCATGCACGGTTTTAATTGTGATGAAGCCGAGAATGCCGACGAGGCTTTGAAGAAGCTGGAGAAGAAGCGGTCTGACCTGGTCATCATGGATATTAATATGCCGGGGAAACGGGGCAGCGAGGTGCTTCCGGATATAACACAGCGCTTTCCGGAGACTGCTGTGATCATGGCCAGCGGTATTACCGATACTAAAATCATCGCCCAATGTATCAAAAACGGTGCCCAGGACTACATCAGTAAGCCGTTCCGGTTTGACCAGGTACTCAAGAGCGTGAACGGGACCCTGGACAAGAGGAGACTGGAATTGGAGATTCAGCATTATTTTGAGGACATGAAAGGCAGAACCAAGAATAAGGATATGGATCCAAGAAAACTCTTCCTCGGCGCTATTCAGACACTCGTGAATACTCTGGAATCGGGCGACAGATATACCAGGGGGCACTCGCAGGAGGTCGCCGAGATTTCCGCATCCATCGGCGAACAGCTCCGGCTTTCCGCGCAGGAACTGGAAGACCTGCATTGGGCCGCTCTGCTTCATGATGTCGGAAAAATTGCCGTAGACCCGGAGATTCTCAATAAGCCCGGCGAGTTAACGCCCAGCGAGTATCGGCATATCATGACCCACGCCGTCATCGGGCCCAAACTGGTCAAGCCTTTCGTGACCAGTAATGTGGTGGAGATTATATCACATCACCATGATTACTTCGACGGCGGCAGGCATAATCAGATCCTCGTTGGAGAGAACATACCTCTGGGAGCCAGGATTATTGCCGTGGCCGATGCGTACCAGGCGATGACCTCGGACCGGCCTTACCGGCAGGCTCTATCGGTGATGGATGCCCTGGAAGAACTGGACTGGTGCAGTGGTTCCCAGTTCGATCCCATGGTAGCTAATATCATGATAAAACTCATTCAGGAAAGGCAATTACAGCAAACCATCTAGAATATCGTAGTACGACAGCAACAACTAACGACGGAGGGGCGGAAAACCTGAATTCCGCCCCTCTGCTTTTTTCGGACAGGAAGACAGTTAGCCAGAAAACGGCTGAAATAACACTTGTCAAAAGGGGGGTTGTTAGGGTATACTGAAAGTGGAATGTTCTATATATTATCAGGTTGGGAGGAGGCCCTCTAATGGAACAGTTCAGTTTCCCCAAGTGTCAGAAATGCAACTCCGGTGATTTAGTGCCCCTATCAGACTTCGGCAGTCAGGGGGCATCTATCTGCTATAAAGCGTGGGTTTGCACCAATCCCGATTGCGGTTATAACCTTAAAATCAGGAATGGTGATGTTTATATTAACGAGCCTATCATGAGCGGTTCGTTGCATAATCCGCGGCCGCGATAAGCCAGTCAGGGACAACTCTACAGCATCGATTTACGGATGGTGAACGTGCTTCCTCCGGTAACCAAACTCAAGAGGATAGCACTTGACCTGCTGTTCCCACAGTGGTGTGTCGGCTGTGGCAGAGAGGGTGAGTACATCTGCCATGGCTGCCGGCAGTCGTTATCCCGTATCTTACCCCCCATATGCCCGCGATGCGGTAAGCCCCAGTCCGACGGCATGCTCTGCGCTGCCTGCGACGGCGAAAATCCCGCCATAGACGGCATACGTTCGCCTTTTATCTTTGACGGCGTTATCCGCCAGGCTATTCACGAACTGAAGTACCGAAATCTCAGGTCGCTGGCAGTGCCGCTGGCAGAACTGTTGTACGAGTATATACTGGGAAATCCCATTCCGGGGGAAGTCCTGGTGCCCGTCCCGCTCCACCGTAAAAGATTGAGAGAACGCGGCTATAATCAGTCGGGCTTACTGGCGAAACAACTGGGCAAGCTTACCGGCATGCCCGTTACCGATGACTGCCTGGTACGGCAGCAGCATACGCCACCGCAGGCCAGGACAGCCAATATAGAAGAGCGGCGGCAGAATGTTATCGACGCGTTTTCCTGCGCGAACGGAAAACTGCAGGGGAAGAAAGTGATATTGATAGACGATGTCACCACTTCAGGTACCACCCTGAATGCCTGCGCCGAAACCCTGAAGAAATCCGGGGTAGTTTCGGTGTGGGGACTGGTAATGGCGATAGAGCCATGACAAAAAATGGGTACAAGCATCAGGCAACATGAATCAGGAGCGTGAGAAGATGGAGCTACAGATAGCGGGAACCAATGTGGAATTAACGCCGGAAATCCAGAGCTATATCGAGCGTAAACTCGGGAAGCTGGACAGGCATTCACCCGGGATTATCGAAGGCAGGGTTGAGATATCCGAGGAAGGGACGAAATCACCCGAAGAGCGGTATCTGGTAAGGGTAACTTTAAGCGGTGGTGCCGGTGGTGCCGTTTTTCACGGAGAAGACAGGGGAGAGGACCTCTTCAGGGCTGTCGATAAAGTGAACGCCGTTTTGAAGCGCCAGCTGGAGCGGCATAAGGGCAAGCTGTACGAGAGAGGAAGACGCAATACCATGGCCAGGGGGAAGTTTGCCAGCGTGCAGGTTGACGAGTCTCACCGGAAGATAGTAAAGACCAAGCGTTTCGTGCTGGAACCGATGTTGCTTGATGACGCTATTGAGAGAATGGAGGAACTCGGGCATAGCTTTTTCCTGTTCCTCGATGCCGACGCTGGTGAAATGAAGCTCCTGTACCGGCGTAACGACGGTAATTACGGACTGATTGAGCCGATGGTCTGATTAGAAGGAAATCAGTGTATGGTCGAGGAGTTTTATTACGCTGTATTTCGCACCGCTGCCGGCTGGGTAGGATTGCTGGGTTCGGAAGCCGGACTACGGCGCGCGACTTTGCCGCAGCTTGCGGAGGCGGAGGTAAAGGAATTACTTGGCATCGCTGACAGTCCGGCTGTCTTTTCCCTGCAACCTTTTAAAAGTCTAGTAGAGCGTTTGCAGGCGTACTATGAAGGCTATAGAGTGGATTTTGACGATAAACTGGATCTTTCCGGCAGTACCGGATTCCAGCGCTCCGTCTGGCGGGCAACGCGGTCGATTCCCTACGGTGAGACGAGGAGTTACGGCTGGATAGCCGGACAAATCGGCCAGCCACAAGCGGCGCGTGCCGTCGGGCAGGCTTTACATCGTAATCCGTTGCCGATAATAATTCCCTGTCATCGAGTAATCGCCAGCGACGGCAGCCTGGGGGGCTTTGGCGGGGACGAGGGGATGAAAAATAATCTCTTACAACTTGAAAAGCGTTCCCGAAGTGTGTGAGCATCACTTACGCGGTTTATCAGGTGATTTATCAGCTACCGGCTTAGCCTGATACAGCCGTCTCCTGGCTTCAGAGGTACCGCGAAGCATGATATTCATGAAATCGGACTCGTATTCTTCTATGAGACCCTCGCCGGCGAAGCTGTAATACCTGTTATCGCCGATGATGATGTGATCCAGTACCTTAATTCGCATGACCCTCCCCACGAAGACAAGCTCGCGAGTAAGGGCTCTATCGCTGGAACTGGGCTTGGGATTGCCGGAGGGGTGGTTATGGACGAATATCAGCGAGGTAGCATTGAATTTAATCGTCCCTTCGATAACCTCGCGGGGTGAGACAGAACTGGCATTGACCGTGCCTTCCGAGAGGTCGACGGTATCGATGATCTGGTTTTGGTTATTGAGGTAGATGATTTTGTTTGTGTAGTCACAATTACACCCTGCCTTTCAGCATTAGAATTGGTACAGTTAGATAATTTTTTTATGCGCATTTGAATATGGTAATTTCTTCTTAGCTTGACAATAATATCCGTTCGACATAGACTGTAGTGACCATTTCACTAGGGGGATAACCTCGTGAAGTGCCCAAAATGTGGTCATGAAAATCGCAAAGGAGCAGAATTCTGCGGTAAATGCGGTAAGTCGCTCCTAAATGAGCTTATCTGCACACAATGTGGTCACTCAAATCCTGTAGATAATAGCTTCTGTGACAAATGTGGTCACCTCCTAACAGAACAAGCCTCATCAACCAAGAAACCAAAGACCAAGAAGCTCTCTACCATCCAA
>Ga0209427_10000259_pt1 | contig 53525 bp, 43 predicted proteins | sample DeeMarSWOR136_30_FD_187465 | JGI IMG/M metagenome (GOLD analysis project Ga0209427, IMG submission 187465) | Marine sediment microbial communities from White Oak River estuary, North Carolina - WOR-1-36_30 (SPAdes) (version 2) | ecosystem: Environmental > Aquatic > Marine > Intertidal zone >...
ATTTTTTGGCTTTTAGACGTGAGAGATAAGGGTCGTTTTAGCATATTAATTATAAATGTCAATTTAATAGTAATTGTATGGAGAGGTTAATGTAATTTGGTTAAAGATGAGTATAAAACGATAGGAAAGATGTCTTTTATTCCAAAGAGTCAACAAAATCGGGGGCATGGCTGGTTTTATCGGCGACCAGGAATAGGTCGCTTAATGGAGGAGGATCGTCGACGGACATGGAAATCGTATATGCCTGACTGGCCTACGTTTTATGCGTATCATCAATTCGATAAAGCCCACCTAGTTATGCTTATAGAGGAAGGCATTATCCCCGAGGAAGAGGGCGTAGAGTGTCTCAAGACACTGCGGAAGATGGAACAAGAAGGAATCGATGAAGCTCGACTAGACATTGGCGGCCTCGCCCACTCGGGAGAGGCGTATCTCACGATGAAATTGGGGTGGTGGACGGGTGGATTTATTCATACGGGTAGAAGCAGCCATGATCTAGGTGAAGTTCATCAAAGAATCACTCAACGTAATTACGTTCTCGATGTTATGGATGCTCTCAACGATTTACGGGAAACACTTAGTAATCTTAGCAAAAAGCACATTGATACGATGCTGCCTTTTTGGTCTCATGGCCAACGTGGCCGGCCTATTACGTTAGCCTTCTATTTTATGACATGGGTCAAAATGTTTGAGCGAGACTTTGAACGCCTTGAACTCTGTTACAAGCATACAAATATTAGTCCTGCTGGAACCGCAGAGGGAACCACCACTGATTTTCCCTTGAATCCTGAGAGGACTAAAGACTTGCTGGGCTTTGATGTAATATATGATAATGGTAATGACATGTGGTTAACCCAAGATTTTCGCATTGAGCTATTTACCGCACTCATGATAATTGGGGAACCTCTGCGAAGATTAGGTGAAGACCTTCAAATGTGGAATGGGTGGGAATATCGTATCGCTGAACTCGCTGACCGATGGTGCGGTACCAGTAGCATTATGGCGCATAAAAAAAACCCGCATGCGATCTACACTTTACCTGTGAGTGAGACGTCAGCTAAAGCACGTATACTTCTCGGCACACCCGAGGAATTAGATACTACGGTGAGAGATAGTATGGATAGCCTTCGAATGGCTATCGATATATTGAAGACCACAACGTGGAAAACTCAGCGTATGAAGGAGTTTTGTCAGAGTGGGTGGATCTGTATTCCAGACCTGGCTAGGACGATGTGTGAAGAGAAGGGAATTCCGTGGCGGATAGCTCATCAAATATGTGGGACGTTAACACGATTGGCTATTAGTGAGGGAAAGTCTGAGAAAGATATAACCTCAGAATTTGTTGACAGGGCGGCTGTTGAGTATCCCGTGTATGGTAAGCCACTAAACCTCAGCGAAGAGGCGATTAGGAAAGCTTTTGATCCAAAGATTTCTGTTAGTAGACGAGCTGTTCATGGAGGACCTAGTCCTGACAGAATGAGGGAACAGATCGCTACAAGTCGTGATAAACTACGACACGATAGAAAAACCATTAAGGTCAAACGGGAAAAACTTAAGGCAGCAGCTGACGAGCTTGAGACGGTGATAGATGCCCTGATAACTAGTAGCTGAATAGGCTGTAGAGATCTTATTCTTGATGACCCTTTGATAAGCTGGAAATGTGTTTGGGGGTGTGCGGTGTGAGAGGATGTTGCTATCGGTTAGCTAGCTAGAATCAACAGAAACGTTCGGGGATTCGAACGAAGGTGGGTCGGGTGGGATTTGAACCCACGGCCTCCTGGGCCCAAGCCAGGAATCATAGACCAATATATCTGCCTCACATCCAGGCCTGAGATGCTGAGGCTCTAGACTACCGACCCCTGTTATTACCGTTGATATGTTCTCTGGATAGATATAAATTTGCATGAAGACTTTGATATCCCTCGTACAGGTCCTCGGTAGCAGGGGTCAATCCCTTTAAATAGCGCAGGATAGATCAACCAATAACATCAGGTTCTTACAACTCGAAAGTCAAGATCCGAAGGAGGAGGAACCGAACGATGAAGTTTGGAATGAATATTTCCGGCGTCTTCCCGCAAGCCAAGAACTTTCCCTTACGCCTCTTCACCGACATCGCGATGCTCTCCGAAGACCTCGGGTACGACGGCTTCTTCATCCCCGATCACTACAATCTGCCCCGAACCAATGAGTGCGCGGAGCCCTTCACCACCCTCGCCTACATCGCGGCCAAAACCGAGACCATCCGGCTGGGCACGATCGTCAGCCCCGTGTCGCGGTACGTCCCACCTCAGCTCGCGAAGATCATCGCCCACCTCGATCACCTCTCGGGGGGCCGGGTGATTCCTGGCTTCGGCGCGGGCTGGCATCCTGACGAGTTCTACACCTATGCGCCCCACCACACGTGGCCGGGGCCATCGGAGCGGGTCGCCCGAACCATCGAGGGCGTGAGATTGATGCGTCGGCTTTGGACCGAAGCGAAGGTCACCTTCACGGGCAAATACTATGCCGTCCACGACGCGGTACTGGAGCCCAAGCCCCTCCAGAAGCCGCATCCCCCTATCTGGTCCGGGGGATCCGGTGAGTATATGCTGAAGATGACGGCCAAATACTTCGACGGCTGGATGCCCAATAACTGGCAGTGGACGAACGCGGGTGAAGTGACGGCGGAGAACTACCGTCGACGCGTGGACACGCTTCGCGGCTACCTGAAACGATATGGCAGGGATCTGGACCGCTTCACATTCGGTATCCAGGGGGGCGTCACCGATACTGCGGAGTTGGTGGAGGCCTATCAGGATGCTGGCTGCAACTACTACATCGCCTTTATCGGCGACAATACCCCGGATCGCGGCTATCCGTTCAGCTTCGACCCCCGTCAATACTTGGATCTCGCGAAAACCTTCGCCGAAGACGTACTGTACTCCTTTCTCTGAGCGATCCAGAGACGCATGAGCCACGACTACGGTTCCCTTGGAGTTGTTCCTTGGTTGGCTACGGCTGCGAGAGGGCTTGAGTCCTGGGGCGGTGTCGTTTGGTTGCTCGCTAGGGCAAGGAGTTTCCCTGAGGACGCCATAACTCCCAACATGGCTACTCGTTTCAAGAGCTTAGTCTATTCACATCAAACAACCTAGATCGCGGCTTCCACCCGCTTCTTCCTCCACACGATCCATGGTTTCAATGATAGGGATGGAACGAGTATTTCTCGCAGTCGTATCCATTTTCCGTATGCGACGTGGACACCGTGCTTTCTGCTGCTGAGTACCCCGCATTCAGTGCTGGAAAAAGGCGGTCAATGAAACGACAAGAACTCTAAAAGCTTGCATAAACATTTTGGAAATAAAAAGGGGAGTGTATCCGCTGAAAACGCGGGGACGGATCAGCTTAACCGGTCGATCTTCTCGATCAGTTCAACCATTCTACACGAGAAGCCCCACTCGTTGTCATACCATGCGAGCACTTTCACGAGCGTGTCAGCGACGACCATTGTAGAGCGCCCGTAGACGATGGATGAGTGTGGGTCGCCTAAGAAGTCCCGTGAGACGAGAGGCAACTCGGTGTAGTCCAGAATGCCTTTCAGCCGTCCTTTCGCCGCTTTTTCAAAGGCTTTGTTCACTGCTTCGACTGTGGTTTTCTTCTCTAGGTTTGCGACGAGGTCCACGATGGACACGGTGGGTGTGGGCACTCGCAGGGCCAGCCCATTCATCCGTCCCTCTAACTCCGGGAGGATGACGGTGGTTGCGACAGCAGCTCCGGTTGTGGTGGGAATGATGTTGATGGCAGCGGCTCGCGCGCGCTCCCAATGACTGTGCACGAGATCAAGGAGTTGTTGGTCATTGGTGTAGGAGTGAACGGTGGTCATTAAGCCTGCTTTTATCCCGAAGTTCTTGTTCAGGATGTCGGCGACTGGGGCGACACAATTCGTTGTACAGGATGCGTTGGAGATGAGATGGTGTTTCGCGGGGTCGTACAGGTGATCATTAACGCCGAGGATCACCGTGATGTCTGGATCGGGTGAGGGGGCGGAGATTAAGACCTTCTTGGCGCCGGCTTGAAGATGTTTTGAGGCGAGTTCCTTGCTTCGAAATCTACCTGTCGATTCTACGACGAGGCTGACGTCCATTTTCTTCCACGGTAAGTTCGCTGGGTCCCGCTCGGATAAGACCTTCAATTCCTTCCCGTTGACGATGAGGGCGTTCTCCTTAGCTTCTACGTCGCCCTTGAATTTACCGAAGTTCGAGTCGTAGGTGAGCAGGTGGGCCAAGGTCTTCGCGTCGACAAGGTCGTTCACCGCGACGAAGTTGATGTCTGCGTTCCGTTCGATCGCTGCTCGATAGAGTAGTCGTCCGATTCTTCCAAATCCGTTTATAGCCACATTGATTTTTGCCAAAACTATGACTACCTCCGTCTTATAGAACACAGGGTACAGCCTTAAAAATATTTCATTTCGAACGACTGCTCCTCCGTCGTCGAGGCAGCTTCGTCTGCAATACTTATATCTCGAAGCAAATACTTCTAAGACGTATCACATTGGAAGCGAGGACGTAGGGTATGAACGATATTTGGACACTGGACGATTTTGATTTTAAGGATAAGACCGCTCTCGTGCGAGTGGACTTTAACTCCCCCATAGACCCCGATAGTAAGGACATAACGGATGACACGCGGATCAGGCAGCACGCCCAAACCATCAAAGAATTGATGGAGAAGAACGCTAAAGTTGTGATCTTGGCGCATCAAGGACGGAAGGGAAACCCGGACTACTCCACCTTAGAGAAACACGCGGAAGTCTTGAGTAACATCCTGAACCGAAAAGTCGGCTATGTGGATGATGTGTTTGGCGAAAAAGCCCAGAAGGCCATCCGGAGCTTGAAGCCGGGAGAAGCCGTGGTCTTGGATAATGTGCGCGGGTTCCCCGGCGAAACCGCCAAGATACCGCCGGAAGAGCACGCGAAATCCGCGTTGGTTACTAATCTCGCCCGATTGGCCGATGTCTACGTCGGTGACGGCTTTGCCGTCGCCCATCGGTCTCAAGCGTCGGTCGTTGGGTTTGCCGGCGTGCTTCCCTGCGTCGCGGGGAGGGTGATGGAACGCGAGCTACGAGCGTTAGGGAAAGTCCGGCGCGCCGAGGAGAAGCCCTGTATCTACGTGTTGGGTGGCGCAAAGGCCGAGGACGCTGCCGCGGTCTGCGAGTATGTCCTCAGTCATGAGACCGCCGATCACGTGTTAACGGGGGGCGTGATCGCCCACTTAGTCCTCCACGCGAAGGGCGTCGACCTGGGTGATACGACCGTCGAATACCTCAGGAAAAAGGACTTTCTTCAGTACGTCCCGAAGATTCAAGACCTGTTGACGGCGTATCCTGGCAAGATTTGGATGCCCGTGGACTTCGGCATCGATGTGGCAGGGACCCGAGAAGACATCGCGTTGAAGGATCTACCGACCGAATATTCCATCTTTGACATCGGCCCCAAGACCGTTGAAACGTATACGCCTCTCTTGGAAACGGCGAAAATCATCGTTCTCAGCGGCCCCATGGGCGTCTACGAGCGGGACGAGTTCCAAGTCGGCACTGTAGGCGTGTTCAACGTGGTGGCTCAAAGCAACGCCTTCTCCGTGGCTGGTGGTGGAAACACGATTGAAGCCCTCGAAAAACTCGGATTAACCGAGAAAATCTCCTACCTCAGCACGGGAGGCGGGGCCCTCATGGAATACCTCACCGGAAAAACCTTGCCCGGCGTCAAAGCGTTAGAGCGATCCGAGGTTTAATACCGTCATTACCCCTTTCACTGGATGGTCAGTATACTGTGAAGGCGTGATTCCGTGGGAAACGATATTTTACTCATCTCCGAAGCCGAGGTTCAGCAACTTTTGACGATCGACGACGCGCTGAACGCAGTGGAAGGCGCGCTGCGGGAGAAGGGGCGTCAACGGGTCCAGATGCCGCCCAAGTCCTATATCTTCTTCGAAAAGTATCACGGCGACTTTCGGACCATGCCCTCGTACCTCGAAGACTCGGACATCGCTGGCGTGAAAGTCGTCAACGTTCATCCCAACAACCCGAAAACCCATCATAAGCCCTCCGTTATGGCCACCATCCTCCTCATCGACCCCCAAACGGGCGCCTCCCTCGCCATCATGGGCGGCACCACCATCACGCGCATGCGGACCGGCGCCATAGGCGGCTTGGCAACAAAATACCTGGGCCGAACAGACGCCCAGACCCTGGCATTAGTGGGAACTGGGACGCAAGCGAGGACCCAGCTCTCCGCCATCAGCCGGACCGTGCAGCTCCAAGCCGTGCGCGCGTACGATACCAACGAGAGGGCTCTCCACGGCTTCATCGCGGAGGCCGAACGCCGCTATCCCTTTGACTTCACCGCATGTGCCAGCGTCGAGGACTGCGTAACAAGCGCCGACGTGATCTCCACAACCACGCCTGTCACCACGCCCATTGTCCGCAACGAGTGGATCGCGCCAGGGACCCACATCAACGCGATTGGCGCAGACGCCCCAGGAAAGGAAGAGCTTGATCCTCTCCTGCTCAAGCGGGCGAAGATCGTGGTTGATGACGTAGAGCAGGCCACTCACAGTGGAGAGATCAATGTCCCGTTTGCGAAAGGCATGATCACGGTGACGGACATCTATGGCGAACTCTGTGACATCGTGGTCGGAAAAAAGCGGGGTCGCATATCCAACGACGAAATCACCGTCTTTGACTCCACCGGCCTCTCGTTACAGGACATGGCGACAGCTGCCGTCGTCTTCCACAGAGCCCGAGAGCACAAGATGGGACGAATCGTTTCCCTTTAGGACCTCCCTTCCCCTCTTCTTTCTCAATACCTATGAGGCGTTTCCGAGAAACGTACATGAGTTGGGTAACTGTCTGTTATTTGCGGCGTCTCCCTCTTCCTGGCAACGTGTGGGCACTTTTCCAGTACATGAGTTCTCTTACGCTACGTTTTTAGCGCGCAACATAACGTTGTCAGAGCGTTGGTCGCCGTTTCACCTCCGTTTATTTATAAGGTAACTGCTTCGTCCACGTTCTTGACGGTAAAGAGCCCCGCCTCTTTCACATACGACGTTCTGAGAGCGTAATCCCCTGCTTCTCGGAGTGAATCGGGAACATATAACGCAGACTGCGTAGATTCTCTTCCTCACGGCTTGAAGCGCATTCTTCACCGTGATGTGTCAGGCGGTTACACGTTTTCAATAATGGGGGCTACGACCTCGGGGTACCCCACAGCCATGATGTGGATGCCCTTACACGCCTCTTGCTTCTTGACCTCTTTGATGAAATCCGTAAAATACTCGATGTTATACTCGTTAATCCGCTGTCTTCGCTCTGTCTTATCAGGAATCGTCCTAAGCCGTTGAAATTGCTCCAAGAATTCCGGGGGCACTTTCACGCCGGGAACGTACTTACTGAAGTAATCGGCTTGGCCGTAGGACCGTGGGGGGAAGACGCCGATGAGAATAGGGAGGTTGATGTGTTTCGCGGCCTCAAGAAAGTGGAGGGCAGTGTTTACGTCAAAAACGACTTGAGTTTGAATGAAATCGACCCCCACCTCGGCTTTTCGTTCAAGTTTTAGCACTTCGATCTCCACGGGCTCAAAATTGGGGTTCCCCGCGGCGCCTATATTGAGTTGGGGGCGGGGCCCATGAAGTTCATTCCCGGCCGGGTCCTTCCCGTCATACACCATCCGGTGAATTAACTCGACCAATTGCGTTCCATCCAGATCAAAAACGGGCAGCGCTTCCACGATGTCGCCCTTCTTGATGTGATCACCCGTCAGCGCTAACACGTTTTTAAGACCGAGAATCGCGGCTCCCAATAAGTCGGAAGTGAGGGCTAAGCGATTTCGGTCACTGGTTCTCAGCTGGTATACGGTTTCCAGCCCCGTTTCCCGTTGAACTACGTAGCTTGCAACGAGGCTGCTCATCGTGCACACGCTCTGCGGGTTGTCGGTGACGTTGGCCGCTACGATTCTTCCCGTTTCCTTCAGCGTTGTTGCCCACGCTAAGACCTCAGAGAGATCGGTGGACTTATGCGGCTCCAGCTCCCCAGTGAACACAAACTGTCCCGCCTGGATGCTTTTCATCAAGTTGGAAAAGGCTTCCCCCATCTGCCCACCGCCTATAATTGCCGTGGAGAGCCTGAGACGGCTCTATTTCTCGGAGGTCGGTACTTTCTGAATAGATCCACTCTCCCCGCTTTCTTCAGTCGGTCATAAATTAAGTACCACGCACAGTCTTGGTCGATGGTTTGAACGACCTTCCCGTTTTCGTCCCGCACTTCGACGGGTACTTCGCACTTGCCGTCAACGCATCCACCACAGGGACCGTTTAACAGGCCCTTGGCGCACCGCGTCATCGGACAGATACCCGCCGTTTCAAAGAGGATGCATTCACCACACGCACGACACAATTCATAGAATGTGCCCGATTCGCTGTCCTGCATCCCAATGAACTGCGTGTCGTTTGCCGGGATGATCATCATGTTCTCAAAGACCTCGGCCAACGTCTGCACGCCCACGCCGCACGCCATGGAAAGGATGGCCTCGTAGTCCTCAACTAAGGGGCTGAGGGTGGTGGCCACGATCTGTCGATCGCATTGGCGTAGGGTCGTCATGGCTTTGACCTCCACCGCGCCCCCTTTCAGCCTTGTAGCCATCTCTAACAACATGCCCAAGACCTTGGCTTGCTTTTCTCCACCGACCTGGTAGATTCCCGCACAGCCATTGCAGCCCACTACGAGAATGCGGTCATAGCCCTGAATCATCTTCAGAATCTCTGCAAAGGGCTTTTGCCTCAAAACTATCAAAAACGTCCCTCGTAGACAGAATCTGATGAAATATCACACGTATTCGCATCATTTCTATTAAAGGTATTTGAAATAGTCTTTTCTCTCGTGTCAATCGTCCAAAGTCTGATCGTGAAAAACTTGTAGTTTATATAGACGCCGCAAGTAAAAAGGTACGTTGAGGACGGAAATTCACCGAAAGCCTCGTCTCGGTTGTTGGTGAGGAGAAATGGATGGGAACGTTTGTGTCCATAATAAATCGAGACCAATGACGTTAGTCACGAAGGGGGCTCCTTTTTGACGGTAACGAAGCTTGATCCACGGTTCAAAGACGAAGTATCGAAGCTGCCAGGCGGCGAGAACCTGAAACGCTGTTTTCAGTGTGGGACCTGTAACGTCGCCTGTCCTGTTCGGGAGATCGACGAGGAATATAATCCCCGAAAGATAATCCATATGGTCATTTTAGGCATGAAGGACCGGGTGCTTTCCAGCGACTTCATCTGGCTCTGTTCGTCGTGCTACACCTGTGAAGAACGGTGTCCTCAAGACGTTCGGATACCTGAAGTGATGGATGCCATCAAGAACCTTGCGGTCAACGAAGGATACATCCACAATGCCTTTGCTCAGCAAGCGGAGACCGTTGGTAAGCTGGGGATACTCTACGCGATAAGTGCTTTTGAAAACAAACGACGGAGTAGACTTGGATTACCCGAACTTCCTTCCCAAAATCACGAGATCAAGGAGATCTACAAGATCACCGGCCTGGATAAGCTATTGCGTAAAAGGGAAGGCATCTAAGGTGACGTACGCGTTCTTCCTTGGGTGTGTTTCACCCGTGATGGCGAGGCAAAACGAGATTTCCACTCGAAGAGTGGCTCGCGAAATCGGAGTCAACCTGATCGATGTAGTTGACTTCGCCTGCTGTGGCTTTCCCATAAAATCCGTCAACGTCGAGACCTCGCTGCTCCTGGCGGCCCGAAACCTCAGTATCGCAGAAGAACTCGGATTAAACATATGTACGATCTGTTCCGGGTGTACCGGCAGTCTCACCGAGGCGAACAAAGCATTAAAAGAAAACGACAAATTACGAGGAGACGTGAATAAGGAGCTACACAAGATTGGGAGAGAGTATAATGGCGGCACACGTGTGACGCATTTTGCCAAGATTCTCTACCATGAAATCGGAGTAGAAACTTTAAAGAGGAAAGTTCAGAAAAGTCTGGAGCATTTAGCGATCGCGTCCCATTATGGCTGTCACTATCTCAAGCCATCACACATCTATGGTAAAGCAGAGGACCCGGAGTTTCCACGATCCTTAGACGAGTTGGTCGCCCTCACAGGCGCGAAGACCATCGACTACGAGGAGAAAATGCAGTGCTGCGGTGGAAACATACTGGGCGTGGATGAAAACACGGCCCTTACCATTGCGAGTCGAAAACTAGATCATGTCACCGCAGCAGCGGCCGACGCAATCAACCTCGTCTGCCCCTTATGTAACATCGTGTATGATAGAAACCAGCGGCTCATTGAGAAAAGACTTACCAAGAGTTATCAGATACCCATCCTGTTCTATCCACAGATCCTAGGCCTGGCCCTCGGCATCAACCCAAACGAACTCGGGGTGACCATGAATCGGATAAGCGTTCAGGGGCTTTTAACGAAAATTTGAGCCCTACATTGCCCGTAAGGAGGCAGGAACGTATGGAGGAGGACGTGAAAACCTTCAAGGATCTGCAACGAGAAGTCATCGATAGGGGCTTGTGTGGCAAATGTGGAGGCTGTTACTCCTTTTGCTCAGCAGGGGCATTACACGCCCTAGAGCTGGGGGACACCGGGCTTCCACGGTATCGTGATGAGGAAAAATGCCTTAAGTGCGGCATCTGTTACCTGATCTGTCCCCAAATCAACGTCTTAAACGACGACCTCAAGGCGCGCTTCCAGTGGAAGCCACCTATTGGCCGTTACCAGCGTATTACGTCGTCGAGATCCCGGGATCCAACCGTGATGACGGTGTGTACCGACGGCGGAGTGGTGACGGCCCTCCTCCTGTACTTATTGGATCATAATCTGATTGATGGCGCCCTCGTCTCAGCAAAGAAGGGGCCCTTCGCTCGGGAGGCAACCCTTGCGTTCACGCGCGATGAGATCATCTCCGCAGCGGGCTCACAATATTCGGAGTCCGCCCATCTGGAAGAACTGGGGGGAAGGTACAGCACCTACGCCCCCATCCTTCCCGAGGTCAAGAGCTTGGAGAAGCAGTATCTGAGACACATCGCCGTGGTGGGTACCCCCTGTCAGATCAACACCATCAAGAAAATGCAGTGCTTGGGGATTTTACCCGCGCACCTGATCGAGTACACTATCGGCCTCTTCTGCATCGAGAGCTTTTCCTTCGACGACCTCGCACGGGCGTGGCTCGAAGAGCGGCATGGCATCGACTTCCACGAGATACGCAAGCTCAACATCAAGGACGACTTTCTCGTTACCCTAACGAATGGTACGACGATTCATCTTCCCTTGGAAGAGGTGGATAAGCTCGCACGACCCGCTTGCCTCTCCTGCACGGATTTTTCAAACGAGTACGCCGACATTTCCGCGGGCGGTCTAGGATCTATCGACGGATACACCACGACGGTAATCCGGACTGACAAGGGTGCCACCCTGTTCAGAAACGCCCTCCGGCACGGATACCTTGAGGAAGTCGCGTACACCAACGCGGACGAGCGAACCATTGAGAAGACCAAGATGCTCGCGAAAATCGTCTCGTTTTCGACGAGAAAACGATTACGGGCGGAAAAACGGCTGAGAGAACTCTCAGGAGCCACAGAGGTTGAGTGCGAAGAGGAGTAACGCGGTGCTGGTGATCGGCGGCGGCATCGCAGGAATTCAAGCCGCGCTCGATCTCGGTGATATGGGCGTCCAGGTTCATCTGGTTGAACAGGAGCCAAGCATTGGGGGGCGGATGGCGCAGCTGGATAAGACCTTTCCCACCAACGACTGCTCCATCTGTATCCTCGCACCAAAGATGGCGGAGTGCTTCCGACACCCCCACATCACCCTGCATACCTACTCCGAAGTGACGGCGGTGTCAGGTAACATGGGTGATTTTTCGGTGAAAGTCCTGAAGAAAGCGCGGTTTGTCAAGGAGGAGGCGTGTGTCGCGTGTGGAGACTGCAGTGCCAAGTGCCCGGTACGGGTTCCCGACAAATTTGACCTGGGGATGCGGCAGCGCGGCGCGATTTACATGTACTTCCTCCAAGCCCTGCCCATGGTGATGACCATTGACAGGGAGAACTGCCTCTATCTGACCCGAGACGTCTGCAGGATCTGTGAAAAAGTCTGCACACGCGACGCCATCGACTTTGAGCAGAAAGATACGGAGATCGATTTACGCGTCGGGGCGATCATCGTCGCCACCGGCTTCGATCCCTTCGACCCCGTCGGCCTCTCCGAGTACGGTTACAGACGATATCGAAACGTGGTCACAGCCCTTGAGTACGAGCGACTTATCTGCGCCTCGGGACCGAGCGGCGGCCATCTACTCAGGCCTTCCGATCGAAAACCCGCTCAGACGCTTGCGTTTATCCAATGTGTCGGTTCCCGAGACGTGAGACACAATCCCTACTGTTCAACCGTCTGCTGCATGCATGCCACCAAGGAAGCGATGTTGGCACGAGAACACGACTCAGCGGCCCACTCCTACGTATTCTATATGGACCTACGGGCTAGTGGGAAAGGGTTTCAACGATACGTCACGAGGAGCCAAGAGGAGTACGGAACCACCTACATTAATGGGCGAGTCGCGAAGATCACTGAAGACCTCGAGGGCAACCCCGTCGTATGGTATGAAGAACCCCTCGGCCCCGCCACCGTCAAGATGAAGGTGGATCTAGCGGTGTTAGCAACTAGCTTGGTCCCTCGCCGAGGTACCGAAGCGCTAGCCAAGATCTTGTCAGTGGAGGTAGACAAATACGGCTTCTTCAAGTCCGATCCTCTTACACCCTACGAGTCGAGCCGAGCGGGAATCTTTGTCTGCGGCTGCTGCCGAGAGCCCACGGATATCCCGGAGTCGATAATCCAGGCCAGCGGCGCGGCCGCGAAAGCGGCTGAAATCGTTGCAGGAGGCTCCTGCTGATGGCGGAGGCACGGATTGGCGTCTTTGTCTGCCGCTGTGGAACGAACATCGGGGGCTTCGTGGACGTTCCCGCGCTGGTGGAGTATGCAAAGGGCCTTCCTAACGTGGTCTTTTCCCAGGAGAACCTCTACACCTGCTCCGAGGCCGGGCTGACCGAGATACGGCAAGCCATAGCGGATCACCAGCTCAACCGGGTGATCGTTGCGTCTTGCACGCCGCGAACCCATGAGCCCCTCTTCAGAAGTACCTGCAAGGCAGCCGGCTTAAACCCCTACCTCTTCGAATTCGTGAATATCCGGGAACAGTGCTCCTGGGTTCACATGCACGAGCCCGAAGCCGCCACCGAGAAGGCGAGGGCGTTGATTCGAATGGGGGTCGCACGGGCCAAGCTCTTGGAGCCTCAGGAAGAAATTGAGGTTGAGGTGCTTCCTTCCGCTTTGATCATTGGCGGTGGCATCGCCGGCATGACGTGTGCCCTCAGCCTCGCTGATCGGGGCTTTGAAGTGACCCTGGTAGAGCGGGACAGGACATTAGGCGGGCGTCTCAAGGATCTGTACACGCTCTCGCCCACCCAAGAAGACGCCTCGGACCTCCTTGCCGGGAAGATGGCCTCGGTCAAAGCAAACCGAAATATCGAGGTTCTGACCTCTGCCACGGTTAGGGCGGTTAACGGGTTCTTCGGCAACTACGATGTGACGATTACACAGGACGGGACGGACATTCCCTTCAAGGCCGGGGTAATCGTCGTCGCCACGGGAGCAGAGGAGTTCAAGCCCCAGGGTATGTATGGGTATGATGGAAAAAAGGTGATAACTCAGCTCGAATTAGAGCGGCTGTTGAAGGCGGATCGATTCGACGCCGAGAACATCGTGATGATCCAATGTGTCGGGGCGAGAGATGCGAAGCGCCCCTATTGTTCCCGCGTCTGCTGCATAACTGCGCTGAAAAACGCCATGATCCTAGTCGAGAGAAACCCGAAGGCCCAGATCGTCATACTGTACAGGGACCTGCAGACCTACGGTACGGTCTATGAGGCCGTCTATCGGAAGGCGCGGGAGGCGGGCATACTCTTTGTGAAATACGCTCCGCAAAGGCCACCCGTCGTCAATGGGAGCGTGGTGACGGTCTTTGACGGGCTTCTGGGTGAAGAACTGCTTCTACCCTACGATTACCTTGTCCTCTCAACTCCCCTCATTGCGTACCCCGACTCTGGAGAGCTGGCGAAGATGTTGAAGGTCCCGGTTGACGAATACGGCTTCTTCCTGGAGGCCCACGTCAAGCTCAAACCCCTCGATTTCGCCACCGACGGCGTGTACTTATGCGGGTCCGCCCACTGGCCCTCAACGGTGAGTGAAAGCATCGCCCAAGCCTACGGCGCAGCCTCACGGGCGTCTATACCCCTGTCACAAAGACGCGTAAGAGCTGAGCCCATAATTGCGGTGGTCGATGAAGAGAAGTGTATTGGCTGCGGCCTCTGCGAGCTGATCTGCCCCTTTAAGGCCATACGGCTCGAAGACATGCCAGGCGGCCGAATCGCCCGAACCCTCGTTGCTTCCTGCAAGGGCTGCGGGGTCTGCGGCGCGGCGTGCCCCCAGCGGGCCATTACGATGCGTCACTTCACCGATGAGCAGATGCTGGCCGAAATCGTCGCCCTAACCGAGGAGCGGTAACGATGTCTCAACACGACGATTTCACACCCCAAATCGTGGGGTTTCTCTGTAACTGGTGCTCTTACGCCGGCGCCGACCTAGCGGGGATCAGCCGATTTCAATACCCACCAACGTTAACGGTTATCCGGGTGATGTGCTCAGGGCGGGTGGAGCCCACCATGGTGCTGGACGCGTTCCTTCGTGGGGTAGACGGCGTCATGGTCTTGGGCTGCCACCCCGGTGACTGCCATTACCTTACCGGGAACTACTATGCGGAGATCCGTATGAAGACGCTTCAGAGGTTCCTGGACGTCGTTGGCGTACGACCTGAGCGGCTCTTTCTTGACTGGGTCTCCGCCTCTGAAGGCGAGCGATTCGCCAGCTTGGTCCGAGGCTTCACTGAACGGATCGCGAAGATCGGATCTCTCAGTCGGGATCTCCCACACGACGAGCTTCGAACCCGGTTGGTGGCGGCGCGAGAGGTGTTCTCCCAGCATCGGATGAGGTGGCTCATTAATAGGGAACGAGAGCTCTTGGAGGACGGGAACGTCTTTGGGGAGACGGTGGACCGCGATGAGTTCGACACCGTGAAGTTCGAGGCCTTGGTCAAGGAGTACGAAAAGAATCGCATTCTTCTGTCTATCCGTGAGAAGGCTTTATCTGTCGAGGAGATAGCCCAGACAATCGCTTTGACACCACAAGAAGTTTTGAGACATCTTATCTTTCTGGAGCAGAACGGCTTCGTCACGGTGTCAGGCATCGCGGGCGTGCGGCCCATTTACCGACGGGTGGGAGGCTGAGGAAAAATCACCGCATCTGCTCAGCCTGAACTCCCCGTCGGTGCCGTCTTGATCATCGGGGGGGGCGTTGGAGGCATCCAGGCCGCCCTGGACCTAGCTGAATCGGGCTTTAAGGTCTACGTGGTTGACGCGTCGCCCTCCATCGGGGGGATTATGGCGAGGCTTGACAAGACGTTTCCCACGAATGACTGCGCAATGTGCATCCTCTCCCCCAAGCTCGTGGACTGTGGGAGACACCGGAATATTGAGGTCCTGACCTACAGTGAGGTTATCGGGGTCGCGGGGGAGGCCGGCGACTTCAGGGTCTCGATCCGCCACCGGCCGAGATACGTGGACGCGGAGAAGTGTACGGGATGCGGCCTCTGCGCCCAATACTGCCCAGCCCACGCCATCGACCGCTTCAACAACGGTCTGAGTGAGCGCGCGGCTATCTACATCGATTATCCCCAAGCGGTCCCCCTCCTCTACGTCATTGACCGGGAAAAGTGCCTTGGCTGTGGTCTCTGCGAGAACCTCTGTTTGGCGGACGCCATCGCCTACGCCGATCAGGAGACGGAGACCCATCTGCGTGTTGGCGCCGTAATCCTCGCTCCGGGAGCAGACGAATTCAATGCTACCGTAAAGAGCGCGTATGGCTACGGTCGATATCCCAACGTTGTGACAAGTCTGGAGTTCGAACGAATCCTCAGTGCTTCCGGCCCCTTCAGCGGCCGCGTGCAACGGCCGTCCGACGGCAATATCCCCGCCAAGATCGCCTTCATTCAATGCGTGGGCTCGCGGGACCTCTCCTGTGGCAACGGCTACTGCTCCTCTGTCTGTTGTATGTACGCAACTAAGGAGGCGGTGATCGCCAAGGAGCATGCACGCCAGGTGGAGCCCACCATCTTCTACATCGATATCCGGGCGTACGGGAAGGACTTTGACAAGTACATTGAGCGGGCAAAGGACGAATACGGCGTACGATTCATCCGCTGCAGGGTCTCCTCCGTCCAGGAGAACCCCCAGACCCACGACCTCAGGCTACGCTATGAGGCGGAGGCTGGAAAAATGGTCGAGGAAGCCTTCAACCTAGTGGTGCTTTCGATCGGATTTCAGCCATCGGCGGCCATCAAGGACCTGGCGGACAAGATGGGCGTAAAGGTCGATGAATACGGCTTCTGTCAGACGGACGAGTTCTCACCGCTCGCAACGTCGAGGCCCGGCGTATTCGTCTGCGGCACGTTCGCATCCCCCAAGGACATCCCCGAGACGGTCACTCAGGCCAGCGCCGCAGCCGCTGCCGCGGAAAGCTTGTTGTCCGCAGCCCGTGGAACGTTGGTAACGAAGAAGGAGTATCCCGAGGAGGTGGATGTGCGCGGGCAGCCTCCTCGCATTGGGGTCTTCATTTGCCACTGTGGCATCAATATCGGGGGAGTCGTGGACGTTCCACGCTTAGTCGAATACGCCGAGGCGCTCCCCGACGTGGTCTACGTTGAACACAACCTTTACACCTGCTCCTCCGACACCCAGGAGAGAATTAAAGCCAAGATTCAGGAACATCGTCTCAACAAGGTGGTCGTGGCCTCCTGCACCCCCCGAACCCATGAAAGCCTCTTCCAAGACACCATCCGCGAAGCCGGCTTAAACCCCTTCCTCTTTGAGATGGCTAACATCCGCGACCAGTGCTCCTGGGTCCACATGCATGAAGAGGAAGCCGCCACCGAGAAGGCGCGAACTCTGGTGCGGATGGCCGTGACGAAGGCGCGATGGCTACGTCCCCTTCAGCGGCTGCCTCTGACAGTCACCCGCCGCGGGCTCGTTATAGGTGGCGGCGTCTCCGGCATGAATGCCGCGGTAGCCCTCGCCGAGGCCGGCTTTGAGACCTATCTCGTGGAAAGGGAGACTGAGCTGGGTGGCTTCGCGCGGAACCTACGGTCCACCTTAGTGGGGAACAATCCGCAGAAATATCTCGCCTCGTTAATGGAGAAGGTCCAGGCGCATAGCCTCATTCAGACCTTTCTCGGAGCCACCATCGAGGACGTATCGGGATATGTGGGAAACTTCACAACAACCTTAACCGATATCCAGGGCAGCGAGAAGACGCTGGAGCACGGCGTGGTAATCGTTGCCACAGGCGGGGAAGAGTATCATCCCAGCGAATACCTCTATGGCGAAGACCCGCGGGTGGTGACGCAGTCGGAGTTTGAGCGGAGGCTGGCCGAACGTAACTGTGACGACTTAGAGACCGTGGTCATGATTCAATGCGTTGGCTCGCGGACTGAAGGACGCCAATATTGCAGCCGGGTCTGCTGTGGGGAGGCGGTCAAGAACGCGCTCAGGTTGAAAGAGACGAAGCCCGACGCCAATGTGTATGTCTTGTACCGGGATATGCGAACCTACGGTCTGACCGAAGACTACTACCGCAAGGCGCGGGAGCGGGGCGTCATCTTCATCCGCTACGAGGAGGATCGGAGACCCGTCGTTACGAACAAGTCGGAGAATGGAATGGACGGTCTCGAAGTTTTAGTATTCGATCCCCTCATCGGCGAACACCTGCTCATACCTGCAGATCTGCTGGTACTCAGCGTAGCCATCGTGGCTCCCAAAGATAATGCTGCCTTGGCCCAGATGTTAAAAGTGCCTCTAAATGAGGATGGCTTCTTCCTGGAGGCCCACGTCAAGCTCAGACCCGTCGACTTTGCGACCGAGGGCATCTTCTTATGCGGATTAGCCCACGGACCTAAGTCCATTGAGGAGAGCATTTCCCAGGCGTGGGCGGCTGCTTCAAGGGCGTGCACAATCCTCTCAAAAGACCGGCTTGAGGCTGCCGGAATCACGGCTTCCGTTGACGCGGATCGCTGTATAGCCTGCAGGAATTGTGAGGCCGTATGCGAGTATGGTGCGATACGAGTGGCGGGGACCGCCGCGGAGGTTAATCCCCTCCTCTGTAAAGGCTGTGGGACCTGCTCGGTAGAATGTCCCGCTATGGCCATCACCATGCATCACTTCACAGATGACCAGATTGTATCCATGATTCGAGAGGCTTTGGAGCCCATGTCGGATACGGGTGAGCCCAAAGCACTGGCTTTCTTCTGTAACTGGTGCGCGTACGCCGGCGCGGACCTAGCGGGCGTCAGCCGATTCCAGTACCCGCCGACGGTGAAGATTATTCGCGTCATGTGTACGGGACGGATTGACGAGAAATACGTTCTACACGCGTTTCTGTTAGGTGCCGACGGCGTTCTCATCGGCGGGTGCCACCCTGGTGACTGCCACTACACCTCGGGTAACCTCAAGGCAGAGGAGCGAGTGATACGGGTGAGACGATGGCTTCAGCAAGCTGGCTTAGAGCCTGAGAGGCTTAGGCTTGAATGGATCTCAGCAGGAGAAGGAAAAAAACTGGCAGAGGTCATGACAGCGTTCTCAGCACAGCTCAAGCAGCTTGGGCCCAGCCCCCTCAAGTATCCCTCAGCCACGCCGTCATCACCAAAGCAAACCTTGTAGACCCTGAACGCCTCCAAAGCCGAAGAAAGATAAAGCGAGAGGAAGACGCCCCATCGCGTTCTTCCGAGAAACATTGAGCTGTTAAGTGAGCGCGGGAAGGAACTGGGGTCAACACGGAAGAGGCGGGAATTTGACGTGAGACTCCCAAACAATAGCTACCAGTATCAACGATGGTTTGACTGCTGTCTTCTTCGTTTTCTGATTCTGAAAACCATAAGATATATTAAATTGTTCGTTGAAGCCTTACCCACTTAGCCAGCTAGCTATAAGAGTTAGCGAATGCTTAGAGGTCTCAAAGGATGATTATCACTACACAAAAACCTCTCGACGAGATCATGAGGTATCTGGAGCCTTACACGAACATTTTGATTGTCGGATGCGGAACGTGTGCGACTGAGGTGCAAACGGGCGGCGAGAAACAGGTCGAGGAGATGGCTGACAAACTTCGTGGCAGATGGTTTGTCGAGACCATGATGATTGAAGCCCCCTGTGACGAACGTCTTGCCCGACGGGATTGGAGAAAAATTCAGGCGTTGGGAAAGGGGATTGACGCGTTACTGGTGTTGGGATGTGGCGCGGGGGTGCAAACCCTTTCTGACGTGGTAGATCTTCCGTGCTTTCCCGGATTAGACACCCACTTCTTGGGCAAGGTTGAACGAATCGGGCTTTACTATGAGCGCTGTAAGGCGTGTGGCGAATGCCACTTGGGTGAGACCGCAGGGATCTGCCCGGTTACCCGCTGCGCAAAGGGGTTAATGAATGGCCCCTGCGGTGGCATGATGAATGGAAAATGCGAGGTAGGCGGATACGTCAGAGATTGCGCATGGGTGTTAATCTGGGAACGGCTGAAGAAACAGGGGCGGATGGAGCTCTTTCGGAAGATACGGCCCCCGAAACAATTCGGCTTACAAGCCTACCCCCGGGGAATCGACGCCATACCTAGCCATATGAAGATCAAAAGCAGTCCCCTTCTAGGGCCCAGCGAAACAGCAGAGACCATAGTGCAGGCCGTGAGAGAAGCCAAAAACCACACCAAACCCACCAAATAAGGGGAGAAATCGACTTTGATGAAAGCATATTCAACTTTGATGAAAGAACTTCAGACGAACAAATTTGTCTTCACAGGGGAGCTGGAGCCGGTAAAAACCGCCGATCTATCCGATGTAATACAAGAGGCTCAAGCCCTCAAAGGGTACGTTACAGCGTGTAATGTAACGGATAATCCCGGTTCCTGTGCTTCCATTTCAAGCTTAGTCGCATCACATGTGGTGCAAAAAACTACGGGTATGGAAGTAGTGTACCAACTTCGGTGCACGGATAGAAACCGGATCGCGCTGACCAGCGACTTGTTGGGGGCGGCTGCTCTCGGCATCAGAAACGTGTTGGCCCTCACGGGCGACCACACGCTCCTCGGGGACATGCCGAACGCTAAACCCGTATTTGACTTGGACAGCACCGTATTGGTTGGAATGATACGCCGTATGGTCGACGAGGGAAAGGACTTGAACGGGAACGAAATCTTGGGGTCACGGCCGAGATTAAACATCGGTGTTGCGGCAAACCCCAACGCCAACCCCATCGAGCCCGAGATCTTGAAGTTGGTACGGAAAATTGAGTGTGGGGCCCAATTCATTCAGACTCAAGTCTGTTACGACATAGATAAGACGATCGAGTTCCTGAGAATGTTCAAGGTCTTCAAAACCCCGGTGTTGGTGGGCATCTTTCCGATGAAGAATTATGGCACAGCCGACTTCTTCAACGCCCATATTGCAGGTGTATCCGTTCCCAAGAACTTGATGGAACAATTTGCTGAGGTGAAGAAGGGCGGATACTCCAAACAAGAAAAACGCGAAAAATACGACCAGATAAACCTCGACTTCTTCGTTCCATTCGTCAAGGAACTCATGAAGTCGAATCTATGTAAAGGCTGCCACATCATGTCCGTGCACTATACCGAGCTCATTCCCAAATTATTGAAGGAAGTTCAGGTTCTCCCCGAACCAGCAGTAAGTGTGGTAAGCACGTAACTCGCTGTCTTATGTGGAAATCGACTTCAATATCAAGTTGGCATTGATCCTTCCCGCCCTGAAGAAACTCCCTGTTTTCATATTATTCACCATAACGATGGCGGGAGCGAAGAGGGCCGGGTCGATCTCGTAAAAATCGTGGCCCGCTGCCTCGAAGATCTCTGCGAAGGATCTGCCATAATCTTTGGAAGCCGATGACGGGGCGGCGTCAACAAGCTTCTTCAACTGCTCGTCATCATCGGACTCGACCTCAAGATACGCTACGCCACCGTACAGGATCATGTCGTTGGTCCGGCCCATGGCCCCGTCAAATGTGGGATGAACTGGCGCGACGGGTGCTACACCAAGCCCAAACAATACTTTCTGCGGGTCAAAGCCCATCTCTACGAGTTTGTGAAGGCCTGTCTCAACGATTCTCCCCGAGACCTGAATGGATCCCACGACACTCGTGGTTGGAGTCACAATAATGTATAAACTGTCACTTCGAACCCCGCATTTATCTGCAATGTATTCCCCGACTTCTTTGCTAGGCAGCATAGACGCTTCTAAAACGATGACTGCACAGTCCGAGGAATCTCTGTAATCAATCTTAGCATATAGGTCTCTCGGCTTCAGCGCCAGTGCTCGCGCGGGCCCTGAGCCTATCGCCCTGTAGTCCCCCACCTTAATCCTCCAACCCGCGTATTGGGATCCCAGTGTTGCGACGACGGGGTGGTCGGTGTAAACTTGAATAGAGGGGAGTTCCAAGTCACCATATGGTCTTAAGTCGATTTCTGCTCTGCCGTATCCCCCTAAGCAGATTTCGGTAACGGCTTTTCCTGCCAGATACCCCCCCTTCGCCTCAATTCCCGCGTCAATGATAACCGCTCCCTTGCTTAGAGTACTAATGTTAACGCCGAAATCGTCGGGTTCTGCCAGTATTTGTTGAACCAGTTGTAGGGCGCGTCGATTGACCGTTAGTCGAGGCAAGGTAGGTTCTCCTGTTACGTCACTAAGTATCTTTCGTAGACGTGGAGGTGAGGATTCTTGGCTTGGGCAACGTAGAGTCGTCCCTCGCCATTCTCCGCAACATCTCCCGTGAACATGTAGAATGGGCCGGAAACCTGTTCGGGCCCCGCTTTCGCCCGTTTTCGAACACTCGTTACGGTGAAGGTGGGCAGGATGGAGGGGACATGCCCCAACACGATGATTTTTCCCCCGCGCATTTCGGCTCCGAGGCGTCCATAAGAATCCCCTTCAACCAGTATGGTTCCCTCTCGCATATGCATCCCTGCGAATGCGCCAACGTTCCCCTGGATTTTGATGAGGCCGTTCCGCATGAAGCAGCCTACCTCACTTCCCGCATCTCCGTGCACCTCGATGGTTCCGCCCCGCATCCCTTCTGTGCTTCCCCGATACGCCGCGCCCACGTAGTCTCCCACGTTGCCCCTGACCTCAATCCGCCCCGCCTTCATCATGGTCCCCGCCCAGGAGTCCGTGTTGCCTGTTACGGTGATGACGCCGCCTCGCATGTCCTCGCCGAGCCGCATGCCCACGCTTCCGTCCACAAGAATTCGGCCAAATGACATTTTTGCCCCGATCTTCTTGAGTTTGGTGAGGTCGCCCATGACGCGAATCGTCGCGTTGTCGCTTGACGGGGCCTCCTCGGACTCGATGTGAAAGAGGTCCGCTAACACTCTTCGACGGTTTCCCTCCCAGACAGGTAGGGCTTTGATTTCCTCCACGGTCTTCGTTTCGAAGCGGTCGGGTTGGATGTTCTCTGCGTCCACGGGGACCTGAAAGCGCTGCTTGGGGGTGAGGGTGATCACGCACTTACACCTCGGCCTTGATGGCGATGGGTTTCGAATGATGTAAATAGCGCTCCGGGATTGAATAGTTGGCGTATTGAATTGTCCAGTACTTCCCGAACCGCTGTTTGAGGTCTGCTGCGGCTTCTTGGGGTTCACGGGTCTGAACGTCCGCCCAGTACGTGCTGCCCTGAACCGGTTTCACGATCTCCCCGTTCCGTGACACGATTTCACCCGCCTTAAGGGTGTAGGCTGTTCGTTCAAACGCCCGTTGAATAGTGGCATACTCCGTTGACGGGTTGATCGTTTCGGGGTTTACGTTGTACACGGCGATGTCTGCGTCAGCGCCTTCTCCCAGATGTCCTTTTTCCGTCAATCCAAGCGCCCGTGCGGTTCCCGCGCGGGTCATGATGGCGACTTCGTGGAAATCGTATTCGCGGTCGAGGCTGGCCAGGGCGCTTCTTTTCCGGGCTTTTCTATTAATTTTGTTCAGCAGCTTCGCCCGCGCCCGCCTACTCATCAGCCACGAAATGATCTGGGGATACGTGATGAATGGCGCGGCGTTTGGGTGATCGGTGGTTAAAAAGACCTTCCACGGGCTGTTGATCAAGAGGGCGAGTTCCAGCCCAATGGTCCACTGGGTTGCGTGGACATAGCTCTTTCGCTTGTATCGGAAGGGGACGATGCCTGAACTCGTCTCGGTCTCCACGTCGTGATTGACCCATTTATTGCCGCTGAGCTGGTAGAGGCCGTACTGAAAGGGGCCGTCGGCTGTCATGGTGGTGGTATTGGTAAAACACACCTGTCCCACGTCGATGGTGACGTGGGTATGTCGGTTAAGGTATCGGGCGATTCCCTCCGCTCCCGAATGCATGTTGCTCCAGTCCGATCCCTTAAACGCGCTGAATTGGCAGTGCGTGACGTGGATGATGGGTTGCTTTCCTTTCGCCAAGTCCTGCACGCAATCCATGGTCTTCAAGGCGGTGTAATAGTTCCCTGGCCTGCCAAGGTTGTTGGTATGGACGTGAATCGTGTGGGGCAGGTTCAGGATCGTGTTTACTTGACAGAGGCCGCGGAGGATCTGCCTCGGCGTGATATCGAAGTTGGGGACCGGGTCATCAATACTGTGTACGTTCTTGCCAAACCCCCACGACTCTAAGCCGCCGGGGTTCACTATCTTAATCGCGTATCCCTTGGTGGCGCGCATCATCCACGCGATGTGGGCCGCGCATTCGTCAAGTAAGCCATCCTGTAAGTATTCGAGGGCAAACCACCAGTCACCGAGGAGGGGGTACGCGGCCTTGTCGATCATGGGGGTGTCATCCATTTCTTCATGGGTGTGCCTAGCTTCCAGGGGCGGCATGGACGGAACCATGACGGTGGTGTACCCCATCTTCGAGTAACGGTAGCCTGTGGTAAACGTGGAGGGCACGGAATACCCCACGCCCGATCGCGTCCTCTTGCCTCGGACTTCGACGTCTTTGAAGTGGTCTTCCGGCCGCAGTAACCGTCCGGCATTGACTTCCGAGCCCGCGATGTGCGCGTGGATGTCCACGCCCCCCGGCATCACAAGCATTCCTGTAACATCGAGGATCTTCTGGACTTGGCTCAAGGGCGTTTCAACAATTTTCCCGTGGTCGACCGCGATATCCATGACCTCGCCTTCTACGCCGTTCAGGGGGTCGTAGACGAAGCCGTTCTTGAGAAGCAGGCTCATGCCTCTCTCTCCTTTAATACGCGGACGCGTTGGAGGATTTTCTCCAAGATTTCCTCGTCAGCGAGAAGGCCTCTTGGTGGCTCAACGACCTTCTTGAGGGGGAGGGGCACGTGGTCCATGCGATACGCGGTGCCTTCCACCTCTACTCCGACCAAGGCGGAGGGAATGACGACGTCGGCCATCAGGGACGTCGGTGTCTCAAGGGGATCGATGACGATGAGGGGATTCTTCAGGATGTGTTGCACCGTCTGCTTGGGGAAGTGGGCGACGGGGTCCGACGCAATGATGAGGCTGGCATCTGCTTCCCCGCGATTCAAAATGTCTATGGCAGAGGTTTCTCCCGGATTGTAGTAGGGGAAGCCCTGGGAAAAGTCCACGGCATAAGGGTATCCCGTCTGCCACGTGGACACGGTATTCGCGCCCGTCACGTTGAAGTGGCCTCGCATCGGCATGATGAGGAACTTGGTTCGTTGATTTAAGTCGCGGGTGAGGGAGATGGCCGCGTCGATATTCCGGTGTTTTCCTTGGCTCATGGTTAACCCCACGCCGAAGAAGAGGATGCCGAAGTCGCATCCAATCAGAACATCTGCTAGGTCTTCTAAGACTTCCACGGGGATGCCTGCCACCGCCTCCACCTCAAGTTCTTCGTATCTGACGAGAAGCCGTAATGCCTGTAAAAGCTCGTAGTCTTTTCCCGGCTCAACTTGAAGGAAGTAGTCCGCGATCTCCGCAGACCGCGTTCGCCGAACATCGACGACAATCAATTTTCTTCCTTTTTTGGGTTGGGTCAGCGGAAGCCCTGCGCTTTCCCGTTCTTCCGACGCCTCGGTCTTGGACACCAGGTCGGCGGCTCGTTGTAATCGCTTCTGGGATTGGGTGGCCCTCGATTTTAAGACGTAGCCATGCCACTCGCTGTCTTGGTACCTGCCCTCAGAGAACGCGGTGTATCGCTCAATGTGGCGGGGATGCGCGCTCCAGGGATTACTGCCCCAGTAAATCACCAGGTCCGCGCGATGGCGGAGTTGTCCTAAGGTGCATGAGGCGATGCCGACGTCCTGTATGCTGAGGATGGAGGGGCCGTGGCAGATTGTGGTCGTGTTGTCGATGACGCCCCCCACTTCTTCCGCGAGCTCGATTCCCTTCTTAATGGCTTCGCAGCTGGTGTTGCTCCAACCATAGAGAAGCGGGTAGTGGGCAGAGGCCAGGATTGCCGCGCTTCGGTCGATGGCTTCGTCCAACGAAGCCGCAACCAGTTGATTACTTCGTCTAATCAAGGGGGTTTTCACCCGGTGCTCAGCATACCCCAGGAATTTTGCTTCCCCCATGGCACACGCGTTCTTCACGATGAGGACGTGGTTATTCTTGACGAAGACTTCAAGGTCATCACAAAGAGAGCCACACACAGGGCAGACGACATCGGTCACGACAGACACGCCTCACTCCCTCCCATAGTACTCTCGAAGTAACGCACGTACGTCCAGAATTTGTTCCCCAAGCGCGGCCTCCACTGTCGCAGGCACTCCTTTGAGAGAAGGCATGCCTGTTCCATCGGTGTCGGACGTCATGACAAGACTTGCCCACGGACCATAAGGCATGAAGATAGTGCCGGGGTGGGGCTGCCTCATCGACTTGACCGCCTTCACAACCACGGAGCCGGACTCAGTAACCACTCGCAGGTTACTATTTTCCTTGATCTTCATCACGGTCATGTCTTCCGGATCCATTTCGCAAATAGCTACACTATGTAAGTAGTCCTGAGACAGCTTCCCCTTCTCCTTTTCTACGCCTTGATAGATCGTTCTACCCGTCAATAACACGAACCGTGCTCCCGACAACGCGGCTTTCTCACGCATGTTACTTACTGTCCTCTTTTTCACTTCTCTGGGGCTTTTCCATCAACTTCGTCTTAAATCCGAGGACTCCATCAGGAAAGTGCGGCCTTCTCACCAGCGCGTCCCCAACCTTATCCATTTCGCGAGCGTCATCCGCTAACTTCGCAGCCGCCCGAATCATCTCGTGTCCAGAAGTGACTAAGGGCACATACCGCGTCCACTCCGGCACCTTGAAGCACGCCGTTGAATCGACGCCTGCAACATGTCTGGCTATCTCATACGCGGCCATGGCCTTAGCCCTTGCATACGAATTGATTAACCCGGAGGAGGCCACAGCCGACTCCTTAGTCACCAACAACCTGGGTAACTGGAGACCGCTTCCGCTCTTGACAGCTTGAATCAGGTCGTCAAGCGACTCCGTGATGACTCGAAGAACCCCAGTGACCGCCAAAATCTTTATCATGTCCGCGTTGAAAAGAGCCATTTCCACCGGATCCAAGAACTCCCTCCGAGCGCCAATCATGGCATCCGCGTCAATGATGATGTATCCAAACCCATCGGCTTCAAGGCGGCTCACTATCTTTCGCGCCGGGCCGTCGGAGATGACGACCGTGGGTACGCCCGCCTCCACCAGCAGTTTCCTCGCCTTCGTTGGGCCGGGCGCTTGCTGTGCGGGCCCAATTAACACCGTGAAGTCGGGTTTTTGAGCGATTATCCACGCGGTGATGGTTTCACATTGCTTCAGCCCCAGTTTGGCGCCGGACCCTGACACCAGAACATCAACGTCACTTCTATCCGCTCTCTCGTCCACCAAGAATTCGACGAGGGGGAGGCTTCCCATACAGCCTGCCTTTAACACACCAACCCTTACTGTTCGCGACATTATACGCCCTCTCTACTGAATTTCAGCCTACTTAACGGTCTTTTCATATTAAAGCATTCGTCGATTTAACCTTTCAGAGTGTTGGGGACATCCTTCAGCCCTCTAGGAGACAAATATCTTTTACTCGACCTTATCGTAAACCCTTATCCCCGATTTTCATGGTTCCTGACAGCTGAAGCGGGTTCTCCCCTGTTTCTCGTTAGGGGCTGAAACCGTTTTTCCTGTTGTTCATTGCCCTTTTCCGTTTTATTGTGGAGAGCTTTTTCATCAGGGTAAAGGCTGACTCAAAGTCTTCCACCCCTTTGGCTTCAAGGAAGCCTTTTGTTAATGCGTGGTTGAAAAGGGTCCTTCCTTTCTCCGTCCGTATGATCGTGAATGTCCAGCCCTCCAAGCCCACTCCGCCAACAGCGATGTCTGCCAACTCTGCGGAAAAATCATCGCAATACCGGCATTTAGGCTCCCCAAACTTCTTGGCGTCCTTGAGGGGGATCTTCACCGTCTGCCCGCGTTTCGTGGTGATGATAATGCCCCCCTTAATGTTCATCTTGGTGATGTCAGTGAGGTCGATTCCTAATTCACCTTGAATCTTTTCACGAAGCAAGCCCTCATAGGCGAAGCATTCAGAGCAAAAGAGTCCGATGGTGAAGGCCAGCGCGCGAGTATACTTTCTAAGGGCTGCTTGTTGAATTCTGCGTAGAGCCTGTATCTGGCAGGGAGTACCCACAAACGCTATCTTTTCCCGGCCTTGAGTCACTCCTTCTTTATAGGCGAGAAGGTTGGGTGAGTAGGTGTATCTTGTCCCAGCGTTTTCTATGATTTCTTGAAGGTCTGTTGACAGAAGTGGTCGGGGTAACCACAGGCTTGAGGGCGTGATCCCTGAGATAGCTGCACTGTCGATGGTTCGTGACATGAAGGCTGATACGAGAAGGCTTGTCGCTACGCCGCCGTCTTGACAGTGCTCAAGGATGTCCTCACGTGTGCTTCGTGCCACGTACACGTTCTCATAGATTCCAAAGACTTCTTCAGGCGTTCTCGTTCGCCCGAAAACCATTGTTTCTAATGCATCACTGGCGTCCTCATATCGGGGGCACACACGAAGGCAGATGCCACAGTGTATGCACTCTCCAACTACTACGGGGGTATGCGAAGCGTAGTCGAGTACGCCCTTGACAGGGCAGGCTATAAAGCACGCTCCACACCCCGTACAGCGCCCCTTCAAAACGACGTCTCGTTGAAGTTCTTCGAATCCAAGTTTCTTTTCCTTTACCGTTCTCGTCTGCGACGGCATACCTCGTCCCTCGGAAGAAAGTCTTTTTCTAACAAACACACGAAGCTACATATTCTTTGTGTAACTGTCCCCGAGGTTATGGTCACCAAAAAAATAAAAGGGAAGACGCGGTTAATTTGAGGGTGGTGGCGAGGAATTTCAATCAATTATCAGCCCGAATCCTTACGGGTTATAATTCCTGTTGGGGGAATAGCGAAGCGTTTACACCCTCTAACCGCAGAGGTCTCTAAAGCGTGTGTCAGACTACTGAATCGTCCCCTCATCGAGATCTCCTTGTTGACCCTCGCAAGGCAAAATATAAAAAACTTCATCTTTGGCGTTAAGGGGTACACCAACTACAAGAGTCTTCATGACCACTTTGAGTCCGGCATCGGTTTCTCGTCAAAATACCACATTACGCCCCGCGTCCACATCAAGTACCAGCCAAATGTCGCCGATTATGGAAGTGCTGACTCAGCGAGAATAAATATGGAATACTACGACGTTAAAGACCCCGTGTTCGCAGTTCAGGGCGACAACATCTTTGACATCGATCTCCAAAACATCCTCGCCTTTCATCAAGAGAACGGCGCCTTCATGACGATTGGATTAATGACGGTCGCTGACGTGGAAGGATACGGCATAGCGGATATAGCCAAGGATATGCGGATATCCCGGTTTGTGGAGAAGCCGCCTCCGAAGAACGCTCCATCACAATTAGCGAACACGGGCCTGTACCTCCTCAGTCCGGAGATTAGGGCGGTGTTTAGGGAGCGAAGGCTTCAGGAGATGCTAAGAACCCATAACCGCTTAGACTTCGGCTACGATTTGATACCGTACCTCGTCGAAACCGGTCGACCGATCTATGGCTACATCCTTAAAGGAGCCTGGTACGATGTTGGGACGCCTGAGAGGTACCTTGAGGCCATGAAGGGCATTCTTCATGGTCAGTTAAAGAGTCTACAAGACTTTGGTGGCAGCGTATACGAGGATTCGTCGATATGGATTCAAGGGGAAAGCACCGAATCTATTCAGAGGCGGAGAGAGATCGTCAGGAAAGTACGAGACGGCAAGATAGAGCTTGAAGGAGCCGTCCTGATTGGGAGGCATTGTCAAATAGGTGATGGCGTCAAGATTGTGGACTCCTGTATTGACAACTACTCTCGCATAGAAGAAAACGTCGTTATCGAAGGATCTGCCGTGATGGACCGGACCATAATCGGCCGCAACACCGAAATCCGTGACAGCATCATCGGACGACATGCAACCATAAACTCCACTTCAGCTAAAGCAACCAGACTTCAGAACTCCGTCGTGGGAGACAACGTTACCCTCGGAGAAGGCTGTCAGCTCATAATGGCGAAGGTATACCCCCACAAACACGTTCCAAAAGAGAGCCTCATAGAGAATTACTCCATCACCTGAGGCAAACCCCTAATCACTAGCTAGCTAGCGAGACTGAGAGGAGAGGACCTTGTCGGAAATTTTCCTTGGGCCCACTACCCTCTCGAATTTTACGAGGGCCATAGACTGCGAATGGCTAATCACAAATGGGTTAGGCGGCTACGCGTCATCCACCGCGCTAAACATCCATACACGGAAGTATCATGGACTGCTCGTTGCCGCCCTTAACCCGCCAGTCAAACGGCACCTTCTTCTATCCAAGATCGATGAGGAAGTGTGGGTTGATGATCGCATGTACCCCTTTTACTCCCAGGAATTTAGTAATTCGGTTCATCCAGACGGGTACAAGAGGCTAACAGGCTTCGCTTTAAATCCCTTTCCAACTTTCCACTATGCATCCGCTGGGGTATATTTAACCAAGAGACTGTTTATGCCCTATCTGGAGAATGCCGTAGTAGTTTCCTATGAGGTTCTGAACACACTGAAGCAGCCTATCGCATTATGTCTTAAGCCCTTAGTCAATTACCGTCATTTCTTTGAGGTGACCGATAAACATGAGTGCCCCTTTAGCTTCTTACAAAAACCTAAGCCTAACGGGGTCATACTAGACATTCGCCCCCAAACGCAGACTCTCGCGCTATCCTCGACCGATGGACATTACACGCCAGGTGAGGGCACCTGGGTTGAGAAGGCCTGCTTCAGAGTGGATAAGTCGCGAGGAGAGAGCTACCTCGACGATAATTATCTGCCCGGAGCTTTCTTCATAGATCTTGCCCCACAGGAAAAGAAACATTTTTCTTTGATCGCCACCTGCGGAGAAACCGACGGGGCAACCACATCCCGTCCATCAAACATCACGGAAGACACTGTAAGAAGAATCTACCTCGCAGCGGTCCACCGTAGAACGACCTTAATTCGAGACTTCTACCAGAGAAACGCTGAAGCGAAAGAAGAAGAGTGGCTGAACTGGTTAATTCTCGCCGCTGACTCCTTCCTGGTCACTCGACGGTCGACGGGTACGCAATCTGTAATAGCGGGCTACCACTGGTTTGAAGACTGGGGACGTGACGCCCTCATATCCCTCCCCGGGCTGACCTTGATCACGGGACGATATGGCGACGCCGAGGAGATCTTACGCACCTTCAAACAATACCTCAACAACGGGCTAATACCTAACCGGTTCCCAGACCAAGAAGGCGACACACCCGTATATGACTCGGTAGACACCACGCTCTGGTTCTTCAACGCCATTCTACAGTACCTCAAATATACTGGAAACCTAGCTTTTGTTCGAAAAGAATTGTGGGAGACACTTCAGAAGATCATTGAAGAACATATTAACGGAACCTTGTTTGGCATTCGTCTCGATGACGATGGGCTGCTCGCCCACGGTCCACGGCTGACGTGGATGGATGTGTCAATAAACGGCCGTCCCTGCACGCCTCGGGAAGGGAAAGCCGTCGAGATTCAAGCGCTCTGGTACAATGCGTTAAGACTCATGGAGACATTGGCCACAGAGTTTGAGGGCGTAGACGACGCCCAGAGATACAAGGCGCTCGCCGAGACAGCCGCGGAGAGTTTTAACAACAAGTTTTGGCGTTATGATCGTAATTGCCTGTTTGATGTGATCCAGCGGGATAGGCACGATTTCTCTCTCAGGCCGAACCAAATCATTCCCGTGTTTCTTGACTTTTCGATGCTCGATCATTCACGAAGGTGTCAAGTCGTTGAAGCGGTGTGGAACGAGTTGTGGGGAACCTACGGTTTAAGGAGCCTGTCAAAAAGTGACCCAAAGTACATCGGAAGATATGCGGGGAGTTTCAATGATCGAGATGCCGCTTACCATAACGGGACAGTTTGGACTTGGCTGCTCGGCCCCTTCATCACGGCGTTCCTGAAGGTTAAACACTACGACGAAGACTGGAGACAATTCGCCTTCAACCAGTTTATGCGGCCTCTATTCCTCGAAGAAACGTACACCGCAGGGCTAGGAACCTTAAGCGAGATCTATGACGGCGATTCCCCCCACAATCCAAAGGGATGCATAGCCCAAGCTTGGAGTGTAGCTGAGCCGTTAAGAGCCCTCCTCGAGGACGTGCTTCTAAAAAGACCCCAGTATGAAAAGCAAGTGTTACCTTCCAGCCAATAAATGTTGTCATCGCGATGAATTGGTTCATAAAATGAGGTGCGCGAGTAGGAATTTGAAGGAGTCCAAATCCTTCTTCTTCTCCAGTACTTCCACGTCAACCTTTACCTCTGCTTTGGTTTTCACCGCAGCTTTGATTTGGGTTTCCGCTTCCATCTGGTCCGTGTTTTCGTGGTATATTTCCTAATCCTTTCGGATCAAGAAGCCCTTTTTCATTCGATCTACGCGCGCTTTGTGATCGGCTGATTTCAGGTTCTTCCCACAGGACTGTCTACTTGCTTCAGGAAACGTCTTTCCTTCTGCTTTCGAATTTACACCATCGCTCTTACTCGCGCAGATATACATTACTTAGAGGTTAATATATAGCTTCTTATCCCGTTCGCATGTATGAATGCCGAAATATTTTCCTGTTTTTGACAGGAGGAAGGTAAAATCAAGTTATTCAGAGAATTGTTTCACAAAAGGTGCGGAAAGATGGCGTATCAGTTAAACAGGTTTATGTTAATAATTCAGAAAGCGTCTTGAATCGTTGAAAATCTATCAAAACCGAAGATCGATATCACACACAAGGTATACTCGGTACGTGTGTTTTTCACCATCTGGAGACGACGCCTTTGTTCGGCTACATGGTATCGTGTTCTCTCAGCGTTGTTGAGGACTGTATCGTACTTATTCTTGGATTGAGTGGTCTTCGCGGAATTAGCGTCGAAGCTGTTGGACGACTGTCTGTAGATACCTTTTTTACAATTGGGCGTTCTACTTTATTCGGAAGAGGTGGGAAGGAAGATGGACGTTGTCTTCACGTTTGAGGTTCATCAACCGTTCAGAGTCAGGGGCGACTTCTTTTGGGAGCGTCGGATGTACCAACGTCTCAGTATGACTGAACTCTTTGATCATTATTTTGACGAAGGCTTGGATCGGAAGGTCTTTGAGCGTGTAAGTAGAAAATGCTATCTTCCAGCTAACAATGTCGTCCTTGACCTCATTGACGAGTTCAAAAGAGAGAAGAAGGTGAAGGTGGCGTACAGCCTCTCCGGCGTCTTTCTTGAGCAGTGTGAGAGGTATAATAAAGACGTCGTAGAGTCCTTTAGGCAGTTGGCTGAGACGGGGTGTGTCGAGTTCCTCGAACAGACTTACTTTCACAGTCTCTGCAGCCTGTATCCCACAGTTGACGAGTTCACCGAACAAGTTGAGATGCATAGAAAGACGATTGAAGACCTAATACATTTCACGCCTAGCGTCTTCGAGAACACGGAGCTACTATATAATAATGCCATCGCAAAGATTGTGGAAAAAGCTGGGTACCTAGGAATGTTTGCGGAGGGCGTTGAGAGGGTTCTAGGAGGACGGTCTCCTAACTACGTCTATTCAGCAAAGGGCTGTGATAGCCTGAAGGTGCTTCTAAGAAACTATCAATTGACCGACGATATTGGGTTCAGGTTCTCTTCAAGAAAGTGGAGCGAGTGGCCCTTAGAAGCACACAAATACGCTTCGTGGCTTCTTGGACTCGAAGGACAATGCGTCAATATCTTTCCAGACTATGAGACCTTTGGAGAGCACCATTGGCCTGAAACGGGTATCCAAGACTTCCTCGCCCAGCTGCCAAGGGAGATCCTGAAGGGGGAACGGCTAAACATGGCCACGCCCTCAGAAGTCTTGAGTAAATACAATCCAGTGGGGGAACTCGACGTACCCGAACTCGCCACAACATCTTGGGCTGACGAGAAAAGGGACACCAGTGGCTGGCTCGGAAACACGATGCAGTGGGCCTACTACAAGACGACGAGAGATCTGGCGCCGTTAGTCAAAGAATCTAGGAACTCTGTTTTCGTAAAGTTGTGGAGATATTTTCAAGAAAGCGACCACCTCCACTACATGTTCACCTCCGAGGGAGGGCCTCGCGATGTTCATGAGTACTTCAGCCACTATCGCACTCCCACGGACGCCTTTGTCACATGTCTCTCAGCTCTTATGGATTATGAGGAGAGACTGCGGCAATACATAGTGACGGGGAACACGCCCTTCAAGTTTTTTACGGGCGTTGGAGAAACGGCGTATACTGGGAAGATAGCATACAGCCTGAATGGGTTCATCGAAGTTCTTTCGATAGTCGATGAAAAGTCGATAGAATTCCATGATGAAAGAGGGGACTTTGAGAGCTGGGCGCAGCATAGCTTGAGAGATGAGGGGCTTAAAACCAAGTTTCAAGGGATAAGGAAGCTCGGTCTCAGAGGGGATGGGTTGCGGAAGAAGGTTATGCAGATGGCAAAACGGCATCTCCGTAAGCTCCAGTTAATAAATCGACGTCTTGGACAGTATTAGCTTAAAAAAAGCTTCAGTTATCTATAGTAACGAATGTTTGTGAGCTCGTTCCATGACAAGAATGTTGGAAGATAATATGCTGAGCAGGATGTGACCACGAAGTTTTAAAAGAAGCATGGTGGTTGCATCGTTTCAACGACTCTCGGAAAGGAGGATCTATAATAGTTTGGGAGAAAATAACTATCCTGTTACTCTATCAGTGTTATTGAGGTATGTTAAATGGAAATAGCATCGTTTCTTTACGAGTTCCCTCCCTACGTGGTGGGCGGGCTCGGAACCTACGCTGAATACATAACGAGAGAATTAATTAAGGCGGGACATGGCGTCACTGTATTTTCCATGCAAACCAATAAGGCTCCGACTAGAGCTGTGCGTAAGGGCGTTGAGATTCATAGGCCCATTGTGGAAAACATGAACCTCAGTCTGCTATTACCCATGTTTATTCCTGAGGAGATACGGAGTTGGCCGGTAGCAGGTCGAAAATATTTTGGAGACCTATTCCTATACAATCTGCTTTCTGCAAGTAAATTAGTGAACGCCTTAGTTAGGACAGAGGGTAGGGAAATCGATGTAGTGGTTTCCCACGATTGGCTGGGCAGTGTCGGGGGGATTTTAGCAAGCAGAGGCCTTGGCAAACCGCTAATATTCCATGTTCATAGTACTGAAAAGGGGCGAGCGGGAGATGGGTCCAAGTGCTTGGAGCGGTTGGAGATGATGACGGGCGAGTATGCGGATCGGATAATTACCGTGAGCTATGCGATGCGCGATCACCTTGTCCATTTAGGTTATGACGAGAGAAAGATCAGGGTCGTATACAATGGAATCGATGTTGAAAAATATGATCCCGCGGCGATTCCCCAAGGAGAAACTCGGAAGGTTAGGATGAAGCTGGGAATAAACGAAGATGAGTTCATGATCCTCTTTGTGGGACGGCTTACCTGGATCAAGGGAGCTGACGTGCTTCTTCGATCCATGCCCCAGATACTGAGTCGAGTTCCTAAGGCGAAGCTTGTGATCGTAGGTGTCGGTGAGCAGCAGGAGTTGTTGAAGCAGGAAGTGACTCGACTGGGCCTTGACGGTCAAGTAGTCTTGAACTTTGAGTTTCTACCCGAAGATGAGAAGATCAGGTATTACGCAGCCTCTGACCTCTGTGTCTTTCCGTCGAAGTATGAGCCCTTTGGCATCGTCTGCACAGAGGCGATGGCCCTTAAAAAACCCGTGATTGTGGGTGCAAAGGATGTGAGTGGCTTTCGGGAGCAGGTGGTGCCAAGTGGTTCAGATCAGTGTGGCTTTCATATAAATCCCTATGATCCAAATGATATCGCAGAGTTCGTTGTGAGGTTACTTGAAGATGAATCGTTGCGATTGAGGTGTGGAGAGAACGCTCGCAAGAGGGTCTTGGAGATGTTCACGTGGTCCAAAGTAGCTGATGACACAGTGAAAGTCTATCGGGACGTACTGTCGCAGACCTAGGTTAACCTACGTATACTTGAAAGCTCCAAGCATCCTTGTTCTTTAATATATTCTCCACGACTTCTCTCGCGTCTTCTTGTGGAATCATCAGAAACAGCTTGACAACGTGTTTACATATCCGTCTTCTTCCCAATCCTTTCTTCCAGTCATCACAGTCATGCCTAAGCACTTTGCTCTCGCGGTCCACTTCAATCCGATACCTTCTCGTCTTTGCCCGTAACCGTTCGTGGGTCGATTCTTCGATGACGATCTCTTCGTCCTTGATCTGTTTTCCCCGCTTGAAACGCCCTCTATCCGTTATCTTGCCGAGGAGGTCTTCGACGCTCAGTTCTTGAACCTTAACGCCAAATTCCTCCAGCCTTCTCTCGTACATCATCGGTCTCTTCTCGAGGTTATGTCGAATGATCCTCTCCTTGACTCCCGTATGTTCTGGTTTTGTCGCGTTCAACATCTCGAGGATTTCGATGCAGTTCTCAATAGCGTAGCCGTGATAGTGATTGTTGAAGTAGCCATACACCTTGTCAACCTTTTTCCTCGTCTGAGTTATCCTCGGAACCCACGTCGCCAGCTCCTCGTCACTGTAATGATAATCGTACCACGGCTTCGTTCCCCTGCCGTGCCATCGGAAGTAGGCGAAGTCAGCAGTCACATGAATATCGGGAGGAAGCAGGGGCTCGTCAACTACGCAGTAGGCCACGTTATGTCGTGTAAGCAGCGTCCAGGTCTCCCTCCGCATCCAGGAAGGATGTCTGAACTCGGCGGCGAAATCGTATCCGTCGGGGATCATCTCGAAAAAGGTCTGAAGATGGTCCTTATCTCTCTCGTAAGCGAAGCTAGGGGGTAGCTGGATCAGGATGCAGCCTAGCTTGCCCCGGGCCTTCAGGGGGTTGAGAAGCTCCAGGAAGCGGAGGAGGTGGTTCTCCACCTTCTCCTCTGGGTTAAGGCGTTTCTCGTGGGTTATCAGCCTCGGGAGCTTTGCGGAGAAGATGAAGCCGTTGGGTGAGGATCTATTCAGGCCGTAGACCATGGCTTCGGAAGGGTAGCGGTAGAAGGTGGAGTTAATCTCAGCCGTGTTGAAGAAGCGGGTGTAGTGGCTGAACATCTTCGTCGACGTCTCGTAGAAGGGGCCCACCCACTCTTTATACGACCAGCCGCTGGTTCCGAAGATTAAGTCAGCCAATCTCGGGGGTCTCCTGGATTACAATCTGCAATCACATTAAAATACGTTAGTTTTCCCAAGTATCTTTGAAGGGTTACGGCATGGAGCTGTTAGTTGGGGCGGGGGGCTGGGCCTATTTTCGCGTGGAAGGGATAAGCTCGCTCGAAGCGTATTCTCGGGCCTTTGACTTCGTTGAGGTGAACTCAACCTTCTATGAGAAACCGAGTCTTCAACTCGTCAAGTCGTGGAGGCGCCGAGTTCCGCGAAATTTTGAGTTTTCTGTCCGTTGTCACAAGGACGTGACCCATACCTATAAGCTGGAGCCGATTAACGAGGTATTTGACGTCTTTGAGACTATGGAGGAGGTGTGTAGCCTTCTGAACTCACACTTTTTGGTTCTTGTGACGCCGTCGACGCTAACCTTCACTCCCAAGAAAATTGCATCCATACGAGCTCTCTTAAATGGTCTTAACCTAAACGGTGTCAGGCTCGTTTGGGAAGTGAGACGGAGAACCAATGAAGTCCTCTCTCCCCGAATCATTTCCCTGATGCAAGACTATAATGTCGTCCCCTGTGTTGATCTATCGCGGGAAGATCCCGTCGCGGACTCTGATACGCTTTATTCGCGAGTCTTTGGGAAAGGTGAACACAACCTATATCAATTTACGGACGAAGAATTAGTGGAAGTCGACAGGAGAATAATGAGGGAGGAGCGGGATGAAGCCGTTATCTCCTTTCACAACGTGAAGATGTATAAGGATGCAGCGCGGTACAAACTATTTAAGCAAAGGAAACGGTTTCCTTCCGTGACGGGTGTCACGGGTCAACAATCCTTAACAAAAGTGTTGATGGAAGATACGACGTTTCCAGTGACGAAGCAGGAACTCGTAAAAACTCAGGGCTGGAAGGTAATAGATTTAACCAGAACAAAACGAACTCATGCCCATGTACTCCTCGAAAGACTTCCTGACAGATGCTTCAGATGCATAGAGGAAGTGATTATAAGTCTCCCCAAAAATGATCAATCAAGCGTACTGAGTGAACGTGATCCAAAATAGTCAACCTAGGAGTTCCCCATGTCCACAAGTATCTTTAAAAACAAGGAGAGTCTTTCCCCCGATTTTCCTATCGAAGAGTACTGGGACCGTATCCCCCATAGGACTGAGCAAATCAGTATGCTCTGGACCTTTTATGGCGATGTTCTGGATAAGAGGGGGGAATCCTTCCTTCGAAGACTCCAGATCATAGGGCCCGCGGGCTCAGGGAAGACGTGCACACTCAAGTTCTTCGGGAAAGAGTTCGAGGAGGTGGCAAAGTCGCGGGGTGTGAACCTTAACCACATTTATATGAACCTCAAGTTCGAAGGCGGAAGACGCGTAATCTTCTATAGAAACTTAGTGCGAAAGATTGATGCAAGGCTGGTTTCAGCAAGCTTCAGCGCCGAAGAATTGCTGCGATCATTAATCAGCTATTTGCAGGAAACGAAGCAGTTCATTCTTCTCACCATCGACGAGATCGACTACTTTGCTAAACGCTTTAGGAAGGAGGGAATCGTTTACGACTTGACGCGGTTGAACGAGCTCTCAGATAAGCCCTGTGGCGTCGTTGGCGTCACCTTTTTGGCGAGGGGACGAGAGTTCCATGACCTCTTGGACCCTGCAGAGTTAAGCAGCCTTGGCAGAACCTTCATCGGGTTCAAGCCGTATTCTTCAAATCAAATCTACGACATCTTGGAGCGACGGGTCGGAGAGGCCTTCAACAGGGGTGTCTGCTCCGAAGAAACCGTGCAGTTCATAGCCAATGTCACCGCCAGTCAAAAAATCAATGGAGACCTGAGATACGCCTTGGACTTACTCCTTTACTCCGGAATTCTAGCCCATAATCAAGGTAGTACTCGCGTTCTTCCTGATCACGTAAGACGGGTTCTCAGCCAAATCTCCCCGTCGTTGACGACGGAGGACGTGCTCGGACTCTCGAATGAAGGAAAAATCGTTTTACTTGCCGTGGTCAGGTCGTTGAGTAGAGATCAACCGTACACGTCTCTGCGAGAGATTCGAGAGAATGTAGATGTCGTCTGTGAAGCATTTGGCCTTAAACCAATCAAAAACGTTGAGGAACGCATTCAAGACCTGTGGGATAGACAGATCATTGACGTGAGATCTTTGTTAGAGATAGGCGTAAGCGGAGCCCCCCTGGAGGATTTGGACAAGTTTTTAGACGGCTGGATTGAGCGGTTAGAGGCTGGGGTTGGTTATGGAAACGCGTAGACACGTTGATAGAGAAGTCGAGCGAGGGCTGGGCAGTGTCGGCAAGTTAAAGATTTTACGTCTGCTCCTTGAGAGGCCCGATCAAGCCTTCACCCGATACGCGATTGGACAGAAGGTCTCCAACGACCCGGCCTCCATACGGAGCGACCTTAACACTCTTGTGGAAATCAATTGGGTTAATGAATTCAAGGTTCAACACTTAAGCAAGTACTCCATAAACTTGGATAAAGACGTTGTAAGACAGCTGGCCATATTCTTTCAAGAGCTACGGCATATCCCTTAGGCCCCACCTTATGGTGGCCCCCCTCCCCCCTTCCCTAAAGGGCTCTATAAATACTCCTTCCCCCCACTCTTTTCTCGCGATGGATGGCCCGAGTAGGTGTGCTCTGAAGATAACCGCCTCTATTGTTAGAGCACTAACCTACCACCTCAACGACTTCCATCGCTAAAAATACGAACAGAGGGAGAGGTGCTAATAAATGGCTGAAACTGTGCTCGATGTCGGCTTGGACAATATTAAGGGCGTCGGCCCCAAAACGAAGCAGAAGCTCATAGATGGAGGAATCGATTCCATCCTCGGATTGGCGGTCGCCCTTCCAAGCGAAGTTGAAGACCTTCTTGGCGGAAAGGAGGAGAGCGCAAGCAAACTAATCTTTTCCGCGAGGCAATATCTGGAGAGCCAGGGCCTGCTTGAAAAAGAATTTGTCCTGGCCAGTGAGGCCTTTCAGAAACGGAAAGAGATGATGCGGATCACGACCGGCTCGAAGGCTCTCGACGACCTATTACTGGGCGGCGTAGAAACCCAGAGCCTGACAGAGTTCTTCGGCGACTTCGGAAGTGGTAAGACCCAGCTCTGCCACACACTCTGCGTGACCTGTCAGCTTCCTCTGGATCAGGGAGGGCTGGCTGGAGGGGCGATATACGTGGATACTGAAGGCACCTTCCGGCCGGAACGACTCTATCAAATTGCAGAAGGCAGGGAACTGGACGCCGACGAGATCCTACGGAATGTCGTGTTATGCAAGGTTTACAACAGCAACCATCTGGAGTTGGTGGTCAGGGGATTAAGCCGGTTTATCGAGAAGTATCAGGCCAAGCTCCTCATCGTCGACAGCATCATCAGCCTCCACAGGGCCGAGTACGTGGGACGAGGGACCCTAGCGAATAGACAGCAGAGATTGAACAATCTCGTCCACCGGCTCCTACGATTGGCTGAGATATTCAACATTGCTGTGGTGGTCACAAACCAGGTTCAATCAAAGCCCGACACATTCTTTGGAGATCCAACCCGGCCTGCGGGCGGACATGTGATAGCCCACGCGTGTACTTATCGAATTTATCTCAAGAAGTCAGGCCCGCGAAGAACAGCGACGATCGTTGATAGCCCCTGTCACCCGTACAGCGACGCCATGTTTCAGATTAGTGAACACGGCGTAGAAGACTTCACCGCTTAAGAGCGGCATAAGGGTTGCCGGAGAAGGGCAGAACAGCTTATCTAACGCATCACGTCTTGTCGCCCCGCTGGAGTCGTACAAATGAAGTGCCTGACGCCCACGATGAAGACCGCTACTGAGGCGTTGAAGGAAGAGCGCAACAAACTGAGGTTGACGACGGGAGATGGGGGCCTCGACGCTTTAATCGACGGGATAAAGCAGGGAGAATTTTACCTGTTTTATTCAGATGAACAACGGATCTTAGACCTCGTAATTCACAGGATTCTCGTCAGCGGTGTTCTACCGGTTGAACGAGGAGGATTCGACTCCAAGGCTCTCTACGTCAACACGTGCAATTACCACCGGGGGAAGACGCTTCTGAACCCCTCACGTCTGGCGATGACGGCGAAGTGCGCCGGGATGGACCCCAAAGTAGTGTTCCAGAACATCTACGCGGTCTCCGCTTTCAATGAGCTTCAGCAGCTCATGGCTGTGAAAGAAGCGGCTGAGCTCGTGAACAAGGATGAAGCCGTTAAACTGGTCGCCGTCCACAACCTTACACGCTTTGTTGAGACCTCACGAACCCCTTCGAATGCCCGCCAGATTCTGAAGCAGATTGTTGGAGTGTTGAAAGGGGTAACGTCTAAGACGGGTGCGGCCTTAGTCGTCACCTGTACTGCTTCACGAAGTGGGAGAGGCAGGATCGCCAAGCCTCTTGGCGGATCCTATTTACGCCATGAAGCGAACATTGTGGTCCTGTTGAAGAGTTTAACGAAGGACGAGACGGCCTCCATTAAGGCCACCCTTGTGAAGCACCCCTACAAAAAAACCCCGCACGCCCTCTTTCTTTCCGTTCCCAAAGGAGGTGTAACCCTTATGGGCCGTATAACGCCCAGCTTTCGACAACAATTTCAGAACTTAATTGCGGACTTGAAGCGACGTGGCGGGTTCCAAGCCAGTCTGATAAGCCTTGAGCACAAGAAAGCCTTTGACCTATTACTGACGGAGGCATGGTCTGCGGAGAGCGCTTCCATGTCAAATTCGGGAATCCCCTGCATCACGGACGTTTTGAATTTACTGGCCAACGTTCACAACAAGAAGTCCGTCGAGGAGCTTTGGAGAAAACTGCAGGAGCTAGAACGCGTTCTCGAAGAACCCGTTGAGAAAAATGACGAGGCAGCCACTTAAGCGTAGAGTAGACTTCCGTTGAATAAGGCCGTAGGATGGATCTTCGACGTATGCGTCGAAGAGGAGAAGGCTGTACTCTGGCTTCGCACAGACGAAGATAAAGTTCTAAGGCTCACTGATCCTTACTCTCCAAGCTATTACGTTCTTCCCCGAGACGAGGACGATGAACCGGAATTGGTTCAGCTCCTTCAAGCCTCACCCCACATAACGAGCATAACCTGCGAGGACAAACACACAACACTGGGCGAAGGAGAGGAGAGACGTCTTCTGCACGTTACCGTCGATCGGGCCGTCAACTTCATGAAAGTGGTGAAACGCACGGAACTGCTGCCTCCCGCGAAGACCCTCTACAACACGGATTTACTGCCGGTTCAACAATACTTGTTCACCCGGCTCAGAATCGCTCCCACAAGCAGGATCGAACTAGACTATGACGGCAAACAACGGGTTAGCTCCGTCAAGCTCGTAGACGACTCGGAAGACATCCGCCCACCCCCGTTCACAAGTCTTCTGTTCGATACTCACGCCGACGACTTACGTCTATGCCCTCATCCACGCCGCGGCCCCATAACCCACATAGACGTCAACCATGGAACTGAAACGTGGCCCCTTCACGGAGGCGAAGAAGCCGTCTTAGACCAGTTTGCTTCCCTTGTCACCCGCTATGACCCCGATTTCCTGGTCTGTCCCGAATCAAGCAAGACGGCACAGTACCTCTTTGACAGGGTGAACTGCCTCAACCTGGGCTTACAGCTTGGAAGGGAGCACGGTAACTACGAAAAGGTAACTAACCCCCTTTCCCGCTGGCTCCGGGGAAGAGTGTTATTAGACTATCGGTGCTTTAAAGACTATGGGCTTGCGGGGCTAGTCGAAAGATCAAGATTCAGCGTCCTTCCCCCGAGCATCGCATCACGGTGGACGGCCAACAGAATCATAGACTCAAGGAACTGCTATGAGCTGCTGCAGCGGGGGTACGTGATTCCCAAGAACGAGGGCGACTACGAGTACCTCAGAACCGTTGAGGACGTGGTGGACCGTGACCGCGGCGGCCTAATTCTCGCGGCAAAAATTGGGGTGGTGCATGAAAACGTTGCGGAACTTGATTTTGAGAGCGAGTACCCCAACCTCATCGTTCACAGCGGCCTAAGCTATGAAACCGTGACACCCAATGGGCTGAGTATGACGGCCAACGGCTTACTCCCTTACGTGACACAGCAGATCCTTGACCGTAGACTGTGGTTTAAGCGGCGTAGACGGAAGTATGAGAAGACGAGCCAAGAATGGCGTTGGTGTGAACAGCGACAACTCGCCCTCAAGATGATCTTGGTCTGCCTCTACGGCACGTCAGGTTGCTGCTGGAACCGGTTTGGAAATGTTCTCTGTTTTGAAGAGATCAACAGGCGCTCAAGGGCGGTCTTGGTAAAGACGAAAAACTTTGTTCAGCAGAAGGGCTTCGCGGTCGTCTACGCGGACACCGACTCCCTCTTCGTCAAAAAGAAGGGGACCGCGGAAGAGGGTTATGAGGCGCTGTGTGAAGAGATACGCCAACACGTGGGCCTGCCCATAGCCCTGGATCATCACTATAAGTTCTTTCTTTTGCCGCTTACGAAATCGACGGCTTTAGGGAACATGGAGGCTCAGAAGCACTACTTTGGCGTCCTGACCAGTGGGGAACCGCTGACCCGAGGCGTTGAAACTCGACGCCACGACTGCCCACGATTCGTCAAAGCCTTTCAGAACAAGCTCATACAAACCCTCTTCGATGCCGAAACCGCAGAGGAGGTCTATGCTTCGGGATACAAGCGCGCGGTGGACTTCGTCGTTGAGGTGGTGGACCGCGTAATGGAGAAGAAGCTTCCGCTCGAAGAACTTGTGGTCTCGAAACGGCTCCGGAAGCCCCTCTCCGAGTATACCCACCTGCTTCCCCACGTTTCGGCTGCCGTAAGCCTGGCGCAACAAGGCTTAGCGGTTAAGAAAGGGGACACGATCGACTTCCTGTACGTGAACGCGAGGCACCGTAATCCCCTCCGTAGAGTGGCGCCCCGTGAAACGTATGCTTCAGGGTACTATGACCGCGAGAAGTACCGGGACCTGATTCTTGATGCGGCAGAAACCGTTTTGTCTACCTTTGGCTTCTCAAAACAAGAGTTTGGCTTACGGCCTAGATCTAGGTCAGTTCAAGAGAGGTTATTACTGGACTTTACTTAGGAGGCGATGAAGCTTGAGAAGGAGGCGACAGCACACGTCACACCACGATTTTCGTCCTAAAAGAAATTCCCTGAACAAGTATTGTCGAAACCCTTGGAAAAGGACTTGCGAAAACCGTGACATAGTGGTCTACATACACTATGGGGGCGAACAGAGGCCCATATGCAGGTCGTGTTGGAAGGAAATCGCATCAAACGGGTACGAATGGTGAAGCCGGGGGGCGCCTTGGAAGTCGCCGTGGACCATCCGTCACAAAATCTCAAGAATGGCGTGAAGATCGTTTTCAACGACTATCGGTGTGTTCGAGAACGCGTTCCGCGGATCAGCGTGATACCGCATCACGGTATCTGGGTCCTTCAACACGTGCCCGGTTAAAATCCCCACCGTGGTTTCATCCTCCGATATTCTTTCTTCAGAGACCAATTTCTTGATGCCTGCCACGGTGGCGGCAGAGGCAAGCTCGCAGCCAAAGCCGCTTCTACCCACGACGGCTCTTGCATCGAGCATTTCCTTATCATTCACTTGAACGACGACACCGTCCGTGTACTCTAACGTCCGTAAAGCCTTCTTTAAGTTCACAGGTTTTAATATCTCTATGGCACTGGCTTGGGTCTGCGCCTTTTCACCCGTCCTATCCAACTCAGCGTAGTACGCGTCGATCACGTTATCGTCCACACGTCCACCATTCCACTTCAGCTCGTAGTCGTTGAACAACCGATAGAGGGTATTCGCGCCTTCCGCATTGACGACGGCCATGTGTGGGATCTTACGAATCCACCCCCAGTCGTAGAGCTCCTCAAAGGCTTTTCCAAAGGCAGACGTATTCCCGAGGTTCCCTCCGGGAAAAACGATCCAGTCCGGGACCCTCCACTCCAAGTAATCCAACACTCTATACATTATGGTCTTCTGCCCCTCAAGCCTAAACGGGTTGAGGGAATTCACCGGATAGAACGCCTCTTGCCTAGCAAGTTCCTTGACTCTCCGCATGGCATCGTCGAAATCGCCTTTAATCTGTACCACTCTGGCTCCATAGTCCAAGGTTTGCGCCAACTTTCCTTTCGCGATCTTCCCTTCCCCGATGAAGACGACGATCTCTATCCCCGCATTAGCTGCAAAGGCGGCTGCCGAGCTGGAGGTGTTCCCTGTGGACGCGCAAGCGACCTTTTTGATGCCGAGCATCCTTGCGTGGGTGAAGGCGGTCGCCATTCCATTGTCTTTGAATGAGCCCGTGGGATTATCCCCCTCGAACTGCAGCCAACAGTTGCCTGATTTTACCCCCATATATTCGGCCACCCGTCTGAGGTGGATGGGTTTCGTCCTCCCCTCCGTGCCACACAAGGAGACTAAGAGGTTACTGTACTCCGCATACTTATTACAATCCGCTCCGGAAAAATTAAGGAGTTCCCTGAATCGCCAGACCCCGCTCTCGTTGAAGACGTCTCCTCGGGAGTTCAGTCTCTCTTTGAAGACTGCTCTCAACGCAGGGGTGGGGTGGCCAACATATCGCACGTCGAGGAGGTTACCGCAATGTTCACATTCTATTTGTGGCTTGGACAGATCGTAGGTTTCGCCGCAGCTGGGAAGGATACATTGTTGAAATGCGTTTATCTTCATTGAAGAAACCATACTGATATCTTTCATATATACCTTCAATACCCAAGATCAGGCACTCATCAAACTTCGATCCCCCGACGAACACGAGGCTGTCTACAGATTTCGGCTAAATATAAAGAAGAGGAGACTCGTGTTACCAACCTAGAGACGGGGTTTACATAAGATTTCCTTGACGCTCAAATCAAAGAACTCAGTTGTGTTAACCGGTCGCACTACAATGGCTGTGTCGACTCCTCTACCTGTACCCCCTAAGGCAATAGCGTCTTCTTGGGTGCTGATAAGCCCCGCATCAGCCGCCATAAGGGTTATTTCACAGGCTACTTTCATTCCTTGGCCAAAGACGCGTAGGGTGTTGGCTATGATCTCGTCGCATTGCATGGTGTTAAACTTTCGTCTTACCGCCCTTCCAAGCCCTCCAAACGCATGTGTGGTGGTGAGAATTTTACCCCCATTCTGTACTATGACGTCTCGGTCTTCCTTTGTTATCTCTACTATGTCTGGTTTCCGAAAGCCACAGACGTGTGTTACGACGACGAGGTTATACCCTTTGAAGAGTTCCGACGCTTTGGCACCCGTTCCTCCTCGTGTGGAGGGAAGAACGATGGTTCTGATCCCTAACTCCTCTGCCCGCGCTAAGGCCAATTTAAACGTCTCATCCGTGTTAGAAACCCCTGCTTCTTCATAATACGTAATATTCCTTCTTTCAGGCATCATGTCCACCAAAAAACATGTTAACCTTAAGAAGGAAAAAACCCATTTAAGCATTTTCATTTAAGAAGGAAAGCAATAACAGATCGGATCTCAGTGGCGTATCGATACGTAAATAATTGCTTTCTTCAGGTGAATGGGCCTCGAGCAACGAAGAATAGGTGGAAGGCGTCCGGCGAAGATCGTGGAGGCGACAGGTCCAAGGTGGAGGGTGTTACGTGAAAGGATGATCGAGTGTGCCGTGTTCTACGACGAGACGGGCGAGAACTTTGATTGATCGCCTGCATTCACTGTACGGGTTTTTTTCGTAAACCAAGACTTATTTGGACGCTATACATTCTTCTTCTTAACGTTCTATCCTTGATTCAAATTATCAATCTCTGCAGGTCATCCGCATGGTCTTTGAATTAATCGTACGTAGGATTCACGATTTGTCCCATAAATAAAATCGAACCCGAACGATCATCGCTAATTGTAAAGAAGAATGGCCTATTGACCGTAAAACTGGGTGGGAGCGACGTCAATCCAATTCCTACGATGGTGGCGGCTGATGCTTCAGTTCCTTTTTCGTTTACTTCGACAACCGCCTTGTGGTCTACGTATGATATGTAGAGGTTCTCCGGGGCTGTTGACGCAATCCCACTAAAGTTAGCTGCGGTAGGACTGAAGGCAATCTCCATGCCCAGTTTTTCTAGAACCCGGTTAAGGCGTTTCACACCATATTCTACTGTAAATTTTGGAAGGTTGATCACGTGGTCTCCTACGTACTTGAATCTGTTTATGTATTCTTCATGAGTGGTCTGACTCAGGTCCGCAATCACGGAATCAAGGGAAACATTTTCATGGGGTAGAAAAAGATACATGGCAAGCTTATCTCTCCCGTAGGGCAGTCTTACTGCTTGGAAGCTCTCGCCCGAATAATAACTAAAGTTACCTGCGGTAGACATCATATCCACCTCTACGGTATTTCCATCGGGTAAGAAGAAATCGGCTTTCTCTGTTTTTGCTTCATCAAATTGTGTCACCCATTCTCCTTTGAAATAGATCGCGTTTACCAAGAACATTACCAACTCGGGATCTATCGTTTGAATGACTTCCGTAATCTTCCCCTCTGTGCTCTCATCTATCCACCCATTTATCTCAGTAACAGTCTGCGGATTCCCAAAGTCTCGTTTAAATATTTCACTATCGTAGGCGGCATTTATTTTCTCAAGAAAATTTGAGTTTACTATGGGCTCAAAGTCCTTCTTCATCCAAATGGAGTTTCCAATCAGTATGCTTACTTGTTTGTCAGCAGTTTCGAGGCTTTCCATCAAGTTCGAATATTCTTGGTTTACCGTTTCAAGACTCATGGCTCCAAATTCTAACACCTTTGTCATAGCATCTCTTGTAGTGCCTTCCGCTCCATTGTACGTCATTGTTAACGCAATGGAGACGCTCAAGGGCGAAACAAAAATATTGGTCGTTCCCTCCTCGACTACAAGCTCTCTCCAAAGATTAAAAGCAAACTTGTTATTTGCAGATATCAGTGCCTTGTCAACGGAACACGCCTTCTCATCGGATGAGGCGTAGACTAAATTCAGGTTACTCCTTGGGACGTAAATTAGCAGGACATAACTCGTGACGAGTACGATTACTATTGCTGCTGTGATTACAGACAACTGCCAGCTCCTGATACGATATCTACGTTTCACTCTATTTGGCTGAGCCTCTATTCGGCCCATAGAGCCTTCGACTTTTTTAACCTGTACAGACCCCAACTTATTGCTATGAGATCGCAACCCTAAATCGCCTCTTAATCGTTCACTAGGAACCCAATCAATATTATCATTAGAAAATAGGATCATATATTACCATGCATTAGAACACTCTGTACTACTTTTAGAACGCTTAAAGGGCATATACTTGGTTAATACATTCATTCCAACATGTAGCTGCTGGGTTTCCATTTTTCGACTTCTTTGATGTCTGACGCTGAGGGTCGTTGAGGCTTGTGATGAAGTTACCCATAAATTTCATGAACCCCTTTCTTAATTTCTTAATAATGAAGAAGGTGCCCCATTCGCGTTGATAACGTGGGCTTTCCCAGAGACATAGGATAACTACGAGCGATTCATCCGTTCGTGGCAACGATGGAGCCTCTGTTTTTTCTGTTTCAGGACGAGTGACACCAAAGATAAACATCTATTAATAAATTCGATCTTAAGCAGGTTCTCTCTTTAGCTAACTAGCTAAAACACGCATACCTTGACCTCTAGCGACGGGGAGAGCTGACCGAGATTGCGGATCGCGTGGACACGGGGCCGCAATCCTCACGTGGTCACTAAAGCGCGGAAGGAGTGATCCCTTACGTACCTGGCTGGTTGGGGAAGATTTAAATGTCATAATATGACATTCTACTATGAACGAAATGAGCTATAAATTATCATTAACAGACAAACAGGCAGAAGAACATATCCACAAGCGCGTTTTCAAGTCCATTCGATCGAAGAGCCTTCAGAAGCTCTTACTTGTTTGGTTCCTCCTGCTCGATCCCCAACATATGGGTCATGGCGATCTGTGCGACCTGCTACGCGAGAGAGCAAAGAAAGACGACCATAAACCGTTTTTACAGCGTTCCTTAGACCTGGCGTCTTATTTACAGCCGGAGGACGTGATGATAATCCTTAACTGCTCAAAACGGACAGCGATAGATTATCTCCAGACAATTCAATATTTAGTTACCTTCAGCTAATTTGTAGTATATTGAAGGCCGCTGCGGTAAATTTGGCATAAGCTAGCTAGCGTACCCTCAACCATTATAGGGCAGCTCGCTACACGGTGTGATGGTGGCTGAACGACATCGACGCGAGGAGGGGGCACGCCCGTGAGTCCGCTCGCAAACCTCATGCATTTTTATAGGAGCCTCGTGTACTTTTATCTATTCACAACCGCCTCCACCCCTAAGGGAAAAACGAGCAAACAGTCAATGGTAAGCGCGTATATAGTGTGAAAGCAAGAAACAAAACCAAGGTGTAACTTAACTAAAGTCATATTTAAATAAAAACAGGGCTTATTAACCATTAACTCTTACACAGAACATATTTCAACATTCCTTCATTACAGCACATCTATGCATGGTCAATGCCTTGTAACAATATGCCCTGATGATTGGGTGATGTTTGCCGAGATGGCTGAGAGGATTAAAGCGCGGGCCTTGAGCCACGTAAGGAAAGCCCGTGGTCCTTTGAGGACCTCGAGGGTTCGAATCCCTCTCTCGGCGCCAAATAATACGAGTGAAAAACGATTGTGCTACCCGAGATGAAGTAAATATGTGTCGTCTTTTCCTCACTGACGTATTCTCCTATCTTTGAGGCTAGATATAACCTTAAATTTTCAGTAGGGTTGTAAACAACTATGCACGAATGGGCTTTAGCAGAAGCAACGGTTACTGCGGTTCTGGAAACAGCAGAGAAGGAGGGGCTGCAAGAGATAGTAGAAGTCCAGATTAAGATCGGAGAACTTCAGCAGATAGACCGCGAAATCTTTGACTTTGCCTTATCTCAGCTTCGCCCCCTCATCATGGAAACGACCAAGTTCCAGATAGAAACCGTGCCCGCTGAACTGCACTGTAGAGTATGTAACTATCAGTGGAGTTTTACCTCTGAACCTCTGGATCTGGAGGTCTCTGAAGCTATCCACTTCGTCCCCGAAGTCGCCCACACGTATCTCAAGTGCCCTAATTGTGGCAGCCCTGACTTCGAGATTCTGAAGGGCCGAGGCGTCTGGCTAGCATCCATAAAGGGAGGAAAATAGGTGATGCTGGATACCCGGGTGAGCATCATTGCTGAGCGATTATCGCAAGTAGGGAAGGTACTTGCTGTTTCTAGTGGCAAGGGCGGCGTTGGAAAAAGCGTCTGTGCATCGGCCTTAGCCTTATCCCTCTCAAAACACGGCTATCGGGTGGGCTTGTTGGACATAGACTTCACCAGCCCCTCCACTCATGTGATTCTCGGCGTCGAAGACGTGTATCCTGAGGAGGAGAAAGGTGTCATTCCGCCTCTAGTGCATGGACTAAAATACATGTCTATTACGTACTATTCTGGAGCTTACCCCACACCCTTGAGGGGAATCGATGTTTCCAACGTCCTCATCGAGATCCTTGCCGTAACCCAGTGGGGGTCCCTCGACTTCCTCGTCTTGGACTTACCCCCGGGCATTGGCGACATAACCTTAGACACGATACGCCTCATTAACGGGGTCAACTTTCTCATCATTACAACTCCCTCCAAAATAGCCTTCGAAACCGTTCGAAAACTTATCCTACTGTTACAGGAACAGCACGTCAGCATCCTTGGCGTCATTGAGAACATGAAGATGCGGGACTCCCACTTCATCCGCGAACAGGTAGAAAGGCACAACCTCTCCTTCTTAGGAGAGATCGCCTTCGACTCATCCCTCGAGGCCTCGATAGGAGCTGTGGATAAACTTCTGCAAACGAAGTTTATGAAAACGGTGGACGAAATCCTATCCGAAAACCCTGCAATTTGCAACTCTTAGCCATGGAAACGAACGGGTTATCTTTCTACGGTAAAGGAGACCTTGACGTTCGCTCGATACTCGACGATTTTATTATCTTTAATTTTTCCAGTGCACCGTTTGACGTGAACACCTGTTATGTTTCTAATCGTTTGGGAAGCTTCTTTGACGGCGTTTTCAGCTGCATCTTCCCAGCTCGTAGACGACACACCTACCAACTCGACGATTTTCACAACAACCATGTTGTCACCTCCAAATCCTTTACATAAATACTGAGGCGACCACATATTTATTTATTTGACAACCCCATTGCTACAATATGAATGAACTTGGGCACTCTACTACTTTATTGAGCTTTGCTTCCAAGGGGATATTAGGCGTCTTTCCCTTATCGAGTGCTATTGCTGAAGTGGTCGTAGAGGTATAGGATTTGACCGAGAAAAAGCGTTTTGAATTCCAAGAGCATACAGCTGACGTCGTCGTTATTGCCTATGGCGGTGGTTTGGAAGAGGCGTTTGAAAACGCCGCGTTAGCCTTGTTTGAGGTGATGACTGATACCCAAAAGGTCGAACCGAGGATTAAAGACATTTTCGAGGTTGAAGGCTACGACGAGCTCTCGCTTCTGTATACTTGGATTGAAACCTTCATCATCGAATTTGATATAAACCTGAAACTCTACTCCAAATTTATGATTGATAAAATCGAGAAAATCGAGGGAAAATTTAAGCTGAAAGGAACAGCCTGGGGAGAGATCTTCAAACGACAGAAACATCCTTCAAGAAGCGAGGTAAAGGCGGTCACCTATCATGACATGGAAATACTTAGAAACAAAGACGTAACAATTCGGTTCATCCTCGATATCTGATGATGAGGAAGATCTACATCCACAAAGCGATAGATACTAACGAAAGTTGTATCGACGGATATACCTTATCGCTTCATGTTTCCTAACGATTGGAAGCGGACAAACAATTCGGATTCTCAATCCCTTTCCTAAACTCCGCTCAACTTAACTTCCTCATCCGGTATAGGTTCTATGCGAGGGGAGCAATAATAGATCGTCCTTACCAAACCTCCTTATAGGACAGCTCTCACGAGGCTCTAACCTCCTCCTTCAGCTGGCTGAGCTTAATCGCTTCGCGCCTACTTCCCCATTCAAGGCTTGTCGTTTGATGATTTGCTTCTAAAGGCAGTATTTCTGTAAGGCTGGGGTGAATAACGTACCTCATCCTATGGAGTTCTCCTCGAAAGCAACCCACATCACTAAAGAGCATCATCGATCAGAAGATAAACACGTTCGATAGGAAATGGATTGCATCATTTTCATCTGTAAAGTCTACAAAATATTTTAAAAAAGGGGTAACAGATTGGGGATGATTATCCCCAGAGATCTCTTGCCACGTCTTCCAATCCCAGCTCTACCAGCTTCTTTCTGCTCGGCTTTCCGGTCTTGAGATCCCAGTCCATCGATTCGAAATATTCCCCAACTTGGAGCTTTACTTGTTTCTCAATCGTTATCCCTGCCAAAGGTCCTGACTTCAACGGTGGTTTTCCTAAGACTCGATTGGGATACTTGAAGTCAGCTGGCGTCAATCCTTCTCGAACGTTGAACGCCTGCCTCATCGTCGCAATCCGGTCACCGATAACAAGCATATCCGACGTAGTTACCTTCCACCCAGTAACCGCATTAACGAAGTCAGTGATTTGAGGCATGTTCTCACCGCCTCCGCCTAAAAAGCTTCCGAAACTGCATACTCCCGTCGCTTGCATAGCGAAGCCTTCATGAGGGCTTTGAGTATGCCTCGCGGGAGTAGCGTCTGCAACATACATTAATGCGTTTTTCTTATTATAGGGATTAGTTACATCCCGTGGATCGTGCATGGGCAACTCTTGACCGCAAACATGTATCGCGTATTTCTCCGATCCCTTCCCTATCTTCTCCGCAGCCACCCTGACGCCATCCGCCAATACGTCTCCGAATCCTTCGCGCTTAGCAAGTTTCTCCGTCATCTCGACGATAGCATGGTGGTTTCCCCATTCCAGCGCGATACCATCTGTTTCCGTCTTCGAGATCACTCCCTGCTCATAGCACTCAATGGCAAACGCAATTGTGCCACCTGCAGATATAGTGTCCAAACCATAATTGTTACAGATATGGTTCAGGTAAATAATTGACTCCACGTTGTCGTTTAGACACGTTGTTCCAAAGGCAGCGAGAGTTTCATATTCCGGTTTATGACCCGTAACTGCATAGGGGCCACTCTCAACCCTCTGGAGACCGCCACAAGCAACGGGACAGCCAAAGCAACCATATGGTCCGACATCATATTTGACAACGTTGTCACCACTGATCTTATCTGCGGTAGGAAAGTCATCTTCGCCAACGCCACCCCAATTCTTCACCGGAGAGTCCCCGCTGAGAGCCGACGCGGCTGTGCCCCCCGTAGTTCCATATTTTGAAAACGTGGTATACATCGGGTTTTTCTTCGTAGCATCAAGAGCTACTTTCCTCAATTCTATTAGTTTGTCCATGTCGTTTATAGATAGTCTTCTGGTTCCCCTAACGGCCACGGCCTTCAGCCGCTTTGATCCCATAATCGCGGCTAAACCTTGTCGACCTGCTGCACGGCCTTCATCCGTCATTATTGCTGATATTAACGAGAGTTTTTCCCCTGCGGTCCCAATGCTGGCCACCTGCACCCGCC
>Ga0209427_10000261_pt1 | contig 53226 bp, 49 predicted proteins | sample DeeMarSWOR136_30_FD_187465 | JGI IMG/M metagenome (GOLD analysis project Ga0209427, IMG submission 187465) | Marine sediment microbial communities from White Oak River estuary, North Carolina - WOR-1-36_30 (SPAdes) (version 2) | ecosystem: Environmental > Aquatic > Marine > Intertidal zone >...
GGTTTAGCTCCACACCCAGGACAAATTTCAGGACTCCCTATCAGTTCCTTACCACAATTTCTACAAAACATAGCCTACCTCCTAATGGTGCTGAATTATATCCCCGTCTTTTTGACTAGACGTTTTGCTTTCATTATATCAATACAACTCAATCAGTCGTTCATCACGTATGTATCTTTTAATGCATATACGTAATTTCCCCACACCCGCTGATAACGCGCTTCATCCACAACAGGTTTCTTGATCAGCTTCAAGCAATACTCCATCTGCTTGTCAGTAGTCATCGGTTTGCTGTAGAGATCCAGCGCAAAGTTTGAGAAGTCTCGCACATAGCAGTCAAACATCTGATCGATAGTATCGTTATCAATATTGTGGACAGGTGCGTTTTCAAGGATAAGCTGCCCATAGACAATAAGGGCAAACATTTCACCAACGGTCAGCGTAAAGTCAGGGTTCATGGCCTGGGATTTCTCCGGTGGGGCATTGACCAGCATTTCTTTAAATATGTTTATCTGCTCCTTGAAGATATTTAAATTGGGCAGATCGAATTTGTCGTAGGCGATGTTGTAATCGTGGAACAGGACCTTGCCGAGTCCTTTAGTCGGGCCCTGATTCCAGAGAAAATCGTCGCTTTTTATATCATTGATTGTACCGACTTCCGGATATTCTGTCGGGTTGAACAAATAGTTCTGCATGAACTTGACGATGAGCATAATGTTGACGTGAACCGTTCCCTCAAGCTTTGGCAGGGCGCGGATATCACGTGTCGCCATCTCGAAGTAGGTGTCGTTTTCAAAACCCTTTGCGGCGATGACATCCCACAGGAGATTGATGACTTCCTCTCCCTGAGTCGTCACTTTCATCTTCATGGCAGGATCATAGAGAAGATAACGCCTGTCATCCGCAGAAGCCGTCCGGATATAATCAGAGCACCTCAGTCCAAAAAGTTTCATCCCCACGAGCCGCACATAGGCGTCGGTAAACATTTGCTTCACGTGAGGCATATCAGTCACATACATTCCATAGAGTTTGCGGTTCGAAGCATGATTAAGGGCTTCATAAAATGCGTGCGTGCAGATGCCTATTGAAGCCCATCCAAGATTGTATTTCCCAACGTTTACTGTATTGAGCATATCGTCCCATGCCCGGGGGCCTTTTCTGAGGATATCGGCCTCGGTAACCGGATAGTCGTTCAGTTTGAAATCAGCCACATAGGATTGAACGTTCACGATGTTTTTAACGAGTTCATACTGTTTATGACGGAAATTTGAGACAAAGAAGACATAATCGCCAGTATCGGACATCTTCCCGAAGGTCGACACCATTTCCGCCTCATTTCCGTTTCCGATGTAATATTTTTCGCCATTTGCCAGGTAGGTGCCGTCAGGCTGAGGAGTAAGCATCATCTCCGTTGAATAGATATCAGCGCCATGCTCTCGCTCTGAAAGTCCGAAGGCAAAGATAGCACCCTCATTGAGAAGCTTCGCCGCCCTTTTCTTGGCCTCTTCATTGTCGCTCATCCAGATAGGGCCCAGACCAAGAATTGAGACCTGCCATGTATACCAATAATGCAAACCATAAAAACCGAGGAGCTCATTAAACTCGCAATTTCGCCATGTATCCCAGCGATAATTTTCATCAAGCCCATACTGTGCAGGCGTTAGGAGCCGGGCAAATATCTTTTCTTTCTTTATGAAATCAAGAAAATCTCGATACCATACCCGTGAGTGGTCGTCTTCCTTAAGTTTGGTTTTCCCTTTTGTTTCAAAGAAATCAATTGTTTTGAGCATGATATCCCGTGATTGCTCATCAGGATATTCACGACAGTGTGTTTTTGGATTTAGCAAAAACATGTATTACCCCCCTTTAAAGAAATAAGTATTTGGTATCATGGATGTTTATAATCATATGTGGCGACATACTGCCTGTCAATGTGAGCGTAATTAGCCGATAAAGAGGTTATAAGAGAGACGCCGCAGAGTGCTCAAGCCAGTCCATATAAGCGAACCCACTTGCGAGCAGTAACGACTTCTTGTCAAAGTCCGGTCACGCTCGTAAACACTCACTCAAATTGTTCAGTGTCACTGGTGCTGATTTTAACAGATTGACAAAAAGCGAGGTGGGACATAACATTTTGGCAGGGTCGGTTTGTCCGAAAGCGACTGAAGCAATACACCGGTTAATAAAGAGACCTAAACACATACAGAAGATAGAAAGGGAGGTTTAAAAGATGGCGACGAAAAGCGAAGTTATCATCGTGGGGGCAGGTGTCAGTGGATGTTCCATAGCCTATCATTTAGCCAGGCGCGGCATCACTTCACAGATAATTGAAAGAGAAAGCATTGCCAATAGGGCTTCAGGAAAGGCCTGGGCCATCTGGGAATATCCTCCTTCGGTTTGCCTGGCGTTAAGTTTGGTATCCACTGAGAGCGTAATTCCAATGCTAACCGGTGCGGAATTTGAGGACCTAAGGGCTCAAATGCTTGAAGAAAGGCAGGGCATGATTGACCTTCACTGGATTGGTTACCACAGGCTACCGGAAGCCATCCTTGAATTGCAGGAAAGAGGGGGAATCGATGTGAAGTATCGCGAGTTTCCCTTCTTTCGGATTGCCTTATCGGAAGAGGTAGAGAAGCTGTACAAGGAAAGTCTATCCGTCATTAGAAGCGCCGGCTATGAGGAGGGAGGAGATTGGTTGGAGCCGAATGAGCTAAAAACCATCTTCCCGAACATAAATCCGCAAATTAAGGGAGGTATGTGGTTTCCTGTTTTTAAAGTTGAGCCTTATAAATACACACTTTGTCTGGCACAAGCTGCTGAGAAAATGGGCTGTACTATCCGCAGTGGTGAGGTGGTGGGGTTTAACAATAAAGGTACAAGAGTCACTTCGGTTGTCCTGGCTAGCGGAGCTAAGGTTGAGGCTGATGAAGTAGTCCTGGCCACGGGTCCGTGGACTGGCCAATCAACCTCATGGCTCGGCAACGAATTGCCCGTCGAAGTACACAAAGAACAATGTGTAAGAGTCGAATTGCCTCGCCCGTTCCCTCCTTACGGCATCTGGACGACGAAGGGGGCGATTATTCCCGAATATGACGATAAGGTTGTTATCCTGCACAGTTTTGAGGGATGGCCTGACCTGGTAACAAATTTTGACAGTTCACTGACTGAACAGAGCAGGCTTTCGGCGATAGAAATGGCAACAGACCTGTTCCCCGGGATAGAAAAGGGTACTGTAGTCGAGCACAGGGGTGACCTGGAGTGCTGGGCTCCCGGCATGGAAATGCAAGCCGTACTGGGTCGCCATCCCGAATGGGACAACGTCTATGTGGCTAGCAGATTCAATACTTTTGGATTCGCTCTGAGCCTGGCTGCTGGGCAGCTCATGGCTGAACTCATCGCCGGAGGTGGTCAAGCTCCTCATAGGGTAAAAAAGTTACTCGAGGCTTTAGCCCCGGTGGAACTTAAGGCAGGTAAGGGCTAAGAGCTATTCCTCTAAAACTCGCTCTTCCCCGATGTTGCCTGACCCTTATGCTGGCTGACCACACAGGTAACACCGGGCTTGCCTGGCGGGGCTAGAGCATACTTGCGCCTGAATTCACCATCAGTCATACCACCCTTCCGAGTATTGCGAGGGGAACAAGCAACAAAGAGCATCACCTTTGACAATCGTATTGAACTTTGCCAGAAGGTTACTCTATAATAGATGTGTAAACAAGCAATGGGAGGTGAAGGTATGAAACTGGCCATTGGCATACTTCTACTCATTGTAGGGCTGTGGTTCCTGGGGGGAACAATTCGTGGCAAAAAGCCAAGGGTTACATTTATGGGAATGTCACGTGCACATACCCGAGGCGATTTCGTAACGGGGTCGCTTCTAACAATTCTTTTTGTGGGAATGGGAATGTGCTTCATTTTCGGAATAGCCTGGTGGTGGATATTCGTTGTTTCTAGCATAGCTGTCACTGCCATATGGCTAATGCTTTATAGTAGATGGATAGCGAAATCCTACTTAAAGGGCAGCAGGGACATCGAGAATGATGAGCTGAATAAGCCATGAAGACCAGGGACATACAGGCAGGCAGCAAGAGATAGTTTGAAGCTGTATTGAAGGATCGGGATTTACCAGATTTGAAGGCATCTAGCGACACCTTCTTCGTCATGATATGAAAGCCATATTTCTCTAAACCAATGTTTCGGTGGAAAACTCGCCTGTAAAAGGTCTCGTTTATCTACGTTTTTTAACGTTTCGTTTCTTTGAATCCGCTGCTTTCTATAGCTTCCCGGGTCAGATATTGTTATGTGTCCCAAGTTCCTGCCATCGATCAAGAGATACCTGGAACAGGCCACCCTGCTTGAAGCATCTATCTCTATAGGGTCAACAATCCCTTCCACTATTCGTGGCCAGCTTTCCTCTTTTACATCTCCTTCCCTCCCATGTAGCTCTATCACCTCTATTATCAAGCGTTTTTGAAGACGCAGCAAAACCATCAAATCAGTAACGATGGGGGTCCGTTTCTTTCCCTCCGTAAATGCCATCTGATAAATCTTAGAAGGTGGAAGTTTATAATCTGGAATGCTGAACATACTCCTTCTCAGGCATTCAAATTCGTAGTGTGTCCCTTTTGTATGATTGTATTCCTCAAGAAAAACCTGAGCTATCTCTTCGTGCCCTTCATCCATGGGTGAATTACCCTCTTGTTTAATCATACCCCCAATCAACTTCAAATAGAAGACCTTGTACTCGTTCATATGATTGGTGACACTTTAACTTCCTTCTTCGTCATTGCGAGCCGAAGGCGAAGCAAACTCGGGGAAACAAAACTCTAAATACTAAATCCGAAATACTAAACAATATCAAATGACCAAAATCCCAATCACCAAAACGGTTCTGAATTTAAATATGGGGATTGCTTCGAAGTGTCCATCATCTATCTGAACTAGATCAGTCCTGGTGGAGGCTGAGGATAGCCTGAGGTTTATCGTAGGCTGTCATGGAAAATTATGCCGAGGAAAGCTTAAAATACAATGACAGTTTGATTTACCTGGCAAAGACTAAATAGAATATGAGGAAAGGAGGTCCAGATGAAGAACACTCGGTGGTTGATTTTGTTCTTGGTAGCGGTGCTAGCATTCGGTGCTGCTGGTTGCGCCCAGGGAGGTAACGTTTCTGTTACGCCAGAGCAACAAACTGGAATATGGGTTACTGGCCAGGGTGAAGTGATGGCGGTCCCTGATATAGCTGAGTTGCGCCTTGGTGTTGAGGTTCAGGCGGATACCGTGGCTGAGGCTCAAGCTCAGGCAAGCGATGCAATGGGCAAAGTGCAGCAGGCATTGGAAGACAACGGTGTAGCTGAGAAAGACATCCAGACACAGCAATACAGCATCTATCCCGTCACGAGATGGATTAGCGACAGAGATGAGCAGGAGATTGTTGGCTATCGGGTGACTAATATAGTGGTTGCCAAGATAAGGGACGTTGACGAGGCCGGTGCTATTATTGATGCTGTAGCGGAGGCTGGTGGTGATTCTACTCGAATTCAGGCCATAAGCTTTGGCGTAGATGATAAGACTCCGTACCATGAACAGGCACGAGCGAAAGCGGTGGAAGATGCGAACAACAAGGCAACGCAACTGGCCGAACTAGCCGACGTTGGACTGGGCAAGGCAACTTATGTTTCTGAAGGTGCTGGCTATTTGCCGGTGCGTGCGGATTTCTATGGCGAAGCTGCTATGCCTGGCGGTACCACTCCGATTAGCCCTGGAGAACTGAAAATAACTGTCCAGGTTCAGGTGATTTACCAGATAGTCTAGCCGCTTAGAAGATTGACGCCTTATTAAACAAAGGAAATCATCGTCTTTATCGCCCTGTTCTTTCCTTTGTTCGCGTTTATTTCGATCATCCTTTTATATCTCTGTAACGGCAATTCATGGGTCACCATATCATCAAGTTTAATCTTTCCTTCCTTAACAAGGTCGATAGCTATTTCAAAGGTGTGCCTCTTTTTCCCGTCAAAGGTGTTATAGCCATAACAAAAGACTCCCTTTAAAGTCTGTAATTTAAGCCATAAAGGCGTTGGATCAAGCTTCACCTCACTGGTAATACCGACAACACTCAAGACCCCGCCTGCCGCCATTATCCTCATGCTGTTATTCACCGTTTCAGAATCTCCTACAGTATCAAAAATCTTTGTGAACCCACCCATTGATATCTTCTTCCCCAGCATTGGTTGATAAGATTCCGCCCCGGTTATCCTTCGGGTATGGTCAAAAATGTCTCCATCAGTGATGACAGTATTCGCCCCCACTTTTGCCACAAACTCGGCTTGAAACGGCGAAGGTTCACTAACAGTGATATTGCAATCTACACCCAACGCCCTTATTGACTGAACAATAAGAGAGCCTATAACACCTCCACCTATTACCAGGACTTTATCGTCCTTATCCGGCTTGTTATCAAGCACTGCCTGCAAGGCTACGGCGAGAGGTTCTATCATAGCGCCCGATTCATATGATATCCCTTCCGGTAACTTAAAAACCTGAGTTTTGTGTGCCACAAGGTATGGGGCAAAACCACCATTGATATCACGACATATCCCGGTAAACATGCCCGGTGAAAGGTTACCTCTGGCGAAGTTTTCACAATTTCCAGGCCTTCCCATACTACAACTTCTACACTCAGGACTTATCCCCCTGGTAGCACAACCCAGATGAGGAGCGATAGTGATAATGTCACCAGTACTCAACCCCTTTACATCCTCGCCAACCTCAATAATCTCTCCGCAGAGCTCGTGGCCGATTATGCATGGAAACGATGTAAACGGAGTAGATGTTGGCGACTCCTTCAGGAAGACCAGGTTAAGGTCACTTCCACAAAAACCACAAAGAAGGGTCTTGATCTTGACCCAATCCGGGGAAGGCAAATTCGGCTCTGGTGCATCAACGAGCTTTATCGTTGCCAGGGGGCCATCATAATATAGTCTCTTATTTACGGCCCCCAAAGATTTCAATACGACAAATCTTGGAACTGAAACAAAGAACTGCAACGCTTTCATTCTATTCCTCCATCTTCAGTGAGTCGACAAATAACAGGGTCGCCGGGCTTGTCACCGTAGGATCGGTAAGCACATTTACGCAGGCTGGCTTGCCACAGGCAATCGCCCTCTCGAGCGCTGGTATGACCTCTTCATCCCTGGTAACAAATTCACCATATCCCCCTAATCCCTCAACTACCTTTTCATAGTGAACAACCCCCAGTTCCGAACCCACCACTCTTTCATTACCATAAACCATTTCCTGGCCATGCTTGATCATCCCCCACGCCTGGTCATTCACTATCACACAAACAAAGGGAATATTGTAACGAACCGCAGTATCAAATTCCATGGCATTCAAACCAAAGGCACCGTCCCCGTTTAGCACCACCACAGTCTTTTCCGGTCTGGCCAGCTTAGCAGCTATACCAAAGGGAACGCCGGTCCCAAGGCATCCCATAAGCCCGCTGGCCGCTCCTATCACCGAGGATTTCCCTTTAGCTTTAAGCCCCACCAATCCAAAGTAACTGACATCACCACCATCAACTACGTAGACAGCGTCGTCTTTTATAGTCTTCCTCACCTGCTCTACAAGTCGGCCAGGATGTATCGGCTCCGATGCCGTCTCCCTTGTCCTGACCTCGTCCGCAATCAAAGGAGAATACATATCTCTTATGCCTTTCACCCAGCCGCTATGGTCTTTTTTACCCACCTCGTCATTTAGCTGCTTTAACGTAAGCCCGATATCACCAACAAGGCCGATATCCGAAGCTCTATTTCTATCTATCTCTGTTGGTTCAATATCCACCCGAATAACCTTCGCCTGGGGAAAACCCTGCCCAAAAGTTAACAGCCAGTTAAATCGAATCCCGAGGACGATAATAAGATCCGCCTGAGATAAGGCGATTGTCACGCTTGTGAACCCTCCATCCAATAGTGATAATGGATGATCGTCGGGAATAGTCCCCCTTCCATTGCCAAGCAGGACAAAAGGGATACCCGTTTTGTCCACAAACTCAGAAAGTTCTTCGTCACACTTGCTGAATCCTACACCGCTTCCCCCGATTATCAACGGCTTTTCCGCCTTGTTAATTAACCCAGCAGCTTCCTTGATTGAATCAGCATCTGCCGGGGCTCTATATACCGTGCTGCCCTTTCTGGGATAAACCACCTCTTCTTCATCAACGCTTATATTAAGAACGTCCGGCGGTAATTCCAGAAATACCGGGCCAGGGCGGCCTGATACCGCATGCCGGAAGGCTTTGGAAAGATACTCCGGTATCCGCTTTACGTCATAGCAGGTGTCACACCACTTCACCACGGGCTTAATCATGTCCAATTGGTTCATATCCTGAAGGGCTCCCTTTTCCCAGTCCCTCACTGGAGCAGTGCCACTAAGCACAACTATCGGGACATTATCAAGATAGGCGTTCACCACACCGGTCAGCGCATTTGTAAACCCGGGACCTGCCGTTACCAGACACACGCCTGGTTGCCCCGCGAATATGGACCAGGCATGAGCCATCATTGCTGCAGCCTGCTCATGCCTTACCACAATGAGCCTCGTCCCGTATTCCAGAAATCCGTCGTATATCCTGTCAATATGACCTCCAGGAATAGAAAAGACTGTCGATACTCCCTCAACCTCGCTCAAATACCTGGCAACTAAATGCCCTCCGGAAATTTTACTCATAACTCACCTCCCTCAGTGATTTTTCCCGCTAACAATTCTTACCCGGTCAAAGAACTTATCCCAATCAAGCAAAGCTTCACATGTCCGCATTACTTGATTACACGTCCTTTGAGAAAAGTCCTGGCCCCCACCAAACACAGAAGGTTGAATACCATCCTGTTTACGGGCAAAGGCAACGGACCTAACCGCCACTGCAGAAGCTCAATGATGATGCCTGCCTGGTCAATTGTATCCAAATAAGCATAATCTACTATAAGGCCACTATCCCTTATAGTCCCTCTTTGCACTACCTCGATGCCCCTCTTGCGATAATCATCGAGTCTCTTGTTTATATTGTGAACCAAAAAGCCTAGATGATGCGCTTCTTTCTTGCCTTCCTTAACATGATTGAGATGGAAAGTCTCACCCTCCACCACCTGAATAAGCTCCAGCTGGGTTGGACCTTCATATGCCAGCGCTATTCTCAACAATGGGTGTATTTCCTCCCCTCTCTCAACGCAGGGCTCAGGCCTCTCATCCAGTAACACCCAGGGGCTTATGCCAAAAGTATCCCTGTAGTAGGCAATTGTGTTAGGTACATCGGTTACCACATAACCAACTTGCCCCACCATCTCTGGAAGTCCCAGTTGTTTTTTAACAGCATCCGATATCATTTTTTGTTTCCTCCGCTTCCCGTAAAGTCGACCTTTTCAGAGTTCTTCCTTCCAAGTCCAACTAATGTGCTTTTACCCATCTTCACCTCCACATTCTACAGGCCTCAAACCTTGTCAATTCAAATAATTGGCTTACTCATCTCAAGGTCAGAATATGACGTAATTCCCCGCTCTTTCATATAGGTAAAGAACTTGACTGGATCAAGGCAAGCTTCGGGGCCATAGACTCCTCCCTCTGTGGTGAGAATCTCTTTCCGGCCAAGCATCAAAGTGCCCACAGCTAGAGAAAGCCCGGTGGATTCACGCATCTGGGCAATTCCGCAGCCCACCTCATGCACTTCTTTACCGCCTTGCTCACCCCAGACATCAATCCGAATCGCCCCCCATCCTGGCTCTTGAGGCTTACCCAGGTGTTCGAGGCTATTCAGCAGCTTAGTCGCTACTCGCTGACGCCGCTTACCCCCGAAAAATCCCAGCTTGGCGGGCAGCACTAACCAGTTGGAGCCACGCCCAAAGCCCATAAACAAATTGACTTCCTCTATCCCGGGGATAAAGAGAGGGATAGTCACCGGCTCGCCATGTCCCACGTTCCAGACCTTGATGGAGCCGTATTTGGGAAATTCAACCACTCGCTCCTCGCTGCAGGCAGGCACCATCATCCGCTTTCCATCCCGCCAGATTGGAATTCTTCCCCCCATAATGAATAAGGTATGCTTGACCACCGCCTCACCTCCACCCGCATCCAAAGGCATATAGACATTGACATCCGCTCGGCGAACCTTGTCCATCTGCCGGGCAAGATAGCGGACTCCGATATTGGAAAGTCCCGGGCTGGCACCCAGGCCACTGATGACCATGACTCCTTTTTCGCGAGCCTTTTCAGAGAATTGATTGATTACTTCATCTGCGGCGAGCCAATCGTCACAGATGCTGGTGTAGTTAACCCCTGCGTCAATCGCTGCCCGCACCAGCTTAGTTTCAAAGAGATAGAAAGGGCCCAGGGCAGATGCGGCCACATCATAACCGCGCATCGTCTCCACCAGGCTATTGTGGTCATTGGCATCTACGGACTTGACATCTACTTTGGCTTTTCCCTCCTGGAGTCTGCCTGCAATCTGGCGGGCTGCTTCCAGATTGCGATCCGCGATGGTAACCTGCTCAACCCCTTCGGCCTGTGCCAGCTCCTCAACTGCACGGCTGCCCATATCGCCGGCACCCCCCATAACAACGATTTTCATTGCACGCCCTCCTAATTTTTTGGTTTTCGGGAATTTTATTTTGATTTATTTTAAGCATAAATCACCCCAAAGACAACCCTTTACGCTGGTTGACACCAAGGCTTTACGCCATTACAATCCTGCGTGGAAAGGAGGCAAGTGGCGTCTGCCTTTTGGACTGTTTTACACACAGGAGGTTGGACTCGCTTCTACTATCGCCTGTTTTGAAATAGGTAAATGTCCGGGGAAAGAGGCGGACTACTCAGCGCTGGGGGAATCTTAAGCATTACCGTGGGGGCTGCCCAGGTAATCATCGGCGGAGTTATAGCCGCTATATCAGGATTAAATATATCTCTCTGGCTTCCGGGCCTTCCCTACTTTGGAGACCTGTTTGATATCATAGGCGCAATCCCAATCGTAGCAGTTATTATTGGGGTTAGCCTCCTGGTATTAGGCATAATAGCTATAGTTGGCGGCGTAGCTGCGGCAAAAAGAAGCAGCTTTGGATTAGCTCTAGCTGGAGCTATCTGTGCCCTGCCATCAGGCACCCTGGGGGTATTGGCAGTTATTTTTGTGTCTTTGGCGAAGGGTGAATTTAAATAAAAATCAACCTTCCAAAGTGCTTTTCGGGGACAACCAGTTAGAAGTAAGCAATAATTGCCAGTATACCTACCAGGATAAGCCAAATGCCCACCAGGTAGTTGAGTATCTTGGGGAAGATCATCACTATTATGCCGAAAACCAGACTAGCTATTCCGGCAACTAGACCTACGCTGCCACTTATGGCACTTATGATAGGCATAAGCTATCACCTCCTATCTCTTTAATGCCAGGCATTATATACCACATAAGATTGTGGGCACTACAAGCCCCTGAGAAACTCAGGGCGGAGTCGGGAAGGGTCTCTTCCCACAAGTATATCTTCCAATTCTTCAAGCATCCTTTGCTTGTCCTGCGGCAATCTCCCCCGAACTGAGAAGTAATTTGAAGCATGCATAGAACTGAAGAAGCAATTGGTGAAATGGGATTCCTCCACGATGGTCTTGAGTTCCTTCAAGGATTGGAATGGAGAAACAGGATGAAAATCACCTCCCTGCCATTGTTCGTAAAGTGGCGTGCCAGGAACCAAGGTTAAGGTTAGCGCTCCCACATACTCAGGGTCTATCTCAGTGAGGACCCTAGCTGTTTCCAAGCAGTGTTGCTCGCTCCCTTCGATTCCTCCAAGCCCCAGGATAACCGTGACTGAAAAAGTTATCCCGGCCTCCTTAACCCTCCTCCCAGCACTGACCATGTGGTCAGAATCTACCCCCTTGCCTATGCTCTTCAATATTTCATCATCACCACTCTCCAGGCCAGTATAGAAAATAGTTAATTTGAGTTCCCTCAGTCGGTTAAGCTCATCGTGACTTCGACGCAAGATATCCTGCGGAGTAGCATAAGTGCCAATTCTTTCGAGATGGGGAAATTTCTCATTAAGATACTCCAGTACCTCCACCAAGCCTTTATAGGGATAAACTAGAGCATCGCCATCTTGAACGAAAATCCTTCTCTGGTCCCAATATTGGGCTATTTCATACACCATGTTGGGGATAGCAGGTAGAGTGACACCACGTTTCATATATAGAGCCAGTGCATCAATCTCCTGCTTGACTTCGTCAACTTTCCTTATTTTGAGTTTAGAACCATAGTAACCACAAAAGGCGCAGGTATTGTTAGAACAGCCACTGGTCAGCGGCAAGAAATAGCTTCGCCACTCACTTGGTGGTCTGATAATTTCGGGCCGGTCAAACTTTTCCCCTTCTGATGGCATACACTCACTCTCCATGGATTGTTGAACCTTCAGCCAGGTTATCAAGGACAAAAGCCACCGCACCCAGTATGCTCGAATCGTCTCCGAGCAACGCAGGCCTGATTTGAACAGAGGTGGCTGATGTTTTAAAGGCTCTTTCTTCAACTACCTTTACCGCCGGGGCAAGCAGTAAGTCACCCATCTTCGCCACACCACCACCAATCAAAATTAGCTCGGGGTTAAAAATGTTAACCACATTAGCTAAACCCACACCGAGATAATACCCCAGGCGAGCGATAAGCTGGTTCGCTAACTTATCCCCCTGTTTTGCTGCCTCGAAGACAACCTTAGCATCGACTCTGGTTAAATCACCACCAGCGAACTCAACAATAGAGGTACTGTCACCTTCCTTGATGTGCTTTACTGCTTCTCTGGCTAAAGCGGTGCCCGAAGCCAGAGTTTCCCAGCATCCTACATTGCCACAGTTGCAGCGTGGTCCGTTTACGTCTATGGTCATATGTCCAATCTCGCCTGCGGCTCCAAGGACACCAGTATAAGGCTTGCCATTGCAAATGATGCCACCCCCGATGCCGGTGCTAACCGTAACGTAAATGAGGTTAGCAACTTGCTTCTTTACCCCAAAGCACCACTCCCCCAAAGCAGCCAGACTGGCATCGTTGCCCAGATAGGTAGAGACATTAAACCTTTGATGGACAGCGTCTCCCAGGGGCACTTCATGACAGCCAGGAAGGTTAGGGGAGAAAATAACCTTGCCTTTCTTGGAATCTATAATGCCCGCCGCAGCGATGCCTATGCCGGAAAGCTGAAATAGACCGACATTGCTTGAAGATATAGTTCTGTCAATGGTGGCAAATATGTTGTCTATTACGACCTGGGGGCCAGCTTGAGCAGAAGTTGAGCCATAGCCGCGAGAGATGACCTTCCCTTCGTCGGTAACAACAGCGGCGGCAATTTTAGTGCCCCCAACGTCCACCCCTAAGATTAACTTCTCACTCATTGTTCACCCTACCAACCTTCACATACTATTTCGCCAATAGCAAGCTTGTCAATAACATACTTAAACAGCTAAAATGCAATAAGATGCTTGAATTTGAGCATATTAAGAAACTTTCACATACATCTCCATCCAAGATAGTGCTATTGGTGATAGACGGCGTAGGTGGTCTGCCTCATCCCAAAACTGGCAAGACAGAATTAGAATCAGCGAGAAAACCTAACCTGGATAAACTAGCCCAGGAATCGCTCTGCGGACTCATCGACCCGGTAAGCTCGGGAATTACCCCCGGCAGCACACCAGGACACTTAGCACTCTTCGGATACGACCCCGTTAAATACAATATCGGCAGGGGAATCACAGAAGCGCTTGGGATAGATTTAGCACTAAAGAAAAGCGATGTCGCCGCTCGAGGTAATTTCTGCACCGTTGATGACCAGGGAATTATCGTTGATAGGAGGGCAGGACGAATCTCTACAGAGGAAAATGCTAGATTATGTCAACTACTGAATGAGATCAGTATCCCTGGAACTGAAATCACAGTGTCGGCAGTGAAGGAACATAGATTCGTGCTCATCCTTCGAGGCGATGAGTTGTCACCCCAATTAACCGATTCTGACCCTCAGCAAACAGGGTTAGCTCCCAGGAAGATAGAGGCATTGTCCACGAAGGCAGAAAAAATGGCGGAGATTGCCAATAAATTCGTGCACCAGGCCGAGAGACTGCTTCGCCCTCCTCACAACGTCTCCCCGGCCAACATGGTGTTGTTGCGCGGATTTTCCCAATATCCCGACATACCTTCCATGTCTGCGATCTATAAATTAAAGCCCGCAGCCATCGCCCTATACCCCATGTATCGCGGTTTGGCTAAACTGGTGGGGATGGAGGTGCTTCATTCAGGTAACAACATAACGGACCAGCTGGAAAGTCTGCGCCGTAATTATGAGAATTTCGACTTCTTCTTCGTCCACTTTAAGGCAACAGACTCTCGAGGAGAGGATGGGAACTTCGAGGCTAAAGTGCAAGCCGTTGAGGAAGTTGATGCTGCGCTTCCTTTGTTGCTCAAATTAGAGCCTGATGTTCTCATCATTACTGGAGACCATTCAACCCCAGCAACTCTGGCCATGCATAGCTGGCATCCCGTTCCTTTTATGCTTCGCTCTAAATGGTGTCGGACTGATAGAGTGACCGAATTCTCAGAGCAAGCCTGCCTTGCTGGTGGTTCAGGACGATTCCCCGCAATAGAAATAATGCCGCTGGCTATGGCTAACGCTCTAAAACTAGACAAATTTGGTGCTTGAAAGTGAAGGTTAGAAAAGCAGTTGTTCCCGCCGCTGGCTGGGGCACAAGGTTCCTGCCCATTACCAAATCCATTCCCAAAGAAATCCTGCCCCTGGTAGATAAGCCAATTATCCAATATGCCGTGGAGGAATGTGCCGCTTGCGGAATTGAATTGATAATCATAATCACGTCCCAGGGAAAAGCAGCCATCGAGGATTACTTTGATAAAAGCGTAGGGCTGGAGCACATCCTGGAACAAAGGGGCAAAGAGGATCTGTTAGCCAAAATATCTCACCTCGCGGACTTGCCCAACATCTGCTTTGTCCATCAAAAAGAATTGCTTGGATTGGGGCACGCTGTACTTTCCACCAAAGATGTAGTAGGCAAAGAGCCATTTGTGGTAATACTTCCCGATGACCTCTTTGAGCAAAGAGAACTGGTGCTTAAAGAAATGTTAAAAATCTTTGATGAATATCAAGGTAGCGTTGTTGCCGTGAGGAGAGTGGAGCCAGATGAGATAGCAAGGTACGGCATAATTAAACCGAAGAAGGTAGCCAAGAATGTTTACCAAGTTATGGACATGGTAGAAAAACCAGAGCCATCGAAGGCTCCATCAAATCTCGCTATCATGGGCAGATATGTGCTTACACCGGAGGTCTTCCAGGAATTACAGTCCACCAACCTCGGCGTAGGTGGTGAGATTCAGGTGACCGATGGATTAAAGCGGTTGCTCCAAAGACAAGCTATATTTGGGTATGAAATTGAAGGCGATTATTACGATGCTGGTACAATACCGGGGTGGATTAAAGCCACAATAGCAATGGCTTTGAAACATCCCGAAATAGGGCCGGAGTTGAAAGATTATCTAATCTATCTTGCCCGAGGTAAAGTTTAACCGCCTTCCCCAGGCAGGGATGTCTTCACCAAACCTTCTTGTTGTAGTGCATCCATAAGACGAGCAGCCCTGGGGTAACCAATGCGAAGACGGCGTTGTAGGAAGGAAATGGAGAGATGCTTATGCTCCTTCGCCATCTGCCTCGCTTCCTCCAAAAGGGGGTCTTTGAACGCACCAATTCTTTGACCTGAAGAAGTTAATTCATCCACTTCATCAAAATTGATAAGGCTCGCCCCTGGCCTGCGTTGATTTCCCCAAAAGTATACTAATTTCTGTATTTCAGGATCAGAGACGAAAACCCCTTGAAGGCGCTTGGACTTGGCGGCTTCAGTAGGCATGTAAAGCATATCACCCCTACCAAGCAATTTCTCAGCGCCTACTGTATCAAGAATAGTGCGCGAATCAATCTGGGAAGTAACCGCAAAGCTAATTCGAGTAGGAAAGTTAGCTTTAATAAGTCCGGTAATCACATCAACGGAGGGACGTTGAGTAGCTACAATAAGATGGATGCCAGTGGCTCGAGCCAGCTGAGCCAATCGGCAAAGACACCGCTCCACCTCATCAAAGGCGGTCATCATCAAATCAGCTAGCTCATCAATGACAAGCACCAAATATGGCAGCGTCTCTTCAAGTGAGCGGTCTTTATTATAACCTTCAATGTTGCGCACCCCCGCCTGGGCAAACTGACGATAGCGCCTATCCATTTCCTGGTTAAGCCAGCGCAATGCTTTTAAGGCTCTGTCAGTGTCCACAACCACCGGGGCAACTAAATTAGGTATCCCATTGAAAACCACTAATTCCACCCGCTTTGGGTCGATCATAATGAACTGGACATCGTCAGGACTGTTATGTAAAAGCAAGCAACAAATAATGGACTCCAAACAAACAGTCTTACCACTGCCGGTAGCACCAGCAATGAGCAAATGAGGCATTTTAGCCAGGTCAGCCACAATTGCTTCACCGCCAGCACCTTTCCCTAAAGCAATGCCTACTTTTGATTTAGCTCTAATCTTCTGAAAGGCTGCGGTTTCTATCACGCTACGGAGAGAAACTGCCCCAAACACGGTATTGGGAACCTCAATGCCTACCATCGACTTCCCAGGCACAGGAGCTTCAATCCTAACGCTGTGGACAGCTAAAGCTAGAGCTAAATCGTTAGCTAAAGATGTTATGCGGTCTACCCTGACCCTGACTCTCGATACCTCCTCTAATCGTGTTTGAGTACTGCCATCCCTATCCCTCTCCTTGATCTCCTTATACTTCCTATCCCAGCCTGGTTCAACACCAAACTGTGTCACCGTAGGACCTATGTTTGTTTGCACCACTTTAGCTTCTACACCATAGCTAGCTAAAGCTTCTTCAATCACTCGAGCCCGCTTATTAACATCATCCTGGGACAACTCCACTTCTACCGGTTTATCCAGAATCTCAATCGGCGTAAGTTGCCAACCACCAGGGGTAGTAATTAGTTCATGCTCCCATATTACCTGCTCTACCTGTCCTGCTTGTCCTACTTCAGGAACCTCAATATGACTGGGTTCAGCGGGAGTAGGCTCAACCGGAGTAGGTTCAGCAGGGATAGCTGACGTAATGACAACTCGGGGCCGGAGGCGAGCCCAAATACGTCTAAAGGCGTGCCGACAATATTGGCCTACAGTGGTTATCGCATGCCAGATTTCATCGGGGATTATTAAAATAGTCCCCACAAGGACAAGCCCGATTATTCTCAAAACACCCACAACACCAGGAGCGCTGACTATGCTCTGACCAATTTTACCTCCTAATGTAGCCTCGCTTAGAATGCCGCTACCAGGGTTGAAAAAAGAAAGTGCTCCCCAAATAGCTATGGCAAGGATAACTCCTCCCACAAACCGATTCCACCGCCTTGTTAGAAGAGGAAAATGCCGTCCCTTCACCAACCAGACTATCACACCCACTGCGATGGCTATCAGAACCAGCCCGAGACCAAACAAGCCAAGCACAGCAGCTCCCGACTCGACTAAAATGGGATAGAACAGATAAAGCAACCCTACTATGACAAGAACTAATATAAGCCTCCATACTAAAGGCTTGACAAAGAAAGCCGCGAATTGCCTCAATGTCGATTGGTTCCCTGTCTTTCCCCGCTTTAGTCTGGAAGTTGCTTTATGTTTCCCCTTGCGCATGGGAAAAACTACGCCTCCACAGTTATCGGAATAATTATAGGGTGGCGATGAGTTCGCTTGTAGAAGAAATCTGCCAGGAGCGTTTTAACCTTGACATCAGCAGCATCAGGGTCAGATAAACACTTTGGAGCACTTTTCAAGCCTGCTACCAGTACTTCCTGACTTTGCTTAACCAGTTTCTCGCCATCCTTGGTATCAACAAAACCCCGGCTTAGAATTTCAGGCTTCCTTGCTAGTTTGCCACCTTTAACATCAATGACAGTCACCACCACTACAATTCCATCTTGAGAAAGCTGCTTTCGGTCACGAAACACAGTGCTATCCAGGGCATATGTCTTTGAACCAACCACGTAAATGTCCTCCATCGCAATCTTACCCACAACCTTCCCTTTCTCCTTCCCTAATTCAAGTATATCTCCGTCTTGAAGGACAAAGGCATTATCCTTAGCCATGCCCAGATTTTCAGCTAGCTTAGCATGCAAGCTTAAATGGCGATATTCGCCATGAATAGGGATAAAGAACTTGGGCTTAACCAGGGTAAGTAACAACTTCAACTCTTCTCGACTGCCATGACCATGGACATGAATTTGAGCTAATTTATCATAAACAACGTAAGCACCTTGCTGAAAAAGGCTGTCGATGGTTTTATTAATCAACGATTCATTACCAGGGATGGGGGTTGCTGATATCACCACAGTGTCACCAGGGACAACCTGCACCTGGTCATGGTCTCCATTAGCTATCCTCACCAAAGCAGAGGTAGGTTCACCTTGACTCCCGGTAGCTAATATCACAATTTGATTGTGCGCCAAATGTTTAAGCTCATCACTCTGGCAGAAAATGCCCGGAGGCGCAACGAGATAACCTGACTCCAGAGCTACTCGCGCTATCTCTTTCATACTTCGTCCGGTGATAAACACACGGCGATTGTGTTTAGCAGCAGCGTCAATTACTTGCTGTAAGCGAGAAATAAGGGAAGCAAAAGTGGCTATAATTACTCTTCCTGAAGCCCCAGCAATGATATTACCTAAAACATCGCTGACCACCTTTTCAGAAGGAGTATATCCAGAAAGCTCAACATAAGTAGAGTCGGAAAAAAGAAGCAAAACACCCTTCGTCCCTAATTGCGCCAGCCGGCTAAGGTCAGTTGGCTTGTCAATTATCGGTGTGTAATCAATCTTGAAATCACCACTGTGGACTATGCTGCCTAAAGGAGTATCAATGATTAACCCCGTAGTATCAGGAATACTATGACACACCGGGAAAAACTCCACGGTAAAGCTACCAAGCCTGATTTTATCCCCGTGGGAAACTATATTTAGCTTTGATTTATCCTTCATCCTTCGTTGTTTGAACCCGCTGGAGAGCAACTTCCCGGTAAACTCAGCGGTGTAAACAGGACAATCAAGTTGAGGTAAGATATAAGGCAAAGCGCCAATATGGTCTTCATGCCCGTGAGTAATAATCATCCCCTTTATATTTTCTTTCTTCTTCAAAAGGTAGCTAATATCAGGGATAAGAAAATCGACTCCAAACATTTCTTCATTAGGAAACATAAGCCCGGCATCAATGACGATAATGTCGCTGCCACATGCCAAAGCCATCATGTTCTTGCCAATCTCTCCCAGCCCCCCAAATGGAATTATGCTTAGTTTCTCCTGCACCATTATTTCAACCTCAGAATAATTCTAGCTGCCGAGTATTGACTTCTTCAGGCATCTCTTCATATTGAGCTAGTATTTGAGGAATTCGGAGCATGTCCTCCTGGATGATTACACGTAGACTTCCTTGGTGAAGAGCAGCAGCGGGATGATACATAGGATAGTAAACAACATTATCACATTTCCGCGGTTTTCCATGAATTTTGCTTATGCCTTCCCCGGGGAAATACTTGGCCAGGGAATAACGCCCCAGAGTGACAATTATCTTAGGCCGGATTATTTCCACCTGACGGTCAAGCCATTTAGAGCAAGCTTGTATTTCGGCAGGTAAAGGGTCACGATTTTGCGGGGGACGACATTTGATCACATTGGCAATGTAAACCTGCTCCCGACTCAATCCAATGGAGGCTAACAGCTGGTCTAAGAATTCCCCTGCTGCTCCTACAAAAGGGCGCCCCTGCTGATCTTCATTCCAGCCAGGTGCCTCACCAATAAACAGCAAATCAGCATCCTCGGGGCCTTCGCCAGGCACCACCCTGGTGCGATGCCTGGCTAGCTCGCAATCCTGGCAACTGGCAATCTGTTGATAAAGTTCAGTCAAAGTTGACATCTAAAAAAGTGAAAACCTCATTCCTCCTCTTCACTTTCATCCTCTTCCCAAATAGGCTCGGTGAAGTGGTCAATAAATTCAGCAGTAGCCAGCTTGATTATTTCCCCCATCTCCTCCTTCGATTGCTTAGCCATATCGCTAAGCTCAGTCAACTCAATATCAATCTCCAACATCCTGGTTAGAACTTTGAGCACGGCATAAGATGCCCCAGGATTTGGTATCTGAATGGCGTACCTCGGCACCTCCCCTAATAAACAGGTACCTTCAATATCCCGCTCCTTAGCCATTCCCAAAAATAAACCGTTTAATCCTGCAATGCGAAGGTTACCCCTAAGAACAACGTCGTATTTCTGCAACTCTTCAATTAGCTCGGGCTTTGTAGCTACCGCCCAGACCTTCGAATCCTCACTGGGGTGAATGCGGGTTAGTGCCGCAGCACAGCTATACACCCTTTTTGCTTTGAATTTCTGGGCAACATCTAGAACATAAGATAATAATTCATACCCTTTGGAACTGGGTTGCTCTTCGCCAATGAATATTATCAGCCCTTTCTCAGCTTTACTATCTTGCCAGTAATAGAAATTACTTTCAGGAAAACGTGGCTCCTCAATTACATTGTCCTCAACCGCAACACCAACAGGCTCAAAAAAGTTAACCGGGTCTATTTCCCCTATTTTCTCAGCATTCAGCTTGTCCTTTAAATATTGAGCCACTATTAGCGAGACATTGCCTATGCCAGGCCATGAAGCAAGCATGAAGCAACTCTTGGCATGGGGTTCCTTAGAAAGCTTTAATATACCCTTCATGTTTTCGTCGCTACGGATAATAGGGGACAATATAAGTGAGGAACCAGAAAAACTCCGTCAACCCACCTTGACTCATTTCCAACACCAATGATTTCTTTTAACACCTGGTAAACATTCCCCGAAACCATGGTATCTTTCACTCGCCCCACTATGTTACCATTAACTACTCTATAGCCTAACAGGACATTACCACTAAAGTCACCATTAAGCAAATTACCCTGTTCCGCACCTATAAGCTGCTCCACAATCAACCCCTCTTTCATGTCCTTCACCATGTCTTCAAGTCGCTCCTTACCTTCGTCTATTACCATTGAGCTTATGTTTGGAACAGGAGGCCTATCACCTAACCGTCTGCCACTGCCAGTGCTCTTTTTACCAGCTAAAGCTGCTGTTTGTAAATCATAGAGAAAATTCGTCACTTCCCCTTTTGTAACCAGAGGTATTCGCTGGCTAGGTACACCTTCGCCATCACAAGGACAACTTCCGAGGCAGTAAGGCAAAGTAGCATCATCCCAGATGGTGATCTTGGTATCAAAAACACGCTCTCCTAACTTGTCCTTCAACCACGAAGTCCCTTCAAGGGCTGCCTTACCGCTAAAAGCAAATACCAGCGGGGGTAGCAACGCACTGGCTACTGCCCGAGGAGTAAAGATAATTGGTAGTTGTTTAGTGGATACAGCAGCCTTTCTTTTAGCTAGTTCCAGCTGCCTAATTAGCCTCGTTGCCAGAATATCAACGGCGGTAAGAAAACGACATGAACCTTCGCTATCCCCAACAAAAAGCATATCAGTGCCTTTCGTAAGCACACCTTCCAGGTTAATGGCGAAGAAGCTCTTATCCCATCTCGCTTCACCACCCCGAGAATTAACCAGGTGAACTGAGCTTACTCCTTTTGTCACCTCGACATCGCAGAGAAGCTCAGGAGTATGTTCCTTGACCTTCGCGATAAGTTGACTACCAAGCTCAGCCATCTGCTCCATGGTTATTTTGGGCACTTCTGCGTCAAAAACAGCCACATCAGGATAATCATTTAACGAAGGAAAATCGAAGTTAGCTGAAGGCCCAAAAGGCGCTGTTTCCACCGCCATGGTAACTAAGGTATCCACATCATTCACACCACTACCAAAGGCGAAGCCAACCTTACCGTTCTTGAAAATTCGCAGGGCACCGCTGGTGCTTTCTCTAGATTGAGTTTGCTTCAACCGATTAGCTTCAAAATGTACCAGCACTGTCTGGCTTGAGACTTTAAACACTTCTGCCTGCTCAGCCTTCTTCTGAACAAAGTCAAGAATCCTCAAAAGATCGTCCATCTTAAATTCCAAACCTCAGGATTTCGAATTTAGAGTTTATACCTATCTACCTCCAATTACACAATGACGAATCTTGATATGTGGACTACCATTGGAAACAGGAAGTGGAAATTGCCCACCCTTGCCACATCCTCCACCTTGATTCATATCTAAATCGTCACCAATAGCATCTATGTTACTCAAGGTAACAAAAACATTGCCTGTTAATACCACCGGTCGTAGCAACCCTGCCAATTTCCCATTCCGAATCATGTAAGCTTCGCCTGCAGAGAAGGTGAACATCTCCAGGCTGGTCATTCCTCCATACCAATCCCTGACGTAAACACCTTCTTTGATTTCACCAAGCATTTCCTCAAAAGATGCACCTCCAGACTCAATGAAGGTATTGGTCATCCGCACTATCGGAGGAAAGAGATAATTGATGGCACGAGCATTGCCAGTGGGCTTTTCCCCCATTCTTAACGCTGTCTCCCTGGAATGAAGCCTTCCCACCAGAACACCTTCACGAATAAGATAAGTCTTTGAGGCCGGCATCCCCTCATCATCATATTTATAGCTTCCTCTCAAGCCAGGGATGGTGGCATCATCAACGATGTTAAGATGCTTGCTCCCAAACTTTTTGCCCAGCACCATAACCTGCTTCAATGGCTCGTTCTGGTAAACAAAATCTGCCTCAGACAAATGCCCGAAAGCCTCATGGGCAAAAACACCTGCCAGAACAGGGTCTAAAATGACAGCATATTCACCCCCCTTTACCTCAGGAGCGTGAAGAAGCGCAGCAGCACGTTTAGCTATTTCTCTTACCTGGTCATGCAAATTCTCTATAACAGAAAAATCACCAACACTGCCCAAACTTAGACCCGCTTGCTGGATTTCACCGTTTCCTCGTGCTATAGCCATCAGCCGTAAAGTAAGGTCTGGCTTGTTTTGCTCAATATAACTCCCATTGGAATTAGCAAAAATAACCTTCCGCCTGACATCTCGATAGCTAATTCTCGAATCCTGAATCTGCGGTGAAGTCAACATAATATCGTTGTATTCATCAAAGAGTTCTTTCTTCTTCACCAACGGCATGCTAGCAGCGTCGTTGTTTACTGGCGCCTCTACCATATCCACTACGGGCTCCGTAGAAGGAAGAGCAAGTTCCTCTCCGCTAGTTAATTTTGCCTGCCTTATCGCCAGGTCAACATAACTACCTAATTTATCAACAGAATTAGAACAGGCAAATCCCCAACCTCCCTTGACCAGAGCTCTAACATTGCCGCCGGAACTGTAGGTCCTGCCCACTTCTTCCAGTTTCCCACCTCGGTAACTAATCTGAGTGGTTTGACTTTGTTCAAAACGAATCTCTACATAGTCAGCGTTGCACCCAGATAAAATACCGGCAAATCGCTCACGCATCGGCTTTCTTCCTTTCCACAGATCACCCGAAATGGATTTTTGACCTACTATATTATATAATTATATACTTCAGTTAAATGCCGCTTAAAAGTAACGCTCGAGTAAGGGACGCTTGAAAATTCAGGAATTTTTGTCAAACAAGGAGGGCTTTAGATGAGATCCAGTTTCATTGGTAAGATTGAAAAAGCTAGCATCTATGCTCAACAACCAGAGCGAGTGACTTTTTCCTCGCTTTCAGCGAATTTTCACGGAGAGAATGATATCCACAAAGTAGCTTACCAAGATGGGAAATGGCATTGCTCTTGCCATTTCTTTTCCCAATGGGGGATATGCAGTCACATTATGGCATTACAGCAAATGTTACCCAAAATGCTACCCCAAGAAGCCCTCGCGTCACCCACCCTGACTGAATCTATACCGCACTAACCAGCTTTCGGCAGATATTTGGCAGCATAATCCAGCGCTTCAGTCACTACAAATAGAGAGCCGGTAACCAGGATAAGGTCATTATCCCTCGCCACAGATAAAGCTAAAGTGAGAGCTTGAAAAACGTTTTCGGCAATCTGGGGATTGAAACCCTGCTCACTGAACTTGGCAGCTATATCACCGGGAAAAGCAGCACGCGGATGCGAAGAAGGGGTAACAATAACCTGAGGCGAAAGGGAGGCTAATTCTCGCACTATGCCGTCTATATCTTTGTCTACCGAGACACCAAAAATAACAAAGAGCCGCTCATAGTGGAAATACTTTTTTACATTCCAAGCCAATCTCGTCATCGATGCCACATTATGAGCACCATCAACTAATACCAATGGACTGCGATTCAAAATCTGAAACCGCCCCGGCCAGTCAACCTTCGCCAACCCCGTCACAATACTCCCCACTGAGATATCAAACCCGTGAGCTCTCAACACCTCTAACGCTGCTACAGCAGTGCAGGCATTCTCTACCTGGAAATCTCCCAGAAGTGGAACGGTAAGATGATAAAGCTCCTCCCTTCCTTCAACTATAAATGATTGCTGGTGAAGGTCATTGGTTACACTATGCCAGACAATATCCTTGCCTACTTGAATCAATTCTGCGCCTTGCCTGCGGCAAACATCGCTTAACACCTTGGATACCTCCTCAGTTTGTGGAGAGCTGACAACAAAACAGCCAGGTTTAACGATGCCTGCTTTCTCCAGGACTATCTTATCCAGATTGTTACCCAAAATCTCGGTATGGTCTCGGCTGATGGGAGTGATAACACAGACATCCGGTTTAGCTACATTAGTGGCATCCAGCCTGCCACCTAAGCCTACCTCCAATACCTGAAAATCCACCTGTTTCTCCCTGAAATAAGTAAATGCCAGCACAGTCAATACCTCAAAGTAGGTCAGCTTCCAGAAATCAGGGTTATGATTTACTATCTCAATGTAAGGTTTGAGCCTGGTCATGAGAAAGGCAAACTCCGCTTCGGAGATTAAATTACTATTGACCCTGATACGCTCCCTCAGAGTATGCAGGTGGGGTGAAGTATATAGCCCTGTGTTATATCCTGAGGCAGTTAAGACCTGGGCAACCATTGCCGCTACACTCCCCTTCCCCTTAGTCCCTGCTATATGTATTGCCCTGGCACATAAATGGGGCCTACCCAATAACTGCAACAGATATTCCACATGCTTCAAGTTATAATCTGGCGAGGCATAGGATACGCCAGGAATTTTTTCGTAATCGACAAGGCGGGAAAGATATTCTTCAGTCTGGCTATAATTCATTCACCAATAATACTAATCTACGGCAACAAAAATTTAAACATTGACAGGTTGGGACACAGCTTGATATAATCCAGCCGCTAATTTGTGCACCGGAGGTAAATCGTGGCAGAGCAAGTTTTTTATGAGGATATTGAAGTAGGTTCAGAGATCCCTTCGTTAGTTAAACGAGCTACGAGACGACAGCTAGTACAGTGGGCCGGAGCATCAGGGGACTTCTATGAGATTCATTATGACAAAGATTTTGCTTTAGCGTCAGGATTAGCCGATGTGATACTTCACGGCAGGCTCAAGGCCTCCTTCCTGGGACAAATGCTCACCGATTGGACTGGGTTAGAAGGAAACTTAAAGAAATATAATGTTCGCTACAAGGGCATGGATTTCCCTGACCAAGAGCTAACCTGTAAAGGGAAAGTAACCAAAAAATATGTCGAAAACAATGAACACCTCGTTGAACTTGATATCTGGACAGAAAATCCACAGGGCGAAAAGACAATAACCGGCAGCGCAGTGGTCAGCTTGCCAGCAAAAGGCTAATTCTTTTAGCAAAAACAATTAAAGGAGGAATCCATGGGGAAGCTAGATGGTCAAGTGGCGGTAGTTACAGGGTCAGGAAGAGGAATAGGAAAGGCAACAGCAATGCTCTTTGCCCAGGAGGGAGCAAGTGTGGTGGTGAACGACATTGATCCAGCTCCTTGCAGCGAAGCAGCAAATGAGATAAACAAAGCCTTTCCTGGAAAGGCAGCATGTTGCGCTGCTGACATAACTAAAGCAGAAGACGCTCAAAAGTTAATGGACGCTGCTGCGGAGAAATTCGGCAAGCTGGACATCCTGATAAACAATGCCGGAATCACCAGAGACGCTATGATTCACAAGATGACCGATGCTCAATGGGACATCTGCGTCAATATTTCTCTCAGGGGGGCGTTTAATTGCGTTCGAGCAGCTTCCAAATATATGCGCCATCCAAACCATAACGGCAGAATAGTCAATGTGTCTTCGGTAGCCGGCTTAATGGGCAACGTAGGACAGATTAACTACTCCAGCGCCAAAGCTGGGCTCATCGGCATGACCAAAACGGTCGCCAGAGAGTGGGCAAATTTTGGCATAAGGTGCAATGTCGTCGCCTACGGAGTAGTTGATACCAGGTTAACCCAGGAGAAGGAAACAGGCGATATAGTTGGCGGAGAACCAGTAGGCATTCCCAAGAAAATCAGGGATATCATGATAGGAGCAATGGGCGGCAAGACATTAACCCCGGAAGAAGCAGCAAAACCGATACTTTTCTTTGCTTCAGACGATTCCAACTTCATCACCGGTAATTTGCTAAACATTTCCGGTGGAGCTTATATGTAAAGAAGGAGCCAATAGCAAGAATTTTGGAGGAAAGGAATGGCTGAGAAGGAAGTTACCTTAGAAGATTTGCGAAAGCAGCTAGGCATTGAGGCACCAGCGATTACGGTGGAGATAGAGAAGGGAATGATTGGCCGCTTTGTCCATGCTGTAGATGACCCCAACCCTCTGTGGCGAGATGAGGAATATGCCAAGAAAACCAAGTATGGCGGCATTATCGCACCCCCATATCTTCTATGTGCCTCTATGTTCCTGGCCCTTCCTACCGACCCCAAAGCCCCCACAGGCTACATGGGATCACCAGTCCCAGGTATGCAATTCCCCAAAGACATTAAAGGCGTACTGGATGGGGGAGGAGAGTGGGAGATGTTCAAACCGCTGAAGGTTGGCGATGTCATTACCTCCCGCACCAAGCTCGCTAACATTTATGAAAGGGCGGGCAAAATGGGCAAGATGTATTTTTACGTCGCGGAAACAAACATCGTCAATCAGCGCAATGAGCAGGTTGCTAAAGCTACCGGAACCTTGATACTCTATGCTTGAGATAGGCTCCAAAGAGGATAATCAGCGCTTTGGTGAAGTCTAGCTAAGGGTAGTAAGTAGGGGCTGCGTTGTTTGGGTAACTTGTCCGAGAACAAACCGACGAATTTTATCGATAAACTCCTAAGCGCCAGCAGGAGCAACATAAGTTTGCTGTGTGTTGGACTCGACCCCGACCCGGAACTCATGCCTAAAGTAAAGCCTCTAGAATTCAATCAAGCTATTATTGACGCTACTTGCGATTTAGTATGTGCCTATAAGCTTAACCTAGCCTTTTACGAAGCTCTGGGAGCCAAGGGGCTAACTGTACTGAACAAGACCATCGAACATACTCCCGACCATATTCCCGTAATTGGCGATGCCAAGCGTGGAGATATAGGTAACACCGCCAAAGTCTATGCCAAGGCTCTTTTCTCTACCTTCGGATTCGACGCTGCCACCGTCAGCCCTTACCTTGGCTTCGATTCCATAGAGCCATTCATCAATTACAAGAATAAAGGGGTATTCATCCTTGGCTTAACTTCAAACCCTGGAGCTTCAGACTTTCAGAGGCTTCTATGCGCTGGGGCATCACTGTATGACCGGGTAGCTCAGAAGGCAAGACAATGGAATATCTATGGCAATGTTGGCGTGGTAGTGGGAGCTACTCACATTGGGGAATTGAAGAGGATACGCTCAATTTGCCTCAACATGCCCTTGCTCATTCCCGGAATCGGCGCTCAAGGCGGAGACTTAGCTTCAGCAGTTAAATACGGAGTGGATGCTAAAGGGGAAAACGCCATTATCAGCGTATCACGGCAAATTATATACGCCTCGAAGGAAAAGGACTTTGCCCAAGCAGCCAGAGATACGGCTGAGAGAATTCGCAACGAAATCAACGCCCATTTAGCCTCCCGCTAAAGGATACTTTGTCCACCGATATAAAACCCGGCGATATAGTTCTTCTCCACAAACCACATCCATGCGGCAGCTATGAGTGGAAGGTAATGAGGGTCGGCACTGATATAGGCTTAAAGTGCCTTGGATGCCAGCGAAGAATTCTATTATCAAGAAGCATCTTTGAAAGAAGGCTAAAACAGGTTATCCCCAAAAGCGATTAGCTATCCTGGCTCTTCCCATACGCCAAGACAAACAAAATTCCGATAGCCAGCGGTGGGAAACATAACACAGCTATAACTGGCTGGGAATAGAAAATTGCCGTACCAGAGGTAACTGCAAAATGCACCAGCGACACAAGACCTAAAAGTATAAACGATACTCCACCGAGCAATTCAGGTGATTTACCCGTCCATTTCCAGGCTATAGCTACCGCTATCATAAATGGTACGCTGAGCAATATAGCTGCAGGCAGTAACCTGGGCTCATAACAGAAAAACCAAAAATAAATGACAAACCCACTATAAGCCAAACCTAAGATTCGCGCCGCCCAGCGCACCTTTCTCACCATAGAACGAAGTTATTGTAACACTCTTTCAAGACACCACTCGGTTAGCAAGTCATTGCCAGTTTCTTCCATCCAATTTATAATTCCGTTATGACCGCAGCATTTCCCATATCGCCCTGGATGTTTTCTCCGTTGTTTCCCCTAGAATATGCCCTGATAACCCCTATGGATAGACTAGACTATAGGCAATTTAGTTAATTATGAACTTATGACTGACAACCGTGACAGCTTTGTTTTGCAAGAGAATTTTGGCAGGGAAAGAAGAAAACATATTCCATAAATACGCAACGCGTGTAACGACAGGAGGTTACTATGAAGAATGAAGAGCTTTGTTTTATGCCAGCCACGGAGATGGCAACAGCCATCAAAAATAAGAAACTCTCTCCGGTAGAGGTAGTAGATGCCGTCTTGAACCGTATTGAAGAAATCAATCCAAAGATTAATGCTTACGTGACTCTCACGGCTGAGGCGGCACGCAATGCCGCCAAGGTAGCTGAGGACGCCGTGATGAAGGGGAAGGCTCTCGGGCCTCTGCATGGGGTGCCAGTCTCTATTAAGGATATTGTCTTTACCAAAGGGATCCGCACCACCTTTGGTTCGAAACTATACGAGGACTTCATTCCCGATGAAGACTGTGCCTTCGTGGAAAAATTGAAAGCCGCAGGGGCAATTATTTTAGGTAAGACCAACACTCCGGAATTCGGCCTTATTGCTAACACTGACAACCCGGTTTTCGGCCCATCCAGAAATCCCTGGAATTTAAAGAGGACCCCTGGAGGCTCCAGCGGTGGTGCTGGTGCAGCAGCAGCTGCCGGGTTAGGTCCTCTCCACCATGGAAACGATGGAGGTGGTTCAATCCGCATTCCAGCAAGCTTCTGCGGCGTCTATGGACTAAAACCTCAATTTGGTCGGGTAGCCCGACAGCCTGCCCTTCATGGCTGGGAGACCCTGGCTGCTGAAGGATCCCTGACCAGGACTGTGGCCGATGGCGCATTGATGCTATCTGTCATGGCCGGCCCCGATGACCGAGACCACTTCTCCCTCCCCACCCAGGAAATGGACCTTATGAAGGCTGCCAAGGGTGGTGTGGAAGGTTGTAAGGTAGCCTGGAGTCCAAATCTGGGCTATGCCTTGGTGGATCCGGAGGTGAGAGATATCACCCGGAAGGCTGCCTGGCAATTTGAACATCTAGGATGCAAGGTGGAGGAGATCACCGCAGATTTCCTTAATATGGAATCTGACTGGCTGGCCTTAGCCATCTGTGAAACAGCTACCGCCTTAGAAGAGCAGCGGGAAGAGTGGGAGAAGGTGATGTATTCCGTTTATAAACCTTTTATCCCAATGGCTGACACTTTTACATCGCGAGACATCGTTATGGCCCAATTTCATCGAGAAGACCTTTGGGCTAAAATTCGCCAAATATTTGAAAACTACGACTTTCTCCTCATTCCCACCATGCCCATAACTGCCTTTGACGTAGCGACCCCCCTCGGACCCACCAAGATTGATGGTCAAGACGTCGGCCCCTCAGCCGTAGCTTGCCTCACCATTCCGTTTAACTTTACGGGGCAGCCGGCAGCTAGCGTGCCTTGTGGATTTACCAAGGAAGGATTGCCCGTTGGCTTGCAGATTGTGGGAAGGCGCTATGATGAGGCTACAGTCATTCAAGCTTCAGCAGCCTTTGAGGAAACCTGCCCATGGGCTGATAGAAAACCACCATTGAACTAAAAAGAGAATAACAATCTAGCCATTGTTAGCTTGCTGCAGCCAATCTATAATTTGGTTATGGCTCGGTGCATTTTCCACATTGACTTGGATGCCTTCTTTGCCTCTGTAGAGCAGGTTCACAATCCAGAGCTGAAGGGGAAGCCCGTGGTTGTTGGCGGAGACCCAAATCGTCGTGGCGTAGTATCCTCCCCTTCATACGAAGCCCGCCCCTATGGGATACGGTCTGGTATGCCTTTGTCCAAAGCTCGCAGGCTTTGCCCTCAAGCTATCTTCCTGCAAGTCAATCTTAACCGATATCGAGAAGCATCAACCAAGTTTATGAAAATCCTGACTGATTTCTCTCCCATTATTGAGCCGCTGGGGCTTGATGAAGCTTATCTTGATGTCACTGAATACCAGCAACTTTATGGCTCCCCTGAGCAGATAGCGCTAGCAATGAAAAAACGAATAAATAAGAACTTAGATCTCACCGCCTCAGTAGGCATAGCTTCATGTAAGGTGGTAGCCAAAATTGCCTCAGACCTGCGCAAGCCTGACGGGTTACTGGAGATAGCTCCGGGAAAAGAGCGGGATTTCTTAACCCCCCTTCCGGTATCTAAATTGCCTGGCGTGGGTGGAAAAACAGAACAGGCATTAAAAGAAATGGGCATAACTACCATAGGCGAGCTAGCTTCGTGTACTCTGGAGGAAATAAGGAAAACCTTTGGAATGCCAGGGATAACAATGCACCGTTATGCTAATGGCATAGATGACCGCGCGGTAGAGATGCCTGGTGAACTTAAATCTATTAATCGCCAGGTTACTTTTACGCATGATACTTCAGACCGACATTTCCTTAAGTCTAATTTGCGGGAATTATGTAATGATCTTAGTGCCAAGCTGCGCTCTCAAAATAAACAGGCAAGTTGCATTGCCATAAAACTCAGATACGCTGATTTCAAAACAATCACTCGGCAGGTTACTTTGCGAGAGGCTAGTAATGTTATGCAAGTTATTTTCTCCACCGCATTACAGCTGCTAAATGAAGTTTTATCAAAAAGCGAAAAGCCCATTCGCCTTATTGGCATTAAAGTATCAACTTTGAATGGCAAGGAGAAACAACTTTCTTTGTTCGGTTCCACGGAGCCTGATACAGAAAAACAGAAGCGTCTAGACAATGCTATCGCCCAAATCCGAAGGAAATACAGCGCAACATCCATAAAGAGAGGCGGCGACATCCATATCAAGAACCTTTAACTATCACCCCAAGCTGCAACTTCGAGCAAAGCAAGCCAGCAGGAGGCTTGTTTTCACCTCTCAGCAAAAGTATAATTGAGCAAGACTATAGCGAGAGGGGAAAATGCCACCTTATGCTTTTTTTCAAAAACAGTTCATGCCGCTAGATAAAGCCAAAATTGGAATCTTGACTCATGCTTTCCATTATGGCACCGCTTGCTTCGAGGGCATTCGGGGAAACTGGGATAGTGAGCATGAGAGATTTTGCCTCTTCAGAATTAGGGACCACTACAAACGCATGCTCAATGGCTGCCGTTTGTTAAAAATCAACCTATCCTACTCCCTTGATGAATTATGTCAATTAACAATAGAGACCACAGATAGAAGCAATTACTGTGAAGATGTCTATATCCGCCCTATGGCATACAAAAGTTCCGAAGCTCTCGGGGTTCGCCTTCACGACCTTGAAGACGATTTTCTTATCATTGTGACTACACTCCCTGCTTATCTTGATATTCAAAATGGTGTTTGTTGCGGTACATCATCATGGCGTCGTGTCGACGACACCATGATACCAGCCCGAGGAAAAATTTGTGGTATCTATGTTAACAGCGCATTAGCTAAAACCGAGGCACTGGAAAATGGCTATGATGAAGCGATATTACTGAGCCATGATGGACATGTCTCCGAGGGCAGTGGCGAAAATATCTTCTTGGTTAGCGATGGGAAGCTAGTCACGCCCTCTTCATCCGATAATATCCTCATTGGAATCACCAGAGATACAGTTATGAAACTAGCTAAAAACGAACTGGGCATAGACACCATAGAGAGAACAGTTGATAGAAGCGAGCTTTACCTTGCGGAAGAATGTTTCCTTACTGGCACGGCAGCCCATATCACCCCAATCGTTGAAATCGACCACCGTATGATAGGCACAGCGAAAATCGGCAAAATAACCGCTGAGTTACAAAAACTATTTAGCCAGGTAATACTGGGAAGAAATCCTAGATACGCTGAATGGTATACGCTGGTCTCCCCCAAATCTGCGAAGATGTAACCCTATGACATTCGTCTGATGACAGCAACTACCTTCCCCTGGATATCAACATTATCAGCAGAAGTGTAAATAGGACTAATCTGGCTATTTGCCGACTCGAGACGCACGCGCTCCCCCTCTTTAAAGAATTTTTTCAGAGTAATTTCTTGCTCCTTTTTCAGCCAGACTGCCGTCATGTCACCTTCCTCAACATCATCTACGTAACTCAATAACACAATATCCCCATCCCCTATCAAGGCATCAACCATGGATTCACCTTTCACCTTAACAGCATAAATATTGCCCCTTCTTTGAATTAGGCCGTTACTTACCTCCAGCCTTTCATCGGAGGTAACAGCGCTTTTATTGGGATCAAGCACAGGAATAGGCTCACCAGCGGCTATCTCTCCTATTATAGGTATATAGACGAGTCTTTTCTCACGGCGTTTACCTAAGAGCTCAATTCCTCGCGATATATCGCTTTGACGACGAATATAACCCGCTCGCTCCAGTTTATTTAGATTATAAACTACTACCGAAGTAGAACTTATGTCACATCCTTTAACAATGTCTCTAACACTAGGAGGATAACCATTATCACGCAAATACTGGCGAATGAAGTTTATGATCTGTTTTTGCTTTCTGGAAAGAGCTTTACCAGCCAAAAAGCTAATCTCCTTTCCCCTTCGACATTGCCTGATTCAATTCCCTTGTTAGCTGAGATTTGAGCCTAGCACCCTTATTGCGATGAATAACCCCTGCGCTTACCGCCTTATCTATATCGCTTATCGCCTTTACCATCTCCTTTCCCGCTAATTCCATATCCCCAGCTACAATAAGCTTCCCCGCCTTAACAATAGCAGTCTTCATTCTGTTCTTTGTCACACTATTCCGCAATCTCCTTCTTTCCGTAGCGCGAGCTGTTTTGTTAGCCAACTTAATCCGCGGCATTCACTCCTCCTTTCCTTCTCACATTTACTACGCCCCCAACTGAGTAAACTTTAGATATCAAACTAGCTAACTCAGCAGTACCCTTTATTTCCAGACTAAGATTCAATGAAACAATATCCTCGTGGTCTGCCACATGAAAGTCAGTGATATTTACTCCTTCCTCAGCAATAATAACGCTAATATCCCGAAGTAAGCCTATCCTATCCCAAGCATTAACTTGAATAGCCACCGGGTAAACTTGCTCCACACCGCCCCAACTCACCTCAACCAGCCGCTCCCTCTCCACTTCATTAACGATATTAGGGCAATCTCGACGATGCACGGTAACACCTCGTCCCTGAGTAATATAACCAATAATCTTATCCCCTGGCAAGGGATGGCAACAGTTAGCCAGATGAGTGACCAGGTCTCCTACACCCAGTACCCTAATGCTCGCCAGGCTAACCTTTTTTGAAGGGTGAACTTCAACCAGTTCTTCAGGCCGCTCTTCACTTACGGCTAGCTTTGCTACTATTTGAGAGGGACTAAGGTTACCACTCCCGATGGCAGCAAAAAAGTCATCCATATCCTTGAAACCAAATAGTGATGCCACTTCACCAACGCTTGGGAGGACAATATCTGCCTTTTTGAGTTCCCGGCCCAGAAATTGCTTCCCTGCCTCAATGGTTTGAGCCCTATCCTGCTTGTTGAACCATTGGCGGATTTTCGCCCGTCCATGAGAAGTTTTGACATAGCCAAGTCCAGGATTGAGCCAATCCAGACTAGGTTCTTTCTCCCCCTTAGCAGCAATAATTTCCACCACATCAGCATTATTAAGACTATAGTTCAATGGCACCAATCGGCCATTCACTTTTGCCCCAACACAGCGATAACCCAAGTCGGTATGAACGTGAAAAGCGAAATCCAAAGGCGTTGCTCCTTTGGACAATTCCTTTATTTCGCCTTTGGGAGTAAAAACAAACACCCGATTAGCGAGCATATCGCTTTTGACGGATTCCAAAAATTCCTTGCTGTCAAATACATCTCGCCACGCAACCAGTCGAGGTAACCAGGCCACTTCCCTAAAAGACTCCCCTCCTTTTTCTCCCTCCTTATAGCGCCAGTGGGCAGCTAGCCCAAACTCAGCAACTCGGTCCATTTGATAAGTCCGAATTTGCACCTCCATTGCATTCCCGTGATATATCACCGCTGTGTGTAAAGATTGATACCCATTCTCTTTAGGATTAGCAATAAAATCGTTAAATTCTTCAGGTATAGGATGCCAAAGGCTATGAACTATTCCCAGTGCCTTATAGCAGTCTGGAATTGAATCAGCCAGTATGCGCAAGCCAAAAAGATCATGGATATCGCCAAAATCCTTACCCTGCGGCGCATATTTGCCCATTTTTCGAAAGATACTATAAACATGCTTTGGCCTGCCAAAAACGCTTGCTTCTACACCCGCTTTGTTCAATTCCTCGCCTACTGCTTGGATAGCCTCGTTTACAAAAACTTCTCTTTGTTCTCGTTTCGAAGCTACCAAACGAGCAACCCGATGATATTCTCGTGGCTCTAAATAACGAAAAGCCAAATCCTCTAACTGCCATTTTACGCTCCGGATACCCAAACGATGAGCTAGCGGAGCGTATATCTCTAAAGTCTCTTGAGCAATGGCGACGCGTTTTCCCCGCGGCAAAACTCCAAGAGTACGCATATTATGAAGCCGGTCAGCTAATTTTATATATATAACCCTTAAATCCTCAGCAGTGGCTATAAGCATCTTGCGCAGATTCTCCACTTGAAGCTCCCTCTTGGCTGCATCTCCATAAACAGGCTTTGCCAACTTGCTCAATTTCGTGGTGCCCCCTACCAATCTAGCTACTTCATCACCAAAGTTAGTCTCGATTTCACCCACTGCGACCCCACAATCCTCGAGAACATCGTGAAGCAAGGCGGCAGCTAGAGTAGCACCATCAAATTGAAGCTCAGCTAAAATCATTGCTACACCAACAGGATGCTCCAGGTAAGGCTCTCCTGATTTCCGCAATTGCCCTAGATGCGCATCAAGAGCAAAATTGTAAGCTTTCTCAACCAGTGCTACCTGCTCTTTTGGCAGGTATGCCTGTGCTGTAGCTAAAAATTTCTCCTTTTCCATCAAATTCATCATAACTTAATAACAAAAGCAAGGCAAATTCCTTTACATCCTTCCTACTCTTCTTGTATTCTAGAAGTCAAGGAGTTTTTCTTTTGTTTAAAGCAGCTCGTGGCACATCGGACATCTTGCCTCAAGAAAAGGCTTACTGGAGGCATATAGAGGAAAAAGCTGTTTACCTCTGCCAGCTTTACGGCTACCAGCCCCTCACCACCCCTATTTTTGAAGATTACCACCTCTTTGCCCACATCACGCCTGATGGCACAGACATCATTAAGGAGATGTATGTCTTTGAGGATAGAAGTGGACAGAAGCTGGCTTTGACTGCAGAGGGAACTGCACCGATCTGTCGCGCTTACCTTGAACATGGGCTATTTAACCTACCTCAGCCAGTAAAGCTATATTATATTATCCCCGCCTTCAGATACGAGCGCCCTCAGGCAGGACGCTATCGTCAGCATCATCAGCTTGGATGCGAAGCAATAGGTGATGCTGACCCTGCCCTCGATGCTGAGGTGATAGAATTGATGTATCGCTTCTTATCTTCTTTGGGGCTTTCCGGACTGTTTATTGATATTAATAGCATTGGCTGTCGACAATGTCAGCCTGGCTATGTCGAGGCGTTGAAAAAATACTATTCCACCTACCGGGATAAACTATGTCCCGACTGCAAGGTCAGATTGGCCAGAAATCCCCTGCGACTTCTCGACTGTAAAGAGGTTTCCTGCCAGGAAATAATAACAGGTGCTCCAAAAATCACAGGCTACCTTTGCTCCGAATGCCAGACACATTTTCAAAGTGTCCAGAAATATCTAACTGAACTGGGGATAAGTTACCAATTAAATTACACGCTAGTGCGCGGACTGGATTACTATACCAGAACAGTCTTCGAGGTTAAGCCTGAAGGGAAAGGAGTACAAATCGCTCTTGGTGGAGGCGGTCGCTACGATAATCTTATTGAGGAACTGGGGGGTAAACCTACGCCAGCGGTTGGCTTTGCCGCTGGTATAGAAAGAATCATCATCGCCTTGAAAAACCAGAACGTAATTGTTCCTGCCCTCCCTAAACCTGTTGCTTATGTAGCTTGCCTCGGAACACAAGCTAAATTAGAGGCAGCAAAACTTGTTTCCAGATTACGCCACCAAGGCATCGCTGCTATTCAGGCTACTGGAGAGAAGAGTTTGAAAAGCCAACTGAGACAGGCTAATTCGCTAGACGTTAAATACACCGTAATCATTGGAGAAAAGGAAGTGGCGAATGGAACAGCGGTATTGCGAGACATGTCGAGTGGAGAACAGAAGACTATTGTCTTAAGTGAAATAGCAAGCTTAATTGAAAAAAGATGAGAAAGAGCACAAAATATAGCCTTTTATTCGTAGATGTGGTATAATGAGTGTGTAAATATGGTGTTTTACCAAATTGGTCACCTAGCGTTGCAACATTCACCTTAGATAGACGAACCCCAATCACGTATGACACAAGACGAACTAAACAACAAACCAAATAACGAGTATCGCGCCGAAGACATCCAGATTCTAGACGAGATAGAAGCAGTCCGCCTACGCCCTGGAATGTATGTCGGCAGCACCGACCGCGAAGGACTGCATCAACTCCTCTATGAAATAGTATATAACAGCATAGATGAGGCTATGGCTGGTTCCTGCGACCGAATTGAGGTGACAATTCACCCAGATAACAGCGTCACCGTGGTGGATGACGGGAGAGGCATCCCTGTTGACATTATTCCAGAAACAGACATTACTGCTTTACAAGCAGTGATGACTCATCTACACGCTGGAGCAAAGTTTGGAGGAGCTGTTTATCAAATATCAAGCGGATTACACGGCGTCGGTGCTTCGGTGGTGAATGCCCTGTCTAGCTGGCTTAAAGTCGAGGTTAGAAGGGAAGGCAACATATATCGCCAGGAATACCAGCAAGGTATACCTATAGGTGATATAGAAACCATCGGTCACACCCAAGATACCGGCACTAAAATCATGTTTCTCGCCGATAGTTTGATCTTTGAGGATAACGACTACGACTTTGGCACAGTTTGCCAGCGCCTGAGAGAATTGGCTTTCTTGAATAGCGGGGTGGAGTTAGTAATCAGGCATGAGCGCAGTGATGCCGAAAAAACATTTTACTTCGAAGGTGGAATAGCTACTTTAATTTCTCGGGTAAATAAAAATAGGACGGTTATACATCCGGAACCCATCTTACTAAAGGATTCAGTCAACAGCACTGCAATTGAAGTAGCCTTGCAATACAACGATAGCTCCATAGAGTCCACTTTCTCCTTTGCCAATTGTGTTAGCACCAGAGATGGAGGCAGCCACCTTACCGGTTTTCGTTCCGCATTGACTCGCGTCCTGAATGATTACGCGCGAAACAATAAATTCATCAAAGATACCGAGCCTAACCTAACCGGGGAAGATGTCCGTGAAGGGATAGTAGCGATTATCAGCGTAAAGTTACCCCAGCCTCAATTTGAAGGGCAAACTAAAGCAAAACTGGGCAATCCTGAAGTAAAAAGTCAAGTCGAATCTGTCGTCGCCGATGGATTGTCCCTCTATCTAGAGCAGCACCCAGACGAGGCAAAGACAATTATCACCAAATGCCTCATTTCCGCTAAGGCAAGGGAAGCAGCACGCAAAGCACGCGAGCTCGTGTTTAAGAAAAGCAGCTTCGAAATATCAGTCTTGCCCGGAAAGCTGGCCGATTGTTCCGAAAAAAACCCGTCCTTGTGTGAGCTTTACCTCGTTGAAGGTGAGTCAGCCGGTGGTTCCGCTAAGCAGGGACGCAACCGCCAATTCCAGGCTATCCTCCCTCTTAAAGGGAAAATACTTAATGTCGAGAAAGCCACTAAAGACAAGATTGTACAACATGAAGAGATAAGAGCTGTTGTCACCGCATTAAGAGCAAATACTGATGGACAACCTGACCTCTCGAAGCTCAGATACCACAAAATAATAATTATGACCGATGCCGATGTCGATGGCTCTCACATTCGCACCCTGTTGCTCACCTTCTTCCACCGCTATATGTTGGAGTTAATCACTCATGGATACCTTTACCTCGCGCAACCCCCTCTTTATCGCATCCAAGCTGGGAAACGATCATTCTGGATATATTCTGAGCAACAAAAGGAAGAGGTGCTCCAGAAGCTGCAGGACAATAAGAAGGTAGAAATACAGCGCTACAAAGGACTGGGAGAAATGAGCCCTGAACAACTATGGGAAACAACCATGAATCCCGAGACCAGGACGCTACTACGAGTGACTTTGGAAGATGCTATAGCTGCAGACGGTATATTCACCATGCTAATGGGACCTGAGGTAGCTCCACGTAAGAGCTTTATTCAAGCTCACGCTCAAAGTGTTAGAAACCTAGATATCTAAACAAATCCTTGCTAGCTGCGATATAACCGCCGCTGTGCTATATATTCTTCCACTTTGTCCGGCACAAGATACCGGATTGATAATCCTCGAGCCACACGCTCCCGAATCTGTGAAGAACTAATATCAATTATCGGGGTAGCGACATAGCTGACTCTATCAATTATCCCCGGGATATGACGCTCCAAATCCTCTAAAGCTGAGAAAGCTAAATTTGCTCTGGGTACAACGGCTAACCTGCATAGTTGGATTAGCTTGCTCGGCTCCTTCCACTCAGCAAACTGAGCTAGAGCATCACATCCCAGGATAAAAAACAAATCCGCCTGAGCACCTAATCGATTCCTGAGCTCAACCATAGTATCTATAGTATACGAGGGGCCAGAGCGCTCCACCTCCACATCGCTTAGCTCAAAGTAAAGGTTAGGGAGAATAGCCAGACGCAGCATCTCCACACGATAACCTGCCGGGGTAATCAGATGCTGTAGCTTAAGCCACGGCTGACCTGCAGGTACAAAAAGAACTTTTTCCAACTGTAGCTGGACTCGGACTGCTTCAGCAATAATTAGATGCCCTATATGAACAGGGTCAAAGGTGCCTCCCAAGACCCCCACTTTCATAACTTCACTGTCCGGTTATTCCCAACTATGGTAATTATATATTTACCTGTAGTATTTGAGTAATAATAACACTAATAAGAATATACATGGGGATTAGAAAAAGCCTTTGAGTAAGGGATAGCCGCTTCTTAAGTTTGTAATATTTTATTGACAGTATATTAACAAGAATTGTCAATTTGTCGTTTAATTTGACTGATTTGCCTTTTCAGCTTGGAATTAACCTCTAAATCATTGACTATTTTCTTATATCCATGGAGTATTGTGGCATGATTCCTGTTGCCCAATATATTGCTAATCTCCCTGAAGGAGTAATTTCCTTTCTCTCGTAGGAGATACGCTGCGATTTGGCGTGCTAGGGAAGTCTCCCTGTCCCTCTTTTTGCCTAGCAATTGCTCTAGGGAACAGTCAAAATATTCAGCTACCTTCTGGACTATTACTTTACAGTCATCGTTGTTTTTATTAGTTGTTAATAACTTGGTGACTATTTGTGGAGTTAAGCTAAGCCCGGTTAACTTGGTATAGGCATCGAGGTATGTGAGGGCACCTTCAAGCTGGTAGACGTTATCCTGTATCTTCTGTGCAATAAATTGCAGTGTCTCTTCGATGATAGGGAGTTCCTTCTCCGTTGACTTGGCTTGAACTATAGCTAACCGTGTCCCAAAATCGAGGGGCTGAATTTGAGTAACAAGACCACATTGCAGGCGTGACCTTAGCCTGTTGCTGACTAAAGACATCTCTTTGGGGGCGCAGTCAGCAGCGATCACGATTTGACAGTTATTATGATAAAGCTCGTTGAAGGTGTGAAAGAAAAACTGTTGAGTCTGCTTTTTATTATCTAGCAGCTGGAAATCATCGAAAAGGAACATATTTACCGAGGCGAATTTGCTTCGGAAATGGTCTACAGCATTCTGCTTGACTGCGAGCACAAATTCGGTGATGAATTGGTCAGCGGAGGAGTAAACCACGTTCAGTCCACTTCCTATCGCCATGTGCCCGATAGCATGTAACAAGTGAGTCTTGCCGCGCCCAGTGTCTCCGTGAATGATGAGTGGATTGTAGACCAGTGATGGTTTCTGGCTTACCTCTGTGGCTGCAGCATAGGCAAGGCGATTGCAATCACCCACCACAAATCTGGCGAAAGTGTATTTGGGATTAAATCGGTAGGTTTTCATCCTGGTGCTTACTCCACCGTCGCGCTGCAATGGCTTCTCCCTAACCGGTGTTGACTGCTGTACTACGAATTGGACCTCCAAGTCTTTTCCCAAGATAATGGCAATGGTCTTCTTTATCAATGAATGAAAGCGTTTTGTAAGATACTCAGCGATGAAAGTATTGGAAACGCTAACTACGAAGACGTCGTTTTCGCAGCAACTGATACCTTGACTATCGCTAAGCCAGGTATCATAGTTTATCCTGTTGACTTGGAGTTGAAGCTGTCCTAAAGCTCTTGCCCAAGCTTCTTTTGCCGAAAATGGTTCATTCATAGAAATAGAATCACCAGTAGCCACATGGGGTAATTGGAGAATACCAAGGTCAAATTATGACAAAAACGGTTTTTGGTCATCTAGGGGAATTTTGACATAACAAAAAAAATATTTGAAAATGCTGTTGGGCTAGTTATGAAAGTTATTTTTATGGGCACTCCGCAATTTGCCATGCCTGTGCTGGAACGTTTGCTTAATAGTTCTCACCAGGTAGTGGCAGTATGCACTCAACCTGATAAGCCGGCGGGAAGAAGGCGGGACCTCATTCGTTCGCCGGTAAAAGCTCTGGCTTTGAATCGCCATATCCCTGTTATGCAACCAGAGACATTTAAGTCTCCCCAGGCAGTGCGGGAATTGAGTCGCTTCTGTCCCGATTTCATCGTGGTTGCCGCTTTTGGGCTCATTCTCCCTCCCGAGGTGTTATCCCTGCCCCAATTTGGTTGTCTTAATGTTCACCCTTCATTGTTGCCCCGTCATCGCGGACCCTCCCCTGCGGTTAATGCTATTCTTGATGGGGATGAAACTACCGGTGTCACTATCATGTTATTGGATGCCGGATTGGATAGCGGTCCTATTTTGGCTCAGAGGGAAATGCCTATCTTGCCTGAAGACACCACTGGCTCACTCACTGATAAACTAGCTCAACTGGGAGCTGCTCTTCTGGTGGATATTTTGCCTGAATGGCTTGAGGGCAAGATTAAGCCACAACCTCAGGAGGAAAACAGAGCTACTTTCAGCAGGCTGATAACCAGCGGGGACGGGAAAATAGACTGGCATCTTCCCGCTGTGGAAATCTGGCGAAGGGTAAGGGCTTATAATCCATGGCCAGTTTGCTATGGCTGGTGGGGTGACAGGAGGATTAAAGTTCACAGTGCTGTTCCTTTGAAGGATGTAACTCCAGGAAAGGTGGGGGAGGTGGTGGCTTTGCCTTCGTCACCTGAAGCAGGTGTGATCACCGGGCACGGCGTCTTGGGCCTTGATAGAGTGCAACTGGAGGGAAGGAAGGAAATGCCAATCGCTGAGTTTCTGAGAGGACAAAGAAGCTTTGTCGGCTCAGTTCTGAGTTGAGGGTGCTAACTTATTTGCCTCGATTCTTATTTAAGTTAATAATATTTTGCGGAGGCGTGAGAGATATTTTTCCTGTTTGACCCGATATGGTTTTTATTTGTGATACCGCCGTTCATATTCATGATGCTGCGTGGCAGTGGTTTGGTCTCCGTTGAGGAATATGGTGGTGCCAGGGCTGTCCTTTCTGCGGCGGCTCTAACCTATGTAGCTTCTTTCTTCATGACATTAGCGCAGTTGATGTATTTTGTATTGCTCGCCATAGGGCTGGGACGAAGATAGCCGTTGTTATCTAGATGCAGGAATTGTGGTAAAGAATCCCCCCGTATTTCCCAAATATTGGGAGTATGTGTGGATTGTATTCGGGAGGACTTCGCTGCAGTACTGCCTGACATAGAGGAAGCTCACCGCAAGTCGCGAAGTCAATTTAGCCTCCCCATTCATCCTCCTAGAAGCGAAACTGGTCCTCAATGCCATATTTGTGTAAACGAATGCCGACTACCCTCAAACAGCAGGAGCTATTGTGGGCTCCGCTATGACGAAGGAAACAAGCTCAAGGGTGCTACGTCAAATAGAGCTAATGTTAGTTGGTATTATGATCCCTTGCCGACCAACTGTGTAGCAGACTGGGTTTGCCCCGGTGGCACCGGAGCTGGCTATCCTCATTTTGCTTATCGCAGTGGACCTGAATATGACTACAAAAACCTTGCCGTGTTTTATCATGCCTGCTCCTTCGATTGCTTATTTTGCCAGAACTGGCACTATCGTGACTTAGCGTTGCGGGAGTCCAATATTACCGCTTCAATGCTTGCTGATGCTGTTGATGCCCACACTTCATGCATTTGCTACTTCGGTGGTGACCCCACGCCGCAGTTGCCTCATTCAATCCATGTTGCCCGGCTGGCTCTGGAGAGGAACAAAGACAGAATCCTTCGCGTCTGCTGGGAGACCAATGGCTCAATGCGTCCCGCTCTATTGAAACAGGCCGCCGAAATTGCTTTGAGTTCCGGTGGCTGTATTAAGGTTGACCTTAAAGCCTGGAATGAAGGATTACATATGGCCCTTTGTGGTGTAAGCAACAAAAGAACTCTGGAAAACTTTCAGCTCCTGGCAGAATATGCTCGGGAGAGACCTTCGCCTCCATTCTTGATAGCAAGCACTTTGCTCGTCCCGGGATACATAGACCGGGAGGAGATTTCCCGGATTTCCCGGTTCATTTCCTCCCTTAATCCTGATATCCCCTACTCGCTTCTTGCCTTTTATCCCCACTTTATGATGAGGGATTTGCCTACCACTTCTAGGCATCACGCTGAGGAATGCCTAGCGGAAGCAAAAGCACAGGGATTAAAAAGCATAAGAGTTGGCAATGTCCATCTTCTCGGCGATGATTACTAGGAACCTGGCTTAGCCTCTGCCCACTGTTTGCTAGTCAAAGTTGCTTATTTTCTTTAAGCTCGTTGTAGCACTCGCTGCAATATACCGGTCTACCTTCACGGGGCTGGAACGGCACTTCTGTGTCTTTGCCGCACTGGGCACATACTGCAGGGAACATCTGGCGTCTGAAGCCGAAGTCGTTTCCGTAACGCTGGGATTTCCTTGCTTTGCGGCACGCTGGGCAACGCTTGGGTTCATGAGCATAGCCTTTAGTGGCAAAGAACTCCTGTTCCTCAGCGGTGAAGGTGAAAGTCGCACCGCAATCAGCGCACTCGAGCGTTTTCTCTACGTAACCCACTGGATGACCTCCTCTATATTAAATTGTTGGCTAGAGCTAAGGTCACTCAGCACCTTGAATAAACCTAGCGGAGTTTAACCCGGTATGCAATGACCTAGAACCAACTCCAACAGAAATATTGTATACTACAAGGCTTTATATTGCAATAGTGATTTGGCTTTTGGAGGCAATGTGATAAAATCTTTATTGATTAGCTATGCCAGTTTATGAATACCGTTGTAATTCCTGCCACCGCAAGGTTAGCTTATTTCGGCACAATTTTTCGCCTGATGCTCCTGCCTGCCCTCACTGCGGGGGTGAGCTCAAACGGACATTCTCCACTTTCGCCATGCATAAAACCTACAAGGATGCTTATGACGATATACTTTCCGACAGGAACTTGACTGAGGGGATGATGCGTAATGACCCCAGAGCTTTAGCTGAGTGGAATAAGAGAATGACCGGAGGCGAGAAGCCTCCTCCAGATTATGAGGAAATGACCGAGAGAATGGAGAGCGGGGAATGGCCTGTTGAGCAGATTGAACAAAAGAGGAAAGAGGTGATGGGCCTATCCGAGTCATCAGAGGCGAACGGGGATTAGCAAGGAGGCAAGGTGCCAATCTATGAGTTTATCTGCCATGATTGTCGTGAAAAGACGAGTGTTCTGCTGAGGAGTATCTCGGAGCCTGTTTCGGCCACCTGTCGCTTTTGCGGAAGCACTAATTTATCCCGTACTGTATCAAGCTTCGCCTATCATAAGTCATTGCAAACTGTATGGGAGGAGAGTGGCGAACCATCAGCACATCTCAGCGATGATTATTACAAAGACCCACGCAACATCGGGCGTTGGGCGGAGAAGAAATTTAAGGAAATGGGCGAAGAGATGCCTTCTCAGATTAAAGAGGAAATACAGGCAGCTAGAGAGGGCGTGATGCCCGAGCCTCTGAAGGATTTACAAAGTGCCTCACCAACCGCTTCGTATAGTTGATGCCAACCTCAACCGTTCCGTTGAAGGGCTGCGTGTTCTGGAAGATGTTGCCCGTTTTGTTCTTAATGACGCTACACTAAGCCAGCAGTTAAGAAGCACTCGTCACAGTCTTGCCGAAGTCGGTGAGTCTCTGGGCATAATTCTTCTTGAGGAACGAGACTCGGAACACGATATTGGCAGAGAAAATGTCATTGCCAAGCCCCCCTCTTTAATTACAAGCCGCCCCTCTGTCATTGCGAGCCGAAGGCGAAGCAATCTCAACAGGCAGTCCTACCCTGATTTAGCCAGCCTGGTCGGAGCAAATGCTAACAGGGTGGAGGAATCTCTGCGCGTATTGGAGGAGTTGGCTAAACTGGATGAACTGAGCTCCAAGCTCGATGCTGCCAAGTTTGAGAAGGTGAGGTTCCGCCTCTATTCGGTGGAAAAAGAGATGGTTTCCAGACTAACGCGGCAGTATAAGCTGAAGGAGTTGACTGGCCTTTATGTTATCGTCGATAGGCAAGTTCTGGGTGGCAGGGACGAATTGGAGGTAGCTCGAGAGGTTATTCAGGGAGGGGCCAAGGTTATCCAGCTCCGTGACAAGCAAAGGAGTATGGTGGAACTATTGCCCGTTGCTGAGAGGCTTAAGGAGCTATGCCTGAAGGCAGGGATTTTGTTTATTATCAATGACTATTTGGATTTGGCACTGGCAGTCGATGCTGATGGTCTCCATATTGGCTATGGAGATCTGCCGGTTCATGTTGCCAGGAGAGAATTGCCAGCGGCTAAGATAATTGGTAGCTCGGTTACCACGATATCACGGGCAATCGAGGCGGGGGATGAAGGGGCGGATTACATTTCTGTGGGCTCGATGTTCCCTACGGAGAGCAAGGAGGGGGCTATTGTCGTCGGCCTGGATATTCTCAGGCAGGTGAGGGAGGCGGTATCCTCCCCGGTGGTGGCTATCGGCGGCATTGATAAAAGCAATGTTGGTGAGGTAATTGCTGCTGGTGCTGATTGTGTTGCTGTGATTAGCGCTGTGTTAAGCACGCCAGATATCAAAAAAGCCACCAAAGGGTTGGTTAGCGAGATAAGGAAGGCAAGGAGAAAATGCCGGGGTTAGGGGAGGAGCTAGGAGCTATCGCTGGAGAAATCCGTGCTTATTTCACCGCTGAGGATGAAGCCAGGGAGAAGGCTTTGCGCCTCTGCCGCCAGATAATTCGCAATAGCGCCAATGCTATAAGGGCTGTTCATCGTCAGGAGCAGGATAAGGCAAGGCAAATTCTTGATTCAACTTACAAATTGGTTCAGGAGATAAATTATAGCCTCAATGACCATCCCGGTTTGCTTCATTCAGGATTCGTTCATGATGCCCAGAAGGAATTCGCCGAAGGGAGCATCACCTTCGCTTTGATCGTTGGGAAAGAGCTCCCCAAAGCTGAGGCAATAGGCGTTGATTATGCCGCATATCTCAATGGGCTTGGCGAGGCGGTGGGTGAATTGAGGCGCTACTTACTGGATAGCATGAGGAGAGGGGATTTCTCTCGCTGTGAGGAGTTGCTCGGTGCCATGGATGATATTTATGGCACATTGATGACTATGGATTTCACTGAAATCATCACGCATGGTTTGAGGCGGACCACGGATGCGATTCGTGGTGTCATTGAGAGGACTCGCGGCGATGTGACCATGGCTTTGCGGCAAAAGGAACTGGAAGCAAAGCTGGGCAAATATTGAATATTTATTCTATTAAGGGTGTTTATCAACTGAGGATGGTTTGAAGAAAAGAGGGATATAAGGAGGTAGTTATGAAAAACTCGCGGGATGCTGTATTGGAAAAGGCGTTTGAGTCTGCCCGCAAATACGAGATGAAGTGTACCGGGTGTGCCCAGACGACCCTTGCTGGCATCTTCGATGCTTTGGATATTGAAAACGATGATGTGTTCCGAAGTGCAAGTGGGCTGGCAGATGGATTGGGCTTAACAGGGGACGGTTCGTGCGGTGCCCTGGTTGGCGGTTCAATGGTGATCAGTTACCTCTTTGGCAGGGAAAAGAAGGACTTTCCCGACATGTTAAAGCCCATGAGGTCATATATGATGGTCAAGAAGCTGCATGACAGATTTGTTGAACAGTATGGGTCATGCCGATGCTATGACATCCAGAAGCGCCTCATGGGCAGGACTTTTAATCTATATGACACATCAGAGCTGGAAAAAGCTATTGAGGCTGAAATGTTTGATCATTGCTCAAAGGTTGCTGGTACCGCTGCTAGGCTGGCTACAGAGCTAATACTGGAGGAGAGGGAGCGCCAAAAAGACGAAAAATAATAAGGAGGTAACTATGGCTCAAGATGCATGGAAGGCAAAAGGAGAGCAGTTAGATAGGTATTTAAGGCTGGACACATTTCCTTTAGGTGTGAGTTTCCTGAAAAAGGATGATGCATTCCCGGAAAAGACACCGACGCCCTCAAGTATGGGGATAAAGATTGCCCTGTGTCAGGCAACAAATATTGCCCGGAGATGGGGATGGGCTATGGGGGTGACAAAAGATGACATAAATTGTATCCCGGCACTCATGGGCTTTGGCTGGAGAGAACCTGAAACCCCGGACGCAGTAGTAGATTTCCTTATGAGCATGGGTTTTTTTGAGACAAAAGATGCTGCTATGAAAACTCTTGAGAGAATGACCATAATGGAGCCAGGGCGATTTGAAAAACTTTATATAGCTCCCCTTTCAAGGACAAAGCTTGAGCCGGACGTAGTGGTCATATATGGCAATCCGGCACAGATGATGAGACTTGCCCAGAGCTATATCTATAAAAGGGGTGGGGTTGTTACCTCTGAGACAAACCTGGGGTTTACCTGTACCAGCGAGATGATATGGCCATTGAAAGAAGGAAAGGCCTGTTTTATTCATCCCGGCAGGGGTGAAAGGGTGCTCGGGCTTACCCAGGACCACGAGATGGCGTTTAGTCTACCGGCATCTCAGGTAGATGACCTGATAGCCGGACTTGAGGTAACCCATAAGGGAGGCTCACGCTACCCTGTTCAGAGTTATCTATTATTTCAGCCCATGCAGATCCCGCAGTTTGAAGAGCTTGAAAAACACTTAAAGCCCTAGGGGCCTTTTTATCGAATTTGTTCCCATGTTGTTGAGAAGAAGCCGAAGTCAAGCAAAAAAGACAAGAAGGGAGATGATGTATCATGCCATTGAAAACCGCTGCAGAGTACATCGAGAGTCTGCGTAAGCTGAAACTGGACCTCTATCTACTTGGGGAAAAGGTGGAAAATTGGGTTGATAATCCTATTATCAGACCATCAATCAATGCTGTGGCGATGACCTACAAGCTTGCTCACGAGCCCAGGAACAAGGAGTTGGCAACCACGGATTCGATGCTTACAGGGAATAAGGTAAACAGATTTAACTCTCTGTTCACAAGCACCGGTGATATGGTCAGTAAGGTAAGATTACAGAGGGAGCTGGGACAAAGGACAGCCTGTTGTTTCCAGAGGTGCGTTGGTCTTGACGGGATCAATGCTGTTTTTAGCACCACCTACGAAATTGACCAGGAGCACGGAACCAAGTATCACCGCAGGTTTAGAGAGTGGCTGAAGTATGTTCAACAAAATGACCTCTGTGTCCAGGGTGCCATGACCGATGCCAAGGGCAACCGGGTGGTGGCTCCAAGTAAGCAGACTGACCCGGACATGTTTGTGCATGTGGTAGAACGAAGGAGTGATGGAATCATCATAAGGGGAGCAAAAGCAAGTCAAACGGGAACCGTGAATTCACATGAAATGCTCATTATGCCAACCCTGAGAATGCGGGACGGCGATGAGGACTATTCACTAAGCTGTGCTATACCAACAGACGCTGAAGGCGTACACCTCATCTATGGAAGACAGTCCTGCGATACGCGCAAGCTCGAGGATGGTGACATCGATGTCGGCAACTACAGCTTCGGTGGACAGGAGACACTGACTATCTTGGACAACGTCTTTGTCCCGTGGGACAGGGTTTTCATGTGCGGGGAACTCGAGTTTGCCATTATGATGGTGGAGAGATTCGCCGCTTATCATAGACAGAGCTACGGCGGTTGCAAGCCGGGCATAGGTGATGTGCTTATTGGGGCGGCGGCCTCAATGGCTGATTACAACGGGACACGCAGAGCCCCTCACATCAGAGAGAAGCTCGGGGAGATGATTCACCTCGCTGAAACGATACATGCCTGCGGATTAGCCTGCGCCTACGAAGGGTGGCATACTATGTCTGGCAACTACCAGTCCAACATCCTTTTAGCCAATGTATGTAAGCACAATGTGACGAGGTTTCCCTACGAGCTTTGCAGGCTTGCCGAGGACATAGCCGGCGGTATTCTGGTAACACTGCCCTCCGAAAAAGACTTCAGGCACCCTGTGATGGGCAAATATGTCGATAAGTACCTGAAGGGAGTGCCTGATGTGCCTACAGAGCACCGAATCCGCATGTTGACGCTCATCCACTCCATGACTTTTGGCCAAATAGCTCCCAGTTATCGTACAGAGTCGCTACATGGAGCGGGCTCGCCTCAGGCGCAGAAAATTATGATTGAGCGCGAGACGGATATGGACCTCAAGCAGAGGCTCGCCCGCAGTTTGGCTGGCATCGACAAAAGGGAAAACGTGACTGCTTAGTTTCCATATGAACAAACATATCAAAGAGAAATTCATCTTGCTCTGGAAAAGGTATTTTGACGATGCGGAACTCCCTATCACCTTCTTCTACACTAATGGCGAAGGACATGCCAGGCTGGTCGACCCCGGCTCAGTACCAGGATGCGTCGTTGGGCTATTATCGGAGGTCAGGAATGGGAGGCCTTTGTGTTTTAATGTGGACTCAGTCGGCTGTCCTGGGGGCAAACGATGCCTTGGCTTTACAGAAGGGATTATGCCCGACTTTGAATACTTCCTCTCCTACGGAATCCCTGGTAAGTTGACCGGTGAGCGCTATTGCAAATCTCCGGAACTGGTCAAGGAAATAATGAAACGCTTGCCTGCCTTCAAAGCACCCGGACGCTTCATAGTATTTAAAAGATGGGACAAGCTTGAGGAGTCAGACGACCCTGAAGTTGTTATCTTCTTTGCGGAACCTGATGTTCTCTCGGGACTCTTTACTCTGGCGCGTTTTGATGAAACTGAGCAAAATGCAGTATTCACTCCCTTCGGCTCGGGCTGTTCCACAATTGTCCAGTACCCGTATCTTGAAAGAGATGCTGCCCGCCCCAGAGGAGTCATCGGAATGTTCGACATTTCAGCGCGTCCTTTTGTTCCCAACAATGTACTCACATTCTCAGTACCTATGAACAAGTTTGTCAGAATGATTGCGAATATGGAGGAGAGTTTCCTTATCACAGACTCATGGTTCAGGATACAGAAAAGGATAAAATCCGCTTGAACGAAAGTCCATTTTACCAGGCTAGCTCTGCTGAGATTCTTCTTGCTAGCGAAGAGGCAAAGCTGGGTAAATACTGTTAAGGGCAAATTTCGGCAAGCGGCAATAAAGCTTCCCAGGCCTGAACAAAATAGCCGTTCGTTACCATAAGGGAGTCTCAAAGAGGAGTAGCGGCTATCTTACGAGATTAAGGTGCATAGGATGGTAGAGCAGAAATGGGCATACAGGCGACATATGCTTGTCTATTTTTGCTTGATAGATTGCTTTCTTAACGGCTTAAACATAGGTGTGGTGCCTCCTCTGTTGCCTGAGATTGCTGCTGAATTAAGCTTGACACATACCCAGATAGGAATCATCTGGGGCGCATGGTTTCTGGGGATGATGCTGTTCTCGCTTGTAGGCGGCGCTATGGCCGATCGCTTTGGCGTGAAAAGAGTGATAGCGGGTGCGCTTATTTTGTCAGCCGTATTCTGTGCTCTGCGCGGCTTTATGCCCGGCTTCCAGGGATTGGCGGTGGCCATGTTCCTTTTCGGTGCATCTCTGGCTTTCATCGTGCCTAATCTAACAAAGGGAATTGGCCTGTGGTTCGGTAGAACGGAGCTGGGACGGGCTAATGGAATACTCAGCATATCAGTTGGCGTGGGTATGATTCTTGGGAATATGACGGGTGCCTCGGTGCTATCCCCGCTCCTTGGTGGCTGGAGACCAACGATGTGGTTAACCGGGGCTATCGCTGTGGTGCTTTTCATCGTGTGGATTGCAGGGGCTAAAGAGCGACCGGTCGAGGAAATAGCGGCTGAAGGTGCGACACGTCAACCGGGGACCTGGGAGGGCTTGAAGAAGGTCGTCAGGATCAGGGACCTCTGGTTTATATGTTTAATGGAATTCTGCCTGGTCGGTGGCTTTCTTGCTTTCCAGGGTTTTCTCCCGACCATGCTGGTTGAAAAGGGTATGACTGCTGCAAGGGCCGGGCTTCTTCTTGGACTTACCTTGCTGAGTAGCGGTGTCTTTAATGTCGTGGGGCCATCTCTGTCGGATAGGCTCGGTGTCAGGAAGCCCTTCGTGTGGCCTTTTTTGCTGCTAAGCAGCGTAGGTATGTCCCTAGTAGCCTTTTTTATGGGTGGACCGTTGATTGCTGTGCTGATTTTGATTGCTGTTGGTGTAGGAGTCGCCATTCCCCTGTTAAGAACAATAGTGTTGGAAATGGAGGATATCGGCCCCCTTCATACCGGCTCTGCCATGGGGCTGATTTTCGTGCTAAACCGTGTTGGCGCATTTATCCTGCCCATCGCCATGGGGGCGGTCATAGACTTCAGCCATCTGTTCTGGCCCGGATTCCTGTTGCTCGGGGTATTGAACCTTGTAGCTATGAGACTGTGTTTAGCAATAAAGGAAACGGGGCTGCGCCCCAAGCGAGTTTCCTGAACCGAAGGCAATAGGGCGTTTTGTGCAGCCTCATGGGTGGCTTGCCCCATCATACAAGCGCAAAACATCCCGAAGCCTACGTTACACTCGCAGGAAGGCCAGCTTTGATAGTATTGATGAAAGCTTCCGCCAGCTTGGGGTCAAACTGCGTGCCAGCACCACGCCTGATTTCTTCCAGAGCCTCCTCGCGAGAGAAGGTATGGTGATAAGGACGAGCGGAAGTCATGGCATCAAAGGCATCAGCTATAGCCAGAATGCGAGCTTCCAGCGGGATACTTTCACCCTTAAGCCCTTCAGGATAACCGTTGCCATCCCACCTCTCATGGTGATATAGAATGCCACCCAGGCAAGGAACGAGACTAGGTACATTACCCACAATATTTGCTCCCAGGCGAGGGTGAAGCTTAATTTGGTACCAGTCCGCATCGCTTAGCGCTCCAGTCTTATTAAGTAGCTCATCAGGGATACCGATCTTGCCCACATCGTGGAGCAAAGCAGCGGTGCTTATCCTAGATACTGTCTCGGGTGGTAAGCTAAGCGCTTCAGCCAGAGCTACGGCGTAGGCATTAACCTTCCTGGAATGCCCATAAATATAGGGATTCCTGGTGTCCACCGCTGAGGCTAAAGCGTAGACCACGCTCAGGCCTGTATGTCTAGCATTCGCTCCTGCCTTTCCTACTGGTTCAGAGAGGATTTGGGAGGCACGATAAATACGATTGCCACCCGTTTCTTTGGCATGATAAAGAGCAGTGTCAGCTGCAGTAATAAGTTCATCCAGCAACACACCATCAGAGGGATAGCTAGCCAAACCGATGCTACAGGTTACCCCAGCCTGTTTTGCCTCCATAACAGCGACAATCCGCTCCCGAGTTCGCTCAGCCACCACGCAAGCATCTTCATCCTTTGTCTCGGGTAGGACAACAATAAATTCGTCTCCACCATAGCGAAAAGCCTTATCAGCACTCCTGATAGAGTTCCTGATAATGCTCCCTATTTGCTTTAGAAGTTTATCACCCGAGGGATGCCCGTATATATCGTTGTAAGCCTTAAAATTATCAAGGTCAATCATGAATAAAGAGAACATGCCACCGTATCTGGAACACCGTGCAAGGTCATCTTCAAGCTGCTCTTCAAAATAGCGGCGATTGAATAAACCAGTTAGTTCGTCAGTGCGGCTTCCCTGTTCAGCCTTAAGATATAGCTGAGAATTCTTGACCGGCGTAGCGATCTGCGAAGCTAAATGCTCCAGGAGGCGTATTTCTTCCTTGCTGTAAGCATCAGGCTGGTAGCTGGCTATGATTAAGCTACCAATGCCCTTGTCTTTGGCAATCAAAGGTAAGTGAACGATGGAGCGAATTCCTTCCTTGATATAATGCTCTGAGGTCCAAAACATCCTCTGTTCCGTCAGGTCAGGTTCATATAAAGTTTTCCTTACCTTGCTTACCCACTCAGT
>Ga0209427_10000262_pt1 | contig 53211 bp, 49 predicted proteins | sample DeeMarSWOR136_30_FD_187465 | JGI IMG/M metagenome (GOLD analysis project Ga0209427, IMG submission 187465) | Marine sediment microbial communities from White Oak River estuary, North Carolina - WOR-1-36_30 (SPAdes) (version 2) | ecosystem: Environmental > Aquatic > Marine > Intertidal zone >...
TGATAAAAAAACAGGTCTGGAAGCCTTATATCTAGAGTAAAACTATTTTAAGAAATAAATGATTACAAATTTTAACATAGGTGGGAATGGATATGGAAAAATTTACAAAAATCAGTGAGAAAATCAAAATTCTTAAAGATGCACGAAACATATTACATGAAGAATATTCTAAAACTGAATTTCATAAGAAAAAGGAAGCTCATCCTCATGAAACAATACCTCCCTCTCCAGAAGATGAAGAGATTTACAAGCTTTTAACAGCAATTCAGCAGCTTGATGTTCACATAAAAAAATTACAGGATAGGCAATTTAAAATTTTAAAGGAAAAAGAGAAAGAGTAATTTTACTTATAGGATGTTTCTTTTTATTCCAAACATCGATTTTAAAAGAACAATTATAGGAATTATCTCAAGTCTACCAATCCACATATTGAAAATAAGCATAGTTTTTCCAAAAGGTGACATATTTATATCAGTTATACCAGTAGTAAGACCAACATTACCTTGAGCTGAACAGACCTCAAAAAATGAGTTACTAAGTGAAGTGCTTTGTGAGGTTTGCATTATTACAATAACACCTACAAAAAGCAAAATAACCCACATGAAAGAGATAATTGCCGCTTCATTAATTAGATCCATTGCGTCGTCTTTTGTTAATGATTTATCTCCGAACTTATGGACAAAAACTCTTCTAGGTGTAGAAATTGCTCTTTTTATTCTCCAGCCCACTCCTTTATAAAGTAAAATTGCACGGAAAAGTTTAATTCCTCCAGCAGTTGAACCAGCAGCACCACCAATTATCATTGCAGTTGCAAGTATTACCTTTGCAGATTCAGACCAATCAGCAATACTTTCAACTGATGCAAAACCTGTACAGGTTATTGCTGATGTAAATTGAAATCCAGAATATTTCAGAGACCGTAAAATATCATCACCATATAGATTTAAATTTATAAAGGTCAGTCCTATTAAACCCAAAATTATCAAAACAAATAAAGCTCTAAGTTGAGTATCTGAAAGAAACTTCTTAATCCTACCTTTTAATAAATCATAATGAGCAGCAAATGCAATTGCACCAGCAATCATCAGCACAACAACAGCAATTTGACTTATTGTTCCAAAACTTGTGATACTGTCATCTGTTACGGAAAATCCACCAGTAGCAATACCAGTCATCGCATGATTAATTGATTGCCAAGGATTCATTCCATCAACAGATAAAAATCCAATGACAGTTAGTACTATAATTCCAATTATTGTAAATAATAAAAATATCCACCAAATAGTTCTAACTGTTGAAATAATGGAGGGATGCATTTTTTGATCACGGGCTTCTCCTCTATAAAGTACAAAGGAACCAGTTCCGGGTCTAGCTAATATTGATAATGTAAGTACTATTACACCTACACCTCCAACCCATTGTATAAGTGAACGCCAAAATTGAAGTGTAGCAGGAATAAGATTTTCCTGTGCAACCATGGTAAGTCCAGTCCCAGTCCATCCGGACATTGACTCAAAAAATGCAGATAATGGTGCCATGCTTACAAGTGAAACCTTGTTATAAGGTATTAACCAAAAAGGAATACTTCCAACAGCAGATATAAAAAGCCATCCTAACGCTGCTGTAACCATAGCGCTTTTAAAATTCGGTGGGTCAGCATTTTTAAATAGATAAAATAAGGGCAGTCCGATTCCAAAATAAATTGCAGAAGTAATAAGTATAGGACCTATGGCATCATAAGGGCAACTATCCCCATATTCGCCAAAGATTATAGGAACTATTAATGAAAAAAGAGAAACAAATCCAACAATTATGAATATGCCCCCAAGGGATCTGAGGACACTTTTAATATCGCTCATTTTAGATGTCTCTCCTTACCATATCTCAATAAATTTTTACAAACAATGAACATCAACTACTTATATTTTTACTGATTCTTAATTTTCTTAATTCTTTTATCAAGGTCTTTTTTTAGTTCTTTAGAAATATCTCTTTTAGTAAATGCATCTGCTTTTGCGGCAATTGCAATTTTTGAAGCGAAAGTTCTAGCAATTTTTCCCCTATACTCTCTAGGAGTTCTATTTATTATCGAATGTTGAAATATTACACCATGTTTTGGAGGTTTTCCACCTTCTTTTTTATATCTAAAGAGAGCTTTTTCAGCTCCTAGAATCTGAATGGTAGAAGCAGGCATTGTTGCTAATTTTATAATGCCATTAGAATGAGATATTAAACGTGCACCAATAAGTGGACCCACGATATTTGTTATATTAGGAGCAATCCTTTTCATATCTTTTTCAATTTGACTCTCAAGTGATTTTATTTCATTATTAATTGTAGAATAAGCATTTCTTAGAGGTTGAATTTTTTCCTTAGGAGTTGGAAGAACTGACCAACTTTCAATTCGTTCATGTAATAAATTTGATGTTTGTACGAAATCATCTAACGTATTAACCATTTGAATTATTTGTAAATCTTCTGACTCTAACTTTCTGTCAACTCTATTTCTAGTAGTCAAAACTACAGCTTTATTAAATAATTCATTTGAAAAATTATAGTCCTTTGCTTTTATATCGAATTGTATGAAAAAAGGATCAAAAGGTTTGTAATCTCCAAGCTTTTTTAATCTAGTCTCACAAACTATGATATTCCTAACGTTTTTTATAATCTTTTTTTCTTCTGGAAGTATCTCATTTTTTAGTGTTTTTTGAATTTTTTTAGAGATTACTTTAAATTCCTTTGGAAAAATTATTTTATCAACTATTCCTTTTTTATCACAAAGAAATATGCCAAACCATTTGGTTATGAGATACATATTATTTCAAATTTCATAATCAAATAATTTTTAATGTATTTTGCGTTAAAATGAATTTAAATATTAGTTTTTGCTTTAAGGATGAGGTGTTAATCTGGTAAATCTTGCAATAAATATAGCATCTTTGAAACTGGATAACCCTATAATTCTTGCATCAGGTATAATGGATGAAGACGCTGGGAGTATGCAACGTATTTTTAATTGTGGTGCTGGTGCAATCGTTACAAAATCTATTGGATTGGTCCCAAGAGAAGGTTATCCAAATCCTACAGTTATTGAGTTAGAGCATGGAATCCTAAATGCTATGGGATTACCAAACCCAGGAATTGAAAATTTTAAGGAGGAAATATTCAAACTTAAAAAATTAAACATCCCATTGATTGCAAGCATTTATGGTTCAGATCACAAAGATTTTGTAAAGCTTGCTAAAAAGATGCAATATTTCGGTGTTGATGCTCTGGAATTGAATTTGAGCTGTCCTCACGCTAAAGGATATGGTTTAGAAATCGGTTGTGAACCTGATTTAGTTCAAGAAATAACATGTAATGTAAAAAAATCAACCAAGATTCCTGTTTTTGTTAAAATATCTCCAAACCTATCAGATATAATAGAGATTGCAAAATCAGCTGAAAAGGGAAATGCCGATGGAATAGTAGCAATTAATACTATAAAAGCTATGAAAATAGACCTGGAATTAAAAATGCCAGTACTGTCAAATATGATAGGAGGGTACTCTGGAAAAGCAATAAAACCAATCGGAATCCGTTGCGTGTACGAAATATCACAAAATGTAAACATACCAATAATTGGAGTCGGAGGCATAACATATGGAGAGGATGCAATAGAGTATTTTATGGCTGGTGCTTCAGCAGTTCAAATTGGTTCGGCTGTTTATTATAGAGGTCCTGATGTATTTAAAAAAATCTGTAATGAGATAAAAAATTGGATGAAAGAACATGGATATAATGACCTATCAGATTTAATTGGAGTAGCACATAAATGAATTACCCAAAAGTTGTAAAGATTATTAAAACAGTAAATGAAACTTCAGATATTAAAACAATTAAATTTGAATATTATGAAAAAACAGATCCAGGACAATTTTTTATGATTTGGATACCAAACGTTGATGAAATTCCTATGAGTGTTTCTTATATTGATAAAAAAATAAAAGGAGTTACATTTAAAAGAGTTGGTGATGCATCCAATGCTTTGTTTAAGCTAAAAGTTGGAGATAAAATAGGTGTTAGAGGGCCTTATGGAAATGGTTTTAAAATACATGGAAAAAAATTATTGTTTGTTGCAGGTGGAACAGGTATTGCAATGATTACACCTACTGTTGAAAGCGCAATTACTAATAAGAAAAAAACAACTATTATTTTAGGAGCAAGAAACAAAAATGAATTATTCTTTGAAAATAGAATTAAAAAATGTGGAGCCGAGTTGCTGGTATGTACAGATGATGGTTCTAAAGGTTTCAAAGGATTTGTAACAGATTTAGCAAAAGATATAATATCTAATAATAAATTTGACTTAATTTTAACATGTGGACCAGAAAAAATGATGAAAAAACTATTTGAAATCTCTAAAAATATTTCTTTTCAAGCATCATTGGAAAGATATATGAAATGCGGATTTGGTATATGTGGTCAATGCTGTATTGGTGAAGGTTTAAGAGTTTGTGAAGAAGGACCAGTTTTTGATGAAAAAAAGTTGAAAAAAATTGAAGATTTTGGTATATTTAAAAGAGATGCTGCAGGAAGAAAAGTAAATTTTTAATTTAAGGAGATATTAATTATGAGTTCATATAACGATGAAATAAATATTAAAACTAATGGAGAAGTAGATATAATAGATATAACAAATCAAATTCAGAAAACAATTAATGAATCCAGGATAAAAAATGGAATTGCTTGTATTTTTGTTCCTGGTTCAACTGCAAGTATTACAACGATTGAATATGAACCAGGTTTAAAAAAAGATCTTCCACGAGCTCTTCAAAAAATTGCACCAAAAGGAGAACATTATGACCATCATGAAACATGGCATGATGATAATGGACACTCTCATGTAAGAGCAAGTTTAATGGGTCCTAGTTTGAATGTACCAGTAATAGATGGAAGATTAATCCATGGTACTTGGCAACAAATCGTTTTTGTCGAACTAGATACTAGTCCAAGGAACCGAAAATTAATTGTTCAAATTGTTGGAGATTAAGTTCCCCATTTGTTTTTATGTATTCTTTCACTATTGTATCTATCAACTCTTAATTGTTCAACTTGAGGATATCCTAAAGAAATCAAAGAAAAAGGTAGTATATTTTCTGGGATTTTTAACATTTTTCTAAGATTATTAATCCTATTCTCCCTTGGATAAACACCTAACCAACAACTACCAAGTCCTTTCGCTCTTGCTGCAATTAATATATTTTCAGTTGCTGCAGAACAATCTTGGATCAAATAACCTAAATTTGCTTCCAAATCTAAATCTCCACATACAAGGATTGCCAATTGGGCTTCAGGTAGCATTTTTGCATTAGGGTGAAAATCTGGAATTTTATCAATTATTTTATGGTCATCTAAAATTATAAAATGCCAGGGTTGTTTATTTTCAGCAGAAGGCGCACAAACACCTGTCTCTAAAAGGTCCTTAATTAATTCTTCTGAAATTGTTTTATTTGAATATTTTCTTACACTTCTTCGCGTTAATATAACTTCCATTGCATCCATTATTTCACCTGTATTTTCCGAATAACAAAAACTAATATAATAAATTTAATCCTTGAAGTTAAAACATATAAAACTAGCTTGTTTATTACCATATAATATATTTACTCTTTTTCCAAGGGAAAAACCATTAATAAATAATTTTACAGAATAAAAATTACTTTTTTGCTTAATTGATCCTTCTAATTTTATTGTTTTTTTATTCCATAACCGAAAGATTCCTAAATTCTTTTCTGCTTTTGAAATTTCATTATCATTTCCATCATAAAGAACCATTTTTATCTTAGTAAGTCTTGTTAGATATGGTTTTTTCAAATAAATAGTTGCTGACCATGAACAAATTGAAATATTTATTGGTTCATTATTTTCATAGGTAACTTCATTTGAAGGATTAAGCTTTATTAATCCATAGGATGCCTTTATATTATCTTGAGACGGGGATGGTTTTTCTAATACGATTTTACCGGATTGAAAATATAAAAGAAGATTCTTTGGATAAACTTTAATCTCATGAATAATCCCATTTGCTGCCCCCTTATTGTCCATGATTATTAATGATGATGTATAGATTAAAGGATAATTAATATTTAAATCATTTTCAAACTTATATGAATGTTTTACTTTATTTCCTTCAGCAGTGTCTCCATCACCAAAATCCCAATAATAAAAAATAATGTTACCATCTGAATCATAAGAGTTTGTAGCATCAAATTCGATATAATCTCCAAAGTAGGCAATATCAGGAGCAGTTATTATCGCTTTTGGAATGTAATTATCAGAAGAAATTGAATCTATTTCTATTGATTTTGACTCATATAAACAACCGGATAACAATAGAGATAAAAAGACAAAAAACATGATAATTAATATTTTTTTATTCAAATGTATTCTCCGTTTAATAATTTAAAAATTATAATCGATAATAATATATAAAATTATGTCTGCAAAATATTAATATATTATTAAAAGAACTTCTATATATAAAACTTTGATTATAATGGGTGTATTATGCGTATAAACAAGATATGGTTAGTTTATATCACATTATTTCTATTTGCATCGCCGATACTGACCATTTCTTTACCATCTCAAGATAATGCACCTCCCGAATGGAAAGACAATTGGGCCTACAGACAAGAAATAATACTTCCAATATCAACAAATCAACCACAGGCAATATACCAACCGATTGATTTGCGTATAGAATTTATAAATCCTTGTTGGGGGAAAAATGAAAATGAACATTCCATAAGAGTATGCTCATGGGATGGATATAGATGGCATGAGCTGGAATCACAGATCTATGATATTGAATTTGAGGATTCAAATCATATTCTAAATTGTAGATTAGTTTTTCTTGTTCCAATTTTTGCAAATGGAGAAGAAATCTATTATGTTTATTATGATGATAATGAAAAAACATCACCTAGTTATATGGATCACGTTAGTGTAGAGGATGCATATTATTATTATGCACCCATTTCAGGAATTTCTATAGAGAGTGATTATTATAAAATAACAGAAGATGGTTATTGCATTTATGGGGTTGGTCAAAAAGGAGACATTATCTATAGAGGTTTATCGCAAGGAATTATAAAAATGAAACCAAATACAGAAGATTTTGACACCTCAAATTTTGATAATTTAGCCTCATTTATTTTATCATATCAACATGGTAAAGAAGATGAGGATGAAATCTCATCTGATCAAGTCCTAATATCAAAGGATATTATTGTTGATGGAAATCTCATGGTTGAATTTAGAATCGTCAGTGAATCAAATAGCAAGCATCTACGAACAAATAATATTTACAAATACTATTACTGTCCAACTAACGAAAAACGGATATCTGTCCATGTTAAACATCAAGTTTTTGAAGAATCAGAAGTAACTGGGATTGAACAAGTAGATGGAAGGTATGGTGTGATTGCTTCTGTTCAATCAAAAAGTGGAAGAATAAAAAAAATGCGTTTTGGACAAATTCTACCATATATTCATATCTTTAGTGAAAACAATATCATCAAAGAATATAAATTGGACACAGATCCAGAAGATAAAACAAGAGAATGGATAGTTCCCTATACTGATGATTGTGATCTTGGAGAGGACGCTTGGATATCTTATGATGAAGGTGAAAAAGGTAAAGCCTTTGGAATTATTTTTTCATCAAATAAAGATATTGTAAAATCTGGAACAGATGAAAGAGACGGAATACAAGTAACAGTTGCTGAAAGGGAATATTTAAAAATTCTTGGAGCAGAGATTGATTATGCTGCAATAACTTTTGGCAGAAACTCTTTTGAGAAAGGCCAAAGCCATGATAAGGTTATTCCAGGTGATTTAGTAGTTGAATATGATGCTGAGTTCTATACATCTGAAGACAGAGGCTATAAAAGTGTAGCTTTAGAATCGGAATATTTCAAAAAACTTATAAGATATCGTGAGGAGGATAAGGATGATTCGGGAAATGGAGAAAAAGATATTTACACTTTGACTGTATATCCTCATTTTATAGGTAGAATAATAGATCGTCAGCCTATAAGAAATTTATTTGATAGATTTACCTTATCAGCAGAGCTTTACCAATTGGATGAATTATATACAGAAGGTAAATATTTTAAGCCAATTCTTGGTGCACCTTTATTTAAATTTACAAAAATTTCTCCTGGGGACTATATTTTAAAAATTTTTAGAAAAATTGGTAATTGGAAAACAATAATAGGATTAATACCTATAAGTATCAAAAATGATGTAACTTTAGATATTAGATTAACTTGGCAAAAAAATATAAAATTTTCTGCAAAAGATCAAAATCAAGAAAGGATTGAAGATATTGAATTAACTCTATTCCAAAATGATTCAGCTATATTTGTAAATAACACAAAAAGTGATACAGATATCTTACTAAAAGTTCCATATAACATTTTTAAACCATATGAAATCAAGGCTTACTATAAAGGTTTTAAAATATATGACAAAGAACTTTCAAGAAGTACAAAAAAAGTTGACATCAAACTAGATTTATATGATCTGACAGTAGAAGTAAAAGATAAACTAGGGTTTTCACCAGGGATTAACCTAAGACCAATGCTAACAAGCAATGAAATGGAGAATCCAATTGAGCTTATTCCAAAGGATGTAGGTGAGGGAATTTATGTTTTTAATGACTTACCAGCAGCAAAATATAAATTTTTCATAACCTATGGTAGATTTTCAGATGAACTATATATTGATGTACCTGAAGATGGAGCTTTTTCTTATGTTAAATTTTCAGCTTTGTTTGAATTTAAAACTAATTTACTAGATTCCCGAGGAAATTCAATCCAAAACCAAGATTTTAAAATAAATATTATAAGAGATGGTGAAATTTTATTTGATTGTATATCTCCAGACAAAACCTTAATGATGCCTCCTGGAACATATACTATTAAGGCAAATTTAAACAATAAATTATTTGGAATAAAAACAGTCGAATTAAGCAGTGATAAAGAAATAAATATTGTTACTAGAATTAAGCCACTTCTTCCAACCCTAATTACAGGTATTGTTTTACTATTTATTTGTGAAATGGTTGTACTACTTTTATTTAAGAAATTTTCTCTAAATACGTTTTTAAAATTATTAGCACTTGCCTTGGTATTTCTAGCGATATTTCAACCATGGTGGACATTAAATGGTTACAGTGAAACTCCTTACGCTGAGAAAAATACAGAAATGTATATTGTCTCAGGAACGATGATTGAAAAGTTGAAATATCAAAAAGAGACTAACCTTGAACTTGCCACTCTACCTGAAATGTTTACAGATTTTCTTGGTATTCTTTTACTTATCATATATTCTGGAATAATTTTACTTAGTATAAGTTTTATTCCAAATATTCTTTTAAGAAGGCGATATTTTCTAGTTTTAATATCTGCAAGTATTTTGTTTTTAATTTTAGTTTCTATTGCCTTTTCTTATGGCATGTCAAAAATTACAGAACTTACTTTAGGATGTTTAAATGGTGAAGCAATCCTTGATGTAATACTACCAAATGGCGAAACTGTCTGCATGTTATCTAGTTGGGGCTTAGGTCTAGGTTTTTATCTTTGCGTTTTCTCATCAATAATTCTTTTGTTTGCTGGAATAATTGATTATTTAAAAAAGAAAAAATGGCCTAAAAAATTATTTAAAAATAAATGATTTAGCTATTGTAATTCCTACAAATTCTTAATTCTATTTTCTCCAGAAATCTTTTTTATTATTTTAAATACCTCTTTAGGAACTAGGTTTTCCCAAGGCTCATCATTTCTTATTCTACGCCTTATAATCTTTCCAGAGAACTTGTCTTTGTTGTATATTGGTGTTTTTTTTACAGTATATCCTTTTTCTGAAAACAACTGCTTGGTAAAATCATTATTTGATAATACAATATCAAAGTCAGGTATTATTGATACTACATGATCTACCCATTTGGGAGGATTATGGATATCAGGGATACAAACAATGCTATAATTTTTTATACCGTTGTTTCTCAATGATTCATGGATCATAAGACTCCTTTCTTCATCTGTAAATGGGTTATCAAATGTGTTACTATATTGTGATGACCCGATTCCAATTATTAATTCGCTGTATTTCTTGGATGCTTCTTTTATAACTTTTAAATGTCCATTATGAAATGGCTGAAATCGTCCTATAAATAATGCTTTCATAATAATACATAAAAAGAATGCAGCAGAAGATATAAAACTTTAATCAATAATTAATATTTATTTTTATTCTTTTTTTGTTTCAGTAGGATAAGCAGATATCTTTTTTTCTGATTCAAGCTCGACTTTACCGGTTATTTTTAGAGGTTTTAAAGCTTTAAGCTTGCTGAGTAGTTGTTCTTTGCCAGGACCAATAAGGGTATTTTCAATTACTTCTGTAAGAGTCTCAACTGGAATTACCTCAATCTTATCTTTCAAGTTATCCTCTATTAGAACATCATTTAAATTTGATCTTGGAACCAAAACTCTTTTAATTCCTGCTTTTGCAGCAGCTTCAACCTTTGCTGTAGCACCTCCTATTGGTAGAACTGTACCTCTAATACTTAAGGAACCAGTCATAGCAGTATCCTGTCTTACAGGTACATTTTCCATAGCAGAAATTACAGCAGTTATAACAGATATACTTGCAGAATCTCCTTCAAGACCTTCATATGTGCCAATAAATTGAATATGAATGTCATGCTCTGTAATATCCCTGCCCATGTATTTCTTTATTATTGCAGATATATTAAGAACCGACTCCTTTGCAATTTCACCAAGCTTACCTGTTGCAATTACCTTTCCTTCAGATTCAGATCCAGCTGGTGTAACCTCAGCAACAATGGGTAAAACAAGTCCAGAAAATTCACTCATTGAGGGATCGGCTGAATGAACTGCAAGACCATTAACAACTCCTACTTCTTCACCTGTTGTTTTAAATGAACGATAATCCTTTCTCTGCTCAATTGCTCTATCAACAACCTGCTGCTCAAGTGATTTTGCAATTATCTTTGCCTTCATTACATGATTTGTTGTCACAACTTTGTCTCCTCCCTCGAAGGCAACATCTCCAGCTGCTCGAATTAGGCCACCTAGCTCTCTTAAACGAAGTGAAAGTTTACCTTTTCTTCCAGCACGCCTCTGAGCCTCATGAATAATTTCACCAACAGCATCACGATCAAAGTGGGGGATTTTTTCATCTTTTTTTACTTCTTGGGCAACAAACCGAATTAGCTTTTGTCTATTTTCCTCATTATCGTCCATATTGCTATTCAGATAAACCTCATAACCATAACCCCTTATCCTAGAGCGGAGAGCTGGATGCATACCTTTTAATGCATCAAGATTTCCTGCAGAAACCAAAATAAAATCACATGGAACTGGCTCTGTTTTTACCATTGCTCCAAAGCTTCTTTCTGATTGCCCAGTAACCTGAAACTTTTTCTCTTGTATAGCAGTTAGTAAATGTTGTTGAGAAGGTAAACTCAGAGTGTTTATCTCATCAATATAAAGAACACCTTTATGAGCTCTATGTATTGCCCCTGCCTCTACTAACTGATGAGGTGGGGTTTCTAGCCCTGCTGATTGAAAAGGATCATGACGAACGTCTCCTAACAAGGCACCAGAGTGTGCAGCTGTTGCATCAACAAATGGTGGCAAATCGTTTTTCTCGTGAGCAACAAGTACTTTTGGAACCTGCTGTAATTCTCTACGTTGCAGTAGTGCACCTCTTGAAAATATTAAGAATATCATGAAAGCAACAATTATGCCTATCAAAGCCCATTGAATCTGAACCTGATTTGGATCAAAGCCATTTGCAGTCATCGCTGGTGCAATTGCTGCAAAAATTGAAAGAGCAATTATCATAAAAACTATGGTAACAATCATGCTACTTTGCTGTTCCTTTTTTTTCTTTGCTTCATTTCTTTGAGCTTTAACAATCTCATTTGCCTTTCCTCCAGGTACTACACGAATATGGGGGGTATTTGAATCATCAGCATTTGGATATGCAATTATATCTTCAAGTTCTCCTTTTGGAAGAAACGCTGTCATTGCTCTAGCAACCATAGATTTTCCAGTTCCTGGATCACCTATTAACATTACGTGTCTTTTTTGCTCAGCAGCTTTTCTAACAATTTCAACTGATCTATCTTGTCCAATCACTTGATCTAATAAAAGATCTGGAACCTCTATTTCTTTTGTTGTATTGAATTTTTGAGATTTTATCCATTCATCAATTGAAGGCATTTCTTTTTTTGTATTATTATTTTTCTTTGTATATTCCTGTTGATTTCCATTTTCTGATTCATTCACGGGTAACACTGTCTTTCAGATTTTATACTGTTGAATAAACGAATCATATTTCAATGTTTCTTTTAGCAAAAAAATCTAGAAAAATTTATAAACTTTCATTTATTTCAAAAGGAAAATAGGAATTTTGGTGGAGGAAAATAGGAATGGCAAAAGATATTTATACCAAAATTGGAAGCTGGGCATTTCTTATTGGAATTCTAATATCATTATTAGTGGGCCTCTATACTGCTTATACTATGGAAGCAGAAGGTGAGTTAACATTCATATATACCGAAACAGGCGGCTGGGTTATTTGGCTTTTAGTAGTAATTGGTGCAATTGTAGGTATACTCGCATTTATTGGAAAAGGAACAATAACCTCAAAAGAAGGACCAAGCTTTTTAATGGCAGGAATAGCGCTTCTTGTAATGGCTGGTGCATTTTGGGGTTGGACAGGTTATATAACTGGACCCTGGATAGGATCTTTACTAGCTGGTTTGTCCATATGCCTTGCAATATTTGTTGCTCCTGCTGTAGGATTACTAGCAATTAAAGCAATTTGGAAAATGGGAAAAGAGGTCTAAATCCTATTTTCATCTTTTTTATTTTAAAAGATACCATAATAATAAGGAAAATATTCCAATTATTACAAAAATAATCCATAGTATGTAAGCAAATTTTATACGAACCAACCATTTTGCTTTTTTCTCAGGAGTATCAAAGAATCTTCCAATGATTGGATCTTCTTCAATTTTAATCATTTTATTACTTTTTTGATTCAAGTATTGCCTTTATTCTTTTTCTTCTAAGGAAATCCTCTCTTTCTCTTTCTTCAAGCTGCATCTCGATATATTTTCTTGTTGCAATAAGTTTTGGAATTAAGTTATTTTCAAGAACATTTACTCTTCTTTTTGTTTTTTCAATTTCTACAGCAAGAGATTTTATTCCTGCTTCAAGGTCTGCAAGCGTGATGAGTTTCATTAAAATGCTGTTGAAACTTACTTGGGCATCATCAAGTTTTGAACAGGTTTCAAAAAAGCCGTATGATGGTTTAATCTCAGTTTTTAAATTTTGTTTATTTATATTTGGAATTTTTACTCCCATGATATTATCTGTTTCAAAAGATATCTCCCCAATAAAATCTGTTAAAAATGAGGATTCTTCAACCTTTTCTTCACCTAAAATCATTTGAGCTTGTATTAATGATAAAAAGGATTTTTTAAAATCTTTATCAATCTCATTTGTCAGCTGATTTTTATTTTCAATAATATCAAAAAACCTTTCAACAAGGGCATCTCTTTTTTCTTCCAGCAGTTTATGACCTTTTTTTGCAAGAATTAATTTCTTTCTTATGTCAAGTAAATCCATCCTTGTTGGGCTTACACCCTCAAGTATTTGTTCTGCCATAATTATTCTTTTCTCTCAACTTTTGGAAGATATTTTTCAATGTACTTTTCATCAATTTTTTTTAGCTCGGTTTTAGGTAAAATCGAAAGTAGCTCCCAACCAATTGTAAGGGTTTTTACAATACTTCTATTTTCATTTGCATCCTGTTTTACAAATTTTCTTTCAAATTCATCTGCAAATTTCAAAAATTTCCTATCTCTATCTGATAAAGCATCCTCACCAACAATTGCAACAAGATCTCTAAGGTCACAACCTTCAGCATATGCAGCATATAGCTGGTTTGACACACCAGCATGGTCCTCACGAGTTCTATCCTTACCAATACCTCTATCCATCAATCTTGACAAGCATGGAAGAACAGCAACAGGTGGATATATGTCCTTTTTATGTAAACCTCGATTTAAAACTATTTGTCCCTCTGTAATATAACCTGTTAAATCTGGAATAGGATGGGTAATATCATCATCAGGCATTGTAAGCATTGGAATCTGTGTAATTGATCCCTTTTTACCCTTAATCCTACCTGCTCTTTCATAGATTGAAGCAAGGTCAGTGTACATATAACCAGGATATCCCCTACGACCAGGAACCTCTTCTCTTGCTGCCGCGATTTCACGAAGAGCCTCTGCATAATTAGTTAAATCAGTAAGTAGGATTAGAACCTGCATGTCAAGATCAAATGCAAGATACTCAGCACATGTAAGAGCCATTCGAGGTAGAATAATTCTTTCTATTGTTGGGTCATCAGCTAAATTTAAAAACATAACAGTTCTCTCAAGAGCACCAGTGTTTTCAAAGTCCTTTATGAAAAGGTTTGCCTCCTCAGCAGTTATGCCCATCGCACAAAAAACAACTGCAAATGTTTCCTCTCTACCAAGAACCCTTGCCTGTCTAGCAATTTGAGCAGCCATTTCATTATGAGGAAGACCAGCACCTGAAAAAATTGGAAGCTTCTGACCACGAACTAGAGTGTTAAGACCATCAATTGTAGATATTCCTGTTTGAATAAACTCCCTTGGATATTCTCTTGCATATGGATTTATAGGATTACCATTAATATCTCTCCTATCATCAGGAATTATTGGTGGAGCATCATCAATTGGATTTCCAGTACCATCAAAAACCCTTCCTAGTATATCCTTTGAAACACCAAGTTTCATAGTTTCACCTATGAAACGAGCTGATGTGTTCTTTGTATCAATCCCTTTTGTTCCCTCAAAAACCTGAACAATAGCCTTATCCATAAATGCTTCAAGAACCTGCCCAGTACGTTCCTCGCCAGTTGAAGTTCTGATTTTTACGACCTCGTTATAAGCAACATCTTTTATTCCTTCAACTATCATTAAAGGTCCGGCAACTTCTGTTACTGAAAAATATTCAATATCCTTATTGCTCAACTCAACCACCTCGTTTAATAAGGGCTTCTAGCTCTTTATCGAGTTCTTTTTCAATTTCTTGAAACCTTTTCTCATATTCTATGTTTGATACCGTTTTCATTCTTGCAAGATTTTCACATGATTTCATAGCTAAAACATCGTCCATATGAACATTTTTCTCAACAGCCTGCTGTATTTTATCTGAAAAGCTAAGAATAATCCTCAACATCTCATATTGTTTTTTACCAGGGCAATATGTATCAATTTCATGAAAAGCACTTTGCTGAAGGAAATCCTCCCGGATTATTCTCGCGCTTTCAAGAAGTGCTCTTTCGCGTGGAGGTAAGGCGTCAGGTCCAACAAGCTTTACAATTTCCTCAAGCTCTGATTCTTTTTGAAGTAAAGCCATTGCCTTATTTCTAAGTTTGAGCCAATACTCTCCTACCTCTTTATTCCACCAAGATTTTATTTCATCAAGATAAAGAGAATATGACTTCAACCAATTAATAGATGGAAAATGTCTCCGGTCTGCAAGATCTGCATCAAGAGCCCAAAAAACCTTTACAATTCTAAGAGTATTTTGAGCAACAGGTTCAGAGAAATCCCCACCAGGTGGAGATACAGCTCCCATCACAGAAACTGAACCTTCTCTATTTTTTGAACCTAGAAGTTTAACCCTCCCGGCTCTCTCATAAAACTCTGCGAGCCTTGATGCAAGATATGCAGGGTATCCCTCTTCACCAGGCATCTCCTCAAGACGGCCAGATATCTCTCTCATAGCCTCTGCCAACCTTGAAGTACTATCTGCCATTAAAGCTACATCATATCCCATATCCCTGTAATATTCTGCGATTGTAATACCTGTATATACACTTGCATCTCTTGCGGCAACCGGCATATTTGAGGTATTGGCAATTAAAACAGTCCGGTTCATTAGTGGTTCGCCAGATTTTGGATCTTCAAGCTCTGGAAACTCACGAAGAACATCTGTCATCTCATTTCCACGTTCACCACATCCAACATAGACTACAACTTGTGCATCGCTCCATTTTGCTAGCTGATGAAGCATTACTGTTTTACCAGTTCCAAATCCACCAGGAATTGCTGCAGTCCCACCCTTTGCAATAGGGAAGAATGTATCTATTATGCGCTGACCTGTAATCAATGGTAGTGTTGGATCGTATTTTTTTGCAATTGGTCTTAATTTTCTAACCGGCCATTTTTGCATCATTTGTAGTTTTTTATCGCCTTTATCGGTTGAAACAACAGCAATATCCTCTTCAACAGTGTAATCACCTTCCTTGTTAATTGTTAAAATCTTGCCATTAATATCAGGGGGGATAATTATTTTATGTAAAATTATTGATGTCTCTTGGACTTCACCTATAACATCACAACTATTTACTCTATCTCCTGCCTTTGCAAGTGGTTTGAAATGCCATTTCTTTTTTCTATTTAGAGCTGGTACTTCTACACCACGCTCAATGAAATCACCTGTTTTTTCTTTAATTCCTGGTAATGGTCGTTGTATTCCATCATAAATATTTGTCAGTAAACCAGGACCTAGCTCTACAGATAGAGGCATATCTGTAGATACAACCTTTTCACCAGGTTTCAAGCCAACAGTGTCTTCATAAACCTGAATTATTGCATTGTCCTTATCTAATCTGATGATTTCTCCAATAAGATTCTGTTCTCCAACCTTTACAACATCATACATCTTAGCCCCACGCATTCCATCTGCTTCAATCACAGGACCTGAGATTCTGATTATTTTTCCTTTTTGAGATTTGTTTGTCATTAATTTTGCCTCCAAATATAATTATCCTTTATCTATTTCAACTCCAACAGCTTTTTTTATTAGTTGTGAAATAAAATCTGCATGACCTTTCATTCTTCCTTTTTTATCAGGAATTTCAACAATTATTGGGGTGTCATGAATCAATCTATAATCTTTAAGATATTTTCCAAGGTCTTCTGCAATTTTTTCTGTTATAAACAGTATTCCGATATCATCAAGCTCAGAGATTTTATTCCACATCTCTCTTACATTTGTATCTGGAACAAATAAATCTTTTAGGCCAGCAAGTCTGAAACCAACTGCTGTATCCTTGTCACAAAGTGCTGCTATTTTCATTTAGGTGTCTCCTTAACTAAAAAATTTTTTATCAGATCAGATGAAAGGTCTTCTCCTATACCTTTTACAATTATTTTCAAATTTTCAATTTCATATTCTTTTGAAACAATAAATCTAATAGTAGGGCCAATTGTAACATAATTTTTTGTGGATATATTTTCCACTAGTTTTAATAGATTTGAATCAAGGGCATTTTCAAGTACTTGTACTGATTTATCCCTATTGTAATCCTCAATTACATTTTTTAATGATTCAAAATATGAGGTACCTTCAAGGCTTGATATAACATGAGGAACTGAATCAGCTTCAGCCATTTCCTTAAATTTCCATGAAGCAATTTCTTGTCCTTCGCCAATAAATAATTTTTTAATTAATTCAGCATCATATCCAAGCTGTTTTGCCCGAAGAATATTTTTTATTGTTATTGTATCAATCATTGTGTTAACAAATTTTCTTTTAGCATTTTCACACTTATAAGGGACCTTTATTTCTCTGAACTTTTTTATAATGTATCTATCAATAGAATTATCAACATTTAAAAAATCTATTTTTTCTTCTGTAACAGCATCAATTAAATCTTTTTCAAAACCATAGTTTTTTAGCATTTCTGAAAGATTTTGTTTATCAGATTCTATAATTTTTTGTATTAATTTCTTTGTTTTTGGAAGTTTTGCTTTTTCTTTTATTTTTTCATCCAATTCCTTATTATCTAGCTTGTTTTTTAGGAGATTTTTTAATAAATAAATATCTAATTTTTCCAAATAGAAATTGAAAAAATCCATCATCTTTTTTGAACTTTCTTTTTTCATCATATCTATTGTTTTAACAAAATTTTCATCTAAAGACTTTTGAATTTCATATGTGTCATCACCAGACAACTCATAATCCTTTGAAGAATTTAATGTATCAACAAAAGATGGTAGATCCTTTGTTTCTATAACGCGATTGAGTTCTTTTTCTGTAATAAATGGGTTTCCAATCGCTTCATATTTAGCATTAGGATAGGCAAACATAACGTATGTTGAGAAGGGCCGTGCAATTAGAGCAAAAACTATTATTATTATTGAACCTATAAGTACCCAAAATGGATAATTATAAGGATCAAGAATCAACCCAAACAATATTATCTACTCCATTATTTATGAGAAAAGTATCTTTCCAACCTTTCTTCTTATTTTGTCTTTTTCTCTTTTTAGTATTCCATCAAATGTATAATCAAGTGTAACTCTTCCATCAGCAGATTTTATTATTATACCACCAGATGTTTCTATATGCCCTTCTATAGATAGCCCTAAATCCTCCACAATTTTTTTATCGGCGGTTCTTGATACATAAACTAAACATTTTCCTCCAATTTTTTTTGTTCCATCCTTTATTAATTTCTGAATTATTTTCTCATAATTTTTCTCTTTAATAATTGATAACTTATGATGTGCTTTTGTGAAACACTGCTCAATTACTTGTTCTCTTGAGTTCATTATTTCTTTTTTAGTATCTTGGTTTGCTTTCGAAATAATAATTTTTTTAATATTTTCACTTTGTTGTTTACCTACTGAAAGGATCTTTTCTGATTCCTTTTCTGCCTCTTTTTTTGATTCCTTTATAATAATTTTTGCTTGTTCCTCTGCATCTTTTATAATCTGTTTTATCTCATTTTCAGAATCTTTTTTAATTTGTTCAATTATTTTTTCAGCTGTCATTAATCTACCTTTTTATAATAATCCTAATCCAGTCATAAGTAATATTCCAACAAGCAATCCAAATATGGCAATTGTCTCAGGCATAACGGTATAGATTATACCCCTTGCTGCAACATCTGGGTTTCTAGCAGTAGCAGCAATTGATGAACTTGCAACTTGACCTTGATTTGCAGCAGATATACCTGTAAGACCAACTACGAGTCCAATTCCGATTGCAGAAAGTCCAATCATTGGATTCGACAAATCTGCTCCTCCAGCACCTCCAAGTAATCCTGCACCCATCATAAGCAATATTGCTGTTAATAGCCCATACACCGCCTGAGTCATTGGAAGCACCTGAAAAACAAGACATTTTCCAAATAACTCTGGCTTTTCACCAGTTACAGCAACAGCAGAAGAACCAGCAAGCATTAGTCCCATTGCAGAACCTATCCCTGCAATACCCATTGAAAGTGCGCAACCTATAATTATCATTGATTGCGTTTCACCTTCAACACCAGTCAAAGGGTCAGCAATTACTGTTCCCATTGCAGTTAATAGTGCCAACATCGCCAACATAATTAATGACGCTCTTGCCTTTATTTTTTTATTTTTCATTTTTTTGTCCTCCATGTTTTTTTTATTTTACTTCTTCAATTTTAGTATATTTTCTTTTTATAGAGAAGGGCTCAAATTTTTTCCCGCCTCCTTCATAAAACCTATTGAAAAATTCAACATATTGAAGTCTAAGAGAATGCACACCTGCTCCAAGGGTTTGCAAACCAAGGTTTGCAGTATGCGCAATAACAAGAATGATTGGTGTAAATATAATCCCTATAACAGGTATCATCTGAGGAATTATTTGTGCTACTATGTTAAATGCAAGAGCCATACCTGTCGTTCCAAGGCCTAGAGCAAGAAGTCTTGCATACGAAAGCCAGTCCCCAATATAACCAGTTATATCAAAAAAACCAAGGGGTCCTGCATGTTTTAATCTTAATATAAGACCTACTATTAAAAGAATAATTGCCAAATAAAATTCGATTGTTCCTAGGTCCCACATATGAAGTAAAAATGCCCCAATAAGCATTCCTCCTCCAATTTGTAGTGGAATCCAAGAGAGGTGTTGAGTAACTAAAGAGTTAATATCTTTTCTTTTATATGATTGATAAATTGCTAAGAAAATACCTATGTTAAGATGAACAAGACCAAAGAAAAGTGCCATTACTAATATAACGAGTGGATCACGAAGAGGTTCAATTGGAAATTGTGTGCCAGCAATTGTGAAGCTATAAAGTTGATGGTCCGGATTATTAAAGAAAAACCTTGGTATAAGGTCACCGAAAATACTATTTGTAAGAACACCAACAACAATTGTTACTATCGCAAGCCATATCCCCATAAAAGACCAGCTTTTAATAGTCTCACTTATTTTGTCAAATTTTATATATCCAAAAATTGAAAGGATTAAAAGCACAAGACCATAACCAGCATCACCTAGCATTATACCAAAAAATAGTATAAAAAATATGGTCATGAATATCATTGGGTCGATTTCATTATATTTTGGAGTTGCAAATAAATCAAGAAAAGTTCTGAAAGCTTTAGCCCATTCAGGAGTTTTAAGATGAACAGGAGGATTATCAGGGTTTATAGAAGGTGTTTCAAAATTGCAAACCACATGGCCATCTGATACATCGTTTAAGGAATTTCCCAATACTTCCTCATTTCTCTCTAAAACCCAGCCGTTTATTTGATAGGTAGAATTAGTCATTGTAAAATTTTTTGATACTTCCTTTCTTACCCTTTCAAGTTGTATTTCCTCTTTTAAGGCAAGTAAATCATCAAGTTGTTCTTTTGCATAAATTCTTAGGCCTGAAATTATCTTTTTCTTATCCTTATCAATTTGTTTTTTCTCTGTTTGTAATGATTTTAAAAGTTCATTTGGGCGTCCTGAGGTTGCTTCTAGATTAATCTCTTTTATTTTTTCCCTGCATATTTTTTGAACTTTATCTTTTTCAGAAATGTGTACAACAATTAAAACAGCCCATTCTACATCCTTTTTCCTCACGAACTGTTCTGCATAAATCATTGATTTTTCAAGTGATTCAATTTCTTTTTTTAATTCTTCGAATTCACTTGTAATACCTAAAACAACATAAAGATAATTAGATTCTCCAATTTCTGAAATATCTATATCAAATTCCTTAAAATAATTCAATTTCTTGATATCATGATTTATTTTTTCAGTCATTTCAATTATTTGTTTATGTTTTTTATCATGTTCTAAAATATTTTTTTCGATTTCCTCAAGCAGACCTTCTGCATAAGAATTTATTTCGTCAAGACTACGATACTCAACAGATTTGATTTCAGGTAATTCTGGATTAAAAATTGCTTTTAAACCACTTTTCTTAGATTTAATTTTTTTTAAAATACCAATTAATCTTGATATACGTAGTTCATACATAATACAGGTTTCAGCATCATTTTGCATCTGTATGAATTCATCATTTTCTAGTGATTCATCCTCTGTTTTTGAAATATCAACTATCTCCATTACACCAGTTTCATGGAGATTTTTAATTACTTCATTTATATATTTTTGATGAACGATTATTGAAGTTTTTTTCATGGGAGAAGGAAAAAAAATATTTTATCCCCCCTCTTCAATTTCCTTGATTATAGTTGCAATTGCCCTTTCCATGTTTTTACTTGCTGTTTCTTTTATTTTATTGATTTCTTTTTTACTGTTAACCTCAATTTTCTGAACCTCTTTTTTCGCATTAATCTCTGCTTTGTCAATTTGTTCTTTTGACTTTGTTTGTGCCTTTTCTATAGTGATTTGTTTTTCTTTTTCAGCATCCCTTTTTGCCTTTTCAATAATTTTTTCGGCATCCTTTTTTGCTTTCTCAATTTTTTCAAGAGCTCTTTTTTCAGCTTCTTTTATATCTTTAATAGATTTAGATGCCATTTGATACCCGAATAAATAAGATATTTATAAGTTTTAATATGAAATATATAATAAATACATTACTTAAAATAAGTAATAAAATTTAAGAGAATTTTTAATAATCAATTATTTATTATTTTAGGGATATCATTTTTACATACCCCAAAATTTATCTGTTTTTCTTTTAATTTCAAAAATTTTATTTAAAACATCTCTTTCATCAGCATTTAACACATCCATATCACGTAGCTTTTTTGCATCACTTGCAGGCAAATCAGTATAGAGAATATCTTCTCCTTTAATTTGTCTTCCAATGGTTACACCTTCAATAGATATCGCCACTTCTTGACCTTGTATAGCTTCTTCAATCGGTTTATTCTCTGATTGCATACCCTTTATTGAACCTATAATCCTTCCATCCTCCTTCATTAATCGCAGTCCTGTTCTTATTCTACCGCTTAATACTCTTATTCCAATTACAGCGGGATGACTAACTCGGAAAACATACTCTGGTAAAAATTTAATCATTCCAGGATGAATGTAATCCTGTCGTCTTTCTCTTTCAAGTGCTGCCTTCTTTTTTTCTATCCATTCATCATAATTTTCCATTATCGTATAGATTACGTCTTCATCAAAAATTGTGATATCTAACTTTTGGAGTTCTTCCTTTGCTTCTGGTAGTATTTTAACATTGAAAGCAAATATAATTTTATTAAACGGATCAATCGTTGAATCGGTTTCTACAATATCTCTTTTTGATACATTTCCAATTTCAGCTTTACGAATCTTTATTCCTTTTTCTTTAGATTCTTTTATTAGAGCCTCAAGTGATCCAATAGTATCAGCCTTAATGATTATACCTTGCTCGTCTAATTCAAAGTCAATTTTTGTTTGATTTTTAATTTCATTAATTACTTCTTCGAGATTATCTTTTACTACTCTGATTGCAGCTCCAGGTATAACATTTTCTAAATCAGGAGATGAAATTTTTATACCACAAGCAGCATGAACTTCAGCAACATTGTCGAAACGTTCACGGGGATCACGAATCTCATCAAGAGGTTTTGGTTTTAGAAGAGCTTTTATTCGTGTTACAACAGGTTTATCTATTGTTCCAATAACAATCTTGTCATCATTTTTAATAGTTCCATTGTAGATAATTGCATCAATAGTCTTACCAAGACCAACTTCTTCTTTTACTTCTAAAACACTACCCTTTCCAGGACCACTTTCGATATGAAGTCTGTCCTCTAAAAATCTCTGTGCAAGTCCAACAAGTATCATAAGAAGCTCTGGGATTCCCTCTCCGGTTTTTGCAGAAATTGGAATTACACCAATTGTTTTTCTAAAATCAGATATATTAAAATATAAATCAGCATTCAATTTTTGCTCTGAAACCGTTCCAATTATTTCATATATCCTCTCTTCAAATAATGTTTTAACATTTTTCCTTTGTTTATCAATACGTCCCTTCGCAGTTTCATCACTTTTTTGCCAACCTGATATTGCATCAATCTTATTTGCTGCAATTACAAAAGGAGTTTTATATTGCTTGAGAATTTTGATTGACTCATAAGACTGAGGTTTAAAACCTTCATTTATATCGACAATAAGTATAGCTAGATCAGCAAGTGATCCACCTCTTGTTCTAAGGGTTGTAAAAGCATGATGGCCCGGAGTATCAATAAAGAGTAATCCAGGAAGAGTAAATTTTTTTTCTTTTAATAAATTCCCACAAATATCATATATTGCTTCAATTGGAACTTCTGTAGCCCCGATATGCTGCGTAATAGCTCCAGATTCTCTTGCTGCAACTGTTGACCCTCTTATAAAATCCAATAGTGATGTTTTTCCATGGTCGACATGACCAAGTACACTTACTATTGGTTGTCTTATATATTTCATAGTAACAGTCATAAATTTATCCTTGCGATGTTAATAGTGAACCCTTTTTAACTTTTATGAAAACAAAGGTTTGTAAAGATTTTAATAATTATATAAAATTGGATTCCTCTTCGTTACTAACAAATTGAATAATTTATTATAAATGATTATCCGAAAATAGAAAAACGATATATAGTTAATTTTTGAATTATTTTTTTATGTACAAACATTTATATTTCAATTAACTATAGTTAATTTTATTGGGAGTGTTAATTGTATGACTAAAAAAAGTATATCTATATTTATATGTATTTTGTTATTGATATCGATTTTTTCAGTAAATATTATTGGTAGCACATCTTTTAAAGATGATAAACTCGTTTTAGTTAGAATATATTCAAATAATATTAATATTCCTCGTGATTTTGAATTAATTAGCGGAAAACCTGGAGAATGGTTTGATGTTATTATTACTAATAATCAACTTGATGAACTAGCCAAATCAAATATTAATCATGAAATTTTAATAAAAGATGTTAGAGATTATGAGAACACAGTACGAGGAGAATATCATACTCTCGCTGAAATGGAAACAATTCTAAGTGACATAGCAGATGATTATCCAGATATAACAAGTCTATACAGCATTGGAACAACATATGAAGGTAGAGATATTTGGTGTTTGGAGATAACTGATAATCCAGGAGTGGACGAAGGTGAACCAGGTGTATTTTTTATGGGCCTGCATCATGCCCGTGAATGGCCTACAGTCGAGATTTGTCTATATATTGCAAATGAACTAACATCCAAATATGGTTCTGATCCTGATATAACCGATGTTGTTAATAATGTAAGATTGTGGCTTGTTACATGTGTTAATCCCGATGGTTATTATTACTGTCATGATCAGGGTAATGATTGGCGTAAAAACCGCAGACCTTTCCCACCCTATATAGGGGTAGATCCAAATCGTAATTATGCTGGTTCATCTAATGGTGATCCCTGGGGTTCCTGGGGTTCAGTTGGATCTGGTTCAATTAGTAATCATCCAAATTCTGAGGTTTATTGTGGTCCTTGGCCTTTTTCAGAGAATGAAATTCAAGCAGTGAGAGATATTTTCTTAAATAATGACATATGTGCAGCAATTAGTTGGCATACTCATGGTGAACTTGTTATGTGGCCATGGGGTTATACGTTTGATTCAGCTCCTGACTCAACCTATCTAACTCAAATTGGACAGCAAATTGCATCACGTATCACTCGTCAGAGTGGAAGTGGTATATATACACCAACACAAGCGTCTGGTCTATATCCTACAACAGGTGATACAGTCGATTGGGCTTATGGATACTCTCATTATGTTATAGGAAGACCCACATTTGCTTATACAATCGAGGCATGTTCTTCTTTTCATCCGTCGGAAAGTTATCTTGACCAAGTTTGTAAAGAAAATTTTGAAGGAGGCTTTTATTTATTAGAAGAAGCTGAAAACATTCGTGATACAGTTACACCACGTGTACTACCTCCAATTATTGATGAAATGGAGGTAGATGCTGATGGAGATTATATTGTATCATGGGTTGAAAAAAATCAGAATGCAGATCCTCAATACTTCCGACTCGATGAATTAACAGGTTTATCAATTTTCACAGATGATGTTGAATCTGGTTCAGATAATTGGATAATTGAAGGTTTCACAATATGTAACACAAAATATCATTCTTCTAGTCACAGCTTTAAATCAAGATATCAGAATAATGATGTTTCATCAATGGTAACAGTCAATCCAATACCAATCAGTGAAGAAATGAAGCTTTCGTTCTGGTGCTGGTATAATATTGAAACTGATTATGATTATGCATTTATTGAGGTTAGTAAAGACGGAAGGTGCTTTGAAGTTCTTGATAAATTTACTGGAGTATCAAGTAATTGGGTTTACAAAGAGTATAATCTGGATGATTACATAGGAGAATCAATATTTATTCGTTTACGATATATAACTGATGACTATACTCAAGGGGAAGGATTCTATATTGATGATATATATCCTATTGCTAAGTATAGTGAAATAAACACACTTTCAGAAACGATAACTGAAGATTTTTATGAAATTTTAGATCAACTCGAAGGTACATATTACTATAGGGTTAAAGGATATAATTCTGCTCATAATTGGGGAGATTTCAGTACTATTGAGGACATAATTGTTGAATACACTGGTGCCCCAGATAAACCAGATATCAATGGACCTTCAAAAGGTAAACCAGGAATAGAATATGATTTTACATTTGTATCAACTGATCCTGAAGGTGATGATATTCTATATTATGTTAAATGGGGAGATGGTCATTTTGAGGAATGGATCGGCCCCTATGAATCAGGTGAAGAAGTAACCAGGAATCATTCATGGACTGAGCAAGGCAACTATGTAATTGAGGTAAAAGCAAAAGATATTAATGGTCTAGAGAGTGATTGGGGAACAACTGAAATGAAAATCCCTCGGCTAAGAGTAATATCATTTCCTATATTCCAAAAAATATTAGAAAGATACCTTAAAATATTTCCTTTAATTTATAAAACTTTGAATAATATTTAAAATATTTAGAAAATATTTCACCAATCGAAAAATTTATAATTTAACAATTGTTAACTTAATTTCATAGGCACGGGAGTAGATATGAAAAAAGTTATATCAATCTTAATTATAGGAATTTTTATCCTATCTAGTTTTGGAGCTGCTGCAATAAAAAACAAAATCCATTTAAATAGCGTTGAAAATGAACAACAAATTATTAGATCATTTGATAATAATCATACAGTATTTGGAGAATATGGTACATCAACCACATGCAGTTATTGTAAATATGCACATGGTGCTTTAAAGGAACTTTATACAGAAGGTGAATTGGATTTTAATTATATTACACTTGTATGTAACAAAAATTCAAAAGCAGCTACTAGAGCGTCAGAATACAATCTTTATGGATATCCAACTGTATGGTGGGATGGTGGTTACAAAGTAAATGTAGGAGCAGGTAGTGTCCCTAGTGCAAAGAGTGCATATACAAGTAGTATTAATAATTGTTTAAATAGAGAAGTAGAAGATGTTGATATCGATCTTTCAGCAACATGGTTAGGGGGAACTGAGATAGAAATTGAGGTTACAGTGAATAATAACGAAGCAAGCACATATGGTGGACACATACGTGTTTATATAACAGAACTAGAATCAAGTATGGGGTGGAAAGATGCAGCTGGTCAACTTTACACATTTCCATTTTTAGACTGGGCATTTAATCAAGCTATATCAATATCTTCTGGAGGCTCATGGTCTGATTCAACAACCTGGACTGGAGATGAAAATGGTTTTTCATCTGTAACTGAAGACAATCTTATGATTTTTGCTACTGTGTTTAATGACGAATGGCACCAAGGTTATTCCAAACCGCCTTCGGGGTATCCCTTTGATGCATACTATGTAGATGATTCTGTAGCTTATCGGTTAGGCAATAATAGAGCACCTAACGCTCCTAGTAAACCTAATCCATCAGACGGAAAAACAAATGTAGATATCAATTCTAATATAAGCTGGGAAGGAGGTGACCCAGACTGGTTTGATACATTATATTATGATATCTATTTTGGAACAACAAATCCTCCACCATTAATAGAGTCAGATATTTTAGAAACAACCTTTGATCCTGGAACACTTGAGTATGAAACCACCTATTATTGGCAAATAGTTGCAACAGATCCTTATGGAGAATATACCGAAAGCCTTATTTGGGATTTCACAACAGAATCAAATTTTCCCCCATCAACACCAGAAATCAAAGGTCCAACGAGAGGAATTCCTGGTAATGAATATAGCTTTACATTTGTTTCAGCTGATTCAGATGATTTGGATGTTTACTATCTTATTGACTGGGGCGATGGAAATATAGAGGATTGGTTTGGTCCCTTTGATTCAGAACAAATTGTAAGACAATATCACACCTATGAAGAAAAATCAATATATACAATAAAAGCAAAAGCAAAAGATATATTTGATGCAGAAAGTGCATGGGGAACCTTTAGATTTGAAGTACCAAGGAGCAAAGACACCCACAATAGGTTATTTTTTCATCTATTTGAGCGCTTTCCAAATTCATTCCCAATATTAAAGCAGTTACTTGGATTATGAATAAAAAAATAAAAATTCTTTTTTTTATTCTTTTTATTATGAAAAGATAATTTTTACTCAACTTTTTTGAAAACATATTTTTACAGAATAATATATTCATTTCAGAAATGATGTCAATTAAAAATTATGAAGAATATATTGCAAAGAGTGGTGATAGATATAATCTTTTTAAAATATTAAACGATAGTTTTACCATTAAAACTATAGCTTATCCAGGAAGTTATATTGACATAACTCCTTCATTCTTTTTTCCAATAGCTTATTATATTGATACTGATAAAAAGGCAAAAAAATTCTTTGAAAATGAAAATTTAATATTAGAATACATTAAGAAAAATAAAACATATGAAGCGGATGTAACAATCAAATATTATCCAAAAGATTACCGAATGAACTTCGAGGGAATAATTAATTCTTCAGATTTATTAATATCTTTATACTCAGGTTTTATCTCTAAATTTTGTAAAAATCTTCTAAAAAAGAACGGGTTGTTATTAGCAAATAACAGCCATGGTGATGCTAGTATGGCACAGTTAGATAATGATTTTAAATTCTATGCCACAATAAATTTTAGAAATAATAAATATTATTTAAGCAAAGATGGACTTGATGAATATTTTATCACAAAGAAAAATATTATCGTGACAAAAGAGCTTCTTGAAAAAACAAATAGAGGAATAGGATATAAAAAATCAGCAAATTATTATTTGTTTATAAAAAAATAAAATATTTTATTAAAAAATTACTTTCCAAAACACAAAATATTTTTTATTTTTTTTAAATATATTTTTGTTTATAAATAAAATATTTAGAATTGGTAGTTATGAGAACAAGTTAAGGTGTGTATTTATTTTTTCAATTTCTAAACTCTGAGCTCTTTCACAAATATAGAGATTTACCCCAACATGTTTTAAGCATGTATCTAAAACAACAATAGGATCTTTTGGTACATGTGTTCTACAAAGCTCCATTGTAAATGAAATTATATTATGTTTTCCATATGCCCAATTTTCATAGGTTCCCAAGGTACCACCTAATCTGGGAATAATGTAATCTCCACCTGTTATAAGACGGTATTTGTTAATGTTTGACATATTCTCCCCGATAGATATGAATATCTCCTCATGTGGAGATTTTTTAGATGTATGATACCAAGGGAAGAACATTACCTCGCTATGAGAATGATATGATAAGGAAAGACTAATATTTTGATTTTCAACAAAATATTTTACAGCTTTTGTTTCATTTTCAGAAAAAGGATGAGGCCCCCTATAATTGAAACTAGAGTCAAGGACGCAGGAAAAAAAGTGAAAACGAAGAGGAAAAAAGTAATATAAAATCCAGTTATAACCATAGTTACGATTCAAATTAACACCATAAGAAGTAATTTCTTTTTTGTATCCAAAAGATCCATGATTCGGAACACGATTTTTTCTTGAGCCAGAATCACCATATTCAGCACCATCTGGACTTAACATAGGAAATAAATAAATTTGGGTATTATTTATTGCATCTCTTACTCTATCTTCAGACGGGTCCTCGTCTACTAGACCATCATCATCATTATCAAAACCATCGATAGGATCTTCATTTATTCTACCGTCTTCATCATCATCTGTATTCTCTTTTTTATAGTTTTCAACTATATGTCTAATAAAATAGATTAATACTTCAAAAGAAGGCCATTCATCCCCATGATGAGCACCAATAAAAAGGATTTCTGGTTCATCTTCATCAAGTTCTACATTGTCAGATATTTTTACTAACCAGATATTTCTTCCTTCATATGTTTTTCCATAGGAAACCATAGACATTATATCTGAGTTATTTTCTTTAAGATTAGTAAGAAAATCAGTCATTGTATAATATGAAAAGTATTGATAATCCTCTTCAGTTTTTATTCCTTTTTTAAGAAAAGTGTCCATATCATATGCTAATGAATTTAATGGTAGAGAAAGTGTACTCAAAAATATTATAAATAAAAAAGTTAAATATTTAATTAATAATCGGTTCATAATTTTATCACTATTATATTAATACTAATTCTTTTATAACCTTTTTTAATAAAATTATTAAGATGCTGCTTCTCTTAATTTTAAATTTTTTATGTATAATTTGCCCCAAGTGAAAGATATAACTGACCCTGCAATGTTAGCAATGACAATAGACCACCATATCCCAACTATTCCTGCGTTAAAAACAAATGTAGATATCAAAGCAAGAACAATTGTAAGTACAATAGTACGTAAAAGTGTTGCAATTAGAGAATATATCCCTTTTCCAGTTCCTTGAAACATAGCTGAAGATGCTATACCAAATGCAGATCCTGGATAAAAAATACAGGTTATTTTTAAAAATTCCTCTAAATCAGGTCTTATAATTATGTCCTCAGGTCTTGTTGTAAAAACAATTGAAATCAATGGAGCTAAAATAAAAATTATAATTCCCAGGATAATTTCAACAATAAAACCAGTTTTAACAGCATACATAAAAGCAGTGTTCAACTTTTCATATGAACGTGCTCCAAATGCAGCACCTGTGACAGATACTACGGCAGTTGCCATACCAAGAAGTGGAAGTATTGCAATCATTACCACTCTCCAACCTGTATTGTATACAGCTATTACATTTTCATCCCCACCAGCAAAATTTATAATTATTATTATTGCTACCATTGTAAAAGACATTGATAACTGTTGAAACGATGCAGGTAATCCCACTCTAAAAATATCTTTCAATATATCTTTGTTAAACTTAAAATCCTTAAATCTGAAAGTTACATAGGTATCTTTTCTAAAGAATAACCAATATACAAGAATTACTGATGTAATTGCTAATGAAATTATTGTTGCATATGCAGCACCTGCAACTCCTAATCCTAATGTAAATATGAAGATTGGATCAAGTATAATGTTTAGGCCTGCCCCAAACATCATAGCATACATCGCTCTATTTGCATCACCTTCGCTTCTAAGAATGGCATATGCTATATTTGTAAAAAATAAAAATATGCTACCTGCAAATATAATTCTACCATAAGAAATTGCCATATCTGCAGTTTCCTTTGCACCAATTGAAATAAATAATCTATCGGTAAATGCTAATAATAAAACTGAAAAAACAAATGCAAAAATTATTGTTATAACAACTGTATGAATTGCTACATTATCTGCACCCTTTTTATCTTTTGCTCCAATACGCCTTGAGATAGCTGATCCTCCCCCTACACCAAGACCAACAGCAATTGATATTAACATCATAAAAAAAGGCATTGCAAATCCGACAGCTGCAAGTGCTCCAGTGCCAATATCAGAAATATAGGCAGAAGTAAAAAAATCCTTACCAAAACCAGAAACCCAAAGTGCATCTGCAAGATTATAAATTGTATGTGCAGACATTGCAATTATCATTGGAACAGCAAGTTTTGCAATTGCTTTTTTTGGTTCTCCAAGTAGTGTTTCTATACCTTTGGTTTTAGATGAATCATTTTTATTTGAATATGATTTTGTTGCCACCTTCAGCGTCATTGGTAAGTTTTATTTCAATTTTGTGGTAAAAAATTTGGAAAAGAAAATTTGAAAATATAAGAAGAATATTATAAAAAAAATATCAGTATGCTTAATAAAAACCTTTATTTAAATACTTATATGACGAAATAATACTATTTTTGTTTTAATTTAGGAAAAGATTTTGTATTTTTTTTATTACTGGAAAATTATCAAAAATCCTAAGAAAAAAGTTAATCGATGCTATTTTGTTTCTATATGTCGTAAGATAAACAGGTATCACATCAAAATCTTGAGAATTATTTTGATTTTCTACCACAATATATCCCTCAAAGGTTTTACTTTTTTCTTTTGGTGCAATGACAGATACAAAAACAGTTATATCTCCATCTTCAGGAGTAAGGTTTTTTCCAGATTCAGGATTAAACGTCCAGTTTCCCCAATCAGGAAATGAGGATATCTTCCAATCTAATAAAGATTCGCTTTTACCAATATTTTTGACTTTGAAACTTCCTTCTATAGTTACTTTTGATTTAACATCTTTCCAATTTAGATTTCCTTCACAATCTAGATCCTCTTCTTCAGGTTCATCTAATGTATAATGTCGGATTGTAAAAACATCATTTATCTGATAATTTGGATAAGGATTGATATATTCCCAAACTATCTGTTTATCTAAAGTTACTTCAAAGAACTTTCCCTTTGGACCATTGCATATAAGTGTGTTTCCATTTGATAAACGTTGTGCACCTGAAAGAATATTTGCATAAAATCCACAATCATAAACCCAGATTGGATTATTTTCACCGTATGGAACTATCTCATCAACAGAGCTATATCCGCGTTCTCCTCCATTATTAAAAATTAAGATATTTCCATTATCAGTCCATCGAGCATCATGTGGTCCAAATAATTGTTTGTTACCGGACACTCTATAGTTTTGTGAATTGCCCCAGCGATATACAATATTGCTTGTATTACGGTCTATTACAAATATTTCGTTAAGATTTCTCGAACATATTAGAATTTGATTTAATTGTTCATTATAATTAATTGAATTAACATGAGCCCAATCACCTCCTATAAGTGATGTGACCAGATTTATATCAATTAAATCAGGATGATCTTTTATAATTCCATAGTTTTGTTTTGTTTCATCATAGTCTTGTATAAGATGGTCCCAACTACACCATTCCCAAACGATTTCATTACTAAATGGCTCAATTTCAAAAATACAATCAGTCCAAAACGATTCACTAATATTATTTGGATTTCTTCCTGCATTTATTGCTTCTGACCGGGAATGATATTCCCAAGAAATCATCAATATATTCCCATTTGGCAATGGTTCAATATCATGATGCAAGCAATACTTATCATTTGATAATATATAATTCCAAATCAGATCTCCTTCCCAATTAAACATTTCAACTTGACCTGTTATTCCCCCACCAAAGAATGTTGGATTGAGATAAGGCAAATCACAACGCAATAGATATCTATTTTCTAAAAGATAAACACCTAGGCCCTGAATATAATCACTTTCCCATTGATTTATTATATCACCTTCATAATTTATAAGATATGTTTGTTTAATATATTCAGGAGTGTACAAAATATATCCATCAAAATTTTTATTGGTAGATATATTTATTGCAGATATAGATGAAAGAAAAAATAGCGATGTTGTTACAATGATTATTAAGGCTTTATATTTAATGTTATTAATAATTTCACCCACTATACTAATATATCATGGGATTGAAAGTATTTAAAACTTTTATCAGTTATTATGATTTTAACAATTTTAAGGGCTAGAGAGTTTTTAAAGAAGTTATTCTTGGGTAAAAAATATAATCAAGCTATTTTAACGTCCATATCCTTTATATATAACTTTTCTATTCCGACTTCTAATGGCACTTTGGCAAGGTGACTCAAAAAGAAGTAAAACAGGTAGAAGAAAACGTTATGCACGTGGTAAAAGAAAATTTGAGATTGGAAGAGAAAGACATCTTACTACTATTGGACAAACAACTCTAAAAAATGTACGCACAAAAGGAAATAACAGAAAAACCAGAGCAAAAACCACAAATATTGCTTATGTTATTGATCCGAAAAACAATAAAACTACTAAGACTGAGGTTATGTCTGTAGTAGAAAATCAGGCAAACATTCACTACGTAAGAAGGAATATAATTAATAAAGGTGCGATAATTGAAACAAAGTTAGGAAAAGCAAAAGTCACCTCTAGACCTGGTCAATATGGAACAGTAAATGCCGTACTTATTTCTAAATAAATTGTTGTGATTATGTATGGTCTCCAGAGGAGAAGATAAATACGTTGTTTGGCCAATATATTTTGATATATCAGTTTCAAGGCTTGAGGGTAGAAAAGTATCAAAGAAACAAGCTGTAGAAAAACCAAATGTTGAAGATATTGCAAAAGCTGCAAAGTCCTTAAAATTAAATCCTATTATTGAAAAAGATTGTTATCACCCTTCCAGAAATTGGAGAAAAGAAGGAAGAGTATTAATTGATAAAAAAGATTTAAAAAGTATACTTTTAAGGCAAATTGCAAATCGTTTATAAGGATTTTAATTCAAGAATTAACTTTGTAAATTTTGTTAAGTAACAAGCTTAAATTATTAATTCTAAATGTTAATTTATAAAAAAAATGTTATCATGGGTCATGATAACAAATATAAAAATATTGCTAAAATATGTCTAGCATAAAACAATATGTTTATGATAGATAATATGTAGCAGACGATATTTTTATAAATTAAAAATTGTTTAGAAGATAAGGATGGATGTAGAACCTATAAGAGTGGCAATTTATACTAGGGTATCAACTGAAGATCAAGCAAAAGAAGGATTCTCACTTGATGCTCAACTGGATAAACTAAGATCTTACTGTAAAGCAAGAGACTGGATTATTGCATATGAATATATCGATGATGGTTATTCTGGACGAAATGTGAAGCGACCTGCATATATTAGAATGATGCAAGAAACAGAAAAATGGGATATACTCCTAGTAATTAAAATGGATCGAATACATCGGAATTCTAAGAATTTTATGTTAATGATGGAAGAACTAAAGAAAAATAAAAAAGAATTCGTATCAATGTCAGAATCGTTAGATACATCAACAGCAATGGGTAGATTTGTAATGGACATTATTCAACGTATTGCTCAACTTGAGTCTGAACAAATTGGTGAACGAGTTTATATTGGTATGGAACAAAAAGCAAAAACTAATGGTGGTACTCTTGGATTTAATATACCTTATGGTTATGACTATATTGAAGGAAGCTTAATTATCAATAACCTTGAGGCTAAAATTGTTAAAAATATCTTTAATATGTATCTCAAAGGATTAAGTATGAAAAGAATATCAGACGAGCTTAATCTAGATAATATACCAACAAAATTGAATAAAACTTGGGGGGCACAAACAGTTTCTTGTATTTTAAAAAATCCATTATATTGTGGATTTCTACACTGGGAAGATTACCTAAATCGAAGTGAACATGATCCAATAATTGATAAAAATATATTCAATGAAGTACAGAGACTCATACAAAAGAAAAACATAAAAACTAAACATAGTTCTAAAGTTTTTATAATTGAAGATTAATTATATATTAATTATGAGAACAGATGATTTTACACAATCTATCAAAAAAAGTGCATTAGAACAAGCTAATTATCGATGTGAAAGATGTTGGTCAATTCGTGATTTAGAATTTCACCATATAGTACCCACCTCTCATGGTGGTAACTCAACTATTGAAAACTGTTTAGTTCTTTGTCATAAATGTCATACTATTGTTCCTAAAGATCCATTTATATTAAAAAATTATTTTTTAAGATTTTCTTCAGTAAAAGAAATGATACAGTATTATAATGTAGATAATGAAGATGAAGCAATAAAATTTTTAAGTCAAGAATTAGGCATTAATTATAGTGAATTAAAAATTAGAATTAAAGAATATCTTAAATCCCATCTTGATACAATAAAATTTGGAATAAAAAAAAGAGTTGAAATAATTGGCCATTCAGGTTTTAATATTCCCTTTGGTTTTTATTATTGCGATGGGATTCTGAAAATTATTCCGAAAGATGCAGATGTAGTAAAAGATATCTATAAATGGTACATAGAAGGTAAAAGTATGGGGAAAATTGTAAAAATGCTTAATTCTAGAAAAATTCAATCAAAAAGGGGGGGTTTATGGGCTAAAAAGACTATTTCTACAATATTAAAAAATCCGGTATACTGCGGATATCACAGATTTGAAGGAAAAACAAAAAAAGGTAAACATTCAAAAATTATTGATAAAATAACTTTTAATAAAGTTCAAAAATTGATTGTTAAAAAGGGTTGTAAGCCAAATTTTTATAAATTTGGTTAAAAAATTAGTGAAACTTGAATAGGATTTATCAATTTCGGTCTACCGAAATTGACAAATAAGATGATTGGCTCTTAAAAAAAATGTCTTTTTTATCTATTATCAAAATAGTAATAAGTTAAAAATCAATATGTATTGTTAAGTGATTAATAAATTTGTTATTAGTTGTAGTAAAAAATAAATTTTGTTATTTGGATTTTTAGCAAATAATTTTTTGATAGATATTATCTAACAATATTAAAAGAATTAAAAAAAGTGTTACTAATTATTACGATTATTTTATTTTTAGTATTGACCTTTATTAATTAACTAAATTACTTAACAATCTTAAGTAAATTAAAATTGAAATTTAAAAATATAATTTTTTTATTATTACCAATTTTTAACAATTTATTGAAAATTAAAAAATTTATAAAAAAAAGAAAAAAACAAATACACTTTTAGCTAATTTTTTAATTTTCATTTGAGTTAGATATTACTCCAAAGTTTTTTCATAGAACAATTATCACTATTTATATCCTAAATTCTTTTACTTATAAAATCTAATTTATTTTATTGTTTTTTCAAAAATTTTAAGATGCTTTTCTAGCAATTAAACAGTTATTAAAATTAAAAAAAATATTAATTTTTTTAATAATATAATAAATTTTTGGTTTAAATATTGTTGATTATATTCAAATATATATAAATTAAGCGAAAAGGTTATAAATTAACACGCGTTAAAACTTATGGGGAGGTGAGAAATAGAAATGAAAAAAATCTCGAACGGAGCTGGCGTATTAGTAATAGCAGTTGCTATGATTTTATCAGGAGTAGCTGTAACAGCAGATACGAACGAACAAGTTCTGACAACTTGTTGTAGTGACGCTAGTGGAACAGTACCTAGTGTAGTTGGACCAATAGTATGGGACAATGGAATGGAATATTATTTAATGGCTGCTGCCCAAATGGATCCAGTTTATGGAGAACTTGGGACATGTGCAGACGATTTCCATTTCGATGAAACCACAGAAGTTGCCGATGTCCACTGGGTAGGAGGATATTGGAATACAGATTACCAAAATGGTGATTTTGATTGGAATATAACCTTCTACTATGACCGAGGTGATGGTGAGGCTCCTGGCCAAATTTATGCAGGACCATTTATCGTTCTTTGGGAAGACATGGGTAAAGAGTTACTTGAGGACACTGGTACAAGTATATACTATTCATTCTCGGCAGATCTACCAGAAATTATAACTTTCCAAGCTTGTGAAAAGTTCTGGATTTCAATCCGAGGTGAAGGCGCTTTTCCACCACAGTCTGGTGCATGTTTCCAACTTTCTGTCCAATTGCACATGGGAGTTTGGAAATCAGCCTATTTCGGTGTACCTGACTGGTTAGATACAGATCTACAATGGACATACGGCCCAATGGATTTGTGCTTCCAGTTGACAGGACCTATAGGACCCATACCACCAACACCACCAGATATTGATGGCCCACCTGAGGGACCAGCAGGAACAGAGTTATGCTGGACATTCCACTCAGATGATGAGAACGGCGATATGGTAAAATACTTCATAGACTGGGGAGATGGAAGCACTGATGAAACAGAACTCAGTGAACCATGCACACCAGTAGAAGTATGTCATACATATGAGAGCCAGGGCGACTACGAAATAACAGCATATGCAGAAGACGAAACTGGATTACAAAGCGGCACTAGCTCATTTGACGTAACAATACCAAGAGCTAGATCTGTCTATCCATTGATAGTAAGATTATTTGAGCGCTTTCCAAATGCATTCCCAATACTTAGACAGCTCCTAGGTCTATAAAAAAATAAATCTCTCTCTCTTTTTTCTTTTTTTTAAAATTATGTATTTATCAAATTAAGTTTGTAGTATAACTACATTTCTTTTATTAAAATAATAACTTAAATCAAACAAAACCTTTAATAATAGGGATAAATTTACCCAGCCAGTTAAGGCTATAAGTAATTGAGGATAATATATGTATATTGTAATAGTTGGTGCTGGTGGAATTGGAAGAAGACTAACCGAAATAGCACTTAATGATAGCAATCACAATGTAATAGTAATTGATAAAGATCAAGCCCGGTGCGAGGAAATCGCAAGAAAATATGATGCTGTCGCAATAAATGCAGATGCCACTCAAGAAGAAACACTAGATGAATCTGAAGTAAAAAAGGCTGACGTACTTGTTGCAACCACAAATGATGACGCTGTTAATCTAATGGTTATATCTCTTGCAAAAAACAAGGGAGTCAAGCATCTTGTATCGGTTGTTAATCAAGAAGAAAGCAAACCTATGTACATGGAAAAGGGAGTAAAGATGATTAAAAGCCCAAATATTGTTATGGCTGAGCATCTATATAAATCAATAAAGCACCCGAATGTAGAAGAGTATATGAACGTTGGTAAATATGCAGAGATCTTCAGATTGCCAATCGCACCAAATTCTAAGCTTTCAAGAAAAACCATTAAAAAAATTGGTCTTCCCAAAAAAAGCCTTATTGTTGCAATTGAACGCGATCATAAATTTATAATTCCTACAGAAGATGTTGAACTTTTTTCAGGTGATAAAGTTACAATTCTTGCCCATAAAGATCAAGTAGACAAAGTTGCTGCATTATTCTCGGAGTAACATGATAAATACTTACGTAAATTATAAATAAAGGTTATAAGATTCTAGGTCTTGTTTTTCTTGATTTTGAGGAATTATTATGGAAGAAAAAGATGTAACTAAAACTGGAACAACAACCCTTGGAATGGTATGCAAAGATGGAGTAGTAATGGCAACTGAAACAAGAGCTACAATGGGAACGCTTATTGCCCATAAGACCACTAAGAAACTCTATCAGATAGATGAACATCTTGGACTAGCAACAGCTGGACTAGTAGGGGATCTGCAGATACTTGCCAGATACCTAAATGCTGAGGCTAATCTATACAGACTTAAAAGAGATCAAAAAATACCTGTAAAAAGTGCAGCGACATTGATGTCAAATATTTTAAATCAAAGGAAATTTTTTCCATATTATGTACAATTGATCCTTGCAGGATTTGATAATACCGGAGGACATGTCTTTTCTCTTGATGCAGCTGGTGGAGCAATACCTGATAAATATACAGCAGGTGGTTCAGGATCACCATATGTATTTGGTGTTTTAGAAGATAATTATCAAGAAGGCATGTCAACTGATGTAGGAATTGATATTGCTATTAGAGCAATAACTGCTGCAAAAAACCGAGACTCAGCGTCAGGTGGAGACATAAATATTGCTGTCATAACAAAGGATGGATTTAAAGAAATCACTGAAGAAGAAATCAAAAAACGTATTGAAAAGTTGGCAAAATAAAATAATTGAAAAAATGCCTTGTTTCTTCAATTAATGATTATTCAATTAATATCATAAAAAATTTGTAGAAGGGTAAAAATGCCTGTAGATGATGTTTTAAGAGAAATAAAAGGAAAAGTAAGGGGTGTAATCCCTCCAAGTATCGACGTTTCAGATGTGGAGTTTGAGGGAGCATTAATTGTTATTTATACAAAGCACCCTGACAAGTTTGCTAAAAATGAGGAGCTTGTAAAACAACTAGCAAAAATGCTTCAAAAACGTATTGCCGTACGTCCCGACCCATCTGTAATAACAGATATAGATACCGCTGAAAAAAAGATAAAAAAGATAATTCCAAAGGATGCGGAAATAACTAATATCTACTTTTTACCAGAGGTTGGAGAGGTAACAATTGAAGCAGTCAAGCCGGGGGTAGCAATTGGTAAACAAGGAATGCTTCTTAATGAAATAAGAAAGACGATTAATTGGTCTCCAAAGATTGTTAGAACTCCTCCGATTCAATCTAAAACAGTAAAGGAGATTCGTGGGTATCTTAGATCAATGAGTGAGGAGCGAAAAGAAATCCTTAGAAAAGTTGGTAGAAGGCTTCATAGAGGAGCATCAAATGGCGAAAAATTTGTTCGCGTTACTGCACTAGGCGGATTTAGACAGGTTGGAAGATCCTGTAGCCTGCTTCATACTCAAGACAGCAAGATTATGGTAGACTGTGGTGTAGATGTATCTTCTGAAAGTGCAACTCCCTATCTTCACCTACCTGAGGTATTACCTTTTGAAACCCTTGATGCAGTGGTAGTTACCCATGCCCATCTTGATCACTCTGGCCTTGTACCATTGTTGTATAAATATGGTTATGATGGTCCTGTTTATTGTACTGCTCCAACAAGGGATATGAGCACTCTTCTTCAAATGGATTATCTAAAAGTTGCGGCAGCAGATGGTAAAAAGATCCCATATTCTGCTGAAAATATTCGTGATATGATCAAACACTGTATAACAATTGATTATGGCGATACAACAGATATAACACCAGATGTAAGACTTACGTTTCATAACGCAGGTCATATATTAGGTTCTGCAATTTCTCATTTCCATGTTGGAGAAGGACTTTACAATATTGCTTTCAGTGGGGATGTTAAATATGAAAGGACCTGGCTTTTCAATCCTGCTATTAATCGTTTTCCGCGTCTTGAAGCAATATTTATGGAATCTACTTATGGTGGTAAGGATGATTTTCAACCAAGCCGACAGGAGGCTACAGAACGTTTAAATGATATAATTCAAAGTACAATGAAAAAGAAAGGAAAACTTTTGATTCCAGTTTTTGCTGTGGGTAGAAGCCAGGAGGTAATGATTGTTCTTGAAAACCTTGTGAAGACAAAAAAGATTCCGAAAATTCCTGTTTATCTAGATGGAATGATATGGGAGGCAACAGCTATTCATACTGCATATCCTGAATATCTAAACAACAAACTAAGAGCTCAGATATTTCAGCAAGGTGAAAATCCTCTTTTATCTGATATTTTCAAACGTGTAGATAGCAATGAAATGAGACAGGATATTCTAAGCAATCACCCTGATTCTTGCGTTGTACTTGCCACAAGCGGTATGATGAACGGTGGACCTGTTATGGAATATTTCAAGGAATGGGCTCAGGATAAGAAAAATACGATTGCTTTTGTTGGATATCAAGCTGAAGGTACTCTTGGTAAAAGAATACAAAAAGGATGGGAAGAAATACCACTAAATGTTAGTGGCAGTATTGTAAATGTTAAGATGAAAATGAGAGTTGAAACATGTGATGGATTTTCAGGTCATAGTGATCGAAGACAATTGCTAAATTACATAAACAATATGTCTCCTCGACCAGAGAGAATAATATTTGGTCATGGTGAAGAATCAAAATGTCTTGATATATCCTCTACTGTTCATAAGAGATATAATGTAAATACGATGGCTCTTCATAACCTTGAAACCACTAGATTTAGGTAAAATAATTTATTTTGATTTTAAGGGTTTTGCAAGGTCCCATAAGCTGTTGAATTTATAGTCCAATACTTCAATATCCTGCAAATCAACATAAGCAGTACCAATGTACGAGGGCTCATCGCTTGTTTCCGGAAGGATCTTTATACCATTTACTGCAATTTCTTTACCAAATACAAAGTTACGCATTGTTCCTGAAACCTTCTCTGAAAAATATCTAACTTCAAGCTTATCACCATAGAGTTCAGTTAATTTTTTTATTGCTTCCATGTTTGTTGTATTATCAACTATTAACTGGATTTTCGTGTCAAGTTCTAAAAATTTCTTAAAATATTTTACAAAAGGATCATCAAAGAATCTTTCTCCTCCGACCTGCATTTTAAGACCATTGTTATTTTCCAAACAATTACTTAATACATTATAAAGAATCCACTTTCCACTGTATTGTATGGTAACATTACCATTTCTTTTTAATTTAATACCATATTTTTCAAAATTACTAGTATAATAATTGCTGTATTCATTTATGCGATTCTCAATTACGTTAAATGTGTCTTGAGCAATTACTTGTTTTAATTCACTTTTAGCATCTTCCCAAATAGCTCTTGGGTGTGCTGGTAAAAAACTTTCTCTTCCAAAATCTTGATTGGTTTCATTTGAAAACAACACTTTTGCAATTAGTCCATTTCTTAAAAGAGAAGCTCGACCGGTTTCAAGAGGGCGCCTTGTGATATTTGCAAATTCTTCAGCAACCTTCAAGAAATCAGAAAATTCCTTAGGACAGTCAACTACCAAAGTAACATAATATACTGCAGCCTCACGAGGACGATCTATTTTCATCCTCTCAAACATCATTTCAAAATCCTGAATATGGTCCAATTTAACATGAGTTTTGAACTCACATCCCATCATCTCACCAATCCTTTTTTTATAAATAAATCTATTACATCCTGCTTTAAATGGAAAAATGTTTTTGAGTTTTATATAATTTGTGGATGCATATTTACCTGCATATTTTATTAAAAAAATTGGGTTTTTTTTAGATTAAAAAGTAGAAATTAGTTCAAGTATTTAATTTTTAAAAAAAAATATTTTGTTAAAGTAAAAAAACTATTTTCTTAACACTTTGTAAGCGAGAAATCACCATACTTTAGTATGGGTGATGAATCGCGAATGCTTTTTCTTACAATAAACGTTTTTCCTTCTGGACAGGTGCATCCGCCTCTGGCGGATGCTATAAAGACCTGACCAGGAGCGTGAAAAATTTTGAATTTAGTTAGCGGTAGCTATAGCATTGGCCAGAATTTGTACCATCTTGAGTGGTGTCCCAAGTATAGGTACAATATGTTTAGGCGAGAGGAAAATAAAAAGCTTTGTGAAGAAGTTTTGCACGAAGTTGCAAAACGACATAAGATAGAAATAACAGAACTTAGTGTGATGCCGGATCATATTCACACTGTCGTTGGTATTCCTCCAACGATGAGTATATCTAAGGCACTTCAACTATTAAAAGGCGCTTCGTCTAGAGAGATTTTCAAAAGAAAACCGAATTTCAGATGCAGGTATTCAAAAGGTCATCTCTGGAGTCCAGGAAAATTCTATCGTAGTGTTGTAGACGCAGATATGGAAACTGTACTTCAGTATGTCAGGAATCAGCGACTCCAGCAAACATCCCTCGATGACTTTCCATTCCCAGTCTTACCAGCCACATGAAGCACCGCCATTTATGGCGGTGAGAATGTCACTTTATTTACTAATTGGGCAACTCTCCTACCTAATTTTATTGCATTTTCTGATGTTTCCTTGTCTGGTCGTCCTGTACATGCAACTCCATAATGACCGGTAGCATCCAATGGATCACCAACTACAATCATACCGTATATCAAAAAAGCTTGTAAAATTGACATTATTGTTGTTTCTTTTCCTCCAGATTCATCACCAGCTGTAACAAAGGCAGCACCAATTTTATCGCCCATTTTACTGCGGACATTTACATATCTATCAAAAACATCTTTCAGTTCAGCAGCCATTGTTCCAAAATATACAGGAGAACCTGCAATGATTCCAGAAGATAATATAAAATCATCTTTTGAAACATCAGATGCAGCTTTTAAGATGCATTCTACTTCTTTTACTTCTTCAACTCCTTTTGCTATTATTTGAGCAAGTTTTTTTGTATTTCCTGTCTTAGAATAATACATAACTAATATTTTATTTGATTTTTTATACATATTTATCACCATTAAAAGAAATAACTCTATGAATCAATTTTGAATATAAAAATATAAGGTTAACAATAGTTTAGAATTTAAAAATAAAAATACTACCATCATATAATTTATATTCATGAAGTGTATTGTTTTAAATGTTATACATGCGTCCTAGACATAAACCACCGTTATATAGGAAATATTTCCATACAAAACAAAAAATTGACAAAAAAGACATGTCCTATCTTAAAAAAAGGATAGCATCCTTAAATCAAAAGAGGGTAAAAAGAGATTTAGAAAAAAATGAAAAATAATACAAAATTATTGATAGGTTATATTATAATAATCAACTTTTTTTAATCTCTATTTCTTTAAAATATTTCCGGCAATCTCTTTTAATTATTGCAACTTGTTGTTGAGGTATTTTAAAAGTATGTTGTGCATATTCAAGTGCAAAGATTAAACCATGAATAAAAGCACCTAATTTGTAATTCTTATCTTTACTGAGCTTAAATATTTCATCAGCAACCTTAATTGCATCCTCAATAGTATATGGAGTTTTACTAGCTTTTGACTTTTGTTCCTTATCTTTAACCATGACCCATCGAATAAAATTCTACTATAAATTTGTTTTTAGAAATCATATTTAGGAAAAAAGAAGGAGGGCCGGCCTCGATAGGAGGGGATGGGATGCACTCTAATAAAACTACCAGCCCGATTCCTTCCATCACCTAGTATTTCAATATGGTTTAAGTACCTTTTTCGCAGATGAATATGTATGCACATATGTAGTTAAATATGATATGAATTCAAATTTTTCTTTAGAGTATTTACTGCTGAAATTATATTTAGATAGGTAAATCTTATAAAAGGTAATGCTATAATTAATAAAATAGTACTAAAAAAATAAAAAATACAAAAAGGTTAAAAAGGAAATGAGATATCTTAGTTTATAGGGGGTAAATTAGAATGGAAAAATTTCTACCAATATTAATAATTGGATTTTTAGTTATGAGTGGAATTGGAGCTGTTGGATTAGACAATGTTAATTCAAATGAAAGTAATTTAAAAACATTATCTGAATATAAAAATATTGAATTTTCATCTTTTTATATTAAAGAATCAAACGAAAATTTTATAGAAGTTGAACTTGAAGATAGTTCATCTTTTTTAATGAGCCCAGGGAAACCTATTTTACCAAAAATTGTTGATATTATAGAACTTCCTTTTGGTGTAAAAGATGTTGAGATTCAAGTAATTGCAAATAATATAAAGGAAATAGAAATTGAACAAAAGATACGACCTGCTCCATTTCATATTCCTCTTATTACTCTAGATAATAACGTCGATATTAATATGAAAACAGAACCTGACGTAACAGTTTATTCAAGCTCAGATATGTTTCCAAATTCTTGGTATAAATATTATGTTCGGTGTGGATTGAATTCTAAAAATCAGAGGGTTACCCATTTAATATTACATATATATCCTATTAGATACAGTCCGGCTTTAGATAAGTTATATGCCTTAGGAAATACCGATATAGAAATTTCTTATAAAATACCAGATTCAAATCCATTTCCCTTAAATTCTGAATATGACTTGGTTATAATTGCCCCTGAAATATTCTCAAATCAGTTAGAAAACCTGGTTCAACATAAGGAGAAATATAATATTAGTACAATATTAAAAATAACAGAAGAAATATATGATGAGTATGAGGGTGTTGATAAACCTGAAGAAATCAAATTATTTATAAAAGATGCAATTGAAAATTTTGGAATAACATATGTTTTACTTGTTGGTGGTTTGAAAAATAAAATTTGGGCAAAACCAAGAGACGACAAAAATCAAGGGACTACAGCATGGCATTTACCTGTTAGATATAATAACTATATCGATGATCCAGAGCATCCTTTAACTATTGCAAAAATTCATGACCCAGGGGTAATCACAGATCTTTATTATGCAGACATCTACAAAGAAGGCGGAGAATTTGAAGACTGGGATCCAAATGGAGATGGTGTTTTTGCAGCTTGGAATCTGGAGGGTTATGAAAATGACACTATTGATTTAGAACCTGATGTTTGTGTTGGAAGACTAGCCTGCAGAGATATAAAGGAAGTTAAAAATGTTGTAGAGAAGATAATAAATTATGAGACAACTGCAGCAGATAGTGACTGGTTCAAAAAGGTAATCACAATATCAGGGGATGGTTTTCTTGATCAAATAGATCTTGATTTTCAATGGGATACAAATGGACTTCCAGATGGAGAATACAAAATTTTCGCGCAAAGTGAAAACAATGATATTGCAGGAACAATAGAGGAAATTAATATAACATTAGATAGAACTAGTGTAACTTCTATTACATTTAACCATGATGATTATAAAAGGGTAAATAATTATCCTTCGCCACCCATTGCTGAAATTGTATCTATTTCTGAAGGAGACACTCTAGGAAATACCGATTGTTTTGAGAATATTAGTGAAAGAGACGCTTATGGTAACTCTGTTACTGGATGGGCTAATATTAATTACACTGATGGAATCTTGCATATCCGAGGTAAAACTTATGATCCCAAACCCTATGGTATTGAAACAGATATTCATGTATGGGTTGAAAACAGTGAAGGTGAAATAATATATTCAGACTGGAGATATGGTTCGAAAACGTACTATGAGGGTGAATGTATAGTCGGTGATGAACTGATATCAGGTTTTCCAGGAGCAACATATTATGTAACTGAAGATTTTGAAGTAGAACATTACTGGGCATCTAATGGTAAATTTACAGGAGAAAGTGATATAATAGATGCATTTAGCCAAGGATGTGGTTTTGCATTCTTCTCTGGTCATGGTAGCCCTAATGTATGGTCTGATCACTTTCCAGGTATTCCAGGTGGTAGAGGAACTGGCAGTGTAACAGGATTGAGGGTATCAAGTATTAAAATATACCCCTGGTTTATAGGTTTTCCAATATTTCCAATGAATAAATTAAAAAACACAAATAAGCCTCCTGTAGTTCTTATTGGAGGTTGTCATAACAGTCAGTTCAATGTTTCAATGATTCCTTCATTTTTAGATATTTATAATAAGTGGAACACTTGGTGTCATGGTGTTGCAGTTCCAGAGTGTTTCAGTTGGTATCTAGTGAAACTTCCTAAGAGTGGAGCTATTGCAAGTATCGGAAATACTGGACTTGGATATGGCGTTCTAGGTGGAGATTGCACAAAAGAAGGTCTAGATGGTGGAATAGGTATTGAGTTTTATAAACAATATTTCCAAGAGGGACATCATATACTTGGGGAAACATTAAAAGAGACCCAAGTATCCTATATATCTCAGTTTGATATGGAGGATCTTGATCATGTCAAGTCACTTACACAATGGGTTCTTCTTGGAGATCCTAGTTTAATGATTGGTGGATATCCATAATCATTTTTTTTAAATTCTAGAGGTAAAAACGGTACCAATATACATAGTAGGGCCCATAATTTTCTCCATTCCAATATCACCAATGTTTATAAAAAACCCAAAAAAGCATGTATTCATCATTATAAATTTACCAATTGTAAATCTACATTGGGCAAGTCCCCCTACATGAGAAAAACCAAATTGATATCTTGTAAGCATAGGTCGAATCAGCAGTCCTAAAAACGTTTCATACTCATAGAATGGTATCCATGTTGAACCTATTCCTGCACTGAAGTATGGTTTGGGCCTAAAAAATCCAGGGAGTGGTATAAAAAAACTTTCAATTATCTTTTTTATAAATTTATCAGTATCAATATCAGGGAAATCATCAATAATACATTTAACTGAGTCAATAAAAATGCATACATTTTCACTAATTTTTTGCCATTCTTCATATGTTATAACAGATAACCCGTTACTATCTGGCACCATTGTATTATTTATAACTTTTAAGGCAGCATATATCTTATCAATAAATATCTGTAGTTCCTCATCTGTTAATTCTATTTGAGTAAAATAATTGTTTTTTGTTATACCTGGCATCCATATTGTTAATATTCTTTCTTGCTCTATATTATCTTCTGCATATATTACTGGGGAAAATAACATCGTTATGAATAATGAAATTATTGCAATTGGAATGATTTTTTTACTATTCATATTTTACAGCCAAATTTCAAATTATTGATATTTTATTGTTTTATTAGTATATAATTCTTTTGTATATAAATAACTATTTAAGTACATGAATATTTAATGTTTTTATAAAAGAGTATATAAATTTATTGCTTATTAAAAGCGAAAAGGTTATAAATTAACAACCGTTAAATATATTGGAAAGAGGTGATAACACGTCGTCGGTGTTATTATCAAAAAAGGTCAACAGACGGGGGAGGTGAAATATGAAAAGAGCCATTCTACCGATTCTCGTAATCGCAATGCTACTTGTAGTACCAGCTATATCAGGTTTGAGAAATAGTGAGATACAAACCGAAGAACAAGAAACAATGAACATTTTCATTGGAAGAGATAACGTAGGTCTTGAACATTCAAAAATAACAACAGATAAGGCTGAAGTAGATCTATTTGTCGATAATGTGAAGGGATTCCAATCTTGGTTAGAGGAAAACAAACCATTTAGAGATTTTAAATTGACTGAAGAGGAAAAAGCAGCAATAAAATCTCATATAAATACGATTGTTGCTTCATTAAATAATGTACTTCAGGCAAATGGAAATGATCCGATATCAACTGATTGGCTATATAATGAACTATTTGAGACCGAACCAGATAGGAGTACAATCGTAAGCATGGGTGTTGGATATGCATATGTCCCATTCTATGACTATGAGACATTCCTTGGAATTATGATAAGACCAATTTGGCTATTCTATCCACCGTTAATCCTAGGAGGTGGTGGTTACACTGGTAATTTCAATATGAATTTATTACCATGGCGTCTCGAATTTGGTGACAGACTCGGTTTTCATATAGCAAGAACAACTGTATTCTCTGGTATATACATTAACGTCGGAGAACTTGGTTACGACAGAATATTCGGCGGCATGATTATGCTACTGGGCCGAGCACGTGTCGTAATGTAAACGACTGCTAATACTTTAAAAATTTAATATTTACGAATTATGAACTAGTTCAAAAACCAATCCCTTTCTTTTTTTTTATTATTTTAAAAAAGGTTTAGTAATTTATAATATTTATATTTATAAAAAATTACTAAAAATTGATAAGTTTATTATAATTTAAAAAAATTTATAAATTAGTAGAATTTTTCTTACTGAAATTGTATAAATTTTATTTTAATTAAATCTGAAAAATTTTATAAACAATACAACCATTATCAATAAGAAATATTAATGGGTTGTAGAGTATTCTTTGGGTATTTAAGATTAGGAGAAAGAAGTAATAGATTCAAATTAGATTTCTAGAGAAATCTATAGAAGTAAGAGATTTTATAATCTAATGTTTACTAAGATATTTGTTATTGTTTAATTTTTCAAACAAATGGATATCAATAGATAAAAACAAAATATAATATGAAATTTGGGATTATACAATAGTTTTTGTTTTCTTTTATTTAAATAGATACTTAAGTAGAAGATATAGACTTGGATATCTTTCCAACAGATATAAAATCAAAGAATTTGCTACTTGTTTATTCCTTGGTATTTTCACATTATGAGTTCCTAAATCACTTTCTGCACCATAGCCATCTTTTGCTTTAGCACTTATTGTATATTTACCTCTATCAGTCCAGTTGTGTATGCATTTTATTTTCTCTCCAGATTCATATGGTCCGATCCAGTTTTCGCAGGTATCATCTCCCCAATCAATATAATAGTAAAGCTCATCATCATCAAAATCTGTTGAATTGAAGTAATATGTATAATTTTTACCTTCTTTTCCACGATCTGGTCCCTCTATTATTGGAACAGATGGAAATCTGTCTATTTGTAATAAAACTCTATCCTCACTTATCTGATCTAAGGAATCATAAACTAACAAACGGATACTATAAATAACTTCATCCTCAGGAATGGGTGGTTCCCAGATTGCTAATGTGCAATTACTACAGGGTTGATCACAAGAGCGGATTAATGTCCATTCATCAGGATATACCCCAACTCCATAATATATTTCATATTTCACAAAATTATTACCAGTGGCAGTGCCTAAAATGCTAAAATTTTCAATCACAATAGCACTATCAAGTTTATAAGATAGTTCAGCTATTGTTGTAGAATCTCTAAGAATTGCTGTATATGCATTTATTCTACCAGTTCCAATATATTTATCATCTGATAAGTTAATTGGATCTGTTGTGGATCTTATTATAGTTAAAACCTCTTTTTGATTAAAACTAGGATTTTTTGAAAGTATAAGAGCAGCTAATGCTGCAACCTGTGGAGTTGACATAGATGTCCCACTCCAGGTTTCATATGTATCATTAAAAAGTGTGCTATATATAAATTCACCAGGAGCAGCCACATCAACCCAACTTCCATGATTGCTATAAAATGCTGTATGAGCCCTGCTATCATTATGATCTGTTGCTCCAACTGCAATAACATTAGGATAAGATGCAGGATAATGATTTCCTGAAACACCATAATTACCAGCAGCAGCAACCAAAATACAACCTTTTGAATAGGAGTAATTAATAGCATCCCAAATTAAATCTGTAACTTTAGATCCTCCCCAGCTCATACTTATTATATGTGCACCATTATCAGCCGCGTATTCAAGTCCTTTTGCTGCAGCAATTATATCTATAAGACCTCCTCCAGTATTGCATTTATAACCAATTCTGACAGGCATTATAGTGCAATTCCAACAAACGCCAGCAATACCATTACTATTATTTGTGGAAGCACTAGCAATTCCTGAGCAATGAGTGCCATGTCCATGGAAATCTATAGGATCATTATCTTCGAATTCGCCATCTTCACCAGGGTAAACCGGGTTTGTTACATTCACAAAATCATAACCTCGAATGTCGTCTATGAAACCATTGTAATCATCATCAATACAATTAAAATCAGAAGGATCAACAATACCATTACCATTAAGGTCTTCACCAGAATTAATCCAAATTTTATCTTCTAAATCAGGATGATCCCAGTCAACACCTGTATCATGAATACAAATAACAATATTCTCATCACCTGTTTCAATATCCCATGCCTCTGGTGCATCTATGTCGGCATCAGGTTTGCCACCAGTTTGACCAGTATTATGTAGAGCGTATTGTAAATTAAAATCAGGATCGTTTGGAAATATACAAGTGTGGAATATGTAATTTGGTTCAGCATAGATTACATTTGAATCTTTAGAATATTGTTCAACTACTGATAATAAATCTATATTATCAGAAACAATAAATTTGAAAATATTATGTAAATAAGGTTTTTCACTAGAAGAAAAAATTTTTTCAATAGCTTTAACTCTATATTTTTCATTTAATGTATCTATCGTTTCAATACCTGTTGAGGCTCTATTATTAGAAATTTTTAAAATATCTATATCTATATTTTCCTTAAATTTTACAATAAATACTCCGGATGCAAATTCAACATTTTCTTCTCCGTTGGGTTTTATTATATTATTTTTTTTAATACTATGACCAAGTCCTGGAGTAATAATTGCTCCAATTAATAGAAATATAGTTATTAATATCAAATATTTTTTTATATATTTATTATTCATATTCTTATAACCTCCAATTTGTCAAATATATAGAATAATTTAACTTAACTTAATTGTTTCTATTATATAATTATTTAAAAATCTTCAAATATTTAATTTAACTTGATAAAAATTTAATAAATTTATTATCTTAAGATTGATTGTTAAAAAAAAATTAAAAGTTGGCAAAAAGCTCATCTATTATTTATAGATAAAATAAGAAAATAAATTAAATAGGATTTATGGATTTTTTTATATTTTTATAATTTTCAAACCAGGTATATGTTTTAAAAATTATAAACATAGAAATTGCTACATAAACTAAGGCAGATAATCCTAATATGCCCTTGAAAGACATTAAGAAATATGCAGGTATTATAGGGATATAAGTAAAAATATAAAACCAAATAAGAAATTTCCAAGCCTTTTTACCTCTTTGACTCATCCATTCAAACATATAATATACCATCCTCCTAATCATATTCACTTAATAATTTATACTCTTTTTTTTCTTATTTATATAGTTTATGTGTAATAATGTCAAAAAGCTATTTTTTTAATAAATTGCAGATAAATATAGTAAATGAAATATCGTAATTATTTTGTTGATAAAGAAGTATAATTAAAAAGAATTCATCTAAATTTCTGTAAAAATTACTAATTATAAAAATACTTAAGTATGATTAAATGATAGTATTTGTCGGCCTGCAGATAAAAATTGATGCGCTCTATATATGATGTGTTTTTTTTTATTGGTAGGACAGCAAAATAGAAGGATGTTCCATGGAAAATATAAAGGAAGGAGATAAGGTAAAAATAAAATATGAGGCTAAATTAGAAAATGGTGAACAATGCTTCCCTGAAAATAAAAAAAAAACAGTTGAATTAGTTGTTGGAGAAGGAAAGATATTTTCTTCTATAGAGGATGGACTCAAGGAGATGAAGAAAGGAGATACAAAGACTATAACAATTGAACCAAATGAGGCATTTGGCCCGTATTTAGATAATCTTGTAATAGATGCACCAAGAAATGCGTTTAAAACCGATGCTGACCTTACTGTTGGTATGAGAATAAAGATAGATACACCTAATGAAAAAGTATATTATGCTACAATTACAAAAATGACCGATTCTGCAATAACCTTGGATCTCAATCATCCCTTGGCAGGAAAAAGACTAATGTTTACGGTAACTGTTGTTTCAGTTGAGAAAAATTAAACTCAAATTGTTTTTAATAAAAAATTTAATCTTATGGATTATAAAAAATGATGATTTTTAAATTTTAAATAAGGTTACTAATTCTTGAATAAAATTCATATGAAAAATGCAATTTATATCTTTATAAACCTTAAATGTGTAACTAAAAAATTAGCCCCTCCTATTGGATAATAACTCTAAGTTCAACTTACACCCCAAAAAACATTTTATTAATGTATTAAATGATGCAGGGGTCGAGATGTAAATTCCAAGTTCAAATTTTACCCATATTTATCCCCATTGTTGCAAAAAATAATATAACAATTTGGTTTTGGAATATAAAACATAATAATCTTATTTATTTTTTATTTTTAGGAAATATTTAAAAACTTATATTTTATAACAATATGTAAGAAATTTTAATAGGGAGGAAAATAAATGAGAAATAAAAAAATTGGAATTATAATTTGTATGATGCTATTAATTACAAGTTTATCTGTATCTGCATCAATTGAGGAAGAATTAATTCAGAGCAATTATTTAATAGATGAAACTGAAGAAATTATATTAATAATAGATCAATGCATCGTACCTGATAATGGAGATGGTACTGCTGATCTCCCTGCTGATTGTCCTTATGAATCGTCTGAAGACCCGTTCTATATAATTAATGGCTTACCACCTGATACTACTATCGAGTTAGATCCGATATTTAATGATTTTTATAATATTGTAAGGACTCCAGGTGGACCATTAGGTGGTGAAATCCTTGAATTTGATGCTACCCTCGGATTAGTTGTAACAGGTACTGGTGATTTAACTGGATTCAATCGAATTCTTTCAGTACCTGTCTCATTTGAAATAAATACTGCACCTCGAACTCCAGGTGATCCTGT
>Ga0209427_10000263_pt1 | contig 53204 bp, 47 predicted proteins | sample DeeMarSWOR136_30_FD_187465 | JGI IMG/M metagenome (GOLD analysis project Ga0209427, IMG submission 187465) | Marine sediment microbial communities from White Oak River estuary, North Carolina - WOR-1-36_30 (SPAdes) (version 2) | ecosystem: Environmental > Aquatic > Marine > Intertidal zone >...
ACTAACCACTCAAAGACTCCAAATGTAAGTAATACAGCAACTGCTAACATAAAATCAACAGAACCCTCAGTCAAAATAGATGCGATCCATGATGTTATTACTACAACAAGGATTACCAACATCAACCGCATAGTAAGGTATATCCATCTATCAGACTTGCTTTTTTCCTCCTCTTTCTCAGTCTGCTCTCTGCCGTATTCGTCTGCTATTTCCTCAGGAGTCCCAAGCTCTTCTAGCACCTGAGTGATTACGCCTATTCTATCATCACTTGGATTCTTCTTGATTTTTTCATTGAATGATTCATAGATGTGAGATTTCAAATCTTCAATAAGATCCTCTGTTTCAAAACTATCTGGAAGTAACTTTGTAACCCTCTTCATATACTTCTCAATTGCATGATTTATTTCATTGTCACTCACTTTTTCAGTTCCTCCAGTTTTTCAAAGATATCACCAACAAGAATGGTCAGCTGACGGAAAACACGGTCTCCTTCTCCTGTCAAAACATAGACCTTCCTACTAGGACCTGATTCTGATTTTTCACTATAGACATTCAGTAATCTTTCTTTTCGAAGTCGATGGAGTATTGGGTATAGAGTACCTTCTTTGACTTGGAGTAGACCATCTGTCCGCTCCTCAAGTTCACGAGCAATACCATACCCGTGAATTCCTTTCTCATGACGATTCACTATAGCGAGGACTGCATATTGAAGAATGCCTCTTCTGATTTCTATTTTCCAACTGTCTTCAAAGCTGGGGCTTCTCTCCAAACTTATGCAATCCTCTCAGTTGTTCGGAGGAGAAAATTCCATTACAACTCCTTAAGTTTATCCTATTCTACACGATGTCTGCATCATGACGCCTTCCAGGTAGTCGGGCTCTTAGTTCAAGCCAAAACGTGGAAGTATAGGTTCTCGGTTCTCTTACTAATAAGTAGAAGAATGATGCAAAGAAGCGTAATACTCCACTAAGGATGAGCATGATATACACAGAAACATATTCGCTTCCTAAAACTACAAGAATTATTTGTCCCATTACGCCAGCAATCAAAGAACCAAAGAGGTATACAACACCTGTGAACGTGTTGTACACTGCTAAATAAGATGCTCTCTCCTCCTCCGGAGATATATCATAAATATATGCTGTTATTGCGTTCATTCCTGAAGCTACGCAGAAACCTGCAAGTATATTGGCAACATAAATATAGTATACATTTTGAGCGAATGCGTACATGATTGGAACTAAGAAGAGAAGTCCTCTTCCTAGTAAGATCAATGGCTTTCGTCCAACCTTATCACTAAGTCTTCCAAAAGGTATTGTGAAGATGATTATAGAAAGAGTCATAGCTGCAGATGCAATAGCTATTTCTAGATTGGAATTATTCAACCAAGTTTTCTGTACGATAATAAAGTACGGCCATGCCAGAGACATGGCAAATGAGTAGAATACAGCAATAAAGCAGAACCTTCGAAAGTCACCAGGTTGAGATAACAATTTATGGATTGGAGGGAACTTCCTTGGCCCATCATTACGTTTTGGATATTCCCTTATGCTCACGGAAAGTAAAGATGAGATAATTCCCACAATAGCAGTGAAGAAGAAAGGACCATAATAGACCTCTCTGAAAGCCTGTTCACCCATTTGAATAGGAAAAAGGACAGATCCTAAATCTCCGAATAAACCTCTAAGAAATGGGACAAGTGGGGGTAATACTGCAATGAAACCTGAAATCAAAGTAGCTGTGAGAGATGCAATATTAGTAGCTAACCCAAGTTTTCCTAATTCATTCCCCCTATTGCTTTCATCCATTAATCCTCCTACTAGTGACAACCAAGTAGGGATTTGAATGCTGAATAGAATTGATTGAATTGTATACAGGATAATTAATTCCAGAGGTGTTGCTGCCCACAAGAACATATAAACGACTAGAAGTCCAGTCATTGTACCAAACGCGACAAATGCCTTTGTATTCCTAGCTCTATCAGATGTTGCTCCCCACACTGGCTGAAGCACTGTAGGAGCAAAATTTCCAACACTGCGGAATGCTCCTTGCTCTACAAAATTCTGAACTCCCCTTAGAGCCATTTGCATATCAATCAAGTATGCTTGAATGAAAGGTGAATACAGCCCTACTCCAAACTGAGTCAATGCTCCTACAAGATATGCGCGTGCAGGAAGTCGTTTGAGTTCATCATTTTCAGCGAGTGAGTATGTTTCTGTCATTATTAATTCTCGAAGGCTTTTTGTCCACCTATTAACTCTAATTCTTACACACTCTATGACTTGACCGTCATTGTTATGTAGACTGATTACATCGCATTCTTTGGTTGTGTGAGCCACTCAATGCTCGACGAATCAGTTTACAAGAAACGAATCGAACAAGTACAAAAGCATCTTGATTCATTCAATATCGATTTTGCATTTTTGACACCATCTCCAAATTTTCAATACTTAGCTGGTTTCAAATATGATATGCATGAGCGGCTCATTGCACTTGTGATTAAGAAAAAATCAGAACCACAAATCATTGCTCCCGCATTTGAGGTTTCAGATCATAGTTCACATACTTGGATAAAGGACATTGTACCTTGGGCAGAGGATGAAGACCCCTATGAGCTTGTTGTTGATTTGGTGGGAAAAAAGAGTGAAGGACACTCGGTGCTTTTTGATGACAGTCTACCTCTAGGCATATATTGGTCACTTGAAACCGCACTTGATGGTTTTCGTAATTCTGCATCACTTAGTCCTATGATTAACTTAATGCGAATAACAAAGTCCGAAAAAGAGATCGACCTTATGAAGAGAGCTGGTCAGATAATCAACGATGCTGTTCTAAAAGCATTTCAAAAAACGACTATTGGAATGACTGAACTTGAAGTTCAAGAGATAGTCCATAAAGAAATTCGTCGTCAAGGCGCAACCCCAACTTTTGCAGCTATCCAATTTGGAGAGAACAGTGCACTACCACATACTGCAGCAGGAAATCGAGAATTGAGGAAGGGAGATGTTGTCCTTATGGATTGTGGGTGTGCTTTAGATGGATATAATACCGATATGACAAGAGTTGGAGTTGTTGGTCCACCAACCGAGGAATTAGAGCGTATATATTCAACAGTACTTCATGCTGTAGAAACTGCTATTGCGCAGATTGTACCTGGAATGACCTGTGGAACTGCTGATGGTATTGCTCGACGCTTAATCGACAATGCTGGATGTGGCGAACTATTCACTCATCGCTTAGGTCACGGAATCGGTCTCGAAGTTCATGAACCTCCATACATTGTCAGAGGCAATGCCATGGAGTTAAAGCCTGGTATGTGTCATAGTATTGAACCTGGAATCTACATTGAAGGCAAGTTCGGAATTCGGATTGAAGAGTTAGTATGTATACGAGAGAATGGTCCTGAATTACTGACGTTTATGCCGCGTGATCTTATTCAGATTGGCCAGTAGTCGAATCATCTTCTGCAGGAGATTCTCCCTTGGATTTTGCAAGGATTTCATCCATCTTTTTGCGGTCTTCCTCAGAAAGGTTTTGCATTGCCTCAGCTGACTGTCTTATCATTTGATTCATCATCACAGAGTAGACTGCAGGAAGTGCATTTTTGGTTTCTATTCTCTCATTGTATTCCTTTTCAGCCAGATTTCTAGCCTCTTGTAGAGCTTCCTTACTCACATCCCCCTTTCCCACACCCGGACAATCCTTACTACTCAGAACGAATTTCTCGCCATTGTATTCTAGTGGAAAGGTCTGGCAGGAGATTGGTCTTCCATATCTTATTTCACATGCATTGGCTTTCTCATTGTAGAATATGCAGGCAGTGGATTCTGGATCGTTTTCAAGAGGTTTCCGAGCAGTTTCAAAGTAAAACGAATCTTGTTCAGACTCTGGCATGTGTATAGAAATACCTGGAAGTATGTTCATGATATATCCTTGAGTCATCCAACGGGCAAGATCACCGATGGTGACCATAATTTTGGGTCGGATATGACAAGCTTTAGTATCGCATTTTTGTTCCAAACAATTGAAACTGTACTTGGATTTTTCAGACATCCTCATCACCCATAACTGCAGATATGCGTTCGTTGCTAAATCGTCTTTAATATTTTCGAAATGTGATTTTACCAACTCCGATAGGTTTTTGTTGGTTCAAATTTGGGTTCAACTTAATCTCAGAGTAGAATTTTCTTAGCACTCGGAGTATTCAAAATGACTGAGTGGTATAGTAACGACGTCGACTATGTTCTGAAACGCCTTGAAACATCAACAGAAGGTCTTTCGAGCGAAGAGGCAAAAAATCGACTTACGGAATATGGACCAAATGAGTTGGTTGAAACAGGTGGTATCAGCCCACTGCGAATGTTCCTCCAACAATTTATGGACCCAATGGTGATCATTCTTCTTATTGCCATTATCATCTCACTACTAATGTCTGTTCTTTCATCTGGTGAATCTGATCATGAGAGTGGGATTATTGATGCAATTGTAATATCTGCTATAGTGATTTTCAATGCTGTATTTGGCTTTGTGCAAGAGTACAAATCTGAAAAAGCATTAGAAGCATTGAAGGATATGGCTGCGCCTAAAGCCCGCGTCATGCGCGATGGACTCTGGACCGATATTGACGCACGCAATGTTGTTCCTGGTGATCTCATCGGTTTCGAGGCTGGAGACCTTATTGCTGCGGATGGTCGAGTTACATATGCTGTTGGGTTATCAGCTGATGAAGCGCCACTCACTGGAGAGTCTGTTTCTGTTCGAAAAATGAGCGAACCAATTCATCTTCGTAAACCGGTTGTTGGTGATATGAAGAATATGGTTTTCCAAGGAACAACTATCACAGCAGGTAAAGGTCATGCTGTAATAACAGCGACTGGAATGAGAACTCAGTTTGGGAAGATAGCTGAACTTGTACAAGAGAGCGAAAAAACTATGACGCCTCTCCAACTAGATCTGGAAGATCTTGGTAAGAAACTTGGTGCATTGATAATTGTCCTCTGTATCATTGTATTTGGAGCAGAAGTCCTTCAATCTGCAGCTGAAACACTCATGGCTGCCCTCTTAGCAGCCATTGCTTTGGCAGTTTCCGCAATCCCCGAAGGATTACCTGCAGTGGTAACAATCACACTTGCTATTGGCGTCCAACGCATGGTGGCAAGGAATGCAATAGTAAGAAGACTCCCTTCTGTTGAAACTCTAGGCTCTACAACAATAATCTGTTCAGACAAGACTGGTACTATCACAAAGAACGAAATGACAGCCACAACTTTGTATGTTAACGGAATGACAATCTCTGTAAGTGGGGTTGGTTACAACAGATCTGGTAAATTTACTCGAGCAAGTGAAGATTATAGTGTTATGGGAGATCCGCATATTGTGAAACTGTTTGAAATAGGACAGCTCTGCAGTAATTCAATGCTTCAACCTGACCTCTCTGGAAAAGCTGATTGGAGTATTGTGGGCGACCCAACGGAAGGGGCACTCCTTGTTCTTGCTGAAAAAGCAGGTCTCTCTCAGGATGACACATTATCTCGGAATACTGAAATCACAGAGATATCCTTCGATTCAGCAAGGAAAAGAATGACCTCAATAATTCGGGATGAGGATGGAAACTTAGTTGCTAACGTAAAAGGTGCTCCAGAAGTTTTGTTGCCCCTTTGCACACATATCTATGAGAACGATGACATTCGGGAACTCACAATCAGAGAAAAGGAATCAATTATCCAAATAAATGCAGGATTTGCAGAGTCTGCGTTGAGAGTTCTAGCTTTTGCCTATCGTCCATTAGAGCATGAGCTGCCTGATTGGGAGCCTGAAAAAGTAGAACGTAATTTCATCTTTGTTGGACTCATAGGGATGATTGACCCTCCACGTGATGAGGTACGAGATGCTATAAATCTGTGCAAGATTGCTGGAATTCGCCCCATAATGATAACTGGTGATCACAAGCTCACTGCTACTGCAATTGCCCGAGATGTGGGGTTGATTGATATCGATAGTGAGGTCTTGAGCGGGGCTGAACTCGATAGCATGAGTCAGGTTGAGTTCCAAGACGCGGTTAAACGTTGCAATGTATTTGCTCGAGTTGCTCCAGAACATAAACTACAGATCGTGAGCGCTCTGAAGTCTAACGATCAAGTCGTTGCCATGACTGGAGATGGAGTGAACGATGCTCCTGCAATAAAAACCGCAGATGTTGGTATCTCCATGGGCATAAGAGGAGCAGATGTCACTAAAGAAGCCTCAGATGTCATTCTCACTGATGACAACTTCGCAACTATTGTTTCAGCAGTAGAGAAGGGACGTGAGATATATTCGAATATCAGAAAGTTTGTACGTTTCTTGCTAGCTGCAAACTTTGATGAAGTATTTCTTATCTTTACAGTTGTAATGCTTGGATTACCCCTACCAATTACTGCTATTCAGATACTCTGGCTAAATCTAGCTACTGATGGTTTCCCAGCGCTGGCTCTTGGAGTTGATCCTCCTGAGTCTGGAGTAATGGGTAGACCACCTCGGAAACCTGGTGCAAAGATGATGGACCGAGGAATGATAACTTTCATAGTCATTGCAGGTTTTACAGCGTTTCTTGCATCACTTATTGTGTTCATGTGGTCTTTGTGGGCTTACGGTGGTTGGATTCCGGGAATCACTGGTCCATCTGTTATCTGGAGCTCTGATATTTCACCAATATCTGGGCTTGCATGGGAGCATATTCTTGCTCACGGACGAACTGCAGTATTCACTAGCGTTGTGTGCTTTGAATTATTGTTTGTATGGAATTGCAGAGATGAATATCATCCTGTCTGGAGAACCGAAGTGCGAGAATCGAAAGTGTTGATGATTGCAGTGGCATTGTCTCTTATTCTAACTCTATTCACAATCTACTTTCCACCGATGGCTGCCCTCTTTGAAACAGTACCAATTAACACAATTGATTGGGTTGTAATATTGCTGACCTGTCTTCCAGCTTTGTTTATTCCACCTCATATCATATTTGGGCGTTTTCGTTCCTCTGAAACAACTTAGGATGGAAGACGCTTATCCAGCCAACTGTAAAGGTCTCCTAAAACCTGATCTTTCTCTGGCTCTTCATGTAGTTGATGATAGAAACCATCATAGAGATTCCAGGTCTTATCAACTGAACTAAGGTTGTCATAGAACTCTTTATTCTTTTCAGGATTGACTAGTTTGTCAGCTCCCGCTTGCTGCACTAGCACAGGCAGGAATATACTGGATGCAGATTGAAATGCATCCTTTGAAGCTTTTAATACCTCAATGCTAAAACGCGGCGTGACTATGTTTACTCTGAGAGGATCATTTTCTAGTCGTTTTAGATTCTCTGGGTTTCTGGAAATATCCGCGTAATCAAATCCAATAGGAACATATCTTTTAACATTCAAGCTTGAGAGTATATTGCCAGTAATTCGTTTTCCTATACCAAGATTCATAGTTTGGTTCAAAGCTGGAGATTGCAAAATAAGTCCATCCACAGTCCTAGGATACTTGACTATATAACGAATTGCATTCAGACCTCCAAGGGAAGAACCAAATAAGTAAGTAATCTTGTTCAGATATTGATCCTTAATTTGCATGATCAAGTTCTGTGTATCTTCTACATATTCTTCAAAGCTCATGACATGTCCCTTGATTCCTGAATAGTGACCAAAGCCTCTCAAATCTGGTGCAAAGACCGCAAAACCTCTATCAGCGAGATACTCTCCCAAACTCTTCAGGTCTCCACCATGAGCACCAAGACCGTGAAGTGCGACAATTAGTGCTCTGGGTTTATCGTTATCTGGGCGCCACAAAGCCATGAACATCCGAGTCCCATCAAATCCGATGTATTTGCTTTCCTTGTATTTCAAGAGTGACACCACTGTGTGTTTGTAATTGGCTATTACTATTTATCTTGTCTATTGAATAGAATAGTGTGAATGGCCTATATAGGCTAATCTCACATTTTCATTAGAATCTGTTTGGTTTGGGAGTTTCTCCTGAATAGTCATAGAAACCCATGCTGGATTTCCTGCCTAACCAGCCAGCTCGGACCATTTTTCGCAATAGAGTCGGTGCTCTATACTTGCTGTCTTTGAATTCTTCTACAAAGTAGTCTGAAATATGTAAAGCCGTATCAAGCCCAACAAAGTCTAGGAGAGTCAAAGGGCCCATTGGCCAATTTAATCCAAGCTGTATTGCTTTATCCATATCTTCCACAGTAGCTACTCCTTCTTGAATTGCAAACACGGCCTCAAGCAATGCTGGAACGAGCAATCTATTCACAGCAAATCCAGGAGCTTCGTTAACAAGTACAGTTACCTTACCGATTTTCTTTGAAACATCCTCAATGATTTTTACTGTATCATCCTCTGTAGCCTGTCCTTTGATAATCTCTACAAGGTTCATAACTGGAACTGGATTGAAAAAGTGCATTCCAATGAACTTGTCTGGTCTTTCTGTCACAGCTGCCATTTGTGTTATGCTGATGCTTGAGGTGTTCGATGCTAGAATAGCATGTTTGGGTGCTAATGCATCAACCTCTTTCCAAATCTCAAGCTTTAAACTAACAATCTCCGGAACAGCTTCAATGACAAGATCTGCATCATCCACTGCTTTCTTGAGATCTAGGACTCCTTGAATTCTACCAAGAATAGCAACAACCTCTTCTTGAGTAATTTTGCCCTTCGCTATCCCTCTCTCCAAGTTCTTCTTGATCGTAGCCATTCCCTTGTCAATGAACTTTTGGTCTATGTCACGCATTTTGACCTGATAGCCTGCTTGTGCACAAACATGGGCAATTCCATTTCCCATTAGTCCTGCGCCCAATACAGCAACTTTCTTTATCTCCATCATTATCCACCTCTAAATTTTTCTGCGGATGCATTGGTTTCATTATTGCTTCTAAATATGTTTGACTGTCAAGATATTTTCACAATAAGTTACTAGACTCAGTTTTCAAATGAAGAATTAGTATCTATTTCTTGCAATATCTGAAAGTGCATCTCTTATCTCCTGCTGCTATCGTTTCATTTCGCGAGAATTCTATCCAATCTTCAATAAGATAAGCTATAATCATGTCATAATCGCATAGTATAGATCCCAACTCAGGCTTCCCTGCCTCTCTAAGGATATCGAAGTAGAAACAATTTTGAATATCAAAACCAAAACAATCCTTTTCGTTCTCCACCTCTACGACTTGGAAATAGTCATTATCATAATTCGCAGCATTTCCCTTTTGGACCCATTTAGTGAATTCATCCCATGGATTATCTGATTGTTGTATACTTGCTACTTCTGTCTTCAAGTAATCTAAAAGCATGCTATGATATATGGAAATCGCAGTTTCTTTCAACGCATTGAACGAAGCTCTAACTTCACAGAGAACATCATCTAGTGCCATCAAGAAAAGTGAGTTTATACCATGCCTCTTTGCAAGTAAATCTGGCATCATATGTTCGTAATTGTTATAGTGGATCTCGAATTGTCTACTAAAGAGCTTGTGCATTGCTTCACCTTTATCACCAAATTGCTTGTTTAGTTCCTTCAATGTTAGCTCTGAGAAGAAATCGATAAGTTGTTGAGTTTGCTCATCTTGAGCCATTTTCAAATCACATTTTACTTTCTTATTCAAAATCTAAGTTTCTGATTACCCTTGATATGCTTGTCTATGTTTAATTTTACTCTTATGAATAGTCACAATATGTGACTTCTTTATGTGACCCTCAGAAGTGGCTTCGGTATATATACTAAATCTGAGCAGTATTTCTTGTGAAATATCATGGCTCTAACAACTAACTCACGAAACACATCTGTGCTAAAGAACATGAAGGACAGAAGTATAACTACTGAAGCCCTGACTTATGCCTATATGACTGTACTAAGGTGATAGAGAAATGGTCTATACTGAGCAAGATGTCTGTTGGATTTTTACAAGTACTGCTTTGCATAGTGACTGGTCACAAGGTGGTCACAAAACTGGTCAGTTAGTATCAGAAACACCATATCTTGTGACCAACCTATAGGAAGGTGTGAAAGATTATGGCTCTTTTAAAATACGGGCTCCAATTTGCGTGGTTTAACAAAAATGCACTTCAAACTAGTGCCATTACTCATGCTTACGCCTACAGGAGGTAAGTTGCTTGACGAAAAAGAACAATTCTCGCACCATCTCCACTCGTGCAATCACTGACGCCTACTTCAGGAGGTAGTTTCACTGCAGGTCCTTCTCAAACACTATAATTTTGGTTTGAAATATCAACAAAATCTCGATTTTAAGTACAGGACACAAAATAATGCTTTGAGAATAATGTTTATATCCAAACCATTACTGAACAATGGTTGGTTGTATAAACCAATATCATGAAGTGATGACAATGACACGGTCGAATTTCCTCTCAACAGATATGTTCTGTTTGACAAGTGAGGACAAGACGATTTGTGTTCAATCATTTGGTGCATTGTGTAATGCTGGTCTAAGTGTGTCAGATTAGAGCCACGCGATTTCACATTATAGTTACATCGGACAAATCTCCTATCTCCGAATCTCCTAAGATGGGGATTCTGCATCGGCCCTCGTATGTGTGATCCGAGGGCTGATGCAATTCAAAGGAAGTTGACAGACATGAAACGTGAATCGAAAATCAGAATCAAGGTAACCAAAAAAGCACATCTTGAAAATACATCAACTTCGATTTCTTACGAAGATCACAAACAAAAGATTGAGTGATGATATTTCATGAGTAGAATGAAATCCTTTCTAGGCTTACCAGATGCTACTGACAAAGTCATAAGACTAGCAAAAATAATGGGAATATTGGGACCACTTGCCAATCTAACATTCTTCCTTTCAACTACATTCTATGTGATCTTTGTAGCAGAAGCTCTTGGTGGCGGTCCCGGTATGTATCTCCAAGGTATTGGTCTAGTTGGAACTCTTGTGGTTGTACAGATGGTTGTGCAGATACTTCTCGACTACCCAACTGGCGCTGTTGGAGATTGGATTGGACAGAGGTACATTATAGCTGGCGCAAATCTATCATATGGTGTTGCGTACATTCTAGTTTCCTTTGTGACAGTTGATACACCCTATATCACCCTAGTGGGCATCTATGCACTACAAGGATTTGCACAGTCACAATCAAGCGGTGCTTGGGGAGCTTGGTTTGATAACAACTACAGAGTTGCAATGCCTGGTGATTCAGATAGGAAGCAATATGGAGTGTTCTGGGGGCGAATGGGTATGATAATGCAGATAGTTGCTACTGCCTCTTTGATTCCAGGTAGCATTCTAGCTGCTATATTCTCAAGAGCTTGGGTTTTCCAACTGCAAGGAGTCTTGGCCTTTCTCTTTGCTCTGGTTGTATTCAGATTAGTTCGAGATTTCCCCGAGGTTGAAGAAAAGAGAGCTCAGAATGGTGAACGTCCCGATCTAGGAGAGTATTTCTCAATCTTGAAGGGTGGTATCAGCTATCTTTTCAGACATGCATTTGTTAGGTATATTGCAGTTGGAACAATGTTAGCTGTTAGTTCAATCATGGTGTGGGGGAATCTTATTTTATTCCCAATGTACTACCTATATCTAATCACCGATGTTGGAGTCGCCAGCTTCAGGACGTTATTATTTATTCCTGGAATTTTCTCACAAGAACGGTCTGGCGTATGGTCTCGAAGGTTTGAGCCAAAGAAGTGGATCCCACGGTTTCGTCTGATGCAGACATGCGGGTTCATCTTTTTCTGGGTATTTGCAGCAATCATGTTGCTATTTCCACCTGCAGCACCCAGCACGAACGTATTGACTCTTTACTGGCCATTCACAAGTATTGAACTCTTAACACTTCCTGCAGAGAATTTAATCCCGATTGTTCTCATATTCACAACATTCGTATCTACCAGTTTCTTCGGAGGATTTGCTGAAATCCTAACCCAAAGAGTATTGTTGGATGTCATTCCAAATAGAATTAGGAACTCTATGTATTCTCTCTTTCCAACGGTGGCAACTCTACTAGCAATTCCACAGATTGCACTCTTTGGATGGTCGATCACTATAATTGGATTCCCATTGACTCTAGCCGCATGTGGTTTGATTTCATTTATGGGAGTATTGCTCATAGTCCATGGCTTTAGACATGAACCTCCTGAACCTGACGGTGAAACCTGGGCGAATGGTGATGCCGTCTTGCCTCCAAAAGAGCCTGAACTTGGTGGAGCTGAGAAGCTATCCGAAGAAACTCTCCATAAAACCGAAGCAGGTGGGTTGGAGGAGATCGCAGAAGGAATTCTCCTAGAGGATTAAACACCGAAATAAGGCTGCAACACTATGCAGCCTTCAATTCATTTTGTATACCAGCGTAAAGTTAATACTGACTCTCGCAGATTGAACATTGGTGCTTACAATTGACGGATAGACCACAGTTTCTGACCGTTTCTTATTCTGACTCAGGTCTTAGTACAATGAGTTATGAACGAAAGATGGTCCGTGAAAAAGATGTGAAATTTGATGGAGAGGATGGTTCACTAGAGGTTACTGATGTTCGACTTGTCTGGTACAAGAAACCCTCCGGAGGCGGATGGAAAAAATGGGGTGCTTTAGCAGGTGCTGTTGCAGGAGCCGCCCTGCTTGAAGGTGCAGGACGACAAATGGGTGGTATAGGTCGCCATGTAACACGTTCATTGGCTAGAGGCATAACATACGCCGCTGTTGGAACTGCAATCTCTTCTTGGACCGCTGATTCATACTATAATAGAGATAAAGATGGTAATACAGAAAGTTTGGCTCTTCCTCTAATTGCGATTAGTCAAGCCAGTCAAAGTGGTGACCGATTGATCGTTGAATTAAGGTCTGGAGGAACAATGGAGTTTAATTTTAAGCAGAGGAAAGTAATACCCTCAATTCTTGCGAATGTGATATCTGCACAGGAACAAGGCAAATGTCCTTATTGTGGAACTAATGCTGGAAACGTTCCGAGCTGTCCAAACTGTGGAGGTGTCATCGAAGGTGGTTCAGGTGGAGCTCCTCATGGTGGTGCTGAAGCACATACTGGTGCAGGCGGACCTGGTTCGATGACGATCCATTATACAGATCGAGATGGTGATGGTCAACCAGACTCTGTTACTGTAACTGGTGCTGGTGTACCTGGTGGTGCTCAGGCTGGTTTTTGCAGAAATTGTGGGACTCCATATCCTCAAGGTGCAAGATTCTGTAATTCTTGTGGACAACGAGTTTGATTAATAACATAATAGGAGGGCTCAATATTGAGCCCATCTTCTCTCTTTTGCATCCATCAACGGAACATATCAGATTCCTTAGTTCTATTGATATCTACTGCTTTTTCAACACCATCTGAATACTCATATCCTCGAACAATCACAACTGGAATTCTCTCTCCAGCTTGACCCATCAATGGCTCCACAAATGAAGCTAGTTCATCAATTTGACAGACAGTGGAGCGTTTCAAGACTCTTCCATACAGGTCACTCTTTCCCTTGTTATGTTTGAAAGCGTTGATTCCAGCACAACCAATGGCAACATTAACCAGGCCCTTTCTCCAAGGTCTACCTTGTGTATCTGAGATAACAACAGAAAGCTCAACACCTGTTTCTTTCTCAAGACCTTGAAGAATTAATTCTGCAGATTTGTCCGGGTTCTTTGGCAGAAGGACATACTCTTCCTCAGGTGCATTCGACTTGTCAACACCACTAAAATTGCAAATTAGACCTGAATGAGTTTCTACAATTAATACACCATCACTCTTGATAACGACAGCAGATTCTCTAAGAGCAAGTTCTACATGGATTGGATTAAACTTATTTCTTTCAGCGATTTCACGAGCTTGTTCTGATATATCAACATCTTTTACTCGAACAAATCTGTCTTCTGATTTTGATACAATTTTCGAGGCAATTACTATGACATCTCCATTGACTAGGTTGATTTCCTCTCTCTTGATTGCATCAAGTATTATCTCAACTAGATCATCACCTGACTTAACGATTGGAATAGAATGCAATGCTGTTGCTGAAACTCCGTGGGATGTCATTATCCTTCTCTTGATTGCGTTATCCATTCAACGGAAAAGTCTGCCCATTGACCAATTTAATACCAATAAGTTTAGAACACGTGTTCCTGTATTATATTACTCCATGGTCACAATTTCCATATGACTTCAAATGTACTCTAAGTTGTACAAACCTACAGAATGAGCCGTTTTGAAGGGATTAGTGACAGAAATGATTAATATAGAATAAGAGAAATCCGACTATTCAACACAGAATGCTGTTACGTGGGAAAATCTGTCCTGCTGAATTGACATGAGATGTATTATAAAGTTCGAAATTGGAGCGAATTACATTGTCCGAGAAGAAATCTAGTTCAAATCCAACACCTGCACCAACAAAGGTTGACTCAGGAGATATCAAACAAGGCACAATTGCTAAATTCATGCGAAAGCGTACGCAGCTTGTAGGATTTGAAACTGGACTTAACAAACACACGCAATATGCAATTGAGTTCTTGGACAATGCAATTGATGCACTCGAAAGTTGGTGGTGGAAAACTAAAAGACGCCCACGACTTCAAGATCAACTTGATCCCGCAATTGTTTCCGAAGTTCGTGCCAAACTTGAAGAGGGCCAAATTGATACCATCACCCTTAGCAAACAACTTGAGAGAGACGTCAAAGCAGGAAAGGAAGTCGAGATTCAAGCAAGACGTAAAGAATCCATTGATGAGCGTATAACCGAGTTTCGAAAATTCGTGGTGCCTTTACGACCTTTATTGTCAAAGAGAGAGCCTTTAGTAGTTCTAGAACTAAAAGAGGTTCAAATGCCTGACCTTGTTCCCATTGATGATGAAGAAGGATTCAAGGTCTATGAATTCACATGTTTTGATACCGGTGTGGGTATGGTACCAAATGATCTTGAAAAATTCGGTATCTATCTTGCATCTAGCAAATCTGAGAAACTAAGACAGACAAGAGGAAGCCAAGGATTTGGTGCACCTTCTGCATTTAGTGATGCGCAAAACACTACTGGAAAACCCATTTTCACTATATCAAAACGATTCAACTCTGATGTAACAACTATCACCAATTTCTACACAACCACTGCAAACACAAAGGAACATGTTGGTGGTCCAGTGAATATGGACCTTCCATTCAACCATGGCACATATATCCGATTATACTATTTGAATATTCAATACCGACGAGGGTACGCTGATATCTATTGTGAGATGGCATCACTCCTCAACTCCCATGTGACAATAATCTTCATTGATCCATATGGTGTCGTTCACATACATCCTCGCCGAGTTAATGCTTTCCCTGAAGAACCAAAGTATGCTCAGCCACATCCTGCAAGCATCAGAATCGGTGAGTTTCAAGACTTACTTCGTGAAACCAGAGAATCGGATTTACGTGGCTTTTTGACTAAGGCTTTTTGCCGATTGAGTGCAAATAAGGCAAAAACCATAGTTGCCAATGCAAGCAAGGACCTCCGAAGAAGGCATCTTGACGATCTTAAAATGACTACACCTACTGATTCCCTCTCCAAGACTGAGGTCGAACTACTTTATCGAGCTTTTTCAAGCGAAGATTATATCGCTCCTCCAACAGATACTGTTGTTCCAGTTGGCGAAGAAATATTCGAACAAACAATTCAGATGGCCTATAATCCTGATTTCGTTGCAGCTGTTACAAGAAAACCTACATCAGGAAAGGGCTTGTCTTTTGCAATTGAAGTATGTATTGCCTACGGTGGTGAAATCAAACCAGCTTCATCTGCTCCAATGGTTCTCTGGAGGTTTGTCAATAGAGTACCAAAACTTCGTGATAATAGTGACTGCGCCACCTGGAAGGCAACAGCCTCAGTAAACTGGAAAAACTACAAGCTACAGTCCTTTGATAATGGAATTCCACGTGGTCCAGTTATGGTGTTTATTCATGTTGCAGGGGCTTATGTACATGTCATGTTCAAAGGACAGAGTAAACAAGCGCTTGCGGAGGATGAAGTGCTCCTGAGGGAGATAAAATTAGCACTCGAAGATGCAGGACGTAAGTTCAGGCGCTTCATAACACGACGTGAAACAGCACGACGGAAAGCAAAGCGTGCTGGAATCCTTGCTATGTATGCTGATCAATTCGCTCAAAGTCTTGTAACAATAGCTAATGATGGTAGGAAGAAACCCATTTTCGATGCTGAAACAATTGCCAGTAAACTCAGAGACTCTATTACAGGATTCGAAACAGTTGAGGACCAAGAAGAAACCGAAACTGATGCTCTTGGAACAGATCTTATAGCTGACATACCACTTGATGACGATGAAGGAGCTATTGAAGAAGGTGAGCTTGAATGAGTCGTAAGAAATCAAAGGAAAAAGAAGAAACTGTTCAAGCAACCCTTAGCGAGGTTGTTGAAGAACCTAAACTAAAGAAGAATACAAAGGCGAAACCCGTGAAGAAGAGCACAAAGAAAACATCTAGAAAAACATCCAGTACAAAAAAGACCAAACGCACTTCTAAAAAGACTCCTGATAAGAAAGAAACTCCAAAGGAAAAGGAAGCTCTAAAAAGGAAAGAGGAACCGCCTGCTCCAAAGAAGACGACCAAAAAGAAGTCTGCTTCAAAGAAAAAGGAAACCAAGACACAGAAAACGACTTCAGTAAAGAAAGAAGTACCAATTGAACCTCCAGAGAGTTCCTTCAAGTTAACTGAGCTACCAGGGGTTGGACCAAAACTAGAAGAAAGGTTGGTTAAAGCAAAATATGAAACAGTTGAGAAGTTGTCACGTGCAAGACCTTTCTCAATTGCTAAGAAAGTTGAAGGACTTAGTAAAGCTGGAGCAAAGAAACTCATAGATGCTGCCAAGGATTTGGTTAAGAAACGAAATGTAACAATTGAATCTTCTGAAGCTCAACCAGATATCAAAGTTGAAGATATTCCTCCGCCAAAGTTTGCCTTGACAGATGTTCCTGGTTTGGGACCCAAACTTGCCCTTTCCTTGGAACATGCAGGTTATGACTCAGTTGCTCGATTAGCTAGAGCATCTCCGCAAAATGTTGCAAAGAAGGTGGGTGGTCTTAGACTTCAGAAAGCGATATCGATTGTTAATGCTGCCAAAGGTTTGATTCTAGATCAGGAATTAGCAGAGCTGACAGGAGAAACTGAAACACTAGTTATTACTGCAGCAGCATCTTCAGCAGATGCAACATCACCACCTGAGATGGAACCTGCTTTAAAGGATGAGAAACCAGCGAAAAAACCTGCGAAAGAGAAAGGACCCAAGAAAAAAGCTCCCAAGAAAAAAGCACCTCTTACAAAGAAGCCGGCTAAAGCACCTAAAGCGCCTCCCATTAAGAAACTTAAGCCTATTCGAAAAGAATCCGGTTTGCCTGTTCCAAAAGCTGTCCAGGATCTTGCAGTTGAATTAAAGGAGAACTGGGCTCTAGTAGAACAAAGAGTTCAAGAATTACCTGGATCTGGTGGGGTGGCTGAACCTTTAATTGAAACAGTTGAAGTTGTAAATCTTTCTGCTGATGACACAACGGAGAGAATCGTTGATACTGCATTAGATATTCTAAATGAAACCATGACAAGTGGAAGACCTGCATTTGATATACCAAGTAGGTCCGGTGACAATATCGTCTGGGATGAGGTCCGAGATTTACTGCTATTAGGAATGCGTACAATCTCGCGTCCATATCACTCACTAGCATCTGTTGTTGACGCAACAAGAACAGCTCGCGTTATGGAGATTGTTTTCAATCTTCTGAAATTAAACCTGCATGCAACGAAACGTGAGGTTTACTACAGCGATGTTAACCTATTCAGAGAACAGAAGTATAGTGATAAGATCATTGAAGATGTCGCTTCTATGATTCAGACTACACGTGACAGTATTCATGTAGTTGCATCTGCTCGAGGTTCTGCCATGGGTCGAGTGACTATACGAGATGGTGGTGACCTTATTGATTTGACAAAGATGGGCACGGGCGGATGGGCTGTAACACCATTTCTAGACCAACTTGAGATAGTTGAGAGTGATGCTGAGTTCATTATATTGTCTGAGAAAGATGCTGCTGTTATGCGTCTTGCTGAAGCAAAGTATTGGAACCGCCAACCTTGTATAGTAATTACTGGAAAAGGATCAGGCGACATTGCTACAAGGGCATTCCTCAAGATGTTAGTGAAGGAACTTGAGATTCCAGCTTTTGCATTAGTAGACTCAGATCCATATGGTCATTACATCTATTCTGTATTCCTTAGAGGTAGTAAACGATTGAGCTATGAATCACCATTCATTGCTACGCCAGAGCTAAAGCTTCTTGGAGTTTTGAGTCGTGACTTGGATGAATATAAAATACCCAAAGCAGTTCGAATTCCAATGCAGCCAACTGACATTAAGCGCGTCAAAGATATGTTGAAAGAACCATTCGTAAAACGGAATAAACCCTGGGTTGAAGATTTAGAATTGATGCTCAGACTTAAAGAGAAAGCTGAGATTCAAGCATTTGCAAGTCACAGTTTTGAATTTCTCACTGATGCATATATCCCCCGAAAACTGGAAACAGGTGATTGGATTTAATCCTTTAAGCACATTAAACCACAAGTGAGGTTTTATTACTATATAAGAGTGCGTCAGAATAACTATAGAGAACTCTTGGAGGATATCCCAACGTTGATTTCTAAGATCGGAATTGAAGTCATAGATAGCCATGCACATTTTTTCACATATGACACTATCAAACGGTGGATAGATAGCGGAGCTTCGCTTGAGCGACTGCAGAATCGAGTTTCATTCCAAACTGATATGCCTCAATTAACGATTCCAGATGAAAATTGGGATGCTGGCCAGATGTGGGTCGATGAACTAGACAAATATGGAATTACAGCCATAGGTATGATGATTGGGGAGGAGGTATGGGATGAGTTTAATGAAACTCGCAAAAGATTTCCTGGTCGATTCCTGGGTTATGCGAATATCAATCCTGCTGATGAAAATGCAGTTGATAAGGTGAAGAGAGCAGGAAGGGCTGGATTTCAAGGAATAAAGCTTTATCCAAGTTCATGGAACTTTCATGCCTATGATGACTGCGTTTATCCAATATATGAAGAAGCTTTGAAACAGAAGTTATTGGTAATTCTTCACTTTGGGATTACTATTGGAAATCAAGCTAATCTTAGGTATGGAAATCCCCTTGACATTCAGAAACCTGCACTTGATTATCCTGACCTGAACTTCATGATTGCTCATTTTGGAGCAGGATTCTTTCGAGAAGTATTGATGCTTATGTACCAGACACATAATGTTGTGATGGATACTAGCGGGAGTAACAATTGGATGAATTATCAAGAGGTTGACCTAACAATAACAAAGGTGTTTGAACGGGCTTTGAAAGCTGGTGCCTCATGCAGGGTAGTCTTTGGCACTGATTCATCATTTTTCCCACGTGGCTTCAGATATAATATTCTACAGGAGCAATATAATGCAGTAAAATCACTTTTACCTCAATTTAATTATACTCAGGAAGACGTGAATTTAATTTTCAGAGATAATATCCTCCGACTTACGAATTTCAAACCAAAGAACGACTAGGATTTTACGCTTTCCTTATCTTCTTCTCAAGACCCCTTAACTTCTTGGAGTCTCCACCTTCTCTGAATTTTGCTGCTGCTTCTTGATATTTTGCTAGGGCATCTCTAGAACTTCCTTGTTTCGATAATTGGTCTCCTTGGTTCTCCAAATCTTTCCCCCACTCAATATAGGCTTCTCTTACTTTTTCTGAACAGCGAGCTCGTTTCTTGGCATCAGTGCTGAACATATAGAGTTCTCGTGCTTTTCGAAATTGCACTATTGCCCATTCGTATTCATTGACTTTCATATGATTCTCGCCTTGGTCGAAATGAAATTTCGCCATTGAATCATATCCAACATCTACTCGCTTTGTACTTTCAGCAACCCCCTTTTCATTCCTTGCTTTCTCGAAAAGCATCTTTGCTATCTCAAAGGATTCGATTGCTCTTTCATGCTCATTTTCATCTAGAAGGTGCTCACCATGTTCGATTCTTGCTTTTCCCATGGCTTCAAAGACATAATCTGGGTACTCAAAATCATCTGAGGAAAGTGCAACACCACAATTTGGACATGCAGGAGTTTCCAACTCTTGGAGCGGCCCTTTCAACCCTACCTTTGATGGTTTTCCGACAACAACATCAATGAATGTCTTTGTTGTGGTTCCTCTACCTTCAGGAAACAAGTGTTCAACAGCCTGCTTAGTTTCTTCTCGTATCTCTTTTGGAGCTCCTTCAGGGAATAGATGTTCGAGAGCTTCTTCCGTGGTTACTGGTATTTCCTCATCATAGACTCTTGGAGGTTCTATCTCTTTGAATGGCATTCCCACTTTGATATCTTCAACGCCTTCTTCCCATGAGAGATCCGTGCTTTTACCCTCAGGTATTGCTGGTTCTTCTACTGGACTATCAGTCATGGTTTCTGAGCTTTCCTCAATCGAAGATTCTTCGATAAATGGGATGTCTTCTTCGATTGGTTTTTCCTCTGCGCTTTGCATGCTTGATTCTTCCCAACTTAGATCTTCATCCACAGGAGGTAATACCTCCGGTTCAATTAAAGAAGGTACTTCAGGTGGTAATTCATCAAGTGCAGAATCCTCCAAACTAGCCAGTTCTTCAGCTTCATCCAAGATTTCAGATTCCTCAAGTGATGGTTCCGGGGGCGCTGATGGCAAATCCTCAGGTACCTTGTTTCCGCAACCTATACAAAATGTCGACCCTCTTCTAATGCGTTTTTCACATGTTGGACAAATTACTTGATCTTGCATCTTCGACATTTCCATAGTTAGACAGTAGTATGTAACTACAGGTTAGAAACTTGAGTGTTCACATAAGAACTGTTTTCGTACAAAATCACTGAATGCGGCTATTCATCATTATGGGGTATATAAGTAGAAATACGCTATCCAAGCAATTATAATCCCAAGCATAACACCGGTGACTGATTGTACAAGAGTATGCTGTTCAAGTGTTACTCTAGAGTAAATAACAATAATCCAGATTACAGCAACTAATAAGGCAAATGGGCCATAGACATAGATTAAAGCTGCGCCTGGTCCTCCAACTCCCGCTCCATGAACTGATATTTTCGATTTTAAGCTGACCAGCATTACTCCTAAAGTCACAGAAAAATAAGATGCAGCTAGTGAGCTCATTATTTGACAACCTAGATAGCTATACAAAAGGAAAGCAATAACATAGCACATTATCGAGATCAAAAAGAACTTCGTTCTGCTCTCTCTCTCAGAGACATCCAAGTCCACGTTCCCTTTCCAAGCCTCATAAACAATAGGCAAAATGGGAAGAATAACCATCACGATAATGCAAATCATGATTGAAGATATTGGATCTAGAATTGATCCAAGACCAATTGGTGATGTCACAGAAAAAATGATTCCCACATAGAGATTGATGAGTGGCGCTGGAGTGAGCCTTGAAATTAAACGGGAAAATGTCACCCGCCTTCCTTTCAATTCCAGAAGCTCATCGTGATACTTCAATAGATTCACCAAGTATCCTTCGATAATTCATACCCAATCTTCAATCTTTTCTCTAAAACTATGGGAGGATTATGCTTGGTAATGTATATCGCTTCAGTAGTTATATGACAACAAGCTTTTTCTTTATCCATTTAACACCTTTCAGATACCAGAACACCCAGAAACTGCCATGGATGTGTACAAAAACATGCCCGCGATGCCGAAGCGTGAGATATTCGAGAGGATTATCCAAAATATAACGAGCAAATTTCCCGATGTCTATGCAGCTCTCTTCATCAGTCCTGAAGGTTTTCCCATTAATACTTGGGGTGTAACATTGGAAAGGGCTGAAGAAATCTCTGCTCTTCTAAGTGCATTAATTGGCAAAACTTGGGAGATAGTAAGGGGTGTCAAAGAAGGCGGCGAGTTAGCATTCATTCAGATTCAAACAAACATGGGTGGAATCAGAATCGCTCCTCAAGAGGAATTCATTCTAGTTACATTGACTCGTGGATAAACCTGCATTTGACAGTATCTTAATTACATTCAAAGAACAGCAGTCCAAGTATAATATAGGCATAAAGAGTCAACTTCTTTAGAGGAATTATAGTCATATCACTCGGTGTGTTCACTAGTGCTATTTTTATACTCAGTGAATCGACACTATCATGTTTAGATACTCAACAAAGTCTGAGGATAGAAGTTGGGTGATATAGGGAGGTCTTCTATTTGTCACCAAAGAAGGCAGCAGATGAAGAATACGACGAAGAGGAAATGGACTATGAGGAATTTGAAGGAACCAATGAAGAAACTCTTGAGTCAGGAGGCGATGACTCTAGTGTTTCTGGGATTGAGGTAACTGATCTTCCCGGTGTAGGTCCAGCTATTGGAAAACGTTTAGCTGAATCTGGCTACAAGAATGTTGAAGCTATTGCGGTTGCATCACCCGGTGAACTTGCTGCTGCAGGATCAATTGGTGAAACCACAGCTACTAAAATCATCAAAGCAGCCCGTGAGATGCTAGATATTGGTTTTGAAACAGCTGATCTTCTTCTTGAGAGACGAAGGACCGCTGGCAGAATTACTACTGGATCAAAAGCTCTTGACGAGCTGTTTGGTGGTGGAATTGAAACTCAATCAATCACTGAGATGTATGGCTCTTTCAGATCTGGGAAGACACAAATGGCGCATCAATTAGCTGTAAATGTTCAACTTCCTTCTGACCAAGGCGGTCTGAGTGCGAAAGCAATCTATGTTGACACTGAAGGTACTTTTCGACCAGAACGTTTAGTTGACATGGCAGAAGCATATGGTCTGGATAGTGCGAAAGTTCTCAAGAATGTCGTATGGGCTCGTGCCTATAATTCAGACCATCAAATTCTATTATGCGATCAAGCTATGGAGATGGCGACTGAGCATAACGCAAAACTGCTAGTTATAGACTCAGTAACAAGTCATTTTAGAGCAGAATATACTGGTAGGGGAACTCTAGCGGCAAGGCAGCAGAAACTCAACAAGCATTTGCATCATCTTCAGAGAGGTGCAGAGATTAACAACATGGCAATTTACATCACAAACCAAGTGATGTCTCGTCCTGATGCTTTCTTTGGCGATCCAACAGCACCAGTGGGAGGACATGTATTAGCACACGTACCACAGACTCGCTGTTATCTTAGAAAGTCAAAGGGAGAACGGAGAATATGTCGTCTTGTGGACTCTCCCAATCTTCCTGAAGGCGAAGCTGTATTTACTGTTTTGAAAGAAGGCATTCGCGACGTCTAGTTCTTAGAAGAAGTTGATGGTTTCATAGAAACCATCTCTTCTAGTCTATTCAAAGTTGGCTGATTCAATAATATCCAGAACTGACTTTTCCCAACTATCAAGTTTATCTGGGCTATTTGGATAATTGCTATAGAGTTTACTCAATTTCTTCATAAGCCCAGCAGCTTTCTGCAATTTCATTAAGAGCGAAATCCTTCCTGCACCTCTCTTCACTCTTTTCAGTTTATCTACTGTACTGAGCGAGAGACCATCACCGCGATTTGCAGCCATTAAATCCTCTGCCTCGAGGAGTCTTCGTTCAAAACCAAAGTTCATGTCATCATCGGAAACAGCTTGCAAAAATCTTCGGAATATCTCCAGAGAGGCTAGTCTCTGACCAAAGAATGGAAAATATCGAGTGTTGTAAGACCATAAACCATTTGCTGAGATGTCTCGCATTGCTATTGCGCCTCTTACAACTTCCCCTAGTATTACTCCTGCTCTCATACCTGCTCCTATACCGCCTCCATGTATTGGATTAACTTGGAGAGCTGAGTCTCCAACAAAAGCGATACCATCACCAACCAGACTTTTCAGAGGTCTGCGTACTGGTACTGCACCTCCTTTTCCCTCTATTAACTTTGCACCAAAAAGCAGTGGATATTGTTCTTTGAATCTTTTAAAATACGATTTAGGTGATCCGCGTCCCTCGCCACCAGTTATTCCAACACCTGCATTGATCTCTTGGACACCCTTTGGGAATATCCACGCATATCCCTTTGGTGCAATCTCTCCTCCTAGAAAGACACGTGCAACTTCTGGCTCAGCTAATGGCATCTTTAAGGATAGAATCTCCCTATAACATAGCGCGATGTCTTCTTTGGCTATGTTTTTTTCAATCAATGGGTTCTCTAGTTTATTTCTAATTACTGCTGCAAAACCACTAGCATCCACAACAACCTTACTCTTTACTATTTCAATGTCTTTGGACATGAGATCCTTATACTCAATACCTGTGACCTGATCTCCAATCATCATTGGTCCACCAACATGAACATTAGGAATAAAGTGTGCTCCTGCACTAATCGCTTCTCGTAGCAGTCGTTGTCCAAAACTGAGTCTGTTCACTGTCCATCCATCAAACTCTGCCCACCCTCTGATTTTCAACTCATTCTTCATGTTGGGTGGATAGACATCTGCCCCTCCAATTACAGAGGATATTTCATCACCCTCTGGATAGTCAATTCCTGTTGCTTCGAAATGTGCCTTGCTAACCTCATCCCCACATACTTTCTGACCAATTTCTTCCATTGGTTTTCTGTCTAAAAGAAGTGTTTTCAATCCTAGTTCTGCGCACCTTCTAGCTGTCACGCATCCTGCGGATCCTGCTCCAACAATTACAACATCAGGCTTCTTCAAAGTCTATCGATATGAAAAAAGCACTCTGGAATTTAAATGCCTGCATGATTACCCATGTTCAGAGCCAAACAGAACGGTTATTTGCTTAGAGGGCAGGACCGGATTATGAACTCCTCACAGAGTTTGATTGTTGTCGGACTTCAATGGGGTGACGAAGGTAAAGGAAAGATTGTTGATGTTCTTTCCGAGAAATTCGATATAGTAGTTAGGTTCCAAGGTGGTAGTAATGCCGGACACACTGTGATTATTGGTGATAAAACATACAAATTCAGAATTATGCCCACAGGTGTGGTAAGGGGCAAGAAAGTTGTAATTGGAAATGGTGTTGTCGTTGATCCTGTTGTCCTTTTAGAAGAAATTGAAGCTTTAAAGTCAGCTGGCATAGATATTGATTTGCTAATTAGCGACCGTGCACATCTAATCACTCCATATCAGATTCAACTTGATGATCTCATGGAAACTGCAAAAGGTAACCAAAAATTGGGTACTACAAAAAGAGGCATCGGTCCCACCTATTCAGACAAGGTATCCCGTGTAGGTGTGAGATTTTGTGACTTTGTTCATCATAAATCAAAGCAATGGTTAACTCTTGAAAGTTCATCAAAATCTCAAATTGAGAAGATTCATGGAATTAAAGTTGAAAACTCTGATGCAACCTTATTTGATTCCTTCTCTTCCAACGTGAGGAAATTACTCCCTTATGTTGGTGATTGCGGGGAATATCTTGAGTCTAAATTCAATACTGGCAGTCGCGTTCTCTTTGAAGGTGCACAAGGAGCACTCCTAGATATTGACCATGGAACCTATCCTTTTGTTACCAGCTCGAACTGCGTTTCTGCTGCAGCTTCAACTGGAACTGGAGTTTCCTTCAATAGACTAAACTCTGTTCTAGGCATCTGTAAAGCTTACATGACACGGGTTGGCACAGGACCATTTCCAACAGAACTTAATGACGAGGTTGGAAAAAGGATGCAAAATCAGGGTAGGGAGTTTGGTACCGTGACTGGTCGTCCACGAAGATGTGGTTGGCTCGACCTTGTTGCATTAAAATATGCAATTCGGCTTAATGGTTGCAGGTATCTTGCCATTACAAAAGTAGATGTTCTTTCAGGAATTAATCCTCTGAAGGTTTGCGTAGAATATGATATCGATGGAATAGAAACAAGATCCTACCCTGCTAGTGCAGAGTTGCTTTCAGATGCTACTCCCGTCTATGATAAACTCGAAGGTTGGTCTGAAATAAATATGATTTCTCCAAAATCTAAGGGCTTTAGCAATCTCCCTCATCAACTGCGTAATTATCTGAATTTCATAGAAGAAATAACTGGTTCACAAATAGCCATGGTATCTGTTGGACCTGACAGAGCTGACACTTTGTTAGTCCCTGATGTCCAAATATAATGACTAAACATGTTTTAGCTCTATCATTACGATGGAACCGATGATGACTGCTGCTATTATCAACAAAAGTGGTGGTGCATAGTTTAGAAAAATCCCAAAATATTGCACAATCCGTGCAGGGTCTAATGCTATAATAGTCAGATGTCCCCAAACTAGTAGAAAACCATAGATTGCAAAAATCGGATAGAGCACAGGTCCTCCAGTTATTACAAGTAAAAGAATAATCACAGCTAGTCGACTCTTAGTCGGATCGAATAATGGCACCTTGATTGTTTCTTGATCACTGACCTCAAAGTAATATGCTATGAGAAAGGTTGGTATTCGCATTCGAATGAATTCAAGAATTTGAATACCTTGTTGAATTGAGAGAAGGACAAATGTGTGGCAGAGCATGTAACTGAGAATCATTGCATTTAGAATAGGTAATGAGGATGTAAAGAGTTGAAGACTCTCGATAATTCCAACTAGAACTGAGAAGTTAACCAAGAATAGGAACAGATGAGTAACTCCACCTCTTAAGTACTGAAGTTTCTTTACCATTCATATCCATCCTAGTAGTCCTCTCAGACACCTAGCTTGAATGGTTTTGGTGGTCGAGTTCCTGTTATTTGATCAAGCTGACCTAGCTCAGCTTGTTTGGCTATTGCCATTTTGACCAGATCAGTAAAGAGCAGGTTGATATTTTCGCCTGTCTTAGCTGAGGTTTCATAGTGTAGGACATCCAACCAATTGGTGACCATCTTGCCGGCTTCTGGAGGGACAAGTCTGTCCTCACGGTCAATCTTGTTGGCTACGACCGCAACTACAGCATTTGGGCACACAGTGATAAACTTGGTGAACCACTCACCAATGTCCAAAAAAGTCTGAGGACGAGTGACATCGTAAACAATTATTGCCATAGATGCGCCTGCCATATATCTACGTCTCAGTTCATTATAGGTTGGTTGGCCAGCAAGATCCCAAAGAACAACACGAGCTGTAATAGAACTTCCACTTGGTGATATCGTGTTAACCGTCTTCAAGGCAAATGTTGTGCCAATGGTAGCGATATAGCGCTCGCTAAAACTATCCTCTGTATATCGTTTTATGCAGCTAGTCTTGCCCACTGCTCCATTTCCCAAGGCAACCATTTTGAGCATGTGACTAGCGTCTTCCATTGACATGACGCAGCGTCCTAATGTTCACTACCGTGTATTTTTGGAGTTGTTTGGTTAATAATAGTTCTGAGTATATCCCTGTAATATCATACGTTTTGCATAGAAAGATATATTGTAATTATGGATTCATCATAGTAAGGATTATACTTGACATTTTCCATATTCGGATGTAATTTCGACTGGTGGTGACTACCTTGGCAGAGCAATTTCTTAGCCGTTTGACAAAGATAGAAGAAAGCATAAACCAACTAGGTGAAACCCTAAAACGAATGATTACAATTCTGAGCACGGTCACTGAGATAAAATCTGAAGTACGCGTTGCTAAAGAAGAGATTTTGGCTGCTCTGGGAAGTCAAGCCAAAGCTGCTCATCCACCAGATAATCAGGAAGATTTGGCGAATATGGTTGTTCAGGAAGTAGGAGCCATCCGTGTATTCGTTCAACAATCGATGGAAGACCTCAGGAATGAGATGATTGACATCATTGAGAGTCTTCCTACTCCGGAACCAATACCTGTATCTACTCCTGCTGCACCTCCACCGGTCACACCAACTCCAACGCCTACCCCAGCTCCTACCCCCTCGGCTGAACCAGCTCCCACACCCTCCGTTGCTCCATCATCAATTCCAGCTGACCGAGGGATGGAGATTGCAGGTCAACTTAACAGAATCGTAAAATCTCTGAAGATGGGCTGTATAGCAGGAGATGTCTTGGATACGATGGCTGAAGTAAAAGCAGCTATTTCAAAGATTGTACCGAGCGATCCGATTATGGTTCATATCGACAGATGGGCTGGTGTGGTGGGTGGATATCAGAAACGCAAAGAACTCCAAGCTCGTGATATTTTAAAATTGAAGAAAGAAATCAAGGCTGAAATTCCAAAATACAAACCCGCTTAGTCTTCAATTATTGGTGCTCCATCCGCAATGAGCTTCATGGTCGCAAGAACTCTGATTATGTCCGTAGTAGCTACAAGTCCAATAATATCATTTCCTTCAATGACTGGAATGTGACGCTTTCCTGTCTGATTCATTAGAGATATAGCTTGTCCAAGATCCGCATCTGGTCCTATGGTAACCACAGGTGTTGTCATGATATCTTCTAAGCAGAGAGTTTGGAATGACTCTTCTGAAAGAAGTTGAGCACCTATGATCTCTCGAAGAGTGACCATACCTGCAAGAACGTCTGCTTTTGTGACTAAGAGACTCCCAACATCTTCAACAGCCATTAGTCTAGCTGCGTCTACAACAGGAGTATCAGATTCGGCAGTGATTATAATCGAAGTCATGAAGTCCCTTACTTTCACGTTTTGTTTCACCTCAACTGGAAGAAGCTACATCAGAGGACTTTTACTCTCCGAAAGAGCTTTTTCCAGAACAACCTCAGCGATACGAGTAAACACATTGTTGACCTCATCACCAGTTTTCGCTGAAGTTTCAAAATACTCTGCTTGGAACCAGTCGCGCAGCATTAATCCAGGCTCTTGAGGAACCATTCTAATGTCTGCAAGGTCTATTTTATTGGCGCTGATGATGACCGGTGACGCAGGACAGACCTCTTTGAATGATTCAAACCAATTGTTCATAGCCATGAATGTTTCAGGACGTGTGACATCATAGACAATAATCGCACCTGAAGCGCCTTTCATGAATTGTCTTCTTAGTTCCCTATATGTGGATTGACCCCCCATGTCCCAAACGTTTAGGCGAACTTTCCGAACACTGCCCTCAGTGTCAGTCACATCAATGTCTTTAGTTGCGAAGGTCGTTCCAATAGTTTGTTTGTATTCTTCATCAAAGACATTCTCGGTATATCGCCTTACAAGCGATGTCTTACCTACGGCTGCCTCTCCTAGTAAGACTACTCGAAACTTGTATCCTTCGAACCCATCTGATGTGTCTGTATCAGACATGGTTTCTGAAGTTTCGTTTCTCTGAGTCATAGATTAGCAACTCCAGGTTGTCGCTCTCCGGACGTGCTTTCACACTTCACGAGACTTGTTTTATATCTTTTCTGCGGAGATTCAAAAGGATTTACTACAGCTCTTTATGTAAACCATTCAGTAATTCTATGCATAATTAACTCAAAAGCTATGACTGGATATCCAATTCCGAAATTTGAGAGTATCATCGGAGAAATCTCACCAAAGGAGCCGCATACTTCACCATCAATCTTTATGCACGCAGATCTACCTTCGATAAAGTCTGAGCTATCCTCTGATTCAAATGTGAAACGTTCATCCAATCCAAGATTTCTCAAAAGAAATCCTATCTCGGTCATGAGATTGGTAATATTCACTTTAACATCTGTAACCAAACCGCATACCGACGTAACTTGGTCTACACATGTTTCTTGTGTATCATCAGGAATTGCTACATCTCCCACTTCATAGATTTTTTGGGGATAGTCTGTATGTTGGTTCTGCGAAGCGAATTCAAGAACAACAGGCAAGAGTGAGTTACGCAAGACGGAGTAGTTGCGACTCTTTGGATTTCCTGTAGTTACCAAAGGTCTTTTGCGTAACATTTTATCATTGAGCAATTCCGGAGAACTCATGATATAGTTCATGATCTCCTGATAACCCATTCCAACCATGAGGTCTCGAACCTTGTTCTTGATTCGAGTCACGTGATTAAGCTTGCCCGTCGTCATTGTTTGGGGCATTCTAGGTTCAAGTCTGTCGAAACCATAGCCAATAGCTACATCCTCTATTATATCAACGGGATGAAGAATGTCCATTCTGAATTTGGGAATCATAACTTGAACTTGATCAGTTTGTGTCAATTTGGCTCCATAGCCCATTCTTTCAAGAGCTTGGACAATCTGTTTTTCCGTCATATTTAGTCCAATTAGTGAATTGATATCATTGATAGGAATCTTCATCACTTCAGGATTGAAATTTGGAGTTTCGTCAATTGTACCATTTGGATATACCACTGTCACAGATTCGATCTTCCCTCCTCTTTCAGCAAGAGAAGCTGTAATGATATTCAACGCTTGATGTACTGTGGGAAGATGAGTACCAGTGACTTCCACAAAGATGTTCTTAGTTTCAGTTGTAATTCGACCAAGACTATTGCTATTGATTATTGGTGGAAGACTTAATACTTGATTATTAGAGTCAAAGAGCAACGGCCATCGTTTATGCCTCTGAATGATTGATCCAAATTCAATCCCTTTTTCATGCTCAGTCATTATAGTTGGACCATCCATCTCAACCTCATGACCCAAAGGTACGAACCTTATCTTCTCTGGTTTTTGCAATCCATAGAATACTGGAAAATTAAGATCATTATACACATAGAGACCAATGCTGGCTTTGTTTCTGTTTCTTCCATGTGTTGAAGTAAGAGCATCTTGAAGGTGCATGTATTCCTTGATTAATTCATCATCAGATGGTACTCCCCTAAGGATTGAACAACAAATGAACGGTCTGATTTTGCTTAGTCCTGGTTTGACAATGACCTGTCTACCCGATTTCTTTACAGGGTATTTCTTCAATCCAGTTTCAATGCATAAGAATGACCTAACTGCCCGAGCAATACCCTCAGCTGATAACATGTCCTGACGGTCTGGATTCACCTCTATCTCAATGATATTTCCATCTACTTTTTCAACCTCTGCTTTCACTAAAAATAGAGTGTCTTCTAATTGTTTAAGGGTTAGTTTTTTCCCAATCAATGAAAGAAGGTCGTCAATCCTACATTCTACAATCATAGCAATCACCTACCTAACGAAATAGCTCCTCCTAAGCCAATTCAAATCTCGTGAAAAGAGATCTCTGATGTCATTGATTCCCATTGAAGCCATATAGAGTCGTCCAGCTCCAATCCCCCATGCAAGTACTGGATCCCTAATTCCAAGAGGCTGTGTAACCTCAGGCCTAAAAATTCCTGAGCCTCCTAACTCTATCCATCCTATCTCTTTGTGTTTTCCGAAGGTTTCTACACTTGGCTCTGTGAATGGGAACTGACCTGGTTTAAACTTTAACTTTTCAATACCCACTCCCTTACATATCGAGGTCAGATATCCCAAAAGATCTCTTAGTGCAAGTCCTTTATCCATGATAATACCTTCACACTGGTCAAACTCCTGTGCATGAGTTGCACTGAGAGTTTCAGATCTGAAGTTGCGATCAATGATGAACATTTTCTGGGGACTCTCGCGATGTTCATAGAGATACCGCATTGATACAGGTGTTGTGTGCGGTCGTAGACAAAGGCGTGTTGCTACTTCTTTACTATAAGGCCAATCCCATCCCTTTGATCCAGTGTTTCCTCCATTCTCATGTACTGCCTTAACTTCTCTATAGTATTTCTTGTCGAGAATGTGTCCATGGTCATACGGATCAGATATACGGAATTGATCTTGAACCTCTCTTGCAACATGATCTTGAGGAACAAAGAGTGTGTCGTGAGCCCAGAATTCAGTTTCCACATATGGTCCATACCATTCAGTGAAACCCAAACCAACCATAATCTCTCTCAACCAATCATTGAACTCCGCATATGGGTGCTTTTTCCCATAATTACCATAGGCTGGTTTGATGTCAACATTATACGGTCTAAATGATACATTTCTCCATGCATCACTGGCAAGTAACTCGGGAGTGAGGTTTCCAATACCTTTCACTCCCACTTCGATTAACTGCTCAATCTCCCTGATCTCTGCCTGCACAATTTCAGCTTCGAATTTCTTAGTGACAATCTCATAGACTAGTTTCCTTTCCAAGGCTTGTTTCAAAGATTCTGCATATTTCTCTGAAAGTGTTCCTTTTCCAGTGGAGAGATCCTCCAACAAATCAGAAACATCCCATTGGTCTAGTTCCACTAAACATTGCAGGACCGTAGTGCCCTCCTCTTTGGATATTTGTAGCCATTCATTTTTTCGAGCCCAATTCATTGCGATTCCTTTGGTTTCTGCATCAAGCCCTGCTTTGCCAACAGCGTCATCGAAAGAGGCTTTTCCCCCTAAACTCTTCACTGCATTAAAAAGTCGGATTTCTGGAAGTCCTATGTCAGCGTATTCAATTCCCTCGTCTGTGAGCGAATATGAAACAATCTCTCTTGCATGAATCTTTACAAGATTACGGCTAGCAAGAGAGTTGAGAATAGATATCACACGCTCCTCCCCCTGCTTTAGATTACTAGCAAGTTGTGAGGTTTGTACGCGCTGGCTAAGGTTCAAAAGCTCTCTGAGTACTTCTCTTTCTCCTTCTGTCAGCTTGTCACTCATATATCAATCAAAACTCCTACGAATACTGGGTTAAGTCTAGATGTTTCCGCCTCATTCTCACTACTAAGATACAATAAATTGCCCCTCATAGGCTGGATGTAAATTGGCGGTTATCCATCCGTCCTTCACCTGTTTTAGGCAGAAACTATGTCCTCACCTTTTTAATCTGTCGCAAAAGTGGCAGCATATGATTGAATGTTACTTTTGTGGAATCGCTATGTCGTAACGTTAAAATATACTCACTCTGGGTTCTCAATTGGTAGATTTGAACTACTTCTGATTTTGAATAATCAGCACAACCGCAGAAAAAAGGTGATGAAGAGTGTCCTTGGATCGATATAGGTTAAAGCGCAAAATTGAGAAGCTAAAAGCTTACCAAGGACGCCATAGCTCTTTCACAACAATCTATGTTCCACCTACAAAGAATCTTGTTGATGTCATTAGTTTTGTTAGAACTGAACTGGCTGGTGCAGATAATATCAAGAGTAAAGCAAATAGGAAGAATGTTTCAGACAACCTCACTGCAATTCTGAGCGAACTCACAAAGATCAGCGAAATCCCTGAGAATGGAATTGCGTTCTTTTATGGGATTCAAGAGGAAGGAGGAACGAATGAAGAGATACGCGAGATCGTAATTCCACCTTCACCCATCTCACAGTTCTTCTACCTCTGCGGTCGTGAATTCGTAACAGATGAACTCGAATCCATGACTCAACCCAAAAGTTTGGTTGTGATTGTGTTGATTGAAGGTGGTAAGGTTACCATAGGCTATCTTCGTGGAAAACACATGGAACTTGTTCGTGACGAGGATTTCTATATCATTGGCAAAACGAGAGCTGGTGGTCAAAGTGCAAAACGGTATTTGAGAATTCGTGAAGAAAAGATGATGGAGTTCTTCAAATATGTTGGCCGTATTCTGAATGAGCTTCTCGTTGATAATCTGGATAATGTTGATGCAATTGTGTTGGGTGGTAACACCATTCGGTGTCAAGAGTTTTTAGAAAAAGGTGATTTGGACTATCGTTTAAGAGAGAAGATTGCAGAAACGATTATTCCCGTCAGTGTCATTGATGAAACAGGTCTCTATCAAGCAATGAAAGAAGCATCTCGAATTCTTCGAGAAACAGAGATCTATGCTGAACGGCAGACATGGGATAGCTTTATGGCTGATCTTATGAAGGGGCTCACTAATATAACATATGGTAAGGAGGAAGTAATGGAAGCACTTCGAAGCGGTCGTGTAGAAACTATCATGGTTTCAGAGGATCTTGCAGAACAGATGGATGAATTATATGAAGAAACTTCAACTTATGGGACCCAACTTCTAGTTTTTTCAAATCAGACAGAATCCGGAGCGCAGCTAAAAGCGTTTGGTGGGATGGCTGCAAGGTTACGTTGGTAATCTATCCTTTTGGTGGACTAGGCATACCTCTCAGTGTTTCGATATCTTCAATCCACTTAGCTAATTCAATACTTATACCATTGATATACTCTAGAAGTGCTTGCTGATACTTTCGTAAATGCTGCTGTTCGAGCTTCTGTGATTTCGATAAGAAGTCTTTCGAACGTCTTGGAAAACCAATCGACCATTGTTGAAGATTGAGTTCAGCCTTTCTATCCTCAAGTATCTTCTTGGCTATCCTGATTGTTCGCCGCTTGGAAATAAGGTCTTCAAGTAATTTCTGTAGAGTTATTGTTGCTGCAACAAGTTCCTTTGCATCTAGCTTTGTGTCTTGATCACGACTTGTATAATATACACGTTTGAGGTCTCTTTTAGCAGTCATCACATGAGTTAGGAGTCTTGTCAATGAATGAACCATGGCACCTTGTTGTTGATTCTGTAACGTAAAAAGGTCTGTGTTGTTGTATTCCTTCGCACAACGGATTTTATGTAAGAGAATAGTTGCATCGATCACTGCTATATGGACAGACTCTGCAGCGGTTTGCCTCATTAGTTGGCTTTGGCTTTCTTCCATTATACCATACTTCATCCAATCTCTGCAATTTTTTAAGCACCCTGTTTGGTTTGAATTTAATCACGAATGTTTTTCCATCACTACATCGCCAACACAGATTTGTTAATCTTTTAGCCAGACATCTCTTAGCTTTTTCTTGAAGACAATATATTATTACAAGTCTTGTTGATGAGCATGATACACCACCCTCAAGGAGGGCAAGTGCATATAATCCTGCTTGAAACACATCTTCTGATCTTGCTTCTCGAGGAAGATATGTCATAGGAAATTTGCGTTCTATAATGCAGTCCAAAATTGGTGCTTCCTCCAAATGGAGAACTCCTCCATCGAGTCTGCCCATGTATCTGTGTCCCAAGGATTTTACAACTTCTTCAGAGAAGTAGTAATACTGATTGGTAACACCCCGAATTGGTTTCATCCTAAGAAAATCTGATAGACTCCATTGAGCTGGAAGTGCTCTTTCTATTTTCCTTCTAGTGCTTGAAAATCCAATGCTTGGATATGATGCAAGAAAAAGAAAAACTCCAATGAAAATGACAATCATCATTATCAAAGTAACTAAATCTCTCATATAATCACCAGAAGATCCACAAGAACCCCATAATCGAGGTCAGAATGATTATCAGCAGGGGCAAGAGGTTTCTCTCCGACCTCTCTCTATTTTCTCCCTTTGACTTCATGTTAATGTACTGGTGTAATTCATTTCCAGTAATGCTTGCCAAAGAATGGATGTCTCCAAACTGTTGCTTAAGATGCAGTCGATATTCACACTGATACTGTGTTCTCAAGTCTGATACATCTCGCATCTTGTAAAAAGGTCCTTTTTCAGCATCTGTCAACCTCAAGGTTGGTCGTAGTAATGTTTTAGATAATCCTACAAAAGGACCACACCTCTGACCAAACAGTAGAGATTCACTTATATTCGAGTTTGAGGAGTTACATCAACAGGATTTCGCTACGGAGACAAATGCTGATGTCAGACGAAACCTATGAAGGTGCTACTGCCGGAAAAGTACTAGTTTTTGATGAAAGTGAGACTGTAAAATTTCCAACAGCTTTTAAGAACGCTATGGGGACTGGTCAAGGTCTAATGGTGCTTGTACACAAAGACAGGCTCATTAAGATATTTCCTCTTGAGAGTGATGAAGTGTTATTTCTCAGTCTTGAGATTGGTAAATTAACCAACGACTTCTTGACTAAACTCTCTCAAATTTTCAAGAGGGCAGGTCTCGTTGATCTATTGTTCTCAACGGGAGTATGTCTCCGAGGAACAAGATGTTTCTATGAATGCTACTTCAATCCTGGACAACTCAGTTCAGATATTTCAGAACTAGAAAACTCTCTCAAAGTTCTGGATGGAGTTCAAAGAGTCGTAATTGATCAAGTTTCAGTCTAATTTGGGTTTCAATTTCCTCACGCAGCAGCATTGGTGCATTTGACATGCAGGATATTGTCCAATTTATCATGGAGATGATTAGTCAAGGGTACCTAGGACTTTTCATCATCTGCTTTGCAATTAACATGATTCCTTTCCTGAGTCCTAGTAATATGGTCCTTGCGGGAGCTGCTGTATTGACCTTGTCTATTCTGACACCTATGGGACTAGTAGAAGCAGTCATCATAGGGATTATCGTTGCTATTACGGCCACACTGGCAAAACTAATCCATTTCTATGTTGTCCGGGGATCAAGAGCTATTCTCTCTGAAGAGCGCTTAAGGTCTCTTGACTCAGAAAAGCAACGTGTTGAGAAGTGGGGACCATTGGCACTCTTTATTGCCGCGGCATCACCAATACCAGATGATCCTTTGATAGTCTATGTCGGACTTACCAGATATAATACACTTAAATTCATAATCAGCTATTTTGCCGGAAAAGTTGCTGTTACAATAGCTGGTGCATTGATTGCTTTATTTGGATTAGCTTTGGGTGGTGGACTTTTCGAATCCATGCCAATTGTTGTGGCATCAATTGCTCTAACTGCCATCATCACTGGAATTCTTTTCAAACGAAAAACTGAGGGAAAAGAATCAGACATGCTTCAAGCAATTCTTCAAGATGAACTTAGTGATGATGAAGACTCACATGAAACAAAAAATGATGCTTATTCAGCAACTTCTAAGAGTTGATTTTTCCTGCGGAATTCTTAAGAGCAATCTCATGAACTTCGATATAGTCTAGGTGACAATTGTGGCTGGTACAAGTTTAGCAGAAGTGAAATGTTCTAAGTGCAAGAATGTATATGAAGCAGCTGTAGTTGATCATATTGACCTCTCAGAAGACCAAGATATGATCAAGGCATTAAAAGCTGGAAAGGCAAATCGAGTTCAATGTCCTAAATGCAGGAAAGTCATGTACCTAAGCAGGAGTGTCGTTGTGAATTTTGAACCAGAGAATAGAATTGTTGTTTTCGATCCATCTGCTCGAACAAAAGCTGCAAAAGAAAACCTAATTCAGGATTTCCACAGTGTGATTTCTTTCAATGAAACGCTTAGTGAGATTGGTGAAGAAACTGAATTCCTAGTCATTAGTAAACTTGACAAGCTGAAAACAATGCTTGACGAGTATATCAAACTCTACAAATAAGTCTCTAGAGCTTTCTTTTACCTAGCAAGAACTCCTCTACCCATCTCTCAGCTCTATACATCGTTGTAGGCGTTGGAGGCATCTTAAAGCCATAGGCCGATATTGATTCAAGAGATCCACCAAGTTCTCTCTTCAGAGCAAGTTTCGTTCCCCTGATTGCATCCATTAATATCGGGCCGGCATTTGGTCCATCAGTAACTTCCATCCGGATGTCAATCTTAATTGGGGCTCCTCCAAATTGACGACCATTAATGTAGAAGTATGAGTCTCTGGCATTATCCATGAATTCAACAAAGTCAGAAGACCCTGCAACTAATGGGGCATCGTATGGCAAGTCCTGACTGATTGCTTCGCTCTTAACACCTCGTTTCCGCATCCTACCTCGGTAGTGTGAGTCAAGTGACTCTGCTCCACCACCAACATCTAGCTGGTAGCTCTTGTCAACTCTAACTCCTCTTGACACGAGGAGTTGTAGAATGTTGCGGTGAAAAACTGTTGATCCCAATTGGTCTTGAATGTCATCACCAACTAGAGGAAGTCCTTTTTCCTCGAATTTTTTACTCCATTCCAAATCAGAAGCGATTGGTATTGGAGTACCATTGATATAGGCACATCCTGCCTCAAGAGCCGCTTCAGCGTAGAACTTGGTGGCTTGTTCGGCGGAACCTGGAATCAAGTTTACGAGTATTTCTGCACCCGAATCTTTGAGGACTTTAACAACATCAGCTTCTTTCTCAGGTGTGACTTTAACGAGAGCTTTGAGCATTTCATCTACCCCATCAAGCACTTGCCCCTTCATCACCTTAATCCCTGTTTTTGGGACTTCAGCAAAACGCATTACATTATTTGGTTTTGCAAAGATAGCTTCTGCAAGATCAAAACCCACTTTTGTGTCCGCAACATCAAATGCTGCTACAAACTGAATATCTCTAACATGATATCCTGCAAAATCAGGATGTGTTAGACCTACAACATCTCCATTTGCCTTTGCATCTTTGTAGAACTCAACACCCTGAACAAGTGCACTTGCGCAGTTGCCAACTCCAACAATTGCGACCTTAATTCCGTCCAAATATGCCACCTCTGGCTCTGATGACCAAAAATCCTGTGTAATTCTTATAAGTTATTCTATGGACATAGAATAGTTGGGCCTTTGAAACGTGGGGGAAGGACTTATGTTGGTATGTTGCATACAATATTTTGGACGATTGGTCGGACGCCCCATTGCTCCACGCATCGTCGACAAGTCGTGGGAACGATGCGACCGCATTGTATAGGCGTATACGAATGTCCATCTGCAGGGAAATTCGTGCTCTCACCCCCGAGGGTTCAGAGAAGTGTCTTGACAATGTGTGCACTGGAGCGCCACTCATGTTCAAAATAACAAAAGAGGGTGGACCTCGAGCCCGCAAATTCGGGCACCAAGTCTTAGGTGTCTGCCATCGTCCACCTCTTCTTATGATTTATAGGGAATTTTTATAGGGAATTCATACAATTCAAAATCCAGCAGTGCCCTCAAATTATTGAATCACATGCTCCAGAGTTCCAGGCACAGCTTTGCGATCCCTGAGGAAGATTCTACTTTTGAAAGCCTGCAAACCTAAGGTGATAGACCATGGGATATCAAGAGAGGGAGCCAATTGAGGCTCAAATTTCAGAACTTAAACCAAGAATGAAAAGCGTGAATATTTCCTTCAAGATAATCGAAAAAGGCGAAGTAAGGGAAGTGACATCTAGGGCTGATGGAGAACAACACCGTGTTTGCGACACAGTTGTTGGCGACAGCACTGGTCTCGTTACAGTTCCTCTTTGGGACGCATCGATTGATGAAGTTGAGACTGAAAAGACCTATCGTCTTGAAAATGGGTACACAACACTCTTTCAAGGTCATCTAAGACTCAATATAGGACGCTATGGTACTCTACAAGAAGCTGAGGAAGCTATCGAAGAGGTCAACATGGAAGTTGACATGAGTGAGCAAGAGCATGAGCGTAGACCAAGATATAGTGGTGGCGGCAGGGGATATGGGCGAGGCGGTGGAGGCGGCTATGGTCGAGACCGTGGCTATGGAGGCCGAGATCGCCGTCGTGGTGGCGGTTATCGCGATAGAAGCGGTGGATACTAGCTTCATTTGTGATACTTTCTATAATGGGTTGCATTACGCTCGTAGTGACTACCCATTTCCTTTCAATGTTAGACTTTCAGCTACTAGGTCTACAACATCAACAACACGCATAGATTGGTCGATTATATCTGCGCCTGCCGTGAGATTATGCTCGCAGAAGGGGCAAGCAGTCACAATCATTTCTACATCAATGGCAACTGCACTTTTCACTCTATCCGCTGCTATCTTCTTTGAAAGCTCCGAGTCATATGAGCGAAGTCCTCCTCCTGCTCCACAACACATAGCAGTTACTCTATTAGTTTCCATCTCTACCAATTTAATATCTGGGATTGCCTTGATTATTTCCCGTGGTTCATCATAGAATCCTAGGGCTCTCGAAAGATGACAGGGGTCGTGGTATGTCACCTTGATTCCTTTCCCCAATGATTTCAGTTTGAGTTTCTTACTTTCAATTATATCCCTTAAGAATTCAGTTATATGGATGACCTCTGGAAGTTCAACTCCCATCTTGGGATAATCCTCTGTCAAAGTTTTCAAACAACCTGCACAAGTAATTATGATCCTCTTTGCTCCAGACTTTTGAATGATATCAGCAAACCTCTTCGCATTAGTGAGTGCGTTCTCAATTCTACCTGTTCGGAGCATAACACTGCCGCAACAGGGTTCATGTTCAAGGACCGCAAAATCGATGTCCGCTGCTTTCAATATCTTCACGGTGGATTTAGCAATATTAGGAAGTCTAATTCCAGCTGTACATCCAACGTAATAGAGAACCTCTCCCGTTGATGTTATCTCAAATCCAACTTCCTCAACCCAATTCCGTTTGAGCTGACTATTCTCTTCATATGGATTATCATATTGCATGATCATTTCTGCAATAGAATCTCGAACATCATTTGGAATATCATTTAGAACAGCTCTAACTTTCTCAAGACACTCTGCTGGGTCAAACTCTGCGGCGCAAATTTCAGTGCAGTTCCCGCAGAGAGTACAGGTATAAAGTGCCTCAGCATTCTCTGGAGTCTTTTCAAGGACTCCCTCCAACAGAGCCAATGCTACTTGAATCCGACCACGCATGAAACTGGTTTCAAACCCAGAAGAGTTTCTCCAGACTGGACAGACTCCATCAAAACCTCTTTCTTCGAATACCGCATTTCTGCAAATTCCACACCTGCGACATTGCATCAGGTTTTCGACAAGTTCATCAAGGTCTATCTCTGTTATCACTAAATTCCTCCTAGTACTCCTGGGTTCATTATGTTATTTGGATCAATTGTCTTCTTGATTAGTTTGAGAAATGCCATATAGTCATCCATACCTTCAATCGCATCTTTCCAGTATTCAGCTAGTTTGAAAGGGACTGCTCCAGTCTTGAAGAGACGTCGTGCGAGCTCTCTATGAGCCTCCTTAACTCTTTCTTCCTCATTCTTATCCTGTGGATCAAAGTAGATTTGAGGATACCAGTTATAACTTCCATGACCTGAAAGAAATCCCGCAGTGTGTCCCAAGACACCATACTCATCCATAACCGACCAAATTGCATCCATTGACTTATGCCAGCTAATTGGTGGTTGATGGTGATATAGAATACGCCAGTGCCATCCATGAACATATGATGAGCGAGCAAGCTCTCTCATGCGATCCTCCCATTCTGCCTTTGGTAACTCTTTAACCCCAATAACATAACCTCCAAGTTGTTCGCATATACTGCCTGCCATCTTCATGTCACTCTGTAACTGGTCCTTCCTTACATGACCAATGGCTACAGATACAGTGAAAGTTGGCCAATCATGTTGTGGGACGCCATACTCTTCACCCACCATTTCAAGAAAGAATTCGAGTACACGGCCTTCATAAAGCGCTACCCATACTGCATTGATATCATTTTCCTTCAACTTCAATAGGAATCTCTCTGCTTTCTCAACCTCATTAAATCCGTAGGTGTTATAATCAATGTGCCTCATCCGTTTGTGTGTCTTTATAGAAACCTTCGTGATGATTCCAAAACTACCAAGAGAGCCAATGAAAAGCCCTGTAAGGTCTGGACCAAAAGCATAACGCAAGAAAGGTCCTGGTGAGTTCGGGTTTGCCTCAGAACCTGTTTGGATAATTGTACCATCAGGTAAAACAACTTCGAGACCCATAACGAGTTCTGCTATACATCCGTATACTCCAGACCCAAAACCTGCTCCGTTTACAGCAACATTACCAGCCAATGTTGCAGCTAGAGCAGAACCTGGATAGAATGGAATCCATAAATCATGTTTGTTCAGATATTTGTCAAGTTTACCAAATGTAACTCCAGCCCCTACAGTCACTGACCTTAGATCTTTGTACAAGACAATATCTTCAAGTCGCATCAATTCTATAACAAGACTATTCGAATGCGGAATCACCTCCCCTTGGAGACTTGAACCACCACATCGTGGAGTCACAGGGATTTTGTATTTATTTGCTATCTTTAGAACTCTAGAAACTTCTTCTGTTGTCCCTGGTCTCACAACAGCATCTGGAATGACATTTTCATAACTCATTGAAGCAGATGTTGAGTATGCTATGAGGACATCCTTTTTCGTTGAGATGTATTCTTTTCCAACAACTTTGGATAGTTCTGTCACTATCTTCTTATCCACTCTATATCCTCCAGATAATGACCTACAGTTAGAAGATGTGTCTGATTTTCATCAGGTCAGAAGCTGAACCCTTCACTTTCAACTTACGTTTCAGGAGGGCTGAGGCTGCACTCATCTCCTCAAGAAACAATTTTCTAATTGTATCTTCATCACTTTGAATTCTCATGTCTGGGTTTTCTATAGAACCTTCATGCACAGTGATATTGTTATCTTTGACTATGAAATGGTATTCCGCTCCTTCTTTCAAGCTTAGATGTGCTGTTCGTTCCCATCCCTCAATAGCTTCCAAAGTCTTCTCTCGTTCAAGGCCAATGGCAATTCTTTCTCGCATGAGTTCAAGTAAGTCTTGTGTCATCTCTTAGCACCCAATAGCTACATGCAGCAAAAGGCGGATTTAGTTGTTTCCTTTTTAGCTTCTATACTTCTTCACAATATCAAGGAATTTCCTAACATTCTCAGTAATCACTTCATATTTTCTTTCCTTGATTGCCTTTTTGTCTGTAATTGCTCCACCCACACCAAGAGCATAAGCTCCAGCATCAAGCATTGGTCCTGCTGTTTCAAGATCAACCCCTCCAGTCGGAACAAGAGGGATATCTGGTAACGGAGCTCTAATGGCTTTTATGTAGTCTGCCCCTCCTATGTTCCCACATGGAAATACTTTCACTGCGTCTGCTCCCATCGAATACGCATTGTAGATCTCAGTCGGTGTGAGAGCTCCTGGAATTATTGGTTTGGAGTGCTTCTTAGCAGTTTCTATCAAATCTTGGGAGTAGTTCGGACTCACAATGAACTCACTTCCAGCTTTAATAACTTCCTCTGCCATTATGCCATCTAGAACAGTTCCCGTTCCTATCAGAACTTTATCACCATAATTTTCGATAAGCTGCTTGACTACATCGATTGCGCCAGGAACACTCATTGTGACCTCTATGATATTGATTCCGCCTTCCAAAAATGCTTCAGCTACTTTGAAAGCAATGTCCGTGGACTCAACACGGATAATTGGAATGAAACCAGTTTCATAGATTAATTTCATTGCTGTTTCCTTCGTCCACATATCGTTTCACCTTTCAATACGCAAACCGCGTTGGCGACCTTTGATGAGTTCTTCAACCTCTGATTTGTAAACAAAAGCAAGGTCTCCAGGAACTGAGTGCTTCAGTGCTGAGAATGCTGAGCCAAAATCAACCGCTTTCTGTAAATCTTTTAGCTCAAGATATCCATAGATAAAACCTGCACTACAAGAGTCGCCTCCACCTAATCGATCCACAATTTCGACATCATAGACTGGGCTTTTGAACACTTTTCCATTGGAATATGCGAAAACTGACCACTTATTGAACCAGACCGAAGGTGTTTCCCTGAGTGTAATGACCACAACCTCAAATCCAAATGTGTCAATCAGTTTTGCAGCAACATCTTCGTAGTCTTTTCCTTCAATTCCATAGACAACCTTGGTGTCCTCCTCGGTAGTGATTAAAATATCAATATACTCAGAGGCCGGTTCTGTGAATTTTTGCGCTTCTTTTGGAGTCCAGAGTTTTCCTCTGTAGTTTACATCGTATGAAACTTTGACATCCTGTTCTTTTGCTATCTTGAGAGCTTCATCAGTTGCGTCTGCACAGCTTAAACTGAGAGCAGGTGTAATTCCACTTGTGTGGAATAGCTTAGTTCCCTTCAGGATTTTTTTCCAATCAACCTCTCCCGGTTTTATCTTACTTATTGCAGACTCTTTACGGTCATAGATGACCCGGTTTGTACGTGGCGCTGCACCAAATTCTACAAAGTAAACACCACATCTACTACCTGCATCCCACAGGATGTGTGATGTATCAACTCCATGTTCACGAGCTTTGTTCCGTATGAAATGTCCGATAGAATTGTCTCCCAATTTAGTGACATATGCAGATTTCAGTCCTAGTCGCGCACAAGCTACAGCGACATTCATCTCTGCTCCACCTGCATTTGCATTAAATCTCTCAGTCTGCTCAAACCTCTTGAAGTCAGGCGGAGAGAGGCGAAGCATTACTTCTCCAAAGGTGACTACGTCATAACTCATGTTTCTCAACTCATCAAGGTTTAACAAGAGCATACTATCTCATGGAAATGTTAAATCTGTCGACCTATTGTCAAGAGAACTCTGTCCTAGCGATCACCTCGTCCTGAACAAAGGGATCAAGTTCGATGAAATAAGCACTATATCCAGCAACACGAACAATAAGGTCTCTATGCTGCAGAGGATTTACTTTTGCATCTTCAAGGGTTTCTCTTGAAACCACATTATATTGTACGTGGAAACCTCCCATTCCAAAGTATGCGTCAACCATACTGATGAATTTCTTTCTCCTCGACTCAGTATCAAAGAAGTCTGGTGTGAATTTCATATTGTATAGTGTACCGTTGTAACATAATGCATGATCCAAACGAGCAACAGATTTCATCGCTGCTGTTGGTCCATTAACATCTCTGTTCTGAGTCGGTGAAACTCCATCAGAAATCATATAACCAGCTTTTCTTCCATCTGGTGTTGCTCCAAGAACTTCGCCTTGTGGTATGTACATAGAAACTGAGAACAGAGCTCCATGATATGGGCCATTTCTTGTTGTCATCCTGCTCTGAATTGAATTGCAGAAAGCTCTTCCAATATCTCTTGCAATAAAGTCCACTCTCTCGATGTCATTACCATACTTTGATGGATCATTCTCAAACTTGATTCTCAGTTCTTCATGACCATCATAGTTGTCAGCAAGAATCTGAAGCATCTCATCCATCGTCAGCTCTTTCCTCTCGAAGATGAACTTTCTTAGGACTTCAAGTGAGTCCGCCACGATAGCAATTCCAACTCCCATGATTCCGCCTGAATTGTAAATCGCTCCTCCTTCTTGCATTGTCTTTCCTGACTCATTGCATCCCTCAAGAAGTGATGATATGAAGGGAGTTGGTGTGTTTTCTGCAAGAACTTCTGCAGCAATTCTGTCTGCATTAGTCAAAAGCTCTATGGTGTAATCGATCTGTTCCTTGAATGCTAACCACAACTTATCAAATGATTTGAAATCTCGAGGATCTCCGGTTTCTTTTCCCACTAGTTCACCTGTTTTTGGATTTCTACCATTGTTCAGTGTTACTTCAAGTATCTTCGGTAGATTCACATACCCTATATTTTGTCTTGGATCAGATTTTCCCCCAATTATTGGTTCAACACATCCAAGTATAGAGTAATTATTGGCCTCTGATGGGAGAGTTCCCTTCTCAATCATCATTGGTATGATTGCATCATCATTAAAGAGACCTGGCATTCCTAGTCCTTGAGATATTACATCAACCACCTGTAGTTTGAGGTCTTCCGGTGTATTCTTGTGCCACCGGAAAGAAACACTCGGTTGAGTCACTCTAATATTAGCAGTCGCTTGAAGGATTAATCTAGCAAGATCATTCGATGCATCAGATCCATCTTCGTTCTGTCCTCCTATTGTGAGGTTCTGGAACATTGGATGACCTGCAAATGCTATACTATAGTATTCATTTCGTATCTTGATGAGAGAGGTCATTTTTACCCAAAGAGCCTCAAGAAGTTCGAGCGTATGAGCTTGGGTGATTCTTCCTTTCTTGATATCGCTCTTGTAAAATGGAAACATGTACTGATCAAATCTTCCAGTGGACATTGAATGACCATTAGACTCTGTCTGGATTAGGAGATGAATAAACCAGAAAGATTGAAGCGCTTCATGAAATGAACCTGCAGGTTCAGCTGGCACTTTCATACAGATTCTAGCAATCTCTTTCAGTTCTTCCCTCCTTTTTTTGTCAGATTCTTTTTTTGCCATATCTGACGCTAGATGAGAGAATCTTTCCACATATCTGAGGACTGCAATGATCTCAGTACGAACTGCGTCATAATAGTCACCTGCTATCCCTTCAATTTCGTCTAGAATTCTGAGGAATCCCTTCCGCAGCACTTTTTCATAATCAACAATAACATGTCCGATTCCTGTACCTGGAGCCCCAATCGTGAATAGGCCTGCTTTTGATGCCTTTATCGATTCTTGTGGCATCCTTATCCCCGCAATTTCAGATGTGCTCTTTCCCTTCCAGAATTGGAACACTCTCCGGAGATTCTGTTTGTCCTCTTCACTTATTGAGAATCGCTCGGTTCTGCGTTTGTCAAATCTGTCTAACTCTTCTTCAATCCAATTCCAGCTATACTCTGGAAATACTTGGCAGGATCGAGGAGTTGGTCCCATGTTCCCAACGATAAGTTCATCGGGCTCTATTCTGATTGTTATATTATCAAGAACATAAGCAAACGCACCTGCATTCTTCAGTATTGTTGGCTCAGACAAATTATCTCTAACATATTCTGTAAAGAGAACAGCTCTCTCTGATGATATCGTTGGTTCGGCATCAAGCATTCTTTGCTTTAAGCGCTTACTACGGGACGTCATCCTTCGCACTAATGATTTTTCTATTCATTACTTTTCGCATCTGACACAATTAATGCAATAATTTTGGTAGATAACTATCTAATCTGCTGAGTGCTTCATTAATCCTCTCAGTAGAAACAGCATAACAAAGCCTGAGGAATCCTTCCCCATATTTTCCAAAAGCTGTTCCATGGACTGTGACGACTTTCGTCTCATTTAGGAGTTTGTGAACGAGATCATATGATTTTATACCATATGCAGACACATCAGGGAATACGTAGAAGGCGCCTCCAGGAGGTTCTAATTCAACTCCTTCGATATCGTTTAATCCCTTTGTTATTAAGTCCCGGCGTCGTCGAAATGTCTGCAACATCTCGCTGATACAATCTTGGGGACCAATTGCTGCAGCTGCTGCTGCTTTTTGGGCTATTGATGTTGGCATAGCTATGATATGTTCCTGGAGTTTTGTCATTGCACCAATTAGCTCGCTGGATCCTGTAGCGACAGCGATACGCCACCCGGTCATTGCGTAGGTCTTAGAAAGTGAGAATATTGAAACGGTTCTCTCCTTCATACCTGGGAGTGAACCAATGAACAAAGGATCTTCTTCTACGTATCTAAATTTCTCATATGCTTCATCAGCAATCACGTACAAATCCTTCTCAATACACAATTCTGCAATCCTTTTCAATTCCATATTGGAAATAACTCCACCAGTCGGATTATTTGGTGAATTAAGTACTATCATCTTTGTCTTGGAAGTAATCTTGCTTTCAATATCCTCTGCTAGGAAACCGAACCGATGTTCCTTCTTTAGCTGAACTGGAACTGGCACACCTCCAGCTAGCTTAATGTGTGCATAATGACTCACAAATCCTGGGTCTGGATAGATCACCTCCTCTCTTGGATTTATGATAACCATGTTTGCAAGAACAAGAGCTCCCATTCCACCTGCTGTACATATCAGCTCGGTTTCAGGATTTGCTTCAATATTATTGTCACGTTTGAGTTTCTGAGCGAGGGCTTCTCTCACATCGATATAACCTGCATTGTGAGTGTACCGAGTGAACCCATCATCGAGAGCCTTCTTTGCGGCTTCTTTGATATGTTCTGGAGTATCAAAATCAGGAATCCCGACAGTCATATCAAAGACATCAGTTCTACCAATTATCTTGTTGAAGATTTTACGGATTTCACTCGCAGGAACATCTACATTTCTCTCAGCAAGCATTACTATTACCCCTAAGAGCCTGCGGAGAAATTCCCAGTTTATATAACCTATCTAATGGACTATGGTGATTTGCTGCATAAAGTTTTCAATTTCACAGGAATTTTAAGATACGTGTATAATCTTGAAAGCCTACTATAGTAACTTCATGCTGATCCAAAATAACACCAAAGAGGAGCGACAATTATGACGACTAATCGAAATTCTATAATTGAACGAACAATGAAACTGTATGTAGCCGCATTATCTGATGCAGCAGATGAAATAGGACTTGGACAAGTGTGTATGGACCGAGGTATTTTGCCTCTCACTAAGAATAAGCGGATGGCAGGATTTGCTAGAACTGGAAAGCTGACACGATCACCAGCTAATCGTCCATATGATGAGAAACAACTGGATGTTTTCATGAGTCTAGCTACCAATGCTGTAGAGGGTGATATAATTGTCATTGATATGGCTGGAGCTATAGACTGTTCAGCTTGGGGTCAGATTATGACAAAAATTGGGATTCCTATAGGTGTTAAAGGAGCAGTGGTAGATGGCACCTCAAGAGACATACATGAAATCGATGCCATGAACTTCACAGTTTTTGCTAGAGGTCGTCATCCAGGAACTATGAGGGGTCGATTAAATATGGAGTCTGTCCAGAATCCCATTGTCTGTGGTGGAGTTAGCGTTCATCCTGGAGATTTGATTTTCGGGGACGGTGATGGAATCGTTGTGATTCCCGCGGATCGAATAGAAGAAGTCCTTAAACATGCTGAACAGGTTGTTGCAACTGACAATTGGTGGGCAGACAAACTAGATGAAGGCAAAGATCCTCATGATCTTCACAAAGAGAGACCTATTCCTTGAGTGCTTCAATCTATCGGGTACATGCCTTTCTTAGTAGCATAATCATAAAGTTCCAAGATTTTTTCTGGAGTCGATTCTGGCTGAATGTTGTGTGCAGGAGCAAGAATGTAGCCGCCATCTGGTGCAAGATCTTTTACTCGTCTATCAACCTCTGCTCGAACATCCTCAATTGTACCTTGGGCTGACATGGCATGTTGCAAGTCTATTCCTCCATGGAAAGTCAATCTATCGCCATATTTTCTCTTGAGTTGTGCAGAGTCCATTCCCTTTGCTAGTGGTTGTATTGGATTCAAAATATCTACATCGACCTCTATCAAATCTTCAATCATGGGCTCTACTGCACCGCATGAGTGATAGAGGATCTTGACATGTGGTGCACGTCTATGGATGTCACTATAGATCTTCTTGTGTCGTTGTTTTACCATGTTACGATAAATCCTTGGGCTTATGAGGAGTCCATCCTGATGACCCAGATCATCCCCAACTTGTACTATGTCCAAATATTCTCCAACTTCATCTAGAAGGACACGATTCATTTCTATTGCAAGTTTCATGCTTTTTTCCATCATAGCTTCTGCAAGATTCGGTCGTTTTAGAAGATCGATTAGGAATTTATCAAACCCTCTCATGTAGTGTGCTACAACCTCAAAAACTCCCCATGGTCCACCTACCATACCTACAACTGCATAATCTGTTTCTTCATGGAGGTATCTTGCCCACTCTAGCACTCCATCCATTCTTGATGGGTCATCTGGATCAATCCACTCAAATTCTTCAACTTGTTCAACTTCAGTGAACTCAGCCCATGGATAATAAGTGACCTCATAGTATCCACCTATCAATGTCATGCCACACTTGAACTCCGTTTCAACAGATCCATCAGGGAGTGGTTGAGGTTTGAAACCTACAGCGGTTTTCATATAGACTCGTCTAAAGTCTAAATTGAGTCGTTTCAACAATTCTTCTGATGTTTTCCATGTAGACATAATTCCCCAGTCTTGAGTTTCAGATGCTGTGATATCTAAGTAATCTCGAAGGTTCTCATATGCTTGTGGAGTGGTCCAATAATCCAAAGGCACCCTATCTGGTTCTTCATGGTTCACAGCAGCGTGGAATCTCTCTCGTGGCTTCATGCGTCATCCCTGATTTTATGAAATTATAATCTCAAGTTAAATTGGGTTCTGACCGTAGTCTTTAATTAATCGGTGGCTACTACTCTTGAAGTTTGACACTGCTATGACAATTTCAACAGTGTCATTGGAGAGAACGATGATGGTCGACATGAAGAAGGTTACTGCTCTTCTACAGGATGTTGTTAGCCCGAGTCGTGTAACTGATAGAGATTTTGACTTGATTCCATATAGTCGTGATTTAAGTCCCGCAGAGCAGAAGATGCCAACCCATGTTGTTATGCCCGAAACCAAGGAGGAGATTCAAGCTATTCTAAGAATAGCGAATGACCATGAATATCCTGTATACCTTAGAGGCGGAGGTACTTCCCACTGGGATGCTTATCTACCTCAGGAACCAGGTATTATGCTTGATTTAGGGCGTATGAATAAGGTCTTGGAAATAAACGAGCGTGATCTCGTTGCTAGTGTGCAACCCAACTGCACATGGGCTAAGCTAGATCGAGAATTACGTAAAAAAGGATTGACGTACCTTTGCAGTGAAGCAGGGGGACCTGCAATGACTGTTGGAGGATCGGTCATGAAAGCAGGTGGCGGACCACACTCAACAGCCAAGTTTGGTTTCCATGGAAATCAGGATATAATCGCTCTAGAGATGGTCTTACCAAATGGTGACATAGTGGAAACGGGGTCTGCAGCTTGGCCAAGCGCAGGAAAATTCAAACGTCAGTGCCTTGGACCTGATCTAGCTGGCATGTTTATCGGTGCGGAAGGAATTCTAGGTGTCTGTACAGAACTCTCACTACGAATACGACCTGTAACTGACATTTCGGAACGACTCACAGCAACAATGAAGACACTTGATGATGTCATTGAATTTGGGCACTTCATCAACAGACATGTCGGTGACGAGTATATGCAGGGGATATATCTCTGGGTTGACCCTTCAGCACCTGATGTCTTTTTCTTGATGATGGATATATTTGGCTACGAGCAGGAGATTGTTGATCATCGAAAAAAGAAGATCATCGAGAAGATCAAAGAACTTGGAGGAGAGATTGGTGACCGTGCTCCAGCAGATGATTATTTTGGAAGAATACTCACTGGATTAGCTGACTTATTCAATACTGGAGTATGGCATTTCTTCGGAGCAGGGTCTCTTAGGATTGACGATATCACTTTTCTGTATAAGGTTTGGAGAGAGGAAGTAATCCAAAAACGAGGATATACCAAAGCTGGTTTTGGTGGACAAATTCTCCCGAGAGATTGGCTTGCTTTCATGGTTACCAACTATAGAGAACCCGATGATTGGAAGGAACTTGTTAAGATGGCAGATGAGATTGATGAAATCACTCTCAATGGACCCGTGGTTCCTTACGGTATTGGTGGACGAGATGGTCTCCGTAGATTTGTAGCTGAGCGGGACACTGGTTACTACCGTCTGCTCAAGACCCTAAAAAAGACACTTGATCCAAAGAACATCCTGCAACGTGGAATTTTCATCCCAGAGGAGGAATTGTGATGAGAATTGAACAATACAAAGATATGATCTATGCTTGCGGGAGATGTGAGTTTTGTCGAGGATTTGACTACAATGACCGTTGTCCTGAGATATTTACACAACACTGGGAATCTTCAACAGCAAGAGGTAGAATGGCTATTGCGAGGGCAATCCTTGAGGGAAATCTTGAATACTCTGAAGACCTTGCAGAAAGAATCTTTGGATGTTTCATGTGTGGACGTTGTAGAGAGGAATGCAAGAAAGCGGCTCAAATTGATGTCATTGAGATTACAAAAGCAATGCGTCAAGACTTCGTTGAGCAAGGAGTTCAAATTCCTGAAGCTGGAGCGAATATGGCCGCTACGGTTACAAGTTCCGGAAATATCTTTGCAGATCCCCCTAAAGAGCATAACAGGTGGGCCAAGGAACTCGAATTCAAAGAGGGTTCAGGAACCCTATTCTATCCTGGATGTCTCGCCAGCCATCGTTTTAAGGAGAAGACAAACATACTTGTTCGTCTTCTTCAAGCAGCAGGTTATCGACTTGATTTCTTAGGTGATGATCAAAAATGCTGTGGTACTCCTTACTGGGTCACCGGAAAGATGGAGAATGCTAAGGAATATGCTGAAGCATATTTGAAAAAACTGCAGAGTCGTAGAGTCAAGGAAATCATAACACCTTGCCCCAGTTGCTTTAGAGCTTTTGATGAAGAGTATCCTCATCTTCTTGGAATGGAAAAGTTACCAATCAGAATTCGTCATACTAGCGAGGTCTTACTAGAGATAATTGACCAAAAGAAGTTGAATTTCAAATACCCCGTCAACAAGAAGATCACATATCATGATCCTTGTGAAATTGGACGTTACCGAGATATCTATGATCCTCCACGAGCTATACTTAATTCAATTCCAGGAATAGAGTTCACTGAGATGTCTAGAAACCGAGAGCATGCTTTCTGCTGTGGGGGTGGTGGTGGATGCAAGATTATGTTTCCAGACTATTCTCAACGGGTGGCAGACGAACGAATTCGAGATTTCGTTGAAACTGAAGCCGAGTTATTGACAACAATTTGTCCAGCCTGTGAGATGAATCTGACTCATGGTTTTTACGAAGCAGATTTGGACACAAGAGTACTTGACATCGCAGAGATCATGGCTGTTTCAGCAGGACTTGTAGATTCTGAAATCCTTGAATCAGACTACTTTCCTGAAGATTGATTGAGGGTGTTTTTCGCCCTCATTTTTCTTCCTTTACCCACCTACAGCTGCTATCATAAAGACAATCAAATCACCCTTGGAGAGTTTTGTCTTCTCTCCTTTTCTAGCAACCATATTCATGCCATTTACTATGACTACTGTATCTCTTCTTAGAACTCGTTTTTCCTTGTCTTCTAGATAAACTTCGAATCTCTCTCTATACTCTTCATGAAGCTCATTAATCAAATCTCTAACTGTTGCATTCTCACTTGTTTCGAATGCAAACTTGTTATGCTCTGCATGTTTGAGCCCTTTATTCATGAGCTTCACAAAGACTTCTGTCATTTCTTTGCTTCACCACTATCTTGAATTTATATTGCGTCATTATTCAAATTAAGTATGTCGAAGGTGACCTCTCAACTTAAAGTGGACTTTAAGCGGAAATGTTTATGTAGTTCACAGAGTCAGTAGATGTTTCGAGGTTATTCACCTTGGGAATGATGAAAGCTGGTATTCTTTATGCTCCTAAGGATTTGCGTGTTGAAGAGATTGAGATTCCCAAGCTACTACCTGGATGGGTCTTGATAAAGGTACGAGCAGCAGGAATCTGTGGAAGTGATCTTCATTTGTACAAGGAAAAAACATTCATTCCCATCTCTTCAATACTTGGCGAAGGAAAATATGTGCCAGGTCACGAGTTGGCCGGAGAAATCCATGAAATTGGTGAGGGAGTCACATCACTTCAACTAGGAGATAGGGTTGTTATAGAACCAACAGTTAACTGCGGAAAGTGTGACTGGTGCAATATTGGATTATACAATCTCTGTGAGAAATCAGGACTAATTGGTTTCTATTATATTGGTGGTATTGCAGAATATTGTGTTGCACCAGAGGAGAATTGCTTCAAAATCTCAGAGAAAACAACATACGAAGAAGCAGCAACATTGGACTGCATTGCGGTTGCTGTGCGTGCTATTAAGAGAGCTGGTATTTCGATGGAGGATTCTGTGGTTATACTCGGGGCAGGAACAATTG